>Ga0081538_10005516_pt1 | contig 11364 bp, 13 predicted proteins | sample TabmetS5T2R1_FD_71022 | JGI IMG/M metagenome (GOLD analysis project Ga0081538, IMG submission 71022) | Tabebuia heterophylla rhizosphere microbial communities from the University of Puerto Rico - S5T2R1 | ecosystem: Host-associated > Plants > Roots > Rhizosphere ... | reverse complement strand
CCTTCCCCAGCGCCGGGGAACCCCTGCTCGTCCCGGCGTTGACCCAGCTCGCCGCGGCCCGACCCGACGTCGAGGTCACCGTCGTCGAGGCCGAACCCGACGACGCCCTCGCCCAGCTGCGCACCGGCGGCGCCGACCTCGCGCTGGTCTACCACTTCCACACTCGCCGCCCGCCCGGGCACTGGTCGACCACCGCCGGACCCGGCGCCTACACCCCACTCCTCGACGACCACCTTTGGTTGCTGGTGCCCACCACCCACCGACTCGCCCGCCGCTCAGCGGTCGCCCTTCCCGACCTCGCGGAGGACCGCTGGGTGCAGGGCTGGGGCGACACCGGCGCCGTTCTGGACGCCCTGGCCGCCGCAGGCGGCTTCCGGCCCGACGTCGCCTGCCGCTCCAGCGACTACCGGTTCATGGCCGCTCTGGTCAGCGCCGGCGTCGGCGTCGCCCTGATCCCCCGCCTCGCCCTCTCCGACACCCCGGGCACCCGCGCCCTGTCCGTCAACCCGCAGCCCACCCGGTACGTCGGCGCCTACCAACCTCGCCGGCGGTGGACCCACCCAGCAGCCGATCTCCTCCTCACCGCCCTCCACCGACAGGCCGCCTCCCTCGGCGACGACCGAGCGGCGACCTGGCACGGCCCTGAACCGGTCTAACGCCGCGGGCGCTCCCGGTGACGCCGGGTGACCACGCCTCCAGAAGCATCCGGACATCCCCGGGCGGCCGACCAGTGGTGGGCCGGCGGCGTCCCCGACCGACTACGCCAAGACCTGGATCACTACCCACCCCTGACTCTCATAACGGATGGACCAACAACCGGGTCCCCTCAACCCTGCGAGACCAGCCCAACTTGTAGAGCCCTGATAAGGATGACGTCGCTCCAGACCCACACTTTGTCACATAAGCCCAGCGCCCCCGGCTGAGCCGAGGGCGCTGAAGGGGTGGTTGATCAGAAGGGTGGCGGCGGTTCGTTGAAGTCGCCGCGCTCGGCCTCCCGTTGGCGGCCGGAGCTGCGCTCGCCGTTGTCGCGCTTGCTGGCCCGCTCGACCTTGGCGGTGGCCCACTTGAGTGAGGCGCCGACCTCGTCGGCCTCCAACTCGGTGACCGACCGCTTGTCGCCCTCGGGGTCTCCCAACTGCGCTGCCGCAGCCGCCCGGTGACCATCACCCGGTCACCCTTGCCGAGGGACTCGGCCAGGTGCTCGGCCTGGCCGCGCCACACATTCACCTTGAAGAACGAGGTGTCGCGTCGCGCCACTGGCCGTCCTGCTGAACACGCTGACTGACCGCGACGCGGAGGTTGGCGACGGCGATGCCGGTGTTGGTGAATCGGACCTCGGGGTCCTCGACCAGGTTGCCGACGATGGTGGTGTGGTTGTCCGCTGCCATGACATCTGCTCCTTCGTGCTGGTGGTTAGCGTCGGGACCCAGCCGCTCCGGGCCGTGCCGGGGTGCGGGTGGGCTGGGTGCGGGCGGCTTGGAGGGCGTCGGCCATGCGGTAGTCCTGGCCGGGCTGCCATATGACCGGGTCGCGATCGTTCTGGCGGCTGTCGTGGACGGCCACCCGCACGCCCAGGGCGAGGGCGGCCTCCCGGTTCCGGACGGCTTGGCGGCCGATGGTCGAGCTGGTGGGCGAGGTCGGGGTTGTCGACGGCTAGCTGGTGATCGTCTAGGGTTGGGTGGCTGCCCATGCAGGCTCCTTTCCTGCCGGGTGGTGGGGTGGGCGCGGGCTCGGCTTGGCGGCGGCACGCGCCCACCCCGCGAACTAAGGACTAGCCGGCCACCGGGCCGGCGGCGGCCATGGCCCTCACCTCCCCTCCTTAGTCCGCTCGCCGGCCGCCCGAGGAGGCGAGTTCGGCAAGGGGTTGGCGTTCGGGGCTGATGGGCTGTCGTGGACGGCCGGGGTGGGCCAGACCGACCTGGCTTGCTGGTTTGCCGGACCACTGCGCGACCGGGGGAGCGGGGCCTGGTCGACCCCGCGGTGGTGACCGGCCTCCCGGCCGCGTGGTCCATTCCCGGGCGGTGATGACCCGGTGAGTCGCCGAGCGGAGCGGGTCGCCGGCAACGAGTCGACGACCCGCCAGATCAACGAGCAGCTCGAGCAGGCCCACCAGGCGGCGCCCCCCCGGGGCCAGGCCGGGTGTGGTGTGGGTGCGGGCAGCCGGCCTGCGACCGCCTCATCGCCCGGACCTGGCCGAGGACGGGGCGCTCCGGGCCGACCCGCGCCGGTTCGCCGTGGCCCACGACCGCGTGCTGGCCGAGGTGGAGCCGGTGGTCGCCCACACCGACCGCTACAGCGTGGTCGCCACGCGGGAGGGGACCCCGGCGGCGGTCGCGGTCGCGGAGGACCCGCGCGGCTCGCCGCCCGGGTCGGGGGGCTGGTGTTGCAGCTCGAACCAGGACCCGCTGGGGCTGGTGCCCCAGCGGCTGGTGAACTGCTCGACCAGGTACAGCCCCCAGCCCGACTCCGCCCCGGGGGGTGGGCGGATGGACCCCGAGACCGTGGGGGCCGCGGGCCCGGCCGGCGGTCGCGCACCTGGACCCGGAGGCGGGTGCCCGACCAGTGGGCGGTGACCTGGATCAGGTCGTCGGGGGCCAGGCCGGCGTGGCGGAGGCTGTTGGAGACCAGTGGTCGTGGCCGACCACGATGACCAGCCTCCCTGTCGTGTCCGCGACAGCAGGTCCTACCCTCCCCGGAACTCGGCTAATCCGCCGAGCGGGGTTGACCACGCACGCGTCAAACACCTCAGCGACGGACCACGAGTACTCCAGCCGGAGATCGTGGTCTTCACGGTTGCTGGGCGGCTTGCCGTTGGTCGTGGCAGGCACGAGCGCGGGCGCGATGCCGGCGGCGCCGCCACGACCGGCGCGACCGGCGCGGCCAGTCACCGACCGACCAGAGCGCCACAGCGATCGGGTTGCAGGTCAGCGCGATCGCGCCTGGGGTCGACACCTCGAGGCGAACGCGAAGCCGCCCTCTGTGTTCCGAGTCATCGCCTCACAACTCCGTAGGGTGTACGATGATCTCTCTGTAGCGTGTATTCGAGTTAGGAGTGGCATGGCCGAGCGGACGATCCCGATCCTTCCCTGCCGGTCGATCGAGGAGAACCTGGACTTCTATCGCGCCCTCGGCTTTGCGGTGACCTTCCAGCAGCAGCGACCCAACCCCTACGCGGTGGTGGAACGCGGCGGCATCACCCTGCACTTCTTCGCCATCAAGGCCTACGACCCGGCCCAGTCCTACAGCACCTGCTACATCACCACCAGCGACGTCGACGCGCTGTACGACGCCTTCCGCAACCGGCTGCGAGCCACGCTCGGCAGGCTGCCAACCCGCGGGCTGCCCCGGATCGGGCCGCTGCGAGACACCTCCTACGGGGTGCGCCAGTTCCTGGTGACCGACCCCGGCGGCAACACCCTGCGGATCGGCCAGCCGATCGACGACGACTTCGCTCACGCCGAGCCGCCGACGGCGCGGTTCGCCAGGGCCCTGCACACCGCGGCGTTGCTGGGCGACTCCAAGGGCGACCACCCCGCGGCCGCCAGGCTCCTGGACCACATCCTGGCCTCCGACGCCGCCCGGTCGGCCACCGAGCAGCTGCGGGCGCTGGTGCTGCGCGCCGACCTGGCAGTGCGCATGGGCGAGCGACCGCTGGCCGAGCGCCTGCTCGGCCAGGTCCGCCGGATCCGGCTCACCGACCAGGACCGCAAGGGACTTGGCGACGAGCTGCGCCGCGCGGACGACCTCGCCGAGGCCGTCGCCGGGACGCAGGAGACGCCACCGCGGCCCTGACCGACCCAGGCACCGCACCCCCCATGCCAGACCTTGGCCGATGCCACATTGCTACCGGATGCTGGGCTCGGCCGAGGAGGCCGAGGACCTGGTGCAGGAGACCTACCTGCGGGCGTGGTGGTCGTTTGCCGGATTTGAGGGCCGTTCGTCGGTGCGGAGCTGGCTGTACCGGATCGCCACCAACGTGCCTGACCGCGATCGGGCGCCGCCGCCGGCCGCTGCCGTCTGGGCTGGGCGGGTCGGCAGAGGATCCGGAGGCGCCGCTGGTGGCGGGGCCGGAGGTGGCGTGGCTGCAGCAGCCTGACCGTTGGTGGCGGCCGCACCCCAGCACACGATGACCCGTGCACCGCTGGTGGGCGACCCGCAGGGGTGTAGGCACCAGGACCAAGCCGGGCGCCTGCGCCTCGATCCCGACCACAGACCGGGCAAGGGGCCAGGGTGGAAGGCGCCAGGGTCGCGCCGGCGACGCCCGGCAGCGCCCGGGCGGCGACCAGCACCCCGGCGCTGGCGGCGAACGCGGCGGGTACCGACGCGGCGCCGAACGAGGCCGCACTCGCAGAGGTGTGTCGACGGTGCTGCTCTATGCCAGTTCCCATGCCGTATGTGCGTCCCACCGCGTTCCTGTCGCCGCCAAGCCCGCAGCGCATCAGGCATCCGGAGGCGCCCGGTCCGCCTGTGGGGGCTGTGTGGTGGCAGCGCTCTGCCCGTGGAGCGAGCGGGGTCCGGTGGGCGCCGCCGGTGCCGGCTCCAGAGGCTCCGGTGCACCTGGCCCAGGCGCTCGCGCAGGGCGGGACGCACCGCCGTACCCGGTGCCTATCATGACGGCGACGGCGGCCCCCACCCCCGCGAGGAGCAGCACCCCAGCGGCCGCCAGGGTGGCGGCGCCGGGCCGGGTGACCGGCTCGCCACGTAGCGCCTGCCACCCCAGCAGCACCACCAGTCCCAGGTAGGCCACGCCCGCGACGTGGACCAGGCCGACCTGCCGGCCGCTGCCGCGCCCCCGGGCGCGGCGGCCCAGCAGCCACGCCAGCAGCGGCAGCAGCTGCAGCGCGTGGATGCCCACGAAGTGCGGTGCGCGCAGATCGCCGGCCTGCAGGCTCCAGTTGGTGACCGGCAGGCCCGGGCCGCCGTCGGGCGCGCCCACCGTGTGGCCGCCGTCCAGCACCGCCTGCGGGTACTGGCCAAGCCGCAGCAGCCACTGGCTGACCGGGTTGATCATCAGCACCGCCAGGATCATCCCCAGCAGGCTGACCCCAAGCCCCCAGCGCAGCCCGGCCGCCAGCACCTGGTCATCGGTCCGCTGGCCCACCAACAGCAGCGCCAGCAGCAGGGTCGCCACCCACACCAGGATGATGCTGGCGCCCATGACGCTGAACAGCATGCTGTCCAGGGAGGTGCGGGTGTTGAAGTGGCTGGGCACCCCGCGGGCCGCCTGGATGGTGATGACGGCGATCTCGACGCCGAGCGCGACCGCGGCCCCGGTGGCCGCGGCGCGGGCCAGGCGGGCGCCGCGCCGGACCAGGGTGACCATCCAGGCCACGGTCAGCGAGTAGAGGGCGATCGAGACCGCGAACTTCCACGGCTTGAGCCACACCGACACGCCCAGCAGCTGGCGGTCGTCCAGCGCCATCGCGGGCAGCAGCACCACCGCCAGGACGCCGGTGAGCGTGGCGAGCACGACCAGCGGCCGGTGCAGGTGCGTTGGGCGGACTACCGGGTGGTTCACGGTCATGGTGCACTCCTCAACCTTCCTCGCCCTTGGACGCGGCACCCAGGAGGTGAAGTGCGAAAGGCGTGCGGTCACGCCCTCCCCGACGCCTGCAGGATCTCCAGGTAGTGCGGGTTGTACATGACGCCCAGCACGTTCCCGAACGGGTCGACCACCGCGGCCGTGACGAACCGGTCCCCGCGGGGGGTGATCGGCTGGTACTCCTTGGCGCCCATCGACCGCAGCCGCTCGAAGGTCGCCGCGACGTCGTCGACGTGCCAGTACATAATGACCCCGCCCGGCTCGGCCGCCGCGCCCTTGGGCGCGAAGCGGCGGTCGACCAGGCCCAGCTCATGCTGGTAGTCGCCGATGCGGAACTCGGCGTAGGCCAGGCGCCCGTCTGGTCCTGGGCGCTCGAAGTACGGCTGGATGCCCAGCAGCTCGGCGTACCAGCCCTTGGCCGCCTCCAGGTCGTCGGTCCAGTAGTTGATCGTGGCGAATCCCCGCAACATGCCCTTCCTCCTTGTTGGTCTGGACGCGCGCCGCGCCGATGCAGCGCTCCGGTGCAGTTGTAGCTGCTGGGCAGTTACCTCCCGCTCACGCCTGGGGATCGGTGACCTTGGCCCGGTACTTGGGGAGATGCAGTTGCGCCAGCGCGTCCAGCGCCGTCGAGGTCAGCGACGCCAAACGCACGCCGATGAGCTAGGCAGAGTCCTGCTGGTGGCCCGTGGTGAGGTAGTCCTCCCGGGGCACGGGCTCCTATGCCGCGGTCGAAATGCCGATGGGGGCTTGCGCGCTCGTCTGCCCGGGCCGGGCGGCTGCACCAGGTACCCACGTGAGGACGCATCACAGACACCCTATTCAGGCTCAGCTCACCGCTTTCTTCACGAGCGCGGCGATCCTCGCCTCGTCGGCGGCGGTCAACTCCGTCAGCGCGAAGGCGACCGGCCACATGGCGCCGTCGTCGAGGTTCGCCGCGGCCTCGAAGCCGAAGGTCGCGTACCGCGACTTGAACTTGTCGGCGGCTTGGAAGAAGCAGACGATCTTGCCGTCCCTGGCGTAGGCGGGCATGCCGTACCAGGTTTTCGGCGACAGGTCCGGCGCGCTGGCCGTGACGACCGCATGGAGCCGCTCGGCCATGACGCGATCCGATTCCGGCAGCTCGGCGATCTTGGCGAGCACGTCTCTTTCCCCGGCCTCCCTGTTCCTGCTCGCACGCGCTTCCGCCTTCAGCTCTCGGGTGCGCTCCTTCATCGCGGCCCGTTCCTCGTCGGTGAGTCCCTCGAACCTTGCGGGATTCCTCTCAGCCATTGCGAAGTACCTCCTTGCGCCGAATGCGTCCCAGCCGCTTGACCTCCGGTGCGATCGCCGGACGGCTGAGTGGAGCTCGTTGATGCGGATACGGATAGATCGCCTCACCCGCGACGGTAGCGAGCGACCGCGATGGAGCCGAACACCAGCAGCAGCACGGCCGACCAGACCAGCGAGCGAACCACGAAGTAGCTGGCGGGATGCCCCAGCAGCGCCTCGGCGGGCGCGCCGCCGGTGAGGCTGCGCACGGCCTCGATCATGTAGGTCACCGGTTGGTGCGCGGCGACTGCCTGAAGGCCGCCCGGCATCGACGAGACCGGGACATAGGCGCTGGAGACGAAGGTGAACGGCACCAGGACAAAGGCCAGGCCCTGGGCCGCCTGGGCGTTGCCCGCGAACAGCCCGGCGGCGATGAAGATCCACTCGAAGGCGAAGCTGAACACCAGGATCAGGGCAAAGGCCAGCAGGCCGCGGCCGATGCCGCCCTGGAGCCGGAAGCCGACCAGGAAGCTGGCGGCCGTCATGACCAGCAGCCCCCAGGTTTGGGTGGCGGTGTCGGCCACCGCCCGCCCGGCCAGCACGGCGCTGCGTGGGATCGGCAGGGAGCGAAGCCGGTCGAACAGGCCCTGGGCCCGGTCCTCGGTGATGTTGAGGGCGGCGCCCATCCCCTGCCAGATGAGCATGGTGGTGAGAATGCCGGGGACGACGAAGCCGACATAGCCCAGGGTGCCGGCCCCGATCGCGCCGCCAAAGAGGTAGCGGAAGATGACCAGGAACAGCACGCCTTGGATGGTCGCGGTCCATACCAGCTGCGGTGTCCGCAGGAACTTGAGCAGGTTCCGCTTGGCGATCACCGCGGTGCTCGCGGTGAGCGACGCGCGGCGGGGTGCGACAACGGGAACGCTGGCCATGACGAACCTTCCTCTCTCGCACGCGTTGCTCCGGTTCAACCAACTGGGGCTCCTGCCGGACCGATCCGGTCGTCGGCGGGCGCCGGCTGCTGCTGCTGGGCTTGACCGGTGAGCGCCAGGAACACCTCGTCGAGCCTCGGCTGGCGCAACGCCACCTCCTCCAGCGTGATCGCGCGCTGCTCCAGCGCCGGCAGCGCTCGGTTGAGCTGGTTGGTGCCACCCGCCACCACCACGGTGACCCGGTGGGTCGACTCGTCGATCTGCGCCTCGCCGTCGCCGACCTGGGCGAGGGCCTGGGCGACCTCGGCGAGGTCGTCGCGGTCGCGGACGTGGACCTCGATCACGTTGCGGCCGGCGCGCTGCTTCAGCTCGGCGGGCGTGCCGTGCGCGATAGCCCTGCCGTGGTCGATGATCACGATCTCGTCGGCGAGCCGATCGGCCTCGTCCAGGTACTGGGTGGTCAACAGCACATTCGTCCCCTGCTCGACCAGCTCCCGGATGGCGTGCCACAGGTCGATGCGGCTGCCTGGGTCCAGGCCCGTGGTCGGCTCGTCCAGCAGCAACAGGCGCGGCGCGCCGACCAGGCTGGCGCCGAGATCCAGCTTGCGGCGCATGCCGCCTGAGTAGGTGCGCACGAGGCGGTCGGCGTCCTCGGCCAGGCCCAGCTGGGCGAGCACGCGGGTGCTGTTGGCGCGGGCTGTGGCGCGGTCCTGCCCGAACAGCCGGGCGACCATCTCGAGGTTCTCGCGTCCGGTCATGGTCGGCTCCACGGCGGCGAACTGGCCGGCCAGCCCGATCGAGGACTGCACGGCATGGGGCTCCCGGACGACGTCGTGGCCGAACACGCGCAGGGTGCCCGCGTCGGGCTTGGTCAGGGTGGCGATGCAGCGCACGAAGGTGGTCTTGCCGGCGCCGTTAGGTCCGAGCACGGCCAGGATCGCACCCTGCTCTGCGGACAGCTCCAACCCGTCGAGCGCAAGTGTCTTGCCGAACCGCTTGACCACACCGGTGGCTTCGATCATGTCGGTCATCCGCGTGACCTCCTATGAGGTGGGTCGTCGTGCGGGAGGAAGCTGGCATGAATGGTGAGGTCCATAACGGTCACGCTAGCTGCGGCTCGGGGAGTGGCGCTTCTCGATTCCTGACCGGTCGGTCACCTGTTTCGCCACGCACGGCGGCATCCCCGCCGTCGCCCGCGCCGCGTGGCGCCGGTTGGTGCTGGGCGGCACCCCGACCAGCTCGGTGAAGCGACTGCTGAAGGTGCCCAGCGACGAGCAGCCGATGCGGGCCTGTGTTTTAGGACAGCCAGCGCCGCAATTGGAAGTAGTAGCAAGGTCAGCACCCCGGACAGCACTAGCCCGCTGGTCGAGGGACTCGCTCAATCCCCAACGGGGCGGCGCCTGCTCCAAGCGTCCGCTCCGCAGAGCCAACTCCGGTCCGGGTCCCCAGGTGGGCTGCATGACGACGCCGTCAGTCCTGATGCAGGTTGAGCAGGTTGCCGCAGGTGTCGGTGAAGACCGCGTCGATGCCGCCGTAGTCCCTCCGGTACGGCTCCTGGATGAACACCACCCCGGGCCGATCATCTGTGGCGTCTGCGGCCAGGACTTCCAACCCTAAGACGCGGCTACCAATATGGCCGGCAGCGATGCTGGAACGGCCATGCACGCTCAGGTTGGGTAGTCCTGCAGGCCTGTGGGTCAGGCGGCAGCGTGGAAGCGGATGCGGGCCCGGTCGGCCAGGGCGGCGACCCGCTCGGGCCCCAGCACGGCCGGCAGGGCGCGGAGCATGTTTGGCAGCCGCCTGGCCGCCACCACCGGGACACCGTTCGTGACCACCTTGCCCCAGGGGACCTGGGCGCCGTGGACGGCCACGATCGGCACCACCACCACGTCGGGGTCGACCAGGACCCGGGCGGCCTGGTCGGCCTCGAAGTTCACCGCGCGCAGCACGGGGGCGAGCGGATAGCGGCCATGCCACAGCCGCCCAGACCCATCGACCTGGAGGCGGCCCCGATAGTGCTTGGAGTCGATCACGAATACCCCCCGGGGCCGATGGCCAGGTGGATGCTCCTTATCTGTGAGCGGGGTTGCTCGTCAACGGAATCGAGTTGGTCGTGGCTGGTTCTTCGCTGGTGGCTGGGCGTGGCGGACCGAGCTGGGGTCGAGGTGGAGCGGCCTGAGCGCCGCGTGGACGACGACCTTGACGCCGGCGAAGGACGCCACAGGATGAAGCAGCGAAGAGAAGCTTCGGTCACCGCAGCCGCATCACCTCACGCGGCGTGGTCGGTTGTGGCGCGCGGGCGTCCGGCCTTATCTCGGTGCTCGGACCAGGTCCGGCGACAGGCTGGGTGATCGGGTTCCCGCACATGGCGGGTGTGGCCGCTCGTTCTATGGAGGCCGCCCACGCGTATGTAATGACGCGCCGCGTGGCGACAGGAGCATCAGGGAGCTGGCCACACCACATCAACGATTCAGGCGCCCAGGTGCACACGATGCCGGCCAGTTCAGGCGGCGGTGGGGAGGTCGGCGGGGACCAGCGCCTGGTCGCCGAGCTCGCGCAGGGTGTGGTAGGCCTCGCGGGCCAGCTTGCGGGCCACCGACAGCGCGGCCCGCTTGGCGATGTCGGCCACCACCCCGCCGCTCCTCCTCGCCTTCGTTGGCGCGTGAGCGAATGCACCCGTGGTGCATTGCTCTCCTCGGAAAATGGTTTGGGGTGAGAGTAGGCCGGTGGCAAGCGTGCGTAGGGCGATTCCAAGGGGGTAATGGGACGTGGATATTTCTTGGTGAGAGGCGATCGGCCATTGGAGGAGGGTCGATATCCTAGGCCTGGCGGCGCGTGTGCCAGCGGAGTGGTCCGGGCGGCCGGACCAGGCCGCCATGACATCACCCGGGACAGACCGAGACACGACACGGGGAGCCGATGAGGATCGCGGTCACTGGGGGTACCGGTCGGATCGGCGGTCGGGTGGTGGAACTGCTGACCGCCGCGGGAGGGCACGAGATCATCGCGCTGTCCAGCCGCACCGCGCCATACGACAATCCATCGGCGCTGCGGGCCGCGCTGGATGGAGTCGACACGCTGGTGTTCGTGTCCAGCGACGGCGAGGCGGCCCGGGTGATCGTCCACCACCGCAACGTTGTTCAAGCGGCAACCCAGTGCCAAGTCGGCCACGTCGTGCTGCTCAGCGGCCTCGACGTAGACCTGCAGTCGCCGTTTTGCTACGCGTACACCAACGGCGACACCGAGCGACTACTCCGCGCCTCCGGCCGCCCGTACTCAATCGTCCGCGCCAGCCTGTTCACCGAGTTCTTTCTGAGTCTGCTGCTGCAGGTCAGCACCGGCGACCCGGAGGGTACGGTCGCGCTCCCGGCCGCCGAAGGCCGCGTCTCGCTGGTTGCCCGTGAGGATGTGGCGCGCTGTCTGGCCGCGCTGGCTCTGGGCGAACCGACCGGCCGGCACCACAACGTGACGGGACCGGACAGCCTCCTCGTCGACGCGGTCGCTGCGATGGCCGGATACCGATACACCGAGACCACGCCGGCCGAGTTCGCCGGTATGCTCCTGCGCCGCGGCGAGGCACTCTGGTGGACCTACGCCTACACCACCATGTTCGAATCCATCCGGCACGGTCGTTGGGAGACG
>Ga0081538_10005515_pt1 | contig 11365 bp, 12 predicted proteins | sample TabmetS5T2R1_FD_71022 | JGI IMG/M metagenome (GOLD analysis project Ga0081538, IMG submission 71022) | Tabebuia heterophylla rhizosphere microbial communities from the University of Puerto Rico - S5T2R1 | ecosystem: Host-associated > Plants > Roots > Rhizosphere ... | reverse complement strand
CCCCAGCCCGACGCGGTCGGCCACCCGGCGGGGGCCGACCGCGTCGGGCTGGGGCGTGATGCATGGGTCGATGTGTCGATGCCAGCTATGCCAGTACGCGGGCGTATGCATGTGCCCGCGGGCACATGCATATACTTTCGCAACTTCCGTGCCCGCTGCCCCGGCTTGCGCCGGGCACCGCCTCCCGCCTCCGACCGCATCCCGGCAAGCCAGGTGATGGCTGCACTCCCCCAACGTGATAGCCCCCTCATGGCCACAGTCGGCCCAGGGCCCCTCCCGCCGTACCGGCCTTACAAAGGGCACACGCATGTCGCTTGGCAAAGATCCCCGAGAGAGAGAAGACGTACTGATTTGAAGGATGGCTTTCTCAAGATGAGAGGGCAAGAACGAGCCAGCGACCTGTCGGTATCATACCGCCGCGGGCCGATCAGATGAGGGCACAATGACTCGTAGGGCCGGCGGTAAGGCGCCGCATCGAGATTGGCGGAGGGGCGCCTAAGCCTCGTGGGGCTATCGGGTGTGCGCGTCGAAGCGCTTGGCGCAACCGCGGAGGTCGCAAAGAGGCATGGACTGGGTTCTCTCTGGCACAGGTCTTGCCACCTTGCTCTGGTAGAGACAAGGGCGCGAGCGGCGATGCTCAAGGCTGCTGGAGGTCCAGCGTGCGCCCCGCTTCTCACCATTTCAAGCCCTAGAGGCCATCGGCAGCCATCCCTGAAACCGCAACCTCGCCCACCCCGTGGGCAGGCGGATCCCAAAGCATGAGAGGGTCTCCTGACGTCTCGCTGGCCGCCTGACGTACCGCAGGAGGCCAAACACCGCTGGGAGGACAAGGATATCATGGGCTCACCACTTGGCCAGATAAGAGGATCGCTGCGACTCTACAATTCTCTCTCCCGCCGCGTTGAGCCATTCAAGCCGTCGCCGGCCACGGTTACGGTCTATGTCTGTGGCATCACGCCGTATGCTACGACGCACCTCGGGCACGCCTTTACCTATGCCATGGCCGATGTCCTTCTCCGCTTCCTCGAAGACCAGGGCTATCGCGTCCACTACGTACAGAACCTCACCGACATCGACGACGCCATTTTACGTCAGGCCCGCCGGGTGGGGGAGGACTGGCGGGCGCTGGGCAACCGCTGGACGGCGCTTTTCACCCAGGAGATGCAGGCCCTCAACATCCGCCCGCCCGACCTGTTCCCCCGGGCCACCGACGTGATCCCCGACATCATCGCTACCGTGCGCCAGCTCATCGAGACGGGCGTGGCCTATGTCGCGGGCGGGAGCGTCTATTTCCATGTCGATGCCTGGCCTTCCTATGGAAAGCTGAGCCGCATCCCCCGCGACCAGATGTTGTCCATCGCCAACGAGCGGGGCAACCGCCCGGATGACCCCCACAAACGCGACCCCCTCGATTTCGTCCTCTGGCAGGCCCACGCTCCCGGTGAACCGGCCTGGGATAGCCCCTGGGGGCCGGGCCGACCCGGCTGGCACATCGAGTGCTCCACGATGGTACACCAACTCCTGGGGGAGACAGTCGACATCCACGGCGGCGGCACCGATCTCATCTTCCCGCACCACGAGAGCGAGATCGCCCAGGCGGAGTGCGCGGGCCGCGAGCCCTTCGCGCGCTGGTGGTTCCACACGGCTATGGTCCAGCATGCCGGGAAAAAGATCAGCAAATCGCTAGGCAACCTCGTCATGCTGCGCGACCTCCTGCAGACCCACTCGCCGGACGCCCTGCGGCTCTACCTGGCCGGCCACCACTACCGGCAGGTGTGGCAACACGACCCCGTCGAACTCGAGCGGGCCGAGCGACTAACCCGCCCCTTGCGAGAGGCGGTTACGGTACCCAGCCCATCTCCGTCGTACCAGCGCCTCGATCCGACTCCGAGATGGGTGGCTTTCACCGAGGCGATGGCCCGTGATCTCGATACCCCGGCTGCCCTCGCTATTCTGGCGCGCCTGGCTGACGGGATCGTCGCCGCCACTCAGGCCGGCCGGTCTGTGGAGGACGCACAAACCACCCTGCGCCGCATGGGGCACATGTTTGGCCTGCGGCTCGACGCTGCGGCGCCCGAGCCCGCGACCATGGCGGGTTGGAATGCACACATCGAGCATGCCGTGCGATGAACGCTAGAGCCGTCACAGCGCTGGCGCTGCCGACGGTACCCGAGCCGCTGGTGATCATCGGAGCCGGCGCCATCGGATTAGAGCTAGGGGCGGTGTGGAGCGGGCTTGGCGCTGACGCGCGCATCGTGGCGCTCACTCGTGGTGCTCGTAGGCACCACGATCAACCATCAGAGACATTTCCCCCGCACCTGGCACCTAACTTGCTTATGCGATGGCTTATGACACCATCAAAATACCTGAGACCGGGGGCCACGATGCCTGGCTCCGCCCTCTATAGACCGACGAGGAATTGCCAGCTATGCGCCGACGGCGCGGGGAGGCAGTGCGGTGCGAGCTCTGCGTGTCGATCGATCGAGTAGGTCCTCCAGATACCGTCATGGACGTCCTCCCGCGTTCGGCAGGCGCTGCCCGCAGGAGTGGAGGCATGGCTGACCCCGTCAGGCCGCCATGACTGGGCAGTCGGCGCCTGGTGCGTCGTTCTGCTGACCGTAGACAGGACCACAGGTGTCCCATGCGTGGGATGATCCTCCCGTCTTTCGGCGGGCTGGATCGCTTCGAGCAGCGTGAGGAGAGGCGGCCACAGCTACGACGCCCTTCAGCACGGCCAGGGGTGACACCCGAATGGCAGCATTGGGCCCCTGGCATGGCTGCTGTCGGCAGCCACACCGGTATGTGTTGAGTTGAGGGCGCGACGGTTGATGCCCAACTGTGACACCAACGACTTCGCGAGGAGGCTTGTATGCGAGGACGGCAACGCATTCGCAGGAAACACCTCAAACAGGTAGGATGGGAGATCGTGGAGGAGGGAGAGGCGACAGGCCAGGGATATCGCCTAGTACTGCGAAGCCCTGCCGAGGAGCAGGTGAGCATCGAGGCGGCAAGCCGCCCGCGCGCCTACGTCCATGCGGCCCATGTGGCCGATACATGGCTGGCGAAGAGGTAGGAGGGCGGTGATCCGAGGGGACACCCTTGCGGCCGGCGTGATCTGCCGGTGCAAGCGAAGCGCAACATCGGCGAAAGGAGCCTGAGCGGGGCGGAAACGTCGTCCGTGCACTAATCCTCTGCCTTTCAAGGAAGCATCGTCGGAAGCTCCAAGGAGGTCGCCATGCCCTTAGCACAATTGCGAGAGTTTTTGGACGGCCATCACGTGAAGTATGTGACCATCACGCACTCGCAAGCGTATAGCGCGCAGATGATCGCGGCTTCAACCCACACGCCGGGCAAAGAGTTCGCGAAAACTGTCATGGTCAAACTAGATGGGAAAATGACCATGGCCGTGCTACCGGCGTGCCATTTGATCGATTTCGATCGCCTCAAGGCAGCCGCCGGGGTAGAGCACGCTGCACTCGCCCACGAAGAGGAGTTTGCCACCATCTTTCCGGGGTGCGAGGTCGGCGCGATGCCGCCCTTTGGCAATCTGTACGGCCAGGAGGTTTTGGTGGACGAGGCGTTCAGCAAGAACCAGGACATCGCTTTCAACGCGGGTTCCCACCGGGAGCTGCTGCGCCTCGCCTATCACGATTACGAAAACCTGGTCAAGCCTACGGTGGCGCGATTCTCGTACCAAGTGCCCTAGCCGTGAGGGGACCCGGTAGCATCCCAGTCGCGTCAGCGCGACCGCCGGATACCGGTGAGGGCCACCGCCGTGCGAGCGGTCAAGATCACCGGCGCTCGAGCAGGGCGCATCTGTCCCCCAGGCAGTGGCTCCACTCACGGGGGTGACTTGACCGTCAGCACAGGGGCTTCACACGCCCCCTCGGCGGTGGCTTACCGTGGCCGCATGCAGCCGCTGGTGGCGGGGCTGTGCACCGTGATGGAGGAGGGCATAGCATCACTATGTAACTGCTCGTCGTAGGCGATCTCATGCTGGGGCGGCTGGTGAATCAAGCCCTCCAGCATAAGCCGCCGGAGTATCCATGGGGGGACACCTTAGCCATGTTTCATGCGGCCGACTTTCGGCTGTGCAATTTGGAATGTGTGATGGCCGACCGCGGGCGGCCGTGGAGTGTCACCCCCAAACTGTTTCACTTTCGGTCAGACGCCAAGCATGTGGCGGTGTTGAAGGCCGCCCGCATCGACTGTGTGAGCCTGGCAAACAACCATACGCTGGACTTTGAGGACACAGGACTCTTGGAGATGCTGCAGATTCTGGATGAGGCCGGCATCGGTCATGCCGGCGCTGGCAGGGATTGGGCGGAAAGCGCACGGCCGGCCATCTCCCTGGTGCAGGGGCGGCGCATCGGGGTCATCGCCTTGACGGATAACGAACCCGAGTGGGCCGCTGTAGAGCGGAAGCCTGGCATCTTCTACGTACCGATTGATCTGCATGATACGCGCGCCGCAAGACTGTTGGAACTCATCCATCAGAGCAAAGAAGCGGTCGATGTGTTGATCGTGTCCGTCCACTGGGGCCCCAACTGGGGGTATCAGCCGCCGGCTACACACCCACCGTTTGCCCGAGCGTTGATCGAGGCGGGGGCGGATATCATCCTTGGCCACTCTGGCCATGTGTTCCGCGGCATTGAATTCTACCAAAGGAAGCCGATTATTTACTGCGCCGGGGATTTTATCGACGATTACGCGGTGGATGAGGTCGAGCGCAACGATCAGTCGTTTCTGTTTGAGCTCGAGCTCAATGGCGCGCAGGTCCAGCGGCTTCGCCTGTATCCGACGATCATTCGCGACTTCCAAGCGCGGCGGGCACCCCCTAGTGAGGCCGAAGCCATCGCCGCCAAGATGCAGCAGCTGTGCGCGGAATGGCATACCAGAGGGATCTGGCGGGACCACGAGCGGTGTCTCTTGATCTAGGTCGAGGGCTACACCTGGGCCAGGCTGCCAGGGCCGATGCGCCGATCGCAGAGGACCCCTGGCCTCCTGAGCGTTCGGGAGTGAGCCTGTGGTGTGGGCCTCGGTGAGCCGCAGGAGGCTCGTCGGGGTAGACGTGAACATGCGATCTGTCATCACCACCCCTCTGCGCGGTGGTGCGGCATCAACAGCCGGCGGAGGCCGTGGCAGCCGTACCGGTGGCACCACCAGACACCGTCGCAGCGCTGCGACAGGAGGCGAACGCGCTCATCTGCCCGGCGTTTATAGCTGAACAACCAGCTGATTGTCGACTTCATCAACGCCGAAGACATACCAGGCATCGAACTCCGCCATCTCTTTGATGGAATCACTCAACACCACGCCCTCCAACATCACCACTCGCTGGTGCGTGCGCACTCGAATCTGCTCAGCTGGCACAAAGCGATCCTTGTCCAGCACTAGGCGGACGGCATCGGTGATCACGTCATCATTATCCGCTTGCGGGGGCTCCACGGCTAGGCCGTTGACGACATCCCGCACCCCTGGGACCCACCAGGCCAGCACCCCGGCCAGGCGTTTGTGGGAGAGGCTGGGCACTTGGCCATCCAGGGTCACCACGCCGTCCTCGACGACCGCCTCAATGACGCCGAACGGCTCCCCTGTGGCAGGGCGCACGGGTTCTACCCCCTTCTGGTTGCCGACGTTGAGGGCGAAAGTCGCCAAGGCCGGCTCTTGGTAGAGGGCATCGCGCACGTGATCGCGGATAGCCTCGTCGCTCATCGGCACGCTAGGGGCCACCCACAATCGGTCAACGACCCCTACCACGCCTGGGACGGCCGCCGCCCGCTCGACGGCGAGCTTTTTGGCGGCGATATGCTCCACCTCGCCCTCCACCGTGAGGATGCCGTCCCTGAAGGTCAGGCGCACCGGATAACGCTGCAGGTTGAGGCGGAGATCACGCGCCAACGCCGCCTCGACGACGTCGCAGAACTCTTCAGATTCGGGCATAGCATGTCCTCCTCGCTCCTTTCCCGACCGCACTGGCCCCACCGCTAGGGCCGGCAGGTCTTCGCATGGGTGCGGAGCTCGCTCGGCGAATCGAAGCTCTTGCCACAGGCAGGGCATTGATATTGCGCCATGCTGTTTATCTCCCATTGTCGCAAGGCATGCCTGTTGCTGGCCATGGAGACCTGCGAAGCTTTATCATATTCTTCGTTGCCGTAGGTGTCGTATTGTGCCATAGCAACCTGCCCCGCTGAGCGCCGAGACCCCTTCGTGTCCTTGCACCCCAGCCGCACGGCAGCGGCCAGATGCCGCGAGCCTCGCCCGTCTCCTCAGGCGCAATTTGCGTGCCAGCGATCCTTTTTCCGCCGAACCTCTATGTGGTGCTGCGGCTGATCAGTGCGCATGCCTCTCACACTGAAAGGATAAGCTCCTATAGTGTATCAGGATGAGATGATAGTGACTTTTGACGCCCGCTCCCGGAACAGGACCGGCGGTCACTAATGGCCTCCACCGTTCTCAGCTTGAGAGGCTGAGCGTGTGTGGTGCTGTCAAGTTAAAAAGAGTGCCGATCTTGGCGCTTGCTCGCGGAACAGGGGCAGCGACGCGCACCGGCGGCCTTGAGGATTCTCGCGGCCAGATAGGGGTGACCGCCCCATTGGTATGGCGCTTGCCATGCCGATTCAGTGGAACAACATCACAGGCTAACTGATCTGTTTCACCGATACTTTGAGGTGCAATCTCAGCAAGGAGAGAAGAGCCATGGCCCTGATGCGTCGGAGTCCGGCCCGAGATCTGCTGTCCATCCGCGATGAGATGAACCGTCTATTCAACGAATTCTTTGGCCGCACGGAGGGCCAAGAGGGTACCTGGTGGGCGGGCGCATGGGCGCCACCGCTCGACCTCTACGAGGCCGACGACGCCCTCATCCTCAAAGCCGAGCTGCCGGGGTTCGCCAAAGATGACGTCAACGTGGAGATCAAAGACAGTACGCTGACGCTAAAAGGGCAGCGCAGCCGTGAGACGGAGGCGAAGGAGGAGCAGTACCATCGCCGGGAGCGTGCGTATGGGAGCTTCCAACGCTCCCTCCTGCTCCCTGCGACAGTTGACACAGGGAAAGTGACGGCCACCTACAAAGACGGGATCCTGGAGCTACGATTGCCCAAGAGTGAGGCAGCGAAGCCAAAGCGCATTGCGATCAGCGGGTAGAAGACCAGTAGGCATACCGCGCCCTGTCCCGGCCCATCATTACGCCGAGCCTTAAGACCGGCTTCGTCGCAATTTTTGCGCGATGATAGAGAGAGGTTGGACAGTGGCAACTTATGGCTGCCACCACCAAGCATAGCGATGGGAGGATTACCCCCCTAGTCTGCCCTTACGCAGCCATGGCCGTGCCTGCGATCTCCTGCCAGATCTGCAATCGCGTGGTCATCTCTTAGCGGCGCTCGGGGGCAAGGAGCCAGGGGCATTTCGGTCGGAAGGGTTGGGCAATGGGGCGATAGGCCGCAAGGCCTATCGCCCGGCTAACGCCCATGGATTTGAAGCGTTCTGCGGCAGTCAGAACGTCGTATTTCTCGTATTTTCCGGACTGGGGCCCCCTGACCCCGCTGCTGAAGGTGGGGGAAGCGCGCCCGCTGATCGTGAACACGACGGAGACCCGGAGGGTGGACCTGATCGTCATCGGGGCCTATAGTAAACGGAACTCTCCCAATTGATGCTCGTTGGAACGGCGGCCGATGTGAGCCACCATGTGCCCTGTTCGGTGGTGATGGCGAAGTCAGGAGAGAAGTCTGTGACGTCGGCGAGAACATGTAGGGAGGCCGCATGCGCCTCCGAACTCAGCGGCGAAAAAGCGGTCTTGCCGTGCTGGCGCTCATCGTAGCCTTGGTCACGTTGGAGACTCGGTCTATACCGAGTTGCAGATGACCTGGCGTGGACCACGGCAGCCAGATCTGATGCCGCACAGGAGATCCATACAGGTGCGCTGGGATGCGCGGGCACAGCCCAGCGCGGCTAGTCCTGTGAGCCATCCCGTTCCTCGATCAGCGCGGTAAAGCGTGGATCCTGCGCGGCCAGTTGGTGCAGGAGGTCCTTCTCCAAAGTGCCGAGGAGAGGCTCGGCTTCCAAGCCTACCAGCGCACGATACACGTCTTGCGGCGTGGGGCATAGATCCCCCTGATACCAGACCGCATCTCCTTTTTGCCACAGCGTGCGCAGCACCTGCTCGACCACGTAGCTGCCGGTATCGGTGCGATAGACTCGGATGTCGGTCCAGCGGTCCTGCTCTTGACCATGCCGAAGGCGATCCGAGGCCTCGGCCGCCAAGCTCCCGGAAAAAACCAAATATTGTTGGCCATCGCGACGGATGCGATATTCAGGCATCCCGAGATCCTCCCTCCGATTCAGGACAGGAGATGCGGGGAGTCGTGAGGCGCGACGAGCGTGCCAACGCCCGTTCATGCTATTCTACCACGGCAGGATGGCGTACTAATCGAGCAGGAGAGGACCGCCAACACCGCACTCTGAACAATAGGGGGTAGTGGCATAATTCAGACTGAAAAGAGTTAACCTATGTACCGTTCCTCCCTCTGGACAGGGCATAGCTCATGATTGCTGTGAAGTGTCGTCGGTGCACGGGCGTCAACAAGAGCGTGTGACCTGTAAGTTTCCTGTTTTCGGTAGCTTGCGACAGGGCTTTGTCGGGAGCCCCCCGCATGTATCCGTTACCGACACGTGTACGTCCCTAGCAGAGTCCTCCCGAGAGAGCCCTCATGTCATCGGCCGTGCCCCACCTCTTCCGGGGGCACCATGCGCCCCGCGCTCAGAGTATTTCAGCAGCCCGCCGAGCCGTTTACGGCACCGAATCGCGCCTCCATCCTCCCTTGACTGGGCATAGGAAAGCGCAGGTCTTGCCTTTTCGCTGATGATTCCGCTCGTGATGATAATGGTCCACATCCTCTACTGATCTCACCCACCGCTCTGCGTAGGCATTCAGATTCGGCGCCCGGGCCAGCAGGACGACTCGCGCTTCACCTCGGCTGCGTCAATGATTGCCTGAAACGCTAAACAGAATTTCGTGTCCCGATCATGGATTAGATAGTGCCCCGAGTCGAGGAAACCCCATTCGGCGATCATGGCATTGCGGGCTACTTGCATCATCCACTGCGCATTAAGATGTGGCATGACGCCCGCTATATGAACCCTTGTGGTGTCGAGATGGATGGAAGGGTTGTAACCTCTGATGGAAAGGCAAGTTTAAGCATTGTGACCGTACGACGAGAAGATGGCACTGCGTTCCTGCACGCCCACCAGCAATGGTTTCCTGGACAGACTGGCCTGGGCGACCCGGGACATTATGATGAGGGAGGGAGCAGACAGGGATCGTTGGGCGCGTTTTACGCCACCCCAATGAAAAGGGCTTAGGCAAACCGCCTAACCCCTGGATTTCGTTGGTAGCGTGGGCTGGATTTGAACCAGCGACCTTTAGGTTATGAGCCCAACCCCGGACATGTGACGTGCGGTACCACGAAGTATGGAAGGGGACATCCACGTAGAGAGGTCGCGGGGTTCGGGGATTCTGATCGGTACTGGCACCGGAATCTACCGAAAGCTACCTGCCTTTACGCCACGGTGTCGTAAAGGTGTCGCAGCTTTAGGCCACGGGATCCTCCGAGCATGGATGGCCCGGATATTGACGGAGACTACCGACTCGAGCTTGAGGCTGACACCACGGCGCCGCCGTGCATCACGGAGATAATCCCCAACAGAAGGCCGATGATTGGACACTTGCTCATTCGGCTGTTGCAGATGTTCTTATACATCGCTGGGTGTTGTCAAGTTAACCTTTCCCCTGGCTTTGTCAACTTGTTGCTTCTCGGCGTTATCAAATTAACCTTCTCGCTTGCGCAGCTCCCATCTCGTCCGGCATACTCGGCTCATGAACCCATTCGCGGCAACCCACCAATATATGCGTCATCGCTTCCCCGCGGAGGTCATCAGCCACGCGGTCCGGCTGTATTTCCGGTTCTGCCTGAGCTACCGCGACGTTGAGGAACTTATGATGGAACGCGGCGTTACCGTGTCGTACGTAGCCGTTCGATATTGGTGCCAGAAATCTGGGCAAGCCTATGCCAATGAGCTGCGGCGACGCCGGCCCAGGCCCGGTGACACGTGGCACCTCGATGAAATCTTGCTCAGCATCCACGGCGAACGGCACTATCTCGTGCGGGCGGTCGATCAAGATGGTCACGTGCTGGATATCCTGGTCCAGTCTCGGCGCGACAAGGCTGCGGCTAAGAAGTTCTTTCGCAAGCTGCTCAAGGGGTTGAAGTATGTGCCGCGGGTGATTATTACGGATCAGTTGCGAAGCTATGGGGCGGCCAAACGCCAGACCCTACGCAGTGCGGAGCACCGCCAACACCGCTACCTCAACAACCGTGCGGAGAATTCCCATCAGCCGACACGCCAGCGAGCACGTCGCATGCAGGGATTCAAGTCTCTAGGCCATACTCGGCGCTTTGTCGCGGCGTACGGCCCTATTGCCTCGCACTTCAGACCGCGGCGTCACCGCCTCTCGGCCCCCGAGTACCACCAGAAAATGGCGCAATGATTCCAGACTTGGCGAGTGATTACGGGCATGGCTACGGCCGCATAAGGGGTGAGTGCAGGGCCACCTGTCCACCTCTGTCCCCAGTGATCGTCTCAGGACGAGTTAATTTGACAACGCCCATGATCTTTCTAGCCGTGAGGATGATGAGCAACACTGGCCACCAGTTGAACCCGAGAGATCGGCTAACAATGTTGTCCCGTCCATGTGGCATGCCCTCCCCTTTTTTGGCCCTTGATTATCGGTCATGGACTGGGCTAGGATACGCCGCACACGGGTACCAAGGGGGAGGAGGGTCCATCGCTGTCACCAGGTACGTGTGACTCTTTTTCCCAGACCAGATGCTGAGGGAGCACACCCCACGTCGTCAGTGGAGGCAGAGCAGATGCAGGCACAGATCCGCATTTACACGATCAACAAGGGCGAGTTGGATAACTTCATCAAGCACTTCAAAGAGGAGACCAAGCCGATCCATGACAAGGTCGGCTGGCCGATTGTGGCGTCATGGGTCAATCGGCCGCAGAACGAGTTCATTTGGATCCGTACCCACGAGGACGCCGCCGACCTGGAGGCGAAGACGAAGGCTTTCAGGAAGGAGGTCGAGGCCGCGGGGATCACGCTCGGCACCAACGTCGCGAAGATGGAAGTCCGCGAGGTCGAGATGGCCTAGCCAGGGGTGTGCACGGCGGCCATCCGACACGGATCGCTGGTCGCGAGCGTTGCCCACCGGGCCGTCGTACGCCGCGGAGTCACCGCGTGACAAGGCCATGCACTGGTGGCGAGGGTGAGGCACCGCAGAAGGCCCGCAGGTGGATCCTCGTC
>Ga0081538_10005513_pt1 | contig 11369 bp, 9 predicted proteins | sample TabmetS5T2R1_FD_71022 | JGI IMG/M metagenome (GOLD analysis project Ga0081538, IMG submission 71022) | Tabebuia heterophylla rhizosphere microbial communities from the University of Puerto Rico - S5T2R1 | ecosystem: Host-associated > Plants > Roots > Rhizosphere ... | reverse complement strand
GCCCGGCCCGGGGGCGCCCGCCGTGGCCGCCCCCGGCGCCGGCGCGGCCGCCGGCTCGGCCAGCCGTTCGGGCGCGGGCAGCTCGGCCCGGCCGGCCAGCGCCCCGGCGGCCGGCTCGGCCGACACCACCTGGGGCACCTTGGGCCAGACGAGCAGGGCGTTGGGCAGCAGGGTGAGCGCCGTCACCCCGCCGTACCAGGAGTGGCGCAGCTGCACCTTGATGCCGTAGCGCTGGCTCAGGCGGCCGACCACGTACAGGCCCAGCACCCGCGACAGGGCGAAGTCGATCTCGGGCGGGTTGGCCAGGCGCTCGTTGGCCTGAATGAGCTCCTCGTCGCTCATGCCCAGGCCGCGGTCCTCGATCTCGATCACGTAGCCGTGCGGCACCGCCTGCCCGGCCACCTGGACCTTGGTGTTGGGCGGGGAGAACGCGGTCGCGTTCTCGATCAGCTCGGCCAGCAGGTGGATGATGTCGACGGCGGCGTGCCCGGCCACCTCCAGGTCGGCCAGGGGCAGGAACTCGACCCGCTGGTACTCCTCGACCTCGGCCGCGGCCGCCCTGACCACGTCGACCAGGGTCATCGGCTGGACCCAGTGCCGGCCCGGGTCGGCGCCGGACAGGACGATCAGGTCCTCGGCGTTGCGGCGCATGCGGGTGGCCAGGTGGTCGAGGCGGAACAGGTGCTCCAGGGTCTCGGGGTCGGTCTCGTTGCGCTCCAGGTCGTCGATCAGCTCGAGCTGCCGGTCGATCAGGGTCTGGGAGCGGCGGGCCAGGTTGGTGAACATGTCGCCGATGGAGCGGCGCAGGCCGGCCTGCTCGGTGGCCAGCCGGACGGCGACCTGCTGGATGTCGTCGACCGCCTGGGCCACCTGGCCGATCTCGTCCTTGGACCGGATCCCGATCGGCTCCACCCGGACGTCGAGGTCGCCGCGCTCGGTGGTCCGCAGCCGCTGGACGGCGTCGGGCAGCCGGTGCTGGGCGATGTCGATGGCCCCGGCGCGCAGCTGCTGCAGGGGCCGGGCCATCGACCGGGCCACCAGCAGCAGGGCGAGCAGGGCGATGCCGAGGATGATGGCGATCAGCAGGGCGTTGCGCAGGGCGTCGCGCTGGGCCGAGGAGCTGAGCTCGCCGCTCTGGTCGACGACGCCCTCGAGCAGCGTCGACTCGACGCTGCGGAGCAGCTCCATGTTGGTCGTGCTGGCGTTCAGCCACTGGTCGGGGTTGATCTCGTCGCCGGACTGGCGGCGGATGGTGTTCTGCTGGATCCGCTCGACCTGGAGGACGGCCTGGCCCTGGACGATGTCGGCGAACAGTCCGCGCTCCTGGTCGTTGGCGTCGGCCTGGAACGCCTCGAAGGCGGCGTCCTGCTGGGCCAGCAGGCCCGACAGCTCCTGGAAGCCGCCGAAGTCGAAGGTCTCCTGGAAGGCGAGGGCGTAGAGGATGCCCCGGACCTGGGAGGTGACCTCCTTGGCCCGCGACAGGTCGTTGAAGGAGCGCACCGACTGGGCCAGGTTCTCGTCCCCGCCCGGCTCGGCGATGTCGGTGTTCAGGTCGAGGAGCCGGTCGATGATCCGCGAGTACTCGGCCACGGCGGCCCGGCCGGTGATCGACGCCGACGTCGTCGACGCCCGCAGCGCGCCCAGGTCCTCGAGCCCGGCCCGGACGGCGTCGAAGTTGCCCTGGAGGCGCTCGCCGAGGTCGTCGTACAACGGCGCCTCGGCCTCCCGGTAGATGGCCGCGGCCCGGTCGGTCCGCTGCTTCTGCTCGTCCACGTCCTTCTTGAGGTTCTCGTCGCCGGTGGTGATGAAGGCGGCGCTGAGGTCGCGCTCGGCCTGCAGCTCGTGCACCAGCGCCGTGACCTGCCGTCCCAGCTCGGCCAGCCGGCGGCCCTCCTCGAAGGCCTGGGCGTTGCCGACCAGCGCCCCGATGCCGAAGCTGGCCAGGACCAGGAAGGCGACGGCCGGGATGACCAGGACGGCGATCAGCTTGGAACGGACGCGCCAGTTGCGCAGCCCGAACGAGCGGCCGGGGGCGCTGGCTGACGGAGGAGATGTGTCCATACGGGCGTTTCACGACCTCTCTCGCGGGTTGCCGGCTGGCGCCGGATTATACTCAGCCGGCCTGGCCATATCCGTCACGACCTGGGAGCTTCGACGAAGATGACAAGGATGGGCTGGTTGTCGAGGATGGCGCTGGTGGTGGCCGTCCTGTCGGTCGCCGCATGCACGGGCTCCGAGCCGGAGGAGGCGGACCGCTCGGTTGACGAGGTCCGCATCGGCGTCCTGGCCCCGACCACCGGGGCCAACCGGGCCGCCGGGAACGAGGCCCTGCACGGCGCCGAGCTGGCCGCCGCCATGGTCAACGGCGAGGAGGGGTCGGTGCCCCTGGCCGGGGTCGGCAGCGGCGGGCTGGTCGGGCTGGGCGGGGCCAAGCTCACCGTGGTGCCGGCCAACACCCGCAGCCAGCGCGAGGCCGCCGCCGTCGAGGCCGCCCGGCTGGTCAGCGAGGAGCGGGTGGTGGGCCTCGTCGGGGCCTACGACGCGGCCGTGACCGAGGTGGCCAGCCAGCGGACCGAGCGCCTGGGCGTCCCCTTCGTGAACGGCGACAGCACCGCCGGCTACCTGACCGAGCGGGGCCTCGACTGGTTCTTCCGCACCGGGCCGACCGACCGGATGCTCGGCGAGTCGTTCCTGTCGGCCGTGCGCGACACCGCCGGGCCCGACGCCAGCAAGATCGCCGTGGTCTTCGCCGACGACCAGCCCAGCAACGTGGTCGCCAACCTCACCGAGGAGCTGGCCGAGGAGGGTGGCTTCGACCTGGTGGCCAAGATCGGCTTCGACCCGGCCGGCAGCCCCGTCCCGGCCGTGACCCAGCTCCGCGACCAGGCCGACCAGCCCCAGGCCGTGTTCGCCGTCGCCTCCACGCCCGAGAACGCCACCAGGCTGCTGCGCGCCTTCGGCCAGGCACGCTACTCGCCTCCCGGGCTGCTGGCCTTCGGCACCGGCTTCTCCTCCTCGGCCGTGGTCGCCTCCCTCGGCGCCGAGGGTCAGGGCATGCTGGCCAGCACCGCCTGGTCGCGGGAGATCGCCGGCCGCAGCTCGATCGCCAAGCCGGTCATGGAGCTGTACGAGCAGCGCTTCGGCCAGCCCATGAGCGAGATCGCCGCCGGGTCCTTCACCGCCGTGCTGGTGCTGGCCGAGGCGATCGACAACGCCGGCTCGGTCGACCCCCAGCGGGTCAGGGCGGCGCTGCTCAACCTCGACATCCCCGGCCGGGAGATGATCATGCCCTGGAGCGGCCTGCGCTTCGACAGCTCCCATCAGAACGCGGCCGCCACCGGCGTGGTCGAGCAGCGGGTCCAGGACGCCTTCCGGGTGGTGTTCCCGGGCGAGCTCCAGCAGGCCGAGCCGATCTGGCCGCGCCAGGCCACCGGGGTCTGAGCGCCGGCGCTCGGCTAGCTGGACCGCTTGTCCGCCTCGACCAGGCTCTCGTCCAGGTAGGGCAGGGTCGCCCCGAAGCGCTCCTGGAGGTGGGCCAGGGAGGTCGTCGGCGGGTACTTGGGCTCCTCGCCCTCGGCCAGACAGGTCGGGATCACCTCGACGGGGGCGTCGTGGTTGGGGTCGTAGAAGAAGGGGATGGACTGGCGCTCGGCGCCGGAGGTGTTGATGACCCGGTGCAGGGTCGGGGGGAACAGGTCGTTGGTCCAGCGGGCCAGCATGTCGCCGACGTTGACCACGAAGGTGCCCCGGACCGGCTTGGCGTCGATCCACTGCCCGGCGGCGTTGCGGACCTGGAGCCCGCCCTTGTCGTCCTGGGCCAGCAGGGCCAGGCAGCCGTAGTCGGAGTGGGCCCCGGCGCCGATGCGGGCCTCGCTGATCTCGCCGCCATCGGGCGCCGCCTGGGGCGGGTAGTGCAGGGGGCTCATGATCACCATGGGGGTGGTGAACCAGGCGTCGAAGTAGTCCTCGGGCAGCTCGAGGGCGACGGCGATGGCGTGGGTGACCTCGCGGGCCAGGCCGTGCACGGCGGCGAAGTACTCCTCCATGGTCTCGCGGAACCCGGGCACGTCGGTCGGCCACTGGTTGGGGCCGTGGAACGGCAGCCCGCGCCGGACCAGGGGGTGGTCGGGGGCCAGGTCGTTGCCGATCCGGTAGCCCTCCTTGAGGTCGCCCTCCTCCTGCTTGTCGGGGTCGAGGTTCTCCATGCCGATGTCGAACCAGCCCCGGTCGCAGTTGGACTTCTCCACCGCCACCTCGGCCTTCTTCTCCCGGGGGAGGGCGAAGAAGCGGGCCGCCTCGGCGAAGGTCCGGTCGATCAGCTCCTGCGGCACCCCGTGACCGGCCAGGTAGGCGAAGCCGACGTTGCGGAAGGCGCCGGCCAGCTCGAGGGCGGCCTGCTTGCGGGTGGCCGGGTCGCCGGTCCGGAAGGGGGCGAAGTCGACCACGGGGATCTGCTCGACGGGGAGGCGCTCGGCACGGAGGGACGGGGCGATCTTGGCGGTCATGCGGTGACTCCAATGCTCGGGTCGATGAAGTCGTTGGTGTAGAGGTCCTGGGGCCGGAGGCCCTCCTTGGTCGGCTGCCGCTGCCCGACCAGGATCGGGGTGACGATGTCGATCAGGCGCTGGACCCGGTCGACCTCGAAGTTGCCCAGGGTGCGGTCGGAGCCGTTGTTGACGAAGTCCAGGCGCATCTGGGCGATGGCGTAGTCGGCCAGGCCGGTGGAGTAGGTCCAGAAGGTCTTGTACTGCTTGACCAGGTCGATGATGAAGGCGTTGGTCCGGTCGGGGTTCTGGAGGAAGTCGACCTGGGCCCGCTGGACGATCGGGACCAGCTTCTCCAGGCAGGGGGCGAGCTGCTCACGCTCGCCGGCCCGGATCGACAGGGCCTGGGGGTAGAAGGGGTAGCCGGTGTCGTTGACCAGGGCGTACTCCAGCCGCTTGCCCCACTCCTTGAGGTCGTGCTCGTAGATGTAGGGCTCGGAGGTGGCGAACCCGGCCTGGGTGACCGAGCCCTGACCGGCCACGAACTTGGTCGAGGAGCCGTCGTAGGTGCCGTCGACCTGTCCGCCGCGCAGGATGCCGGAGCCGATCAGGTACTCCATATAGGTGTCGCCCTTGAAGTAGAGGACCTTGGCGTTGGTCTGGCCGATGTCGGCGATGATGTTGAACTGGGGGTAGGTCTCCGGGTCCCACATGATCATGAACGGGCTGATCTCCATGGGGGCGGCCACGGCCAGGGTCGGCTGCTTGGAGGCGAAGCGGATGGCCTCGTCGGTGTTGACCTGGCCAAGAGTGATGGTCTTGTCGGTGTACATCTGGTCGGAGACCAGCTTGAAGTCGGTCGCCGGCCCGCCCGAGCGCACCTCGAGCTGGACCCCGGTCTCCTGGCCCTCGGCGACCAGGGGGCCGCTGACCCGCTTGCGCTGGACGTCGACCTTCGGGTTGGGCCCGAGCATGTGGTAGTAGACGCCGTACTCGGTCTCGGGGAACCAGTCGGTCTGGACCACGACCGTCTCCGGGCACACCCCGCGGAGGTTGAGCCGGTCGCCCCCGGCGGCCGCCCCCGTGGCCGCCGGGCTCGACGGCGACGGGCTGTCGTCGTCGAACAAGGAGCAGCCGGTCGCGCCCAGGGCGGCCACCAGCAGGACGGTCATGGCGAGGCGAAGTCTTGGCACCTGCGCTCTCCTCCTAGTTGCTCTCTGTCTCGCGCCCGCCGCCGGCGGACTCGTGCCAGCCCCCGACGACCCGGTGGGCGAGGAAGCCGAAGAACCAGAACACCACGATGCCGAGCAGCGAGGACAGGATGATGGCGGCCACCATCTGCTCGGACTGGAGCCGGGACTGGTAGCGGTCGATGAGGATGCCGATCCCGGGGTTGCCCTGCTTGAAGAAGAAGTCGGCCACGATCGCCCCGATCACGGCCAGCCCGGCCGAGATCCTCAGGCCGGTGAAGATCGACGGCAGGGCGGTCGGGAACTGCAGCTTCCACAGCCGCGTGAACCGGCTGGCGCCGTGCAGGGTGAACAGGTCGTGGTGCTCCTGGTCCACCGACTGCAGGCCGAACAGGGTGTTGGCCACGATCGGGAAGATGCAGAACAGGACCACGACCAGGACCCGGCTGAAGGAGCCGAAGCCGAACCAGAACCCGAACAGCGGGACCATGGCCAGGATGGGGATGGTCTGGGTCAGCACCGCGTACGGGTACAGGGAGCGCTCGATCCACTTGGCCCGGTTCATGGCCACGGCCAGGACCAGGCCGAGGACGATGGCGATGGCCAGGCCGGTGAAGGCCACCCGGGTCGACAGCCACAGGGCGTTGAGCAGGTCCCTGAGGTTGAACGGGTCGAGGAAGCTGACCCGGATGACGTCGTGGGGCGGCGGGACCAGGAACCGGCGCCGTTCGTCCAGCAGCAGGTAGCTGACCCCGTACCAGACGGCCACGAAGGCCACGAGCACCGCCGCCGGCGGGCCCCAGGTGGCCAGCCAGCGGCCCCGGCCGGCCCGGACCACCCGGGGGCCGGCGGCGACCTCGCCCCGGGCGACCGCCTCGTCGGGCCCGCTGACGCCGGTGTCCAGGCTCATGCGCCCCCCCGCAGCCGGGCCGACACCTGGCCGGCCAGGCGGGCGAAGCGCTCGTCGAAGCGCAGCCGGGGCGACCGGGGGTAGGGGAAGGGGACGGCCAGGTCGGCCAGGATCCGGCCCGGCCGGCTGGACATGACCACCACCCGGGTGGACATGAACACCGCCTCGCTCACCGAGTGGGTCACGAACAGGGCGGTGAAGCGCTGGGTGAGGTACAGCTGCAGCAGCTCGTCGTTGAGCCGCTCCCTGGCGATCTCGTCCAGGGCCCCGAAGGGCTCGTCGAACAGGAACAGCTCGGGCTGAAGGGTGAGCGAGCGGGCCAGCGACACCCGCATGCGCATGCCGCCCGACAGGGCGCGGGGGCGGTGGCCGCCGAACTCGCTGAGGCCGACCAGCTCCAGGGCCTGGCCGGCGCGGCGACGGCGCTCGTCCTTGGGCAGGCCGCGCAGCTCGGCGAACAGCTCGACGTTGGCCCGCACGGTCCGCCAGGGCAGCAGGGTCGGGTCCTGGAAGACGTAGCCGATCTTGCGTGTCTGGACGTCGACGGCCCCGCCGCTGGCCCTGGTGAGGTCGGAGGCGATCCGCAGCAGGGTGCTCTTGCCGCAGCCCGAGGGGCCGATGACGCTGACGAACTCCCCGGCCGTGACGCGCAGGTCGACCCCGGCCAGGGCGGTCGTGCCGTCGGGGAACCGCTTGCTGACCTGTGAGAAGGTCAGCACGGGCGAGGCGTCTGATGCGATCGACGAGGCATCTACGGGGCTCGATTCGGCCACCTAGGGCCGCCCCCGCCCCGGTGAGCTCGTCCCTGCAGCGCGGACCCATGCGGACATCGACGGAATCTTTGTAAATGTGGGGATGCTGGGCCAATAGTTCCTTGGGCCGGAAGGCGGTGTCAACCGCCGCCAGATGCCAAGGGAGGTGGCCGTGCGCGAGGTGGGCGTGGTCCGAGGTGGGCATGTCCTGACGATGGGACCGGCCGGCGACCTGGCCGACGGGGCGGTCGCCTTCGCCGGCGGCGAGGTGCTCGCCGTCGGGCCGTACGCCGAGGTGGCGGCCCGGTTCCCCGGGGCCGAGGTGGTCGGCGACGACCGCGGGGTGGTGCTGCCCGGGCTGGTCAACGCCCACACCCACCTGTCCGAGGCGCTGATCCCGGGCATGGGCGAGGACCTGAGCCTGCTGGAGTGGCTGGCCGCGATCGTCACCCCGGCCGGCCGCCACCTGACCCGGGAGATGGCCAGGGTCGGGGCCATGCTCAAGGGGGCCGAGCTGCTGCTGTCCGGGGTCACCTGCGTCAACGACATGTTCTGCCACACCAACGGCGGGTCGCTGGCCAGCCTGGGGGCGGTCGACGGGCTGGAGGCGATGGGGCTGCGCGGGCTGGTCGCCTTCGGGGCCGAGGACGCCGACGACCCGGTGCCGGTGGCCACCGTGCTGGCCGAGCACCGGGCCCTGGCCGAGCGCTGCGCCGCCAGCGACCTTGTCGGGTTCCGCCTCGGGGTGGGGACGGTGCTGGGCCAGACCGACGAGCTGCTGGCCGCCTCGGCCGCCGAGGCCAAGGCCAACGGCTGGGCCGTCCACACCCACCTGGCCGAGGTCAAGGAGGAGGTCGTCCAGGCCCGGCTGCGCTGGGGGGTGACCACCGTGGGGCGGGCCGATGCGGTCGGGCTGCTGGAGGTGCCGCTGCTGGCCGCCCACTGCATCTGGGTCCGCCAGGGCGAGATCGCCGAGCTGGCCCGGGCCGGGGTCGGGGTGGTCCACAACCCGGTGGCCAACATGATCCTGGCCTCGGGGGTGTGCCCGGTGCCGGTCCTGCGCGCCGCCGGCATCCCGGTCGGTCTCGGCACCGACGGGGCCGCCTCCAACGACAGCCAGAACATGCTGGAGGCGGTCAAGGCCGCCGCCCTGCTCCAGAAGGTGGCCCGGCTGGACCCGACCGCCCTGACCGCCGGCGACGTCCTGGCCATGGCCACCCTGGAGGGGGCGCGGGCCCTCGGGCTCGACGACCGGGTGGGGTCGCTTGAGCCGGGCAAGCGGGCCGACCTGGTCCGCCTGCGCGGCGACCGTCCCGGCCTGGCCAACGTCCACGACCCCTGGCAGCAGGTCGTCTACTGCACCTCGCCGGCGGACGTGGCCGACGTCTGGGTCGACGGCGTCCGCCGGGTCGCCGACGGGCGGCTGGTCGGCCACGACCTGGCCGCGCTGGTCGAGGCCAGCCGGGCCCCGGCCGCCGAGCTGGTCGCCCGGGCCGGCCTGGGCGACCACTCGCGGCTGGCCGGCGGGGCGGCGGCCGGCGACGCCGCTGTCGCCGGCCGCCCCGGGGGGGCGGTCAGTCCCGGCCCCGCGCGTCGCCGGTGAGGGCGCGGCGGCCCGCCGCGGTCAGCAGCACGTAGTCGGAGGCGATCACGACCAGCTGGCGACTGGCCAGCGAGCGGGCGACCTCGCGCCGGACCGGCCAGCGGGTGGCGTACCCGTCGGCCTGGCCCAGCTGCTCGAGGGCGGCCTGCTCGGCGGCGTCGAGATCGTCGGCCGGCGCGGCTGCTGGCGGGGGGGTCGGACGCTGGCGCGGCCAGAGCCGGAGGGTGGCTGTGCCGCGCAGCCCCTGGATGACACGCCCGAGGTAGCCCGGGGTCTCGATCCTGGCGTCTGCCAATGGGGCCTCCCGACAGCGTCCTGGCGGGCTCCGGACCCTGATTCGTGGGACCGGGACCGACTGGGCTATGATCCGCAATGCCAAGTGCAGATGCAACTGACGGGGCCAAGTGATTGGGCCAATCCGCTCGAGTGGGACAGAGAAAGGGTAGACATGTCGCGAGACGGTCAGGCTTCAGCGTCCTACAACGGGGTGCCGGCGACCGAGCTCCTCGGCGTGCGCTGGCGCAAGAGCACCCGCAGCAGCGCCCAGGGGAACTGCGTCGAGCTGGCCAAGCTGTCCGGGACCGAGGTGGCGATCCGCAACTCCCGCCACCCCCACGGCCCGGCCCTGGTCTTCACCGAGGCCGAGCTGGACGCCTTCCTCGGCGGGGGCAAGGACGGCGAGGTCGACGACCTCCTCTGCTGAGGACCCGGGTCAGGGCTTACGGGCCACCCCGGCCCAGTAGTAGGCGCTCCGAGGGTCGGCCGGCGGCTCGTCCGGGCGCCAGGACAGCACCGGGGTCACCCCCGGGTCGATGAGGTCAAGGCCGCTGAAGAACCCCTCGATCTCGGCCTTGGTCCGCGGCACCAGGGTGACCCCGGCCGCTTCTGCGGCCGCCGCCGCCCTGGCCGTCTCCTCCGGGTTGAAGTCGGGCGTCGGATGGGTGACGGCCAGGTAGCTGCCCGACGGCATCGGCTCCAGCAGGGTGGCCACCATCTCGAAGGGGTTGGGCTGGTCGGTGTCGCGGAAGTACATCAGGACGGCCACCGCCAGCACCGCCACCGGCCGGTCGAGGTCGAGGGTCGAGGTCAGGGTCGGGTGGTCGAGGATGGACTTGGGCTGGCGCAGGTCGGCCATGATGAAGGCCGTCTCCCCGGCGCCCTGGCCGGGGAGCAGGGCACGGGCGTGGGCCAGGACGATCGGGTCGTTGTCGACGTAGACGACCCGGGCCTCGGGCGCGACCGCCTGGGCCACCTCGTGGACGTTGGGGCTGGTGGGGATGCCGGTGCCGAGGTCGAGGAACTGGCCGACCCCGGCCTCGCCGGCCAGGTGGCGGACGGCCCGGCCCACGAAGGCGCGGTTGGCCGCGGCCATGGCCCGCATGTTCGGGATCGCCTGGATCATGAGCTCGGCCAGGGCGCGGTCGGCGGGGAAGTTGTCCTTGCCGCCGAGCCAGTAGTCGTAGACCCGGGCCGGGTGGGCGACGTCGGTGTTGATGTCGGCGGGCAGCTCCGGGTCCGTCCCGGTCCCCTGGCCGTGCGACATGGTCGGATTCCTCCTGGTCGGGGGGTCGCCGGTCACAGCGCCTTCAGGAGCTTGTCGAGCAGGGCGGCGGTCTGGTCGGGCGGGGCCGCCCGGACGCAGATGCTCTCCATCACATGCAGGTAGCGGTCGACGTCCTCGGGCTTGTCGAGGTAGAGGGCGCTGGTCAGGTGCTCCAGGTAGACGACGTCGGGGAGCTCGTCGTCGGGGAAGCGCAGCACGCTGAAGGAGCCGACCATGCCGGGGTGGGCGCCGGCGGTGAAGGGGAGGATCTGGAGGGTGACATTGGGCAGCTTGGCCACCTCGACCAGCCGCTCCAGCTGGCCCCGCATCACCTCCGCCCCACCCACCGGGCGGCGCAGGGCGGCCTCGTCGATCACCGCCCACAACCGCGGCGCCCCCTGGCGCATCAACAGCGTCTGGCGGGCCAGCCGCAGCCGCACCCGCCGCCCGACCTCCTCGGCGCTCTCCTCCAGATGGGCCCCGTGGACCACGGCCCGCAGGTAGGCGTCGGTCTGGAGCAGGCCGGGGATGAACTGGCCTTCGTAGGTCCGGATCAGGCTGGCGACCGATTCCAGGTCGACATAGGTCCGGAACCAGGCCGGCAGGACGTCGCCGTAGTGTTGCCACCAGCCGGGGGTGTTGGCGTCGCGGGCCAGGGTGACGAAGTCGGCCACCTCGGCCGGATCATCGACCTGGTAGAGGCGCAGGAGGTCGACGATGTCGCGTTCTTTGAAGCCGACCTGGCCGTTCTCGAGGCGGTGGATCTTCCAGGCCGAGGCCCGGATGGCCTCCCCGGCTTGCTCGCGGGACAGGCCGAGGTCGGTGCGCAGCCGCCGCAGCCTGGCCCCGACCAGCATCCGGCGGACGGTCGGGCCGCCCCACTCGGA
>Ga0081538_10005512_pt1 | contig 11371 bp, 10 predicted proteins | sample TabmetS5T2R1_FD_71022 | JGI IMG/M metagenome (GOLD analysis project Ga0081538, IMG submission 71022) | Tabebuia heterophylla rhizosphere microbial communities from the University of Puerto Rico - S5T2R1 | ecosystem: Host-associated > Plants > Roots > Rhizosphere ... | reverse complement strand
GGAAAGCCGGGCGGGAGCGTTCATGCCCCTGGTACGCGCGCGCACCAGGGAGAGGTCCCGATCAGGCGGCGATCGCGCCGCCCGCCGGCAGCTCGAAGCGCGCGGCCACCTCGTCGAGGATTCCGAGCATCGACTGGGTGGCGGGCGAGCGGAAGCGGCCCGCCAGGGTGGCCACGACCACCCGCCGCGAGGGCGTCTGGCGACCCAGCGACCGGACCACGATGTCGTCGCGCACGTTCGTGAGGGCGAGCGCCGGAAGCAGCCCCACGCCCACACCCGCGGCGATCAGGCCCTGGATGATCGTGTAGTCGTCCGACTTGAATCCGCGGCTGCGGGGCTCGAACCCCGCCGACGCACAGGCGGCATAGTGGAGCTGCCCGCACTCGTCGGTCCCGTCGGCCTGGATCCACGACTCTTCGGCCAGGTCCTGCAGGCGCAGCCGTTGCTTGCGAGCGCAGGGATGATGGCGCGACAGCGCCAGATACATGGGGTCGACGAGCAGGTCATGGAGCTCGATCCCGTCGTAGAGGCGCTCGAAGTCGGGCTGGGCCATGTGCTGGTACTCGTAGACGATCGCGAGCTCGAGCTCGGCCGCCCTCAGCATCGTCACGGCCTCCTCCGGCTCTGCCGTGACGAAGGAGAGCTCGACCTCTGGGTGTCGGTCCGTGAAGATCGCCAGGGCGGCTGGAAGGATCGACGCCGCCGCCGTGGGAAAGGCGGACATTCGCACGCGTCCCCCACGAACGCCGGCGATCGCCTCGAGCTCCGCCTCGGCGGCGACGAGCCGCGCGAGGACCACTGCGGCATGGTCGACGAGCGCACGGCCGGCGTCCGTAAGCCGCACCCCGCGGCTCGTTCGGTCCACCAGCGTCGTGCCCGCGCGCCTCTCGAGCGCGGCGATCTGCTGCGAGACCGCCGGCTGCGTGTAGGAGAGCGCCTCCGCCGCCGCGGAGAACGAGCCGTGCTTCGCGACCGCCCGGAGAACCCGTAGTTGCTTCACGTCCAGCATAACGCGAGCTTATCGCAGGTCCCAGAACTCCGAATTTGAACTTATGCCTCTCCTCGGCAATCATCCTTCGACAGAGATCAAACCTTCGCCCCCCGGGAGAGACCTCATGACCAACACCGCACTCACAATCCGCCGCGCTTCGGCCGCCGACGCTGCCGCCGTCGCCCGGCTGGCGGCGCTGGACAGCGCCGTACCGCCGACCGGCGAGCTGCTGCTCGGCGAAGTCGGCGACGAGCTCTGGGCCGCGGTCGCGGTCGACAGCGGCGCGGCGATCGCCGATCCGTTCCGTCCTTCCCGCGACATCGTCGAGTTGCTCAACCTGCGCGCCCGGCGGATGCGCCGCGAGGCTCCCGAGGCGGCCCGCCGCCTGCGCCTCCTCCCCCGCGCGGCCTAGCGGCGGCACCGATCCCTGGACCCGGCCCATGCGGCCGGGTCCAGCCGCTTCAGCCCGCCGCGCCCCAGGAGCTCAGGTAGTCGCGCTGGTCGGGAGTCAGCGTGTCGATCTCGACCCCGAGCGATTCGAGCTTCAGTCGCGCGATCTCATCGTCGATTCCCTTGGGAACGTCCAGCACGCGCCGCTCCAGCTCGTCTCCATGCAGCACGAGAAGCTCGACGGCCAGGGCGAGGTTCGCGAAGCTCATGTCCATCACCGCCGCCGGGTGCCCCTCGCCCGCCGCCAGGTTGACCACCCTCCCGCTCGCCAACAGGTTCAGGCGGCGGCCGTCCACCTCGTACTGATCCACGAGCGGGAGCACCTGGCGCACACGGCCGCCGGCGAGCTCGCGTAGGTCTGACAGGTCGATCTCCACGTCGAAGTGGCCGGCGTTGGCCAGCACCGCACCGTCCTTCATCCGCTCGAGATGCTCGCGCCGCAGGACCGAGCGCGACCCCGTGACGGTGACGAACAGGTCGCCGCGCTCGGCCGCCTCGAGGGCGGGCATCACCTCGTAGCCGTCCATGCGGGCCTCCAGCGCACGCAGGGGATCGACCTCGCAGACGATCACCGCCGCCCCCGCGCCGCGAGCCCGCTGGGCGATTCCCTTGCCGGTCCGGCCGTAGCCGAGCAGCACGAGCGTATGGCCCGCGAGCATCAGGTTGGTCGCGCGCAGGATGCCGTCGAGCGCCGACTGGCCCGTCCCGTAGCGGTCATTGAAGGTGCGTTCCGTTCGCGACTCGTTCACCGCGATCACGGGGCACGCGAGTCGGCCCTCGGCCTCGAGGCGCCGCAGCCGCAGGAGCCCGCTCCGCGTCTCCTCGGCTCCACCGTCGACCGGTTGCTCGCGCTCGTGGATCAGCATGAGCAGGTCCGCGCCGTCATCGAGTGTTATCTGCGGCTCCCAGTCGGCCACGGCGTGGACGTGGCGCACGTAGCTCTCCACGTCCTCGCCGCGCCGCGCCTGCACTGGCACGTCCGCCTCGACGAGCGCGGCCGCGACCTCGTCCTGTGTCGTTAGAGGATTGGCGGAGCAGAGGGCGGCGTCGGCGCCGCCCCCGATCAGCGCTCTCATCAGGCTGGCCGTCTCAGCGGTCACGTGCAGGCACGCGGCCACCCTCACCCCGGCCAGCGGCTTCTCCTCGCGGAACCTCTCGTGGATCGAGCGGAGAACCGGCATCTGGCCCTCCGCCCACTCGATCCGCGCCCGCCCGCGCGGGGCGAGCGAGGGGTCGGCGATATCGGGCTCAGTACCGATAGTGCTCGCTCTTGTATGGGCCGTCGACCGGCACGCCGATGTAGGCCGCCTGGTCGGGGCGGAGCTCGGTGAGCCGCGCGCCGAGCGCTTCGAGGTGCAGGCGGGCCACCTTCTCGTCGAGTTTCTTTGGCAGGACGTAGACCCGCTTCTCGTACTGGTCGTTCTTCGTGAAGAGCTCGACCTGGGCGATCGTCTGGTTCGTGAAGGAGTTCGACATCACGAAGCTGGGATGCCCGGTCGCGTTGCCGAGGTTCAGCAGGCGTCCCTCGGACAGCACGATGATCGAGTGGCCGTCCGGGAAGCGCCACTCGTCTACCTGCGGCTTGATGTTCACGCGCTGGATGCCCTCGACGCGCGCCAGGCCGGCCATGTCGATCTCGTTGTCGAAGTGCCCGATGTTGCCGACGATCGCCTGGTGCTTCATGCGGGCCATGTCGTCGATCCTGATGATGTCCCGGTTGCCGGTGGCGCTGATGAAGATGTCGGCGCTCTCCACGACATCCTCGAGGCGCACGACCTGGTAGCCGTCCATCGCCGCCTGTAGCGCGCAGATCGGGTCGATCTCCGCGATCACGACGCGGGCTCCCTGGCCGCGGAGGGACTGGGCGCACCCCTTGCCCACGTCGCCGTAACCGCAGATGAGGGCGGTCTTGCCGGCGATCATCACGTCGGTCGCGCGGTTGATGCCATCGATCAGCGAGTGGCGACAGCCGTAGAGGTTGTCGAACTTCGACTTCGTGACCGAGTCGTTCACGTTGATCGCCGGGAACAGCAGCGTCCCCTCGGCCTGACGCTCGTAGAGGCGGTGCACCCCCGTGGTGGTCTCCTCGGTCACGCCCTTCACGCCTTCGCCCGTGCGGGTCCACTTCTGGGGGTCGCGCTCGAGGCTCGCCTGGAGCAAGCGCAGCACCACCTTGAACTCCTCCGAGTCGGCCGACTCCGGGTCGGGCACCGCGCCCGCCCGCTCGAACTCGGCGCCCTTGTGGACGAGCAGAGTGGCGTCGCCACCGTCGTCGAGGATCATGTTCGGACCCTGGGTCTCCGACCCAGGACAGGGCCAGGTGAGCGCCTGCTCCGTGCACCACCAGTACTCCTCGAGCGTCTCGCCCTTCCAAGCGAACACCGGGATCCCCGCCTTCGCGATCGCCGCCGCGGCGTGGTCCTGGGTCGAGAAGATGTTGCAGCTCGCCCACCGCACCTCCGCGCCGAGCGCCACCAGCGTCTCGATCAGAACCGCCGTTTGCACGGTCATGTGCAGCGAGCCGGTGATGCGAGCGCCCGTCAGCGGCTGCTCGGGACCGTACTCGGCGCGCATTGCCATCAGGCCCGGCATCTCGTGCTCCGCGAGCGTGATCTCCTTGCGGCCGAACTCGGCGAGCGAGATGTCGGCGACCTTGTAGTCGGGGGCGGTGGCGGTCTCGGTTACGGTCATGCGGCGGTGGTCTCCGTGAGGGTCGGGGGCTTATCTGTGTCGAGCAGGCGCTGGTGCTTCTCCTGCTCCCAGCGCAGCCAGTCGTCGGACGCCACTCCCTCGGGAAGCTGAGGCCGTTCCTCGTACCAGCGCTCGAGCGCGTCGTGCAGCTCGGGATCCGAGGCCAGGCGCTTGGCGAATGCGACGTCGGAGAGGGCGCAGTCGAACCGCGCGAGCAGTTCGCGGAGGGTGCGCAGCCGCTGCAGCTCGCCCGGGCCGAATATGCGGTACCCCGATTCGGTACGGGGCAGCTCGATCAAACCGGCGCTCTCGATGTAGCGCAGCATCCGCGGCGACCAGCCGGTCGTCTCAGCGGCCTCGTTGATCGTCAGCCCGTCCATCCGACGGCCAACCTTACCACGGTTGTGTCAAGGTTTGAGAGTGGGTGTGGGACGCGGCTCGAAGGGGTAGCCAAGAGTCGTGGAGCGCAGCTACAGCGTGCTATGGGTCGGAACGCGCCGCACCTCCGACGGCGTCATTCTCCAACCCCACGGCGATATCGATCTGGCGACGGTGGGCGATCTCGAGGACGCCCTCCGCGCGGCCGAGGTCACCGGGACGGGCAGGATCGTGATCGACCTCGCGGCGGTGAGCATGCTCGACTCCGCCGGCCTGCGCTGCCTGGTGTCAGCCTATGACCGCGCGGTCGAAGTAAACCGCGAGCTGGTCATCCGCCCGGGTACGAGTCGCATCCGGCGCGTGTTCGACGTCTCCGGGCTCGCGGACCGCCTTCCGTTGGCTAGTTGACGGCGGGCCCGCGGGCCGGGCCGGCCAGGAAACGCTCGGTTCAGCCGAGCGCGGCCTTGAACCTCTGGATCGGCTCCACGGGCGTGGGGTCTACCCCCGCGAGGACGGCCAGGTAGACGCTCACCAGGTCGCCGAGCAGCACGAGTGACAGGACGCGCTCTAGGCGCGTCTCCCCCCGGGCCCGGATCCGAAACGCGGGCGCCCCCGATCGCTCGACCTCCTCCGCGGTCAGCTCGATGCGGCGGCGCACGCGCGGGTGTTGGTCGGGATCCTCGAGGAACACGCCCGCCACAGGCGCGACGCCGCGGCCCCGCTCCCAAGCGCAGATCTCGTTGTGGTTGGCCTCCGGCAGCTCCGCCCAGAGCGCGAGCGATTTGGCGTTCTCGTTGATCTGGGTTCGCCAGCGCCGCGCCGGCGCGACCGTCGGCCCCGCCCCGTGGATGACCGGAACGGTGCCGTGGAGCTCGTGCGCGAGATGCTTCGCCATCGAGCCCTCCGACGCCTCGGGGCCCCACTCCGCGACGAGCTCGGTCATCAGCTCTCCGGCGGTGTCGATCTCGGAGCGGAGCGAGGGAGCGGCGCCCGCGAGCGCGGCGCATTCGAGCGCGGCCACGGTCATGTAAAGCGCCGCGGCGCGCGGCTGCATACCGGCCGGGGCGCCGATTACGGGCACGCCCTCCGCCCGGGCAAGCTCGGCGAGCCGGCCGCCCGTCGTGAGCACCACTCGCTGCGTGCCGGCGGCGCCCGCGGCCTCGAAACACGCCAGCGTCTCCTCGGTGTCGCCCGAGTAGCTCGAGCACAGGACGAGGCTCTCCGGAGGCGTCCACGACTCGAGGCCGTAGCGGCGGACCGTCACGATCGGCCGCGTGGCGCGGTCGCCGAGGGCGGCCGCGGCCAGGTCGCCCCCGATGGCCGACCCGCCCATGCCGCAGACGACGAGCCCGGCCGGCAGATCGCGCGACGGAATGTTCGCCGACTGGGCACGCCACAGCGCGTCGCCGAGCTGATGGGGCTGCGCGAGGACGTCGCCCAGCATGCCGCCCGGATCGGCCGCCCGAATCGCGGCGGGCGAGAGCAGGTCGGCCCGGAGGGCGTCGCTCACGGGGCAAACACCTCGATCGATGCGGCGGTGACGGGGTCCACCCGGCTCACGGGACCCTCTCCGCCGGCTCGACCTTCGACCCAGGCTCGATGCTGGTGCCCGGCTCGACTCGGGTGCCGGGATCGAGTCGCGCGCCCTCGCCGACGACCGCGCCCGCACCGATGACAGCCCCCGCGCCGAGCACCGCGCTCGGCTCGATCCGCGCGCGCTCCCCTACTCGCACCCGCTGCGCGAGGACGCTCTCGAGCACCGCGGCGTCGGCACCGACGACCACCCGGTCGTGTAGCACCGAACGCTCGACGCGGGCGTCGGTCCCCACCGAGCAGCTTCGGCCCAGCACCGTCTGCGGTCCGATGTGGGCGCCCGAGACCAGGCAGCCCTGGTACACGAGCGAGCCGGTCTCGTCGCGCGCGGGAAGGCTCGAAGGCGGATAGCCCGCGAGCAGGTCCCAGGTCGCCTCGAGGTAGCGCGCGGGCGTGCCGATGTCGATCCAGTAACCGGCGGCGAGATAGCCGTAGAGGCCGTCGCCGACCAGCGCGGGAAACACCTCACGCTCGAACGATACGGGCCTTCCGGCCGGGATCCGCTCCGCCACGACGTCACGCTCGAGCACGTAGGCGCCGGCGTTGATCCGATTCGTGGGTGGGTCGTCCGTCTTCTCGAGGAACGCATCGACGCGCCCCTGCTCGTCGGTCGGCACCACGCCGTAGGCCGAGGTGTCCTCGACCGGGTAGAGCGCAAGCGTGACGTTCGCGCGGGTGCACTCGTGCTGGCGAAGCTCGGCCGTGAGGTCCATGTCGGTCAGGACGTCGCCGTTCAGGACGAGCAGCCGGTCGTCCAGCAGCCCTTCGTCGTACGCGAGACGAACCGGTCCCGCCGTCCCCAGTGGCTCCTCCTCGACGACGTAGCGCAGTCGCATGCCGTCGTAGATGTCGCCGAGCACCCGCCTGACAGCATCGGAGAGGAATCCGCAGGACAGGACCACCTCGTCCACGCCGTGCCCGCGGGCCCAGTCGAGCATGAACGACAGGAAGGGCCGGCCGGCCAGGGGCATGACGGGCTTCGGGGTCGTATAGGTGAGCGGTCGGAGCCGCGTGCCCTCCCCGCCCGCGAGAACGAGCGCCTGCACCGACCTACCTGCCGATGCCTTCGTAGGTGAAACCGGCCGCGATGAGCGCCTCCCGGTCGAGGAAGTTCCGGCCGTCGACGATCAGCGGGAACCGCATCCGCCGCTTGACTTCGTCCCAGTCGAGCTCGGCGAACTCGGGCCACTCGGTGACGAGCACGGCGGCGTCGGCGCCGTCGACGGCGTCGAGAGCGGACGGCGCAATTCTCGCTCCCGCGAGCATGCTGTCCGCCTTCGCCGCAGCGACGGGGTCGTAGACGCGTACCGTCGCGCCCTCACCAGCCAGTCGTCCGGACAGCACGAGGCTCGTCGCCTCACGAATATCGTCGGTCTGCGGCTTGAACGCGACGCCCAGCAAAGCGATCTCCTTGGCTACGAGCGACCCAAGGTGCTTCTGGAGCTTGCCGATCGTACGCCGCTTCTGAAGCTCGTTGACCTCGACCACCGCGGTGAGCAGCTGAAAGTGGTAGCCGCTGTTGCCGGCGAGTTGCTTCAGGGCTTGGACATCTTTCGGAAAACAGGAGCCACCGAACCCCACGCCCGCTCGCAGGAACTTCGGACCGATGCGATCGTCGAGGCCCATGCCGCGCGCGACTTCGGAGACGTCCGCTCCCAGTTCTTCCGACACGTTCGCGATTTCGTTGATGAAGCTGATCTTGGTGGCGAGAAACGCGTTCGAGGCCAGCTTGATCATCTCGGCGGACGCCACGTCGGTGCGGACTAGCGGCGCGTCGAGGGGCGCGTAGAGCGTCTGCACGCGGTCCGCGAAGTGGGACGAATCGTCGTTCGCCCCGATCACGACCCGGTCCGGCCGTAGGAAGTCCTCGACCGCGCTCCCCTCCTTGAGGAACTCCGGGTTGGCGACGTAGCCGAGGCCGTTCCGGCGGCGCTGGATCGAGCGTCCCGTTCCGACCGGCACCGTGCTCTTCATGACAAGGGCGTGGTCGTTCGAGTCGCCCAGCTCGGCGATCACGGCGTCGACGCGGGACAGGTCGGCGTCGCCGGAGTAGGTGGGCGGTGTGTCCACGCACACGAACAGGAGCCGGGAGTGCTCGAGGACGGGAGCCATGTCGGTCGTGAAGCGCAGGCGGGCGTCGTTCTTCCCGACGAGCTCCGCCAGCCCGGGCTCGTGGATCGGCACCTGGCCGCGGGACAGCGACTCGACCTTGTCGGGGACGATGTCGCGCGCCCACACCTCGTGTCCGAGCTCGGCGAAACAGGCGGCGGTCACGAGTCCGACCCAGCCGACACCGATGACGCCTATCGGCTCCTTGCCTTCGGTCACGGCCCGCGCAGGCTAGCGCGTCAGCCTTGCGTTCATGGCGTCTCCGGGGCGACGCGAAGACCCTCTGCCGCGGCCCCGGCGGCGAGCCGGTCGTCGAAGGTGGCTACGCCGCGACGTACCGCTTGACCAGCGCGCTCGAGTCCAGGTAGAGGGTCAGCGCTCCTCCGTGCGCTCGAACAGCACCAGGTCGGTGATGCTCCCCTTGGCTCGCACCGGGCGCGGAGCTCGTGCCGGCAACGGGGCCGCAGCGGGCGTTACCCGGCCCTCGGCGATGAGCCGGCGCCAGCCGTCCGCCGCCTGTCACTCCCCAGCGGGGACAATGTCGGCGACATGGCGCCCTCGAACTGTCACACGGAGGCGTTCTCCCCGGCCCACCCGGCGGAGGTACTCGCTGAGCGACGCTTTTAGCTCACGGACACCCACCTCGATCATGTGGTCATTTTAGAATGAGGTGACCACATCTGCCGGCGGCGGAGCGTATTAGAGCGGCTGCGTCGAGCGGGCGATCGTGAGCATCTGCCGCTCGGTCAGCGTCAGTAGCAGCGTGTTCGAGATCCAGTAGACGGCCTTCGGCGTGCGCCACGCCACCAGCCGGAGGCGGTCGCCGTCGTAGTGGAGCTCGTACTCGCGCTTCCCGATGCGGCGCACCTTGCTCGGGTCCTCGAGGATCGGTGGGTCCCTCCACGTAAGACCCTGGACGCCGTAGTACTCGCCGAAGTCGAGCCGCAGCACCATCCGGTAGGCGCCGTAGCGGTTGCCACCGGCGCGGAGCTTGTACACGCGCGGCTGGTCGATGTACAGCGAGCCCTTCATCCGGAGGCGCGGATACAGCACCGGCAGAGAGCCGCCGGCGCCGGCCTGGACCGCCAGCAGCGCCTGCTCCTCTCCGAACGCGCTCGCGTCCTCAAGCCCGATCTCGTCGGGTGTGTGGCGCTTGCGCTTCCGCTGCGGTTTGCGCTGCGGCTTCAACGCGCCACGCGGCCCGGGGGTGTCCTCCACCTGGAGGAACTCGGAGACGAGTCCCTGCACCTGCTCGTTGCTCGCCTCGACGTAGCTCGGCCCGACATGGCCCTCGAAGTGGACCTCGCGGATCGGCAGCCCGGCCGTGCCGAGGACGAGCTTGAGCAGGCGCAGCACCTCCGCGCGCGACCGCAGGTCGCTGTCGGTCGTGGTGTTGCGGCCAAAGATCTTGAGGAGCCGATCGCGTTTCTCGAAGAGCTCCGACGAGGTGATCTGCTGCTTGGCCATGCGCAGGAAGTCCTGCTGACGGGCCGAGCGGACGAGGTCGGTGTCCTCGTGCCGGAACCGGACGTACTGGAGTGCGTCCGTGCCGCAGAGCCGCTGGTAACCGGGCTGCAGGTCGATGTAGGTGTACTCCGCGCTGTCGTTGTAGTAGCGGCGGTCGATGTCCGCGTAGACGCAGCCGACCGCGTTCACCGCCCGCCAGAAGCCCTTGAAGTTCACGTTGATGACGTGATTGATCGAGAGGCCGGTAAGTCGCTTGACGGTCCTGAGCGTGAGCTTGGGCCCGCCGTACGCGTACGCCATGTTGATCTTGTCGGTGCCGCGGCCGGGGATCTCGACCTTCAGATCGCGCGGCAGCGACATGATCGCGATCGCCTCCTTGTCGGGATCGAGGCGCACGAGCATGATCGTGTCCGAGCGCGCGCCCGCCGCGCCCTCCTGGTTGTTCCGCGGACGGCGGTCCGAGCCGAGCAGCATCAGCGTCTGGGGCTCTCCGGGATCGGTCTCGGCGAGCTCGCGGCCGAGCTTCAGCTCGGGCCCCAGCTCGAGCGCGTGGACGACCTTGTCGATCTCGTGGAAAGCCGCGACCGCTGTGGCGCCGGCCGCGGCGAAGACGATGAGCACCGCGGCCAGCAGCAGGCGCTTCCAGAGTCCCGGGCGGGGGATGTCGTCGAGCATCAGGCGATCTTGAGGCGGCGACCGTCGCCGGTCAGGTGGGCGGGCAGGAGCTTCACGAACTCGACCAAGGTCTGCCGATACTGGCCGAGCGACCGGATCGATACCCACTCCGCGGGACCGTGGTGGCCGTCGCCGACCGGCCCGCACTCGACGGCGGGCACACCTGCCTCGATGAAGGAGATCGCGTCGGAGGCGCCGTCGCGGCCCACGCCGAGGCGCTCACTCGCCGGCGCGGCCACGCGCGAGATCGCCTCGCCCAACACGCGCACGTAGAGGTTGTCTCGCTCCACGATGGCCGGCTGGCGGTGAAAGACTCGAACCACGCGCGCGTCCGGCAGGTCCTCGATCGCCTGGCGGATCGCGGCGGCGTCCTGACCCGGCAGGTAGCGGATGTCGACGTCGATCGCGCAGAGGTCCGGGACCTTGTTGAGGGCGTCGCCGCCGAGGATCCGGCCGAGGTTGATCGAAGGCCGGTCGAACAGCTCGGACGACTCGCGCGCGAACGCGAGCGATTCGATCTGGCGAAAGACGTCCACGGCCTTCACGACGGCGTTGTCGCCGACCCACGGCGTCGAGCCGTGCGCCGCCGTGCCTGTGACCTCGATCCTCATCGCGAGAACGCCCTTGGCCTGGATCCCGATGTGCATGTTGGTGGGCTCGCCGGTGATTGCAAAGTCACCCGTGTATCCCTGTTCGACGAGATGATCGGATCCCCGCTGCTCGATCTCCTCGGTTTCCTCGTCGGAGACGCAGGCGAAGTGCACCCGCACCTTGTCCTGGCTCGCGAGCTCGCGCAGTGCGCACATCATCGACGCGAGGCCGCCCTTCATGTCATAGGCGCCGCGTCCGTAGAGGCGGTCGCCCTTGACGCGCGGCGTGAACTGCTCGGGATGCGCGGGGACGACGTCGAGATGACCGTGGAGCACGATCGTCGGGCCCGTCTCTGGCCCGACCGTTGCAGCCAGCACCGGCCGGTCGTTGTACATGGTGCCCGTCACCTCAACGTCACGCGCCTCG
>Ga0081538_10005511_pt1 | contig 11372 bp, 10 predicted proteins | sample TabmetS5T2R1_FD_71022 | JGI IMG/M metagenome (GOLD analysis project Ga0081538, IMG submission 71022) | Tabebuia heterophylla rhizosphere microbial communities from the University of Puerto Rico - S5T2R1 | ecosystem: Host-associated > Plants > Roots > Rhizosphere ... | reverse complement strand
CGGGGCCCAGCTGCTCGCGCACCTGCTCGGGGGTGTACGAGACGCCGAGGTCGAAGTTGAAGTCGTTGCCGGCCGTCGAGGCCCAGGGAATGCTCCAGCCCATCCTCCGCTTGTAGGCCTGGAGCCTCTCGAGTGGCGCGCCCGAGACGAGGAGCATCGTCACGTCGCGCGCGTGGAGATGCGGAAGTACGCCGTTGATGTGGTCGGCCATCGACGTGCAGGCGGGGCAGCCGGCATCGTAGCTCGGGCCGAACATGAAGTGGTAGACGAGCAGCTGGGAGCGGCCGTCGAAGAGTTCCGCCAGCGTCCGCATGCCCTCGTCGGTCTCGAACCGGTACTCCTTTTCGACCCGCACCCACGGCAGCTCGCGGCGCTCCCGGGCGAGCTCGTCGCCGATCCGGGTGTGCTCCTTCTCGCGCCGCAGCAGCTCGTCGCGGGTCGCCTGCCACTCCTCACGGCTCGCGATCCTGTGTTCCGTCATCGCGTCTGCCTCCTATGTGTGCCTCTCAGGTGCCTGCTCGTTGAGACACCGCCGGCGGCCATTACGGAACGGCTCGCCTCCCGCGCGGGCGCGGAGAGCGTTGGATCGGCCACGACGGCATCCTCGCATAGCGTTTCGTTCGGGCCCGTGGTGGTGTCTGAGCAAACAGACCCGAACGAACAGGAGGGCGCCAATGACGCAGCACAAAACGGGGACGCGAGAGGAGTGGCTTGCCGCTAGCCGCGAGCTCCTCGCGCGCGAGAAGGAGCACATGCGGCAGGGCGACGAGCTCGCAGGCCGGCGCCAGGAGCTGCCCTGGGTGCCGATCGAGAAGGAGTACGTCTTCGAGACGGACAACGGGAACCAGACCCTCGCCGACCTCTTCGACGGCCGCTCGCAGCTGCTCGTCTACCACTTCATGTTCGGCTTCGGATTCCGGGTCGACGAGCAGAACCCGGGATGCACCGGCTGCTCCTTGGTCGCCGACCACTTCGACGGCGTCATCCCGCACCTCAACGGGCGCGACGTGACACTCGTCGCCGAATCGATCGCCCCGCTCGAGGAGCTGCACCGATACAAGGAGCGCATGGGCTGGCGATTTCCGTGGGTCTCATCCCTGGGCAGCGCTTTCAAGTACGACTTCGGCGCCGCCTTCACCGAGGAGCAGCAGAGGAACGGTGCCGAGTACAACTTCCGCCACTGGGACCAGCCCTTGCCGCAGAAGGAGGGGATGAGCGCCTTTGCGATCTTGGACGGGGTCGTGCACCACACCTACTCGACCTATGAACGCGGCGTCGAGCAGCTGATGGGGACCTACCGGTTCCTCGACCTGGCGCCGTTCGGTCGTAACGAGGAAGGACTGGAGTACGGCGCGGCCTGGTGGCGCCGCCACGACGAGTACGAGGACGCCGCTGCGAGGGAGACCGGCTGAAGAGCGAGGACCAAGCCCGCGCCCGGGCGGTTCAGGGGCGGCCGGCGCGGCGCCAGCGAAGCGGGGTGATGCCGTGGGCGCGCCGGAAGGATCTGACGAAGTAGACGGGATCTGCGTAGCCGACCTTGCGGCCGATTTGCTCCACCGCCAGGTCGGTTTCGACCAGCAGGCGGCGCGCTTGGGCCAGGCGGCGCTCGGCGATCCATTCCTGCACGGTGTGGCCCGTCTTGTGCCTGACGGTGGTGGTGAGGTGGGCCGGCGACAGGTTCACTGCGGAGGCCACGTCCCGGAGGGAGATGCGCTCGTGGTAGCGCGCCTCGATGAAGCCGAAGACCTCGGCGAGCAGCGGCTCGTCCTTGAGCCTGAGGTCGCCGACCACGTCGGCCGCCAGCCGGGAGACGTCCACAAGCAGGAGCGTCAGGTGCGCCAGCGCCGCCTGGCGGTAGCCGTTGCGCCGCTCGCGCAGCTCGAGCTCCAGGGACCGGAGGCGGTCAGCCCACGCCGGCCTGGCCGTCGCGGGCACCGTCAGCCGCTGAGCGCCCGACGCCGCGCCCCGCACGAACGGCAACAGCAGCGGATGGGCGCGCCAGGCGAGCAGGGCGTCAGGCGCGTGGGGCCCGAGCCCCTCGGGCGGGAAGTAGACGGCCCAACCCTCGGCCTCCGCGAGTCCGCTGGGATCGTCGGCCACGCCGATCACTTCGCCGGGAGCGATCAGGTAAGTGTCACCGGCCTCCAGCGGCCACTGGCGCTCACCGATCAGTAGTGAGCCGCCTCCGCGCTCGAAGTAGGCCAACAGGAGGAAGTCGTGCGAATGCGGAGGGTCGGATTCCGCACCCTCCAAAGCGTCCCGATCCAGCCGCGTGATGCTGATCGGGGGCACACCAGGCGTCGACTCGTAGGTGTAGACGGGCGGCCCTGCCGCCCGTCTGTCCAGCCTTCTGGTCGTAGCCAAGCTGTCTTTCCTACGTGTATCGAAAGTTCGTCCTATAACGCCCGAACATTCGCTCTGGTCGGCTTGTAGCCGGGTCTCAACACTAGTTGGAAGACGAAAAATCGTCCCTAACGAACGGTGAAGGACTCGTGAGCACAACATCAGCCGCTGCGCTAAGCATCGTGAACCGCTACTACGCCGCCTGCAACGGCGGAGGTGACCTCAGCGAAGTGCCGCTCGCGGACGGCGTCAGGTTCAGCGGCCCGCTTGCGAGCGTGGAGGGCGCGTCAAACTTCCGCGCCCACAGCGCCGAGCGCGGAGACATGAGGTGCTCCATCCGCGAGCAGTTCGTGAACGGCAACCGCGTCTGCAGCATCGTCGACTGGACGATGACCTGGCCCGTCTCGTCGTTGACGACAACCGAGATACTCGAGGTCCGCAACGGCGAGATCGTCAGCGGCGAGGTGATCTTCGACCCGGAGAGGATCCAAATTGCCATGGCGCGGACGCCGCACTGACGGGCGTGCACTCGGCTGCACCCCTCGACCGACGAACGTCCCGGAGTAGGTCCTATGGGCGCAGCTCCGGGACGTTCGATGTACCCGGCCCCTTTTGCGAGCCGGCACATTCGTCTTCGCCCGCCCGGCGTGACACGCACCGCCTACGTGGAGGTGCCCGAGACGACGATCCCCGCGGTCGGGGGCGCCCCGGGGCAGTCGTATGAGCCGGCAGGCTGGGAGATCTGGGCCCCGTTCAACCGCCTCTACCTGGACGGGCGATACGCGGAGGCGGCTGACGGGGCTCGCGAAGCGGCTAAGTCCCACCCCGAGTACGCGGGGCTGCTCTACAACCTGGCCTGCTCCGAGAGCCTCGCCGGCCGAACGGCCGACGCGATCGAGCACCCGGGCCTTGCGATCGACAAGTCGGAGCGTTTCCGCTCGTTTGCCGGAGGCGATTCCGACTTCGACCCGATTCGCAAGGAGCCCGCATTCCAGGCCCTCGTTACGGCCTGATTCCCGGCGCCCGCCCCAAGTTGGACCGAGGCCTACTATCGGAGCGAGGGTTCCCGGGTCGAGGAGCGAGCGATGGAATCATGGACGGTTACGGCAGATGGACGCGCGCGCGTGCTCGCCGATGGCAATGCGATCCCGTTGCTCGCGCTCGGGGTCTGGCAGGTGCCTGACGGCCGGGAGTGCGAGGACGCGGTGCGGTGGGCGCTGGAGGCGGGTTATCGCCACGTCGACACAGCACAGGCCTACGGGAACGAGCGGAGCGTCGGTCGCGCGCTGCGTGACAGCGGCGTCCCGCGCGATGAGATCTTCGTCACGACGAAGTTCTATCCCGTGCGCAAGGACGCCGAGGCGGAGGCGCAGCGGAGCCTCGAGCGGCTCGGCGTCGAGAGCGTGGACCTCTACATCATCCACTGGCCGCAGGGCGGGCCGACCTGGGCGTGGGATGGGATGCAGCGAGCCCGCGAGAGCGGCTACGCGCGCTCAATCGGGGTCTCGAACTTCAGCCTCGGCCAACTGGACGAGTTGCTGGCGGTCGCCGACACGCCGCCCGCCGTCAACCAGGTGCAATTCAGCCCGTTCGAGTACCGGCGTGCCCTCCTGGAAGGCTGCGAGGAGCGCGGTGTGGTGATCGAGGCCTACAGCCCGCTCGGCACGGGCCGCCATCTCGGTGACAACCGCGTGCGGGAGATCGCCGACCGCCTCGGGCGCACACCGGCGCAGGTCCTCGTCCGCTGGAGCCTTCAGCGTGACCTCGTCGTTCTCCCGAAGTCGACGCACCGCGACCGAATCGAGGAGAACGCCCAGGTCTTCGACTTCGAACTGTCCGCCGGCGACATCGCCGCGCTCGACGCACTCGACGCGACCGGTGGCACCGACCGTGCGCTCGAACGCAAGTGGTGGTGACCTCGGCGACGACGCAGTGGTAGAGGCACAGACCACTGAAAGGAAGCGCGATGCGAGAGCTCATCGTGAACACATTCGCGACCCTCGCGCACACGTCATGCGACCGTCGCCTCTGCGCGCAGGCGCATGGCGTCGCGGCCCGGAGGCAGGCCGAACTGACGACGGTACTCGCGACTGAACTGCGAAGCGCTGTCGTACCCGACGCGGTAGCCGACCGTCGCGACGTCGTCTGCGCCACTTATCAGCATCAGGCGTGACCGCTGCAGACGGATCTTCTTCTGGAACTGGATCGGGCTGAATCCGGTCACGGCTTGGAAGTTGCGGTGGAAGGCCGACGTGCTCATGCCGCAGGATCGGGCGAGGTCGTCGACGAGGAACGACTCGCTGTAGTGCTCGGTGATCCAGCGAACGGCCCGGCTGATGTGGGTGAGGCTGCTGTCTGCCAAGCCGATCTGGCGGACCGTCTCGCCCATCGGGCCGGCGATCAGCCGCCAGAGGATCTCGCGTTCGATCATCGGCGCGAGCACACGGCGGTCGTCGGGGTTGTCGAGCAGGCGCAGCATTCGGATGACTGCATCGAGCAACTCGGGTGAGGCGTCGGAAACGCCCAACGCCGCCGGCGCCGCCGCGCTCCAGGACCGCGGAGGCCTGGCCGAGGCGCCCTGCTGCGCCGCGTCGAGGACCAGCGAGGCGATGGTGGAAGGACGGAGGACCAGGCCGAAGCCGAGAGCCGGCTCGGCCGCCGTGGCGTACCAGTGGCTACCCGCAATCGGGAGGTCGACCGATGCGACGAGGTACTGGCCTGCGCGGTATTCGTAGACGCGCTCGCCGACCGCGAGCCGCTTCCCGCCCTGCGCGATAACGGCCAGGATCGTCCCCGAAGTCGGGGCCGCCGCCTCGGTTGTCTCGGCGACGGCCGACACGAAGACGCCGTCGATCGCTGTGCTCACGACACCGTCGACGCCTGTGTCCCGCCCCGCTGCGGTGTGTCGCGTGATCAGCGTGCGCAACTCCGTGAGCTGACCGTCCATGAGCAGAAATGTACAGCCGCGGGGTGATGGCGGGGCCAATCTCATGGCACCAGAGGCCGCATCCAGCAGGATCGTGCAATGACGCGCCGCTTCTGTTCTAACGCTCCCTGTGCCCGGGCTGATTCGCTCCCTGCATGCCAAGGAAGCTTTCGAACACAGCAACGGCACCGAGTTCCCGCCGCTGGTGGGCGCTCGCGGTGCTGGTGATGGCCCAGTTCGTGACCATTTTGGACGCGGCGATCGTGAACGTGGCGCTGCCCTCGATCCAGGCGGATCTCGGTTTCTCGCCGGAAGACCTGCAGTGGGTGATTACCGCCTACACCATCCTCTTCGGCGGTGCGCTCCTGCTCGGCGGGCGGCTCTCGGACCTGCTGGGCCGGCGGCGTCTATTTGTCGCCGGCATGGCGCTGTTCACCGCCGCCTCGCTGTTCAACGGCCTGGCCTGGAGCGACGTGTCGCTGATCGTGGGCCGCGCCGTGCAGGGCATCGGCGCTGCGCTGCTGGTGCCGGCTGCGCTGTCGGTGCTCGTGACCATCTTCCCCGAGGGGCGGGACCGCAATCGCGCGCTTGGTATCTGGGCCGCGGTGACGGCGGCCGGGGGCTCGTTCGGGCTGCTCCTCGGCGGCGTACTGACCGACGCGCTCAGCTGGGAGTGGATCTTCTTCATCAACATCCCGATCGGGGCGGTTGTGATCGCGCTCACCCCCGTGTTCCTGCCTGAGAGCCGAGCGGAGCTCGCCGAGCGCCGCTTCGACTTCCTGGGCGCGGCGTCGATCACCAGCGGCCTGATGCTGCTCGTCTACGCGCTGACGCGCGCCGCCGAGAACGGCTGGACCTCGACCGAGTCGATCGTTCTTCTAGGCGGGTCAGCAGTCCTCATCGCTGCCTTCGTGGTGGTCGAGACGCGCTCGCCCGCGCCGCTGCTGCCGCTGCGCATGTTCCGGCTGCGCACGCTTGCCGGGTCGAACCTGAGCGGAGTGTTCACGGGCGTCAGCTTCGTGGTGTTCTTCCTCGGCTCGCTCTACGCCCAGCTGGTGCTCGACTACTCGGCGATCGAAACGGGCGCCGCCTTTCTCGCCGCATCGATCTCGATCGTCCTCGGCTCTGGCATCGCCCAGTGGCTGATCGGCCGCGTGGGCATCCGGCCCGTGATCCCTGCCGGATTTGCGCTCGGGGCGGTCGGCCTGGTCCTCCTCGCACAGGCGCCGGTCGACGGTCACTACCTCGCCGACCTGTTCCCGTCCTTCGTGGTCTTCGGTCTCGGGATGTCCTTCGCATTCGTGGGCCAGCAGATCGGAGCACAGATTGGCGTCAACCGGGCGGATGCCGGGATTGCTTCCGGGCTGATCAACACGAGCCAGCAGGTCGGCGGCGCTGTCGCTGTGGCCGTCGGGACCACGCTCGCCGCCGCCGCGACTAACAGCTACGTCGCGGACCACCCGGGGACGGACCCGCTAAGCGGAGCGGCATTGACCCATGGGTACGAGGTGGCGTTCTATGTGTTCGCTGCGGTCAGCGCACTCGCCGCGATCCTGTTGGCACTGATGCTCGAGTCCAAGCCGGCGCAGGCGCAGCTCACGCCTGCCGCAGATGAGGCTCCGGAACTGCGGGCGGCGTGAGCGGTTCGGCGCGAGGAGACGGCGTACCGGCTATGACTCGACCACGGCGCGAATCGTCCGCAGCTTACGGTCGCTCGCGCCGCGCAGGCTGCCGCCCGCCTCGAGTGCCTCGCGGACGTAGTCGAGCGTCTCGGCGGTGAGCCGCTCGCCGGGCAGCACGTTCGGGATGCCCGGCGGGTAGGCGGCGAGCGACTCGGCCGCGACCCTGCCCACCGCATCGGCGGCGGGGACGATCTCCTGTGTGCCGAGGAAGGCGTCGCGGGGAGTCATCACGAGCTCGCCCCAGGGCGGCGGGGGGGCGAATGACTCGCGGAGGCGGTCGTCCGGCTCCGGCAGGGAGCTGAGCTCCCCCCGCAGCGCCGCAACCAGGCGGCCGCCGCTGGCCACGACGTCCTCGGCCATGCCGAACACCGCCACCATCACGTTCTCGCCGGCCAGCTCGAGGAACAGGTCGTCGCGCTCGCGCACGCGACCCGCGAGCTTGTAGCCGGATAGCCCCGTGCCGCGCACGTCGATCACCACGCGCAGCGGGTCGTACGCGTGCACGCCCGGAGCCCCGACGAGTCGCTCGTCCAGCACGTCGACGCCCGGCACCTGGCGCAGCGCAGAGCGGATCTCGTGCAGACCGGCGATCGTTCGCGACAGCAGCTCCGGGCCGTGCGTCACCGCCAGCCGCCGGGCCGCATCGAGCGACCCGGACAGGAGCGAGCTGGGGCTGGTGGACTCGAGGAGGGTGACGCAGCGGTCCACCACCTCCTCGTCGAGGAGGGCGCCCTCGCCCAGGTGCACCATCGCGGACTGCGTCACGCTCCCGACCACCTTGTGGGTGCTTGACACCACCAGGTCCGCGCCCAGGGCAAGGGCCGGGACCGGGAGTTCCCGATGGAAGGGGAAATGCGCGCCCCAGGCCTCGTCCACGATCAGCGGCACCCGCCGCGCGTGGCAGACCTCGGCCAGACCCTCGACGTCGGCGACGGCGCCAAAGTAGGTCGGCGAGACGACGGTCGCCCCCACCGCACCGGGCGTCTCGTCCAGCGCGCGGGCCAGTGCCTGCGGGGTGATGCAGTGGGCGATGTGGAGCTCCGGATCGATCTCCGCCGCCACGAAGGTCGGGCGCATCCCGGAAACCACGAGCGCGTCGATCGTGCTCGAGTGGGCGTTCCGCTGCACGATCAGCTCGCGCCCGCTGTGCGCCAGCGTGAGGAGTGCCACGTGGTTGCCCTGCGACGCGCCGTTCACGAGGAACCAGCTGCGCCGCGCGCCCCACGCCTCCGCGGCCATCAGCTGGGCCTGCTGGAACGGCGTGGGCTCGGGCCCCTGGTCGATGCCCGGCGTGAGAGCCGGGATGTCGAGCGCCAGCGCACGCTCCCCCAGAGCCTCGACGAGGCCCGGATCGGCGGCCTGGCCGCCCTTGTGGCCCGGAACCTGCAGGCGGCCGGGGTTGCGCTCCGCGAAGTCGCGCAGGGCGTCGAGATAAGGCGCCTCGGTTTGCGGCGGCGTCGAGCCCTCGCGGCGGCGGCGCCCGGTGGCGGGATCGGAGACCGACATCGGGAGAGCTTAAGAGCACTAGGTGATTGATTCCGAATCCGCGTGCCCCTGGGGGCGCGCCAGACCGAGCCGGGCGCCGCACGCGGACGAAGCCGATAGTTGAAGAACTATCGGGAGGACGCGGGTGGCGAGCCAGCGAAGGTATGGCGCGTCATCCAGGGGTGCGAGGGTTTGGAATCAGTCACCTAGGTGCGGAAGGCCGCCTCCACGGCCTCGTCGGGCGACGTGACCGCTTCCACTCCGTCGATCTCCCACGTCCCGAGGCCCACCACCCGCTTGCCCGTCCTCAGTGCGAGCGCGATCTCGGACAGCGTTCCGTAACCGCCTCCGATCGCGATGAGCGCGTCCGCCGTTCGCACGACCAACGCGTTGCGCGCCTCCCCGAGCCCGGTCGGGACGGCGACATCGACGTACGGGTTGGCGTCGCCGCGATCGTGCCCGGGCAGGAGGCCCACCGTCGTGCCGCCCGCCTCCTTGGCCCCGCGGCAGGCGGCCTCCATCGCCCCGCCGAGACCGCCGCAGACGACCAGAGCCCTGCGCGCGGCGAGGCCGCGCCCGACCGACTCGGCCGCGGCCAAGACCTCGGGCCCGGCGTCGCCGGGACCGATGACCGCGACGTAGGACGTGGGGCTCAGGGCCGGCCGGGGTCGCCCGGCCGCCGCTCGGGCGGCTCCGTCCCGGTGAGCGGCACCGTCGGCTCGTCGGTCGACCCGGCTTGGTTCGCTTCTCGCGGCGGCTCGGCATCGCGGGGCCGCGTCTCAACGGCCAGCGAGATGTGGGTCGTCGCAAGGAGGGCTCCGGCCACCATCAGCCCCGAGCCGCCCAGCGCCAGCCAGATGCCGATGTCCTTGTCGGGCCCGCCGCCGCCCGCCACCGCCGGCGGATCGTTGACGATCTGCGTCACGACGATCACGAGCGTCACGATCGAGGCGATCAACGCCCCGGCCGGGTTGAAGCTCCCTTTCACGACGCCGAAGCTGCCCGCCAGCGCGTAGATCGTCAACAGGCCGAGGCCGACGAGAACGAGGTCGTCGATCTCGAAGACCGTCCAGCCCGTGAGGCTGTCGTACCAGTCGAGGAACAGGCTCACGATCACGAGAAGTGCCCCGATGTTCGCGATCAGTGGCCCGATCGGGATTCTGTGCTCGGCCGGCATCCGGGCGCGCACTCTAGCGGCGGGGACCTAACGCGCCACGAAGTTGACCAGCTTGCCCGGCACCACGATCGCCCGGACTATCTCCTTGCCGTTCAGGCGCGTGGCCAGCTTGTCGGAACCTCGGGCGAGCTCCTCGAGCTCGTCGCTCGAGGCGGTCGCGGGCGCCGGCACGCGGTCGATCAGCTTGCCGTTCAGCTGCACGACGAGCTGGATCTCGTCGCGCGCGAGGAGGGCCGGGTCGGCCTCCGGCCAGGGCTCCTCCCACACGCGCCGGCCGGTCATCATCTCGTAGACCTCGGCGCCCAGGTGGGGGGCGAACTGGAAGATCAGCGAGCCGGCCGTGGCGACGGCGAAGCGCACATGCCCGGGCGGCGCCGTCTCGCGCTGGCGGTAGATCTCGTTGACCAGCTCCATCACCGCCGCGATCGCCGTGTTGAACGCGAAGCGGTCGCGCATGTCGCGCGTGACCTTGTCGATCGCCCAGTGCGCCTTGCGCAGCAGGTCTGAGGGGGCGCCGTCCACAGCATCCTCGGGAGTGGTCCGCTCGGCCGTCTCCGCCGCGACCGTCCACAGGCGCGACAGGAAGCGGTGCACGCCACCCACCCCTTCGTCCTGCCAGTCGGCGTCCTCGGACGGCGGCCCGATGAAGAGGATGTAGCAGCGCAGCGTGTCCGCCCCGTAGCGCTCCACGTACTCGGCGGGAGCGACGGTGTTGCCCCTCGACTTGGACATCTTCGCCCCGTCGCGCGTGATCATGCCCTGGGTGAAGAGCCGCGCGAACGGCTCCTGCACGTCGAGGAGGTCCATGTCCGCCAGCGCCTTCACGAAGAAGCGGGCGTACATCAGATGCAGGATCGCGTGCTCGACCCCGCCGATGTACTGGTCGACCGGCATCCAGTGGCGCAGGATCTCGCGGTCCCACGGAGCCTGGTCGTTGTGGGCGTCGCAGTAGCGCAGGAAGTACCAGGAGGAGTCGACGAAGGTGTCCATCGTGTCTGTCTCGCGCCGAGCCGCGCCGCCGCAGCGCGGGCAGGTCGTGCTCACCCACTCCCCCGCAGCCGCGAGCGGGGAGCGGCCCTTCGGCGCGTATTCCGCCACCTCCGGCAGCTCGACTGGCAGCTGGTTGTCCGGAACCGGGACCATGCCGCACTCGTCGCAGTAGAGGATCGGAATCGGACAGCCCCAGTAACGCTGCCGCGAGAGCAGCCAGTCGCGCAGGCGGTAGTTGACGGCAGGCTTGCCGAGCCCCCGCGCCTCGAGCCAGGCAGTGATGGCCCGCACGGCCTCCGGTGAGGACATGCCGTCGAACTGACCGGAGTTGATCAGGCGCTCGTTGCCAGAGTGCCCGACGAACGCCTCGCCCTCCGGTGCGGCCTCGCCGTCCGCAGGCTCGACAACCCGCCGGATCTCGAGCCCGAACCGCTGGGCGAACTCGTAGTCGCGCTGGTCGTGGGCGGGCACGGCCATGATCGCGCCGGTGCCGTACTCCATCAGCACGTAGTCGGCGACGAACATGGGGATCTGCTCGCCCGTCGCTGGGTTGGTAACGGTGCGGCCGAGCGGCACCCCGGTCTTCTCCTTGTGCTCGTCGCCGCGCTCCTCGGACGACTCCCTCACCGCGTGGTTCACGTACTCGTGCACCTCGGGCGAGTCGCTCAGCCGGAACACGTCCGGGTGCTCGGGCGCCAACACGAAGAAGGTCGCACCGAAGAGCGTGTCCGGGCGTGTGGTGAACACCGGATAGTCGATCCCCAGCTCC
>Ga0081538_10005510_pt1 | contig 11372 bp, 8 predicted proteins | sample TabmetS5T2R1_FD_71022 | JGI IMG/M metagenome (GOLD analysis project Ga0081538, IMG submission 71022) | Tabebuia heterophylla rhizosphere microbial communities from the University of Puerto Rico - S5T2R1 | ecosystem: Host-associated > Plants > Roots > Rhizosphere ... | reverse complement strand
GACGGCGGGCGCGCTTGCCGCCGGGAACGCAGCGGTGTTGAAGCCCGCTGAGCAGTCGCCGGGGAGCGCGCTCGCGCTGGTCGAGGCGCTGCGCGACGCCGGCGTCCCGGCCGACGCCCTCGCCCTGCTGCCGGGGCTCGGCGATGCCGGCGCGGCGCTCGTTCGCCACCCCGGCGTGCACGTGATCGCCTTCACCGGCTCGAGCGCGGTCGGGCTCGACATCATCCGGGCGGCCGCCGAGGTCCCCGACGGCCAGGATCACGTCAAGCGGGTGATCGCCGAGATGGGCGGGAAGAACTGCGTGATCGTGGACTCGGACGCCGACCTCGACGAGGCGGTCCCCGGTCTCGTCCAGTCGGCGTTCGGCTACGCGGGGCAGAAGTGCTCGGCTGCCTCCCGCGCGCTGGTGCACGAGGCAGTCGCCGACCACCTGGTGGAGCGCCTTGCCGGCGCGGTGGACGTCCTGGTCGTGGGTCAGGCGGACCGATTCGGCACCGAGGTGCCGCCGGTGATTGAGCGCCAGGCGCAGGAGCGGGTTCTCCGCTACCAGGGCCTGGCCGGCGACCGGGGGCGGATAGTTACCCGCCACGCCGAGGTGCCCGACGAGGGCTGGTTCTGCCCGCCCACCCTCGCCGCGGACCTCCCGCCCGAATCACAGGTGCTGCGCGAGGAGATCTTCGGCCCCCTGCTTGCCATGGATCGGGTGCCGAGCTTGGAGGCGGCGCTCGAGGCGGTCGAGTCGCTCCCCTTCGCCCTCACCGGCGGGCTTTACTCGCGCAGCCCGGCCACGGTCGAGGAGGTGGCGCGCCGCACCCCGGTCGGCAACCTGTACGTGAACCGCGGCGTCACCGGCGCCATGGTCGGTCGCCAGCCATTTGGCGGCAGCCGCCGCTCGGGCGTCGGTTCGAAGGCCGGCGGCCCCGACTACCTGCTCCAGTTCGTGGAGCCGCGCGTCGTGTGCGAGAGCACGATGCGCCACGGGATCCCGGTGGAGTGACCCCAGCTCAAGAAGCCGGGATGGCCGGTCACTTCGTCCACAGGTCCATCAGCGGCCCATCCGCCCCGCGCACCGGATCCGCCTCCGGCAGCGGCACCTGCTGAATATTCGCGACGACCCCGTCGTGCTCCGCCGGATCCCCGCGCCGCAGATCCCAGTCCTGCCCGCGCGGATAGGCCCCGACGACGAGGAAGTCCCCGCTCGACCCCGCGTTGCAGTGCCCCGTCCCCGCCGGCAGGATCGCCACATCGCCCGCCCCCAGCTCAAATCGCTCCCCGTTGACCGGCCCGCCGAGCACCACCTCCGCCCGCCCCGCGACCACGCCTAGCGCCTCATGCGCCGTGCTGTGGAAGTGATGAAACGCGTAGATCCCATCCCGCCAAAACCGCCACCACCGATTCTGCTCAAACAGCGCCTCGCACGCCGCCGCCTCGCCGCCGACCTCGTCGATCCCGCGATAGATCGCGACGGGCAGCTCGGAGTTCGGGATCGAGCCGTCGTCCGTGAAATGAGCGGTGTCCACACGATCCAGTGCCACGCATCCTGAGTATCGATGATGCGCCAGCAACCTCTTCGGGCTCATAACCCGGAGGTCGCGGGTTCAAATCCCGCCCCCGCTACTAGCCAAGGGCCCTCGAAAGAGGCCCTTGGCGTGCTGAAGGAGGCCGTGGCGACGGCACCTCGCGGGGTCCACCGGCGCCGGGCCCTACCTTCTGATCCGCGGCCCACTCGAGGACATCCCGCGCGGTGGGCGTGCTACCTCGAAAGGCCTTGAGAAATCCGGGCGTTTCTCTTCTGCGGCGCTGGAGAGCCCTCCTTCCGGAGGGCTTTCTGGTTCTCCTAGTACGGGGCGCCGACCGCCTTCGCCCAAGCGGGATCGACGGTGAACTCCCCCTGGTCATCGACCTCGTCGACGGTGACCGTGGCCGGCTCGCGATTGCCGGTGCCGGGCTCGAGTGTGATCGAGCCGGTCCAGCCCTCGACGCCCTTGATCTTGTTGAGCGCCTCGGTCACCGCCTTGGCGTCAAAGCCCCCCGCCTCCTCCACAGCTTGGGCGAGCACGTTCACCGAGTCATAGGTGTAGGGGCTCCATGTGCCCGGCGCCTCGTCGAACTCGTCCTCGTAGTCGGAGACGAAAGGCTCCGAGCCAGCGAAATCGCTGGGCGCGGGCACGCCAACCACGTCGCAATTGGGCGCCGCCCCGCCGGCTTCGTCGAGGTAGCCGTCGTCGTAGGTGCCGTAGTCGAGCAGGCAGGTGGGGCTCGAGCCCGGGGTGATCGCCTCGGCGATCACAGCACCCTCCGGGGAGTACACCGCGGCGTAGATCGCGTCGGGGTTATCGGCGGCGAGCTTGTCGACAACGCCGGAGTAGTCCTTCTGGCCCGGCTGAATCGGCTCGAACGCGGTCACTGTCGCGCCTCGGCTCCCGAGCGCGCTACGGACCTCGCGCGCGATGCCGGCCGTGTACTCCTCGGTCTTGTCGTAGGCGATCGCCACGTTCTTGGCGCCGATGAAGTCCGTCAGAGCCTCGGCGGTGACCGGTGCGATCTGCGAGCCCATCGGCTGCAGCGTGAACCCAAAGCCCTCGGTATCAGTGTCCGAGGTGAGCCTGATCGGGACCAGGCCCGCCTTCTCGTAGAGAGGAAGCGTTTCGACCCCGACGCCGGAGTTGTACGGGCCGACCACGCCGTCGAGACCCTCCTCGATCGCGTCCTGTGCGGCCGGGACGCCGATCTTGGCGTCGCCGCCGTCGTCGATTGGGACGATCTCGACGTCCTTGTCCAGCAGTCCACCATCCGCGTTGATCTGGTCGGCTGCGAGCTCGGTGCCGTTCAGCATCCCCTCGCCGAGGGTCTGCTGATCACCGGAGAGCGGCGCCTCCAATCCGATTCTCCAGATGTCGGAGTCGCCTCCCGAGCCGTCGTCGTCGGAGTCGCCGCAGGCGGCGATCCCGAGCGTGAGCACGGCCGCCGCTAGGGCGGCTGCGAGCTTCAAGTGGCGTTGGCGCATGGTGGTCGACTCCACAATCCCTCCTCGCGAGCGGTCCGAGCCGCCGCAGCCTAAAGATAAGTCGCGTTCAGTGGCGCCCAACCGTGACCTCGGCCATGCAGAGCTGGCACATCAGGCCCACGGCGGGCACAATGCGTCACCTCCGAACGCCGCACGGGGTCGAGATCTCTGACGATCGCGGCCACACCCTCGAGGAACTCGAGCTGCCTCTGGACGCGATCCGGGTCGTGAGCCACCCGCCACAAGAGCAGCTACCGGCCCGCTGATCCGTCTTGGACGGCGGCGTCAAACAAATGTCAAACGAACCGTGCTGGACAGGCCAGCTCAGGGCCGGACGGTGGCGGCCATCGAGCGCCGGAGTCCCGCATGGAACAACCGGCTCAGCCGAATCCAGGCGAATCAGCGATAACGCCGAAGCCCGGCTCATAACCCGGAGGTCGGGGATTCTCGGGTTGACGGTCGCGACGGGTAGCGAACTGCGCCGCGGCGTCGTGTACGGGCCGGTTCGGGGCAAGTATGCTTCGGGTCTAGGGGGGCATTTCCACGGGAGGAGGTCGATGGGTCCCGGGCGATTCGTTTTGCGTGCCGCGTTCCCGGTGATATTCGCGTTGATCGGCCTCGCGCTGCCGGCGAGCGCCGGCGCGAAGACCAAAATCTTGAAGCCGGTGAGCTACCCGGACACGACCACCTACCGCTGTCACACGGACGCGATCCCCATCCACCCGGGCCAGAACCTGAACCTGTTCGGCACCACCAAGACCTGCCCCAACGCCGAGGTCGTCAGCGGCCCGGGCGGCACCGGCGTGTTCGGCCCCGGCTCCACGGCCGAGGGCTACGTGACGAGGTTCAAGCCCAGCATCGTGGAGATCAAGCCGGGCGGCCAGCTGGTCACCCCGAGCGTGTGGGACCTGCACCTCCACCACGTGGTCTGGCTCGCCCCGAACGGCGGCCCGACGTTCGCCTCCGGCGAGGAGAAGACGATCGCGTCTTCGCCCCGGGGCTACGGGCTCAGGGTCGGCGGCGACGCCACCTGGGGGCTCAACTACATGATCCACAACCTGACCGCCGCCGGCGGCCGGCAGGTCTACGTCACCTGGGAGATCGACTGGGTCCCGGTGAACAGCCCCTCGGGCGCCGGCATCCAGCCGGTTGAGGTCCAGTGGTTCGACGTCGCGGGACGTCCGCAGATCTACCCCGTGTTCGACGCCGAGCGCGGATTCGACACGAACGGGGACGGGAAGTACGTGTTCCCGGACGAGGTTCCGGGCGACCCGGCGGCGCCGGGCTTCGAGGAGCGGCGCAAGATCAGCCCGGCTCGCGAGTGGACGGTTCCGGACGGCGGGGCGACCCTGGTGGGCGGGGCGGGTCACCTCCATCCGGGCGGGCTCAACATGCGCCTCCAGGTCGCCCGGGACGGGCCCGACGCCGGGGAGGTCGACGGCGACCGACGCTCGGAGGTGCGGAAGCTGTTCCGCTCCGACGCCCACTACTACGAGCCGGCCGGCGCCGTGAGCTGGGACGTGAGCATGGAGGCCACGAGGCGGGGCTGGCGGATCGGCCTGAAGGGCGGCGATACGGTCTCGATCGACGCCACCTACGACGTCAAGCGGGCGTCGTGGTACGAGTCGATGGGGATCCTCCCGGTGGCCGTCGCCAGCGCCGGCGACCCGACGGCCAAGGACCCGTTCGAGGATCGCAAGGCCGTGAAGAAGATGTACGAGAAGGGCGGCATCCTCACCCACGGCCGCCTGCCCGAGAACATCGATCGGCCGGCGGGCGAGAAGCTCGGCCTGGCCGATCCGCGTGAGCTTCCGATCCAGCCTGGCTCCGTGGCATCTTCGGGCGTCCAGATCGACGGCTTCCTGAGCTCACCCGGCGGCTACACGGCGAGGTCGGGATTCCCCTCGGCTCCGATGCGCCCGCCCGCGATCGAGTCCGGCGACACCGTCACCTTCACCAACCTGGACGCGCTGTCGACGATGCCCCAGACCGAGCAGGCCTGGCACACGGTCACGTCCTGCAAGCCGCCCTGCAACCGCGGCCCGGGGATCGGCTACCCGCTCGCGGGCGGGCCGATCAAGTTCGACTCGGGCCAGCTTGGCTTCGGGAACGGCATCAGCTCCGAGGTGACGACCGGCTCGAACACCTACACGACGCCCCCGCTGACCAAGCCCGGCAGGACCTACACGTACTTCTGCCGCATCCACCCGTTCATGCGGGGCTCGATCCGGGTCGCGGGGAACCGGAGCGGGTGACGCGCAACTAGCCGCGGGGCCGATCGTCAGACGGCGACCGTCCGGCCCTCGCCGAGGGTCTCGGCGAGCACGGCGCGGTGGGTGGGATCGGCCTCCTTTTGGGCCCTGCGGCCTGCGTCGGTGACGCAGGCGAAGATCCCGCGGCGGTCGTAGTCGCAGGTCGCGCGGGTGACGTAGCCAGCCTCCTCGAGCCGGTCCACCAGCCGGGAGAGGGCGCTCTGGCTGAGGTGGACCTCCTCAGCCAGCTCCTGGATCCGGCGCCCCTTGGGCGTGTCGACCTCGGCGAGGCGGCGCAGAACCTCGTACTCGCTCAGCGAGAGCTGATGCTCGCGCTCCAGCGCGCGCTCCAGCGCTTCCCTCACTCGGGCATGCGCCGACTCGAGCTCACGCCATTGATTCAACAGGCGGTCGTTCTTGACTGCGGACGACATTCTGCCTCGCTCCTCTCGTCCCCTGAAGCGGCGGGAATAATAGCAAACGTTGCATTCGCATATTTTGTTGACACAATGCATGCATATGCATATACTCTACATCTTCAACTGACCGCTGACGGGGGAGGCCCGTATGCAGCAGGAATCAGCACAGTCACTGAAGACCAGCTTTGACGCGCGCGCCTGGTGGTTGCTTGCCCTCGTGTGCGGAGTCCTCTTCCTCGATGGGCTCGACGTCTCGATGGTCGGCGTCGCCCTGCCGAGCATCGGCAGCGAGCTTGGGCTCGAGCCGAGCTCGCTCCAGTGGGTGGTGAGCGGCTACATCCTCGGCTACGGCGGGTTGCTGCTGCTGGGCGGACGAGCGGCCGACTTGCTCGGCCGCCGCCGGGTACTGCTCGGCGGGCTCGCCGTTTTCCTGGTCGCCTCCTTTGTCGGCGGCCTCGCCAACGACGGGAACACGCTGATCGCGACCAGGTTCATCAAGGGAGCGGCGGCGGCGTTCACGGCGCCGGCGGTGCTCTCGATCATCACGACGACGTTCGCGGAGGGGCCGGTGCGGAACAAGGCGCTGAGCATCTACGCGGCGGTCGGAGCGAGCGGCTGGTCGCTGGGCCTCGTCTTCGGCGGCGCGCTCACCGAGCTGGGCTGGCGGTACACGTTCTTCATGCCGGTCCCAATCGCTCTGGCGATCCTGCTGCTGCTGCCCCGCTACCTCGACAAGGATGAGCCGGTCGCCGTCAACCGGAGGAGCTTCGACTTCAGCGGCACGGCAACCCTCGCGGTGGCGATGCTGGGGCTTGTCTACACCATCGTCGAGGCTCCAGATGTCGGCTGGGGAGCGTCTCAGACGCTGCTCTCGTTCGCGGCGGTCGCGATGCTGCTCACGGCGTTCGTCCTGATCGAGCTCCGCAGCGCGAACCCACTGGTCCGGCTGGGAATCCTGAAGTCGGCGGCGCTCCGGCGCGCCAACTACGGCGCGATGGCGCTGCTCGGCAGCTGGTTCGGGTTCCAGTTCATCGGCACCCTCTATATGCAGAACCTGAGGGGCTGGTCGCCGATCGAGATGGCGCTCGCCTTCCTCCCGGCCGGGTTGATCGTCGCCTTCGGCTCGCCGAACGTCGGGCGACTGGTGAACAGAGTCGGTACCACGATCCCGGTCGGCGCCGGGCTGACCAGCCTTGGGCTGGCCTACCTCCTGTTCTGGAACATCGGCGCCGACGCGAGTTACCTGTCGGCGATGCTGCCGACCTTCATCCTCTCCGGGATCGGGTTCACGCTCGCCTTCGGGCCGCTGACGATCGCCGCGACCAGCGACGTCAGCGACGAGGAGCAGGGACTCGCCTCCGGGCTGGTCTACACCTCGTTCCAGCTGGGTGGCGCAGTCGGCCTGGCGGTCGCCACCGCGGTGATCGAGGCCGGCACCTCCGGCTCGAGCGCGACGGCGGGCAGCGCCGAGGCGCTTCTCGACGGGTTCCAGCCCGGGATCCTCGTGTCGATCGCGATCGCGGCGCTGGGCGCCGCACTCACCCTGATCCCGCTTCTCGGGCGCTACGTGCCCGCCCGGGTGGCGGTCGCGACCGGCGCAGACAAGGGCGACCGCGGCTAGCCGCCGTCGGCGGCGCCCCCGAGGGGTGGTCGGTCTCCCCACCGGCCACCCCTCCGGTCGCCCTGGACACCCTGCGGCCGCCCTGCGGCCGACCTGCAAATGCGCGGAAATACAGGGCGGATAGCTCCGTCATGTCAGATTCACGGCATCAAATGACTGAGGCGTCGGAAGGAAGCTCGGTTGTGCTCGGGGACCGCTTTCGGCGGGCGCTCGTGTTCGCGTTCGACCTCCACCGCGGACAGGTGCGCAAGGGATCGAAGGGAATCCCGTACATCGGCCACCTGCTCGGGGTCGCATCGATCGTGATCGAGGACGGCGGCGACGAGGACGAGGCGATTGCCGCGCTGCTACACGACGGGCCCGAGGACCAGGGCGGGAGGGCGACGCTGGATCGGATCCGCGCCGAGTTCGGCGACCGTGTCGCGGACATCGTCGAAGGTTGCACCGACACGCTCGAGGATCCGAAGCCGCCGTGGCGCGAGCGCAAGGAGGCCTACCTTGCCCATCTCGAGGAGGCCCCGCCCGAGGTGCTCCGGGTCTCCCTCGCCGACAAGCTTCACAACGCGCGGGCGATCCTGTCCGACTACCGCGAGGTCGGGGAGGAGCTGTGGTCGCGCTTCAGGGGCACGCGCGAGGAATCGCTCTGGTACTACAAGTCGCTCGTCGAGATCTTCGCCCGGCGCTGGCCCGGTCCGCTCGCCGAGGAGCTAGCGACCACGGTCAATGAGATCGAGGCGCTCGCCGGCGGCTGACGAACGTCACCGGCTCGACTTCCTCCGCCGGGAGGCCGGGAGCGCTTCGCGCACGAACTCGATGTCGGAGCGCAGGTCGGCGGCGGTGCCGGGGGTCTCGACGACGACCGGGCCGCCGCACGACTTGATCATCGCTTGGAGGTGATCGGCGCCGATCTCGCCGCGGCCGAGGTTGGCGTGGCGGTCGGCGCCGGTTCCTGGCGGGTCGCGGGAGTCGTTGGCGTGAAGGAGGTCGATGCGGCCAGCGGCCGCCCGCACGCGATCGACGGCGTCGTCGAGCTCCTCGCCGGCGGCGTGGGCGTGGCAGGTGTCGAAGCAGAAGCCGAGCTCGATGCCGTGGTCGGCGTTCGCGATCCGCTCCCACAGCCGGGCGAGGTCGTCGAAGCGGCGGGCGACGGCCTTGTCCCCGCCCGCGGTGTTCTCGATGTAAACGGGGACCTTGGACTCGAGCATGTCCAGGGTGCGCTCCCAGCGGCCGATTCCCTCGGCGATCTCGTCCTCGGCGTGGCCGGCGTGGACGATCACCGCGGCGGCGCCGACGTCGGCGGCGGCCTCGCAGGTCTGCTGGAGGATCTTGCGCGAGCCGTAGCGGACGTTGTTGCGCGGCGAGCACACATTGATCAGGTAGGGGGCGTGGACATACAGCGGCATCGGCGAGTCCCGCAGCTCGGCGGCGTCGTCACGCGGCGGCGGCTTCTCCCAGCCCTGGGGGTCGGAGAGGAAGATCTGGACGCAGTCGGCGCCCACAGCCTCGGCCTCGCCGAGCGGGTCCTGGGGAGCGAGGTGGGCCCCGACCATCTTGCGCGGGTTCATCGCGGCGAGGATAGGGCGCGCTCGATAGGAAGCGGGGTCCCGAGTGGCCGCAATGGGCCCGCTTGGTCGGACCCTCAATGGTTGGAAGCCTCTGGGACCCCGCGTCTGGGTGCAGCCTACACCGAGCGGGTCGGCCCGCCAGGTGGAAGGGCGAGCAGGGCGCGGAGGCGGGCGCGGAGGCCGCCGCCACCGGCGAGGTCGTCGCGCATCGCGCGGCGGTCCGCGAGGGTCGGGATGTCATCGGCGGTCGGGGAGAAGCGACCCGCGCGGAGCTTCGCCACAAACCGGAGGGCGGCGTCCTTGCGGTAGCTATAGAGCCGGCGCTCGAGCGCGAGCAGGGTCTCGGCGGGCGCAAGCGGCCAGCCGAGGCGGGCGAGGGCGGCGGGGAGCTCGCGGAGGTGGGCGTCGGCGCGGGCGGCGGGGGAGAGGCGGTTGTAGCGGCGGCGGCGCACGGCGGTGATCGCCCCGAAGGCGGCGAGGGCGATCAGGATCGCTCCGGCGAGGGTGGCGGGGATGGTCCAGATCGGGAACCCGCCGCCGGGCTCGCTGCCGAGCCCGCCGCGACCCCGCTTGCTGGGATCGAAGGCCTTCCCTCGGTCGTTCTGGTTGCCCCGCGTGTTGAGGGCGAGGGCGCCGGCGGCGAGGCCGCCGGGGTCGGTGGGCTGGGAGTCGGCCGGGGCATCGGCGGGGGTGGGGTCGAAGGTGATCCAGCCGATGCGGGGGAAGTAGGCCTCGACCCATGAGTGGGCGTCGAGGTCCTCGACGATGTAGCGGTCCTTTTGGTCCTCATCGGGGGCGCCGGGGCTGAAGCCGGTCGCGACGCGGGCGGGGATGCCGGACATGCGAAGCATCAGCGCCATCGCGCCGCTGAACTGCTGGCAGTACCCGAACCGGTCCTCGAACAGGAAGGCGGGGAGCGGGTACCGGTGCTCGGGCGTGCTCTCGCTGTAATCGAACCCGCTGCGGAAGTGCTGCTCGACCGCCTGGGTCGCGTCGTAGGCGGTCGGCTGGGCTGCGGTTAGCCGGCGCGCGAGCTGGTACATCTCCGCGTACGGGGAATCGAGGATCGCGCGCCGGGCCTCGTCATCGATCGGCGCGCCGCCGCGCAGCGGAACCTGGACATCGGTGCCCTCGGCGACGCCGCCGCCGCTCGGCGGCGGCACGGTGAACTCCGTGTAGCGCGCGAGAGTCGAAGCGTAGGTCTCCGGCGCGTCGCGAAGCCGGGTGGGGTTGGGGTCGGGTGCATACGCGGTGAGCGTGTACTCGTCGCCGTCGGTGAGCGACTCTCCCTCGGCGATCAACGTGCCGTCGGGCGCGATGATCACGTTGACGTTGTCGGCCGCGACGACCGCGCCGGCGCCGAGCACGAACTCGCTCTCCATCGGCCCGATCGTCACGCCGATCTCCTCGATCCAGCGCTCGTTGAGCGTGCGAAGCGGAGGTTCGCCGATCAGCGACTCATCGACCTGGGGCGGCAGCTCGAGCCGCAGGCCGGCAGCGACCTCGGGGCGCAGCCAGCGCGTGCCGTTGAACTGGTCGAGGACGGAGAGCTTCCAGTAGTGCGGCTCGTCGCTCTCCATCGCCGCGAGCGCGGTGCCGTCGCGGGGCCAGTCGAGCGGACCGTAGCTGTGGTCCCAGTCGAACGTCGCCGGCTTCCCGCGGCCGAACTCCCACTCGCGGAAGTCGACCAGGGGCTCCTCGGAGTCGAGCGCGCCGGCGACCGGGAGCGCGACCGCGCCGGCGAGCGCGACGAGCACGGCGCCCGCGATCGCGTCGCGCCCCGTCAGGTGGGGAAGCCACAGCCACGCGAGGATCGCGAGCAGGAGCAGCGCGCCCCACAGCAGCGGTTGCTCGGGCGCGAATACCGTCGCGCCGACGCCGAAGGTCGCGACGAGTACGACGAGCGGGGCGGTGCGGCGCACGCGCTGGGACTCGGTGCCCGGCCAGAAGGCGAGCGCGGCGGCGAGGCCGAGCGCGAGCGGGAGGCCGGCGAGGAGCACGTTCCGCGACCACTCGTTGTCGCCGTGGTAGGGGTACTCGACGTCGCCCGCGAGACCCGAGAAGCCGCTGCCGATCTCGTCGAGGAGCTCGCCCCAGCTCCCGGGATCGAGCAGGTGCGCGGGAATGCCGATCCACACGAGTCCCGCCGCGGTCGCGACCAGGGCCGTGACGGCGGCGAGCGCGCGCGCCCTCGCCCGCGGCTGGACGGCGGCGATCGTGGCGATGAGCGCCGCGGCCGCCGTCGCCACTCCGACCGCGATCGCGACGCGTCCGACCGGCGGCGACTCGACGAGCCGCATCCACTGCGCTCCGGCGAGCGCCGCGAGGGCGCCAAACGCGGCCACGCGGACCGCGGTCTCCTGGTTCCAGCGGAACTCCGGCCTCACGCCGCGACCCTCCTCGCGGGGCGGAGGCGGCTCGTCGCGACGAGCGGCTGGCCGTAGCACCCCGCGACGGTGAACCGGACGGGTGCACCGCGCAACGGGCGGGGGGAGACGAGGTAGGAGA
>Ga0081538_10005509_pt1 | contig 11373 bp, 11 predicted proteins | sample TabmetS5T2R1_FD_71022 | JGI IMG/M metagenome (GOLD analysis project Ga0081538, IMG submission 71022) | Tabebuia heterophylla rhizosphere microbial communities from the University of Puerto Rico - S5T2R1 | ecosystem: Host-associated > Plants > Roots > Rhizosphere ... | reverse complement strand
TCAGCACCAGCGCCAACACCATGTGCGTGACGTGCCAGGTCTCGTAGGACAGCCGCAACCGGAGCCGCCAGACCGACGACGCGATCAGAACGACCAGCGCGAGCAACGCGACCATCCCGAACCACACCAGCGCCGGCGCGGCCACTGCCCTGGCGGGCGTGAACTCGTTCCAGTTCGCCGAGATGACGAAGTGGATGAGGATGAAAGCAAGCCCCACGTAGCCGATCTGCCGGTGGAACTGCAACAGCGCGTCCTGGCCGAACGGCGCCGCCACCGGCCGGAAGCGAGCCACGAGTGCGAACTCGAGGCCCATCATCGCGAGCCCTACGAATCCGAGCGCTACCGAGAAGTCGGTCCAGAACCCGTGGTCAGGTTGGCTCGCACCGATGGCCGCGAAGACGAGCGGCGACACGACCGCCCCGAGGTAGGCCAGTACCCAGACCACCGCGCGGACGGCAAGGGTCATCCGCGCCGCCCCTCGGTCGGCGTCGCCGAACGGAGAAGCTCGAGGATGTGGGGGAGCAGCAATTCGTCCGCCTCGTAGAAGGCGGAGATATGCGAGTGGCCGGAGAGCGCCACGAACCTCGCTCCGGGAATCTCCTCGGCCGCTCTCTTGGCGGCGTCGTGCATCTCGTCGGCTTCGCCTGCGCAGATGAGGCAGGGCACCTGCCAATCGCCCAGGTCCTTCGAGATGGGCCCTTCGACCTGGGCGGAGCGCCATGCCGCCTCGAGCGCCGCCGGCTCGTTCTTCTCCAGCGTCCAGGTGCGTTCCGGCTCAGGGAAGCGGTAGTCCAGCGCGGCCTCGAACGTCTCCACGAAGCCCTTCATCCCTTCACGGCTGGAGGCTGCAATCGCCGCGGCGACCGCCCGCGCGGTGGGCGACTCGATATCCCAGGCATACGGCTGGTTCCCGCAGAGGACGAGCGAGAGCACGCGCTCCGGCGCATGCTCGCCGAGCGCGAAGCCGAGCCGAGCTCCCCACGAGGAGCCGAGGAAGTGCGCGCGGTCTATGCCGAGCGCGTCGAGGACCGCGACGGCGTCGGCGACCCGCGTGGCCAAGGCGTAGGCGCTCACGTCCCGTGGCTTGTCGCTGCCGCCCTGGCCGCGGTGATCCGCGAACACCAGCCGAAACTCGCCGCTCAACGCTCGCGCGAGACCCGACGCCTTCGCGACCTCGAGCGGGTCTGCGAAGCCGGAGTAGAAGAGGACGGGAGCGCCGGCGCTCCCCGCGTCCTCGAAGTACGTGCGGACGCCATCCAGGGAGTTCGTCGCGAGCGGCATCGGGTTCCTCCTCCTCGACCGCCCGACCCTATACCGATGCGCCCGAGCGCTTCTTGCCTAAATAGGACCTCCGGTGAACCGGCGCCCCCGCGGCCTCAGACGGCCGGAATCAGAACGGCTCCTCCTCGACTGCCGTTCGCGGCAGGACGAGCGCGAGCAGCGCCGCGACCACGAACAGCCCGGCCACGATCGGCAGCGCGTAGGTGAACGCGTCGGTGAAGGTATCGTTCTCGAGCTGCGCGAAGAAGACGGTGCCGATGACGGCGACGCCGACCGCGCCCCCGAACTGCTGAGCGGTGCTGAACAGACCAGAGGCGCCGCCCGCCGCTTCGGTGGGAACGGCGGCGAGGACGACGTTCACGAGGGGGATGACGAGCAAGGAGAGCCCTGCGCCGGCGACGACCAGACCGGGCACGATCGACCACGGGTCGCTTCCGTCTCCGACGCCGTCGGCGCCGAAGGCGACGGCGATAGTTCCCAGCGCGAGCAGGACGCCGCCGCTGGTGAGTACCAGCCGGCCGAAGCGCTGGGCGAGCGGCACGGCGACCGGGGCGAGCAGGAAGCTGCCGACGCTGAACGCGACCGTGGTCAGGCCGGCGGCGAGCGGCGAGAAGTCCATCCCCGCCTGCAGCCAGATCGCGAAGACGAGGAAGAACCCCTGCAGTCCGGCCGCGAAGGCGAACTGCACGATCAGTCCGGCGCTGAAGGCCGGGGTGCGGAAGAGCCCCGTGCGAAGCAGGGGCGCGACTCGCGTGTGTTGGCGGCGCTCCTCGACGATCCAGAGGGCCGCGAGGACGGACACGCCGGCCGCGAGGACGAGCCAGAGCCAGGCCGGCCAGCCAAGGCTCCGACCTTCCAGCAATGGGTAGGCGATCGCGACGAGGGCCGCGGTCAGGAGCGCCGCGCCGACGACGTCCGGGCGGCCGGCGGACCGGTCGCGCGTCTCAGGAACGACGCGAGCGCTCGCAAGGAGCGACACGAGCGCGATCGGCACGTTGATCAGGAACACCGTGCGCCAGCTCCACCCGAACAGATCCGCGCTCGTCAGCAGCCCGCCGAGCACGAGGCCGAAGGCGGAGGCAAAGCCGAGGATCGCCCCGTACAGGCCGAACACCTGACCCCGCTCCTTGCCCGCGAAGAGCGCCCGGAACGTGGCGAGGACCTGCGGGATCATCGCCGCCGCGGCGGCTCCCTGGACGACCCGAGCCGCGATCAGCTGCTCGGGCGTCTGGGCGAGCCCGGCGGCGAGGCTTGCGGCGCCGAACAGGGCGACTCCGATCAGGAACACGCGCCTGCGCCCGAGGACGTCGCCGAAGCTCCCCGACACGATCAGCGTCGCCGCGAAGGCAAGCATGTACGCGGACACCACCCACTGCAGCTGCGTGCCGCTCGCACCGAGATCGCTCTGAATCGTCGGCAGCGCGACGTTCACGATCGTGATGTCGATCAGGTCCATCAGCGCCGCGCCGATCATCACGACCGCCGCCAGCCACCGAAGCGGAAACGGCTCCGCGGCCTCGACAGCTACTTCGGACGAATACGTCGTCATGTCAACACCTCCCGGTAACGCGCGAACGGTGACGCGCGCTGTCGTCGCGCGCCAGCGCGCCACCTCCACTTGTTGCTGGCGGGCAGCGCTGCTCTTTCGAGGTGTGGCTAGCTCGGCTTACTCGCGTAGGTAGGCGAGCACGGCGAGCACGCGCCGGTGGTCCTCGGGGGTGGAGGGGAGCCTGAGCTTGGCGAAGATGCTCTTCACGTGCTTCTCGACCGTTCGCTCGGTGATGAAGAGCCGCTCGGCGATGGCCTGGTTCGAACGCCCTTCGGCCATCAGTGACAGCACCTCGCGTTCGCGCTCGCTCAGGTCCTCGAGCGAGTCTGGCCCGCGCCGGGGCCGACCGACGAGCTGCGAGACGACGACCGGGTCGAGCACCGTCCCGCCGTCGCCCACCCGGCGGACCGCATCGGCGAGCTCCGTGAGGTCGCCGACCCGGTCCTTGAGCAGGTAGCCGACCCGCTCGGCGCTGGTGCTCAGGAGCTCGAAGGCGTAGCTTGGACGCGCGTATTGGGAGAGCACGAGCACGCCCACTGCGGGGTGGTGGGCGCGGATCTCGCGGGCGGCACGTAATCCTCCATCTTGGTCAGGTGGCATCCGGATGTCGACGACGGCGACGTCAGGGGCGTGCTCGGTCACCAGCTCGAGCAGCCCGTCAGCGTTGTCTGCCTGTCCGACCACCTCGAAGCCCGCCTCGGCCAAGAGGCGCGCGACCCCTTCCCGCAAGAGGAGCGAGTCGTCGGCGAGGACTACGCGCATGGGATCCAAGCCCGAACCTCGGTTCCGAGACCGGACGAGCTCTGGACCTCGAACCTTCCCCCCAGTGCCTGGACGCGATCGGCCAGCCCGCGGAGCCCCGAACCGCGGCTCGGATCCGCTCCGCCGACTCCGTCGTCGAGAACGGAGAGGACCAGCCGGCCGTTCTCCCTGGTCACCGTGACGGTCGCCGTCGAAGCCCGGGCGTGCTTCGCGACGTTGGTGAGCGCTTCCGCGACCACGTAGTAGGCGCCCGCCTCCACCTGCTCGGACAGACGCCCGTTCACGTCGGCCGCAAGCGTCACCGGCACCGGCGTCAGGTACACGAGGTCCTCGAGAGCGGGGCCGAGGCCGCCCTCGGTCAGCACGTTCGGGTGAATACCCTGGCTCAGATCGCGCAGCTCGCCGAGCGCGGCGGCGAGCCCCGCTTTCGCCTGCACGAGGTTCGTTCGCGCCGCCTCCGGATCTGAGGTCAGTCGGGACTCCGCGAGGCCCAGCGCGAGGGTGACGGAGGTGAGCCGCTGTTGAGTCCCGTCGTGGAGGTTTCGCTCGATCCGCTTCCGCTCGAGGTCTGCCGCCTCGACGATCCGCGCACGCGAGGCCCTGAGCTCGTCCAGGTGCGCGCGCAGCTCCGCTTGCAGCCGCTCGTTCTCGAGCGCGAGGGCGGCCGTCGCCGAGACGGCCCGCAAGAGCTCGGGCTCGTCGCTCAGCGCCTCGTCGTGGACGATGGCTGCGACGCGGCGCCCGTCACGCTCGACGAGCGTCGCGACTCGCGGCTCACCCTCCCGCGGAAGCTCGACCGCCATCCCCTCGAGATCGACGTACCGCTTCTCGGCGGGAAGCCAGTAGGCGACGGCGAGGGAAGAATCGCCCAGCGCGCGCGCAAGCGCATCGCGTAGCGCACCGGGAGCGTGCGCCGTCTCCAGCTCGACCACGAGCCCCGCTACGGAGGCGCGCGCGAGCCGCACTCGCAGGAGCACGGCGAGAAAGGCGACGGGGATCGCGGCGAACGCGATCCGGAACGCCCACATCGGGACGGAGCCGACGGGGTGGGAGAAGTACGTGCTCGCGTTGAAGAACGCGAGGAGCACGAGGGCCAGCGCGCCGGGCCACAACACCCAGGCGACCGTTCGCCGCCAGGCGTCGCTTCCCGCTCGCCAGCGGCCGAGTAGGAGCAGAGCCGCGGCGAGGAACAAGACGGCCCCGAGCGCGTAGCTTGCCTCCCCGAGCGTCCCGCCCACCCCGTCGTCGCCGATCGCCAGGGGGACGTGATAGAGAACGACGAGGTCGAAGAAGACGGCGACCACGAGGCCGCGGGCGACCGTGGAGCCGAGCCGCCCGCTCGGGAAGGCGAGCAGCACCCACGTGAAGAAGGCAAGGTGGAGGGGCCGCACCCAGGCACCGAACTCGTGCAAGGCCTCCTGATCGGCGGCGTTGAGCAGACCTGCGAAGAAGGTCAACCCGACCGCAACCAGCAGGGGTCCCGTCCGATTCCCGGGCCGCCGCTCCCAGGCGATCAGCCCGCTCACGATGAACGACCAGCCGCCGAGCAGCGAGACGGCCAGCTCGGTGTCGGAGAAGACGTCGCTCGTCTCAGTGAGAATCAGAGCGCTCTGGACGCCGCCGACGACCAGTGCGGCGAACCCGAGCCCGAGCCGTACGCCGCGCGTCACGCGCATCACCTCGTCCAAAGCCTGGCAGGCTGAGGAAACGCCCGCAAGCAGGCTAGCTCGGATCGCCCCTGGTGTGGCTGACCACACCTGCTCGCGCGAACATCCGCCCAGGCAGCACGCGCTCTCCAATCTCGCGGTGGCCGTCCCTCGAGAGTGGTAGTGGCGCGCTGGCGCGCCAACCTTCCTCGGGGCAGCGTGTCCGCCAAGAGCCGCTGATCCGCTCTTGACCTCGCCCAGAAGGAGCCCAGACATGAAGGTATTCACCGCACCGCGAACCGACGCGCGCGAAGCACACCTCGAGCTGATCCGCGGCGGAACCCACATCACGATCGGCGCCGCCGAGATCGACGAGCTCTGTCGAGCCGCGTTCGACGGCGTCTCGCCACGGGCCGCCGCAGAGGACGGCCATGTCACGATCGCTTATCCTCGCTTCTCGTTCGCGGGGCTCATCCGCCACCCTTCCCACCGGGCCAAGATCGAGCTGAGCGGACGGCTTCCCTGGTCGATCGCGCTCGCAGAGGGCCTTGGCGACTCGAGCCTCGACCTCCGCGGCCTCGAGCTGCGCGGGCTCGACATCGGAGGCGGTGCAGCGAACGTCCGCATCATGCTGCCCGCCACCTCCGAACCCGTCAGCGTCCGCGTAGGGGGCGGAGCGAGCAAGGTCACGCTGCTGCGGCCTCCCCGCTCCGCCGCCGTGCTCAACATCGGAGGCGGTGCCACTCGCCTGGCGTTCGACGGCGAGCGCTACGGAGCGATCGGAGGCGAGACACGGCTCGAGAGCCCCGGCGCGGGAGAGGCATCCGACCGCTACGAGATCGAGATCGGCGGCGGTGCCAGCGAGGTCACCGTCGCCCGGGCAGAGGAGAGAGGATGAGTCGCGTCAAGCGGCTCCTCCTCTGGAGCCTGGCCATCCTCACGCTGGGACTCATTGTGCTCGTCGCGACGGGCTGCGCGCTTTACGCCGCCGCACGGACGAGCACCGTCGGGGAGCTCGAGTTCGAGAACCGACTGGCGATACCGCGGCTTCTTCAGGCTCGAGAGGAGGCCGGCCGAAAGGTGTTCGACCTGACGCTTCGCCGAGGCTCAACCGCGCTCGTGCCGGGCGAACCGGCCGAGACGTGGGGAGCGAACGGCGACTACCTCGGCCCGACGCTCCGCGCGTCGCGAGGCGACGACGTCACGATCCGCGTTCACAACACGGTTGGCGAGGCGACAACGATCCACTGGCACGGGATGCACCTCCCCGCGATCGCCGACGGCGGCCCGCACCAGCCGATCGAGCCGGACGCGACCTGGAAGCCGAGCTGGGAGATCGACCAGCCCGCGGCGACGCTCTGGTACCACCCGCACCTACACGAGCAGACCGCCGACCATGTCTACCGCGGGATTGCGGGGCTCTTCATCATCGATGACGCCGCCACCGGCCGGCTTGCGCTCCCGAACGAGTACGGCGTCGACGACATACCGCTCGTCATCCAGGACAAGCGGCTCCACGACGACGGGTCGCTCGACTACTCCCAGGGCTGGATCAGCCCGACCGGCCGCCTCGGGGACACGATCCTCGTCAACGGGACCTACGACCCCTACGTCGACGTGCGCCACAGCCGGGTCCGCTTCCGCCTGCTCAACGCCTCGAATGCGCGGATCTACTCCATCGGCTTCGCCGACGACCGCCCGTTCGAGCTGATCGGGACCGACGGCGGCCTGCTCGAGCGGCCGCAACGCCTCGACCGCGTTCAGCTCTCGCCCGGGGAGCGCGCCGAGATCGTGGCCCGCTTCGCGCCCGGGGAAAAGGTCGTCCTGCGCAGCTTCGAGCCCGACCTCGACACGAACTTCTTCGAGAACCGCTTCGCGGGCGGCGACGACAGCTTCGACCTCCTGCAGATCCGCGCCGCACGGACGTTGGCGCCCTCACCGCCCATCCCGGAGCGGCTGGCTGCCCCGATGCCCGTAAACGAGGACCATGTCGCGGGAACGCGCCGCTTCGAGCTAAACGGCAATTCGATCAACGGCCGACGGTTGGACCTGAGGCGCATCGACCAGGTCGTCGTCGCGGGCACGACCGAGCTCTGGGAGGTGCACAACGATTCCGGCACCCCGCACAGCTTCCATCCGCACGGCGTCAGCTTCAGGATCGTGGAGTACGCGGGCGGGCCGGCACCACCGCACCTTCGCGGGCTCAAGGACACCGTTTACGTCCCGCCCGGAAACAGCGTTCGCCTCGTCGTCCGCTTCGGCGAGAACAGCAACCCCGACCGGCCGTACATGTTTCACTGCCACGTCCTTCAGCACGAAGACCGAGGGATGATGGGCCAGTTCGTCGTCGCGCCCGGCTAGAGGGCGGGACGGACACAGCGCAGGAGTGCACCGATCTGGTGAAGAGCGTTGACTCGTAACGGGGGCTTTGAGAGGGTCGACTTTGGATCGTTCGCCGCGTCGCCGTAGTGCGACGGCCTCGACGATTATCGCCGCGCGTCGCCGTAATGCGACGGCCCTCGACGATTGACGGGTCGACCGACGACCGGGAGGTGAGCATGGCGGCTGTCGAGACGGCAAGGAGGTTCACATGAGCACAACGATTCAGCAGGCGCCGGGAATCAGGCGGACGGATCTGCAGGAACACGACCTCAGCATTCCCGGACGCATGGTCGTCCAGAACCGCGTCGAGCTCGGCCCGGAGGCGCCGGCGGTTCGGCACAAGCACCCGGGTGAGGAAGTCATTTACGTCCTGCAAGGGACGCTGGAGTACGCCATCGATGGCCAGCCGCCGAAGACCTACAGCGCCGGCGACGCGTTGATGGTTCCGGCCGAAACCGTTCACGCGGTTCGAAACGTCGGCACCGGCAGCGCGGTGGAGCTCGCGACGTACGTCGTCGAGAAGGAGAAGCCCTTCCTCGTAGTAGTCGAGTGAGCGCATTCGGACTGCACTGGGCTACGAGGTAGATGCCGCTCCTCGACGAGGCAAGCGCGTGGGTGAAGGTGCGACGGAACGAGAGGAGACTTCATGGCTAGCGAAGAGCTCAGCCGCTCGAGCGCAGGCGGCGGCACAGCGAAGCGCAACGAGCAGACGATGGACGGGAGCTTCACGATCGGCCGCTTCGGCGGCGTCGAGGTCCGGCTCCACTGGAGCCTGCTCGTTGTCTTCGCGCTGATCGTCTGGTCGCTCGCCGATGGCGTCCTCCCCTCCCAGAACCCGGGCCTGTCAGACGCCACCTACCTCGCGGCGGCGATCGTCGCCGCCCTGCTCTTCCTGGCGTCGATCCTGCTCCACGAGCTCGGACACTCATGGGTCGCGCGCCGAGAAGGGATCGAGGTCGACTCGATCACCCTCTGGATCTTCGGCGGCGTGGCGCAGTTCAAGGACCGGTTCACCAGCGCCGGCGGCGAGTTCCGAGTTGCGGTCGCCGGGCCGCTGATCTCGATCGGCCTCGGCGTGCTGTTCATGTTGATCGCACTCGCAGGCCTTCCAAGCGCCGTCGACGGCGCCGCAGCCTGGCTCGGTTACATCAACCTGATTCTGGCCGCCTTCAACCTCATTCCCGCCTCGCCGCTCGACGGCGGCCGCGTGTTGCACGCCGCGCTCTGGCGCGCCAGGGGCGACTTCGCCTGGGCGACCCGGATCGCGTCCGAGATCGGACAGGGCTTCGGCTACCTGTTCATCGCGCTCGGGCTCGTGATGTTCATCGTCCAAGGCTCGTTCAGCGGTGCCTGGCTCGCCTTCATCGGCTGGTTTCTCCTCCAGGGCGCCAGGGCGGAGGCTCGCTACGTGGCAACCGAGCAAGCGCTAGGCGGACTGCGCGTTCGCGACCTGATGGTGCGCGAGCCCGTTACTGTCGACGCCGACTCGACGATCGGCCACTTCATGGACAACGTCGCCTGGTCGCAGCGGTTCACGACCTACCCGGTCCTCGACGAGGGCAGGCCGGTCGGCCTTCTCGCCTTCGCCTCGGTCGCCGCCGTTCCCCGCTCCGAATGGGAGACGCAACGCGTGCGGGACACGATGATTCCGCTCGACGAGATCCCGCTACTCACCGAGGACGAGAAGGCCGTGGACGCCTTGGCGGAGCTTTCCGCCCCGAGGGCGAATCGTGGGCTCGTCGTCGACAACGGACATCTCGCCGGCCTTCTCTCGATCACCGACCTTGCGCGAGCGCTGGAAGTTGGTCGAAGGCCGGCCCAAGCAGGCGGCGATCGAGGCTGATCTGCACGTCGGCGGACCGGAAGGAGGTGCTCAAGTTTGAACGATCTCCAGATTCACGGAACGATCGAGAAGCTCGTCGCGGAAGAGCACGAACTGTGGCAACGAGAGGCGGCCGGGGAGGCGAGCGACACAGACCGTCGCCGGCTAGAAGAGATCAGGCTCTCCCTCGAGCAGTGCTGGGACCTCCTGCGTCAGCGCCGCGCTCGCCGGGCCGCCGGACAGGACCCCGACACCGCCGCGGCGCGTCCGCCGGAGGTCGTCGAACGCTACGAGCAGTAGGCTCGGCGGGGAGACGCGCCGAGGGTACAGTGACTGCGAAGTCTTGATTCCTCAGGAGGTGGCGTGGTGAACGGTTCGGTCGAGAAGGCGATCCTCGCAGGCGGATGTTTCTGGGGGATGCAGGACCTCATCCGTAAGCGGCCGGGCGTCCTGGAGACGAGAGTCGGCTACACGGGCGGCGACGTCCCGAACGCGACCTACCGGAACCACGGCACGCACGCGGAGGCGATCGAGATCGTCTTCGACCCCGAGCAGACCTCCTACCGCGACCTGCTCGAGTTCTTCTTCCAGATTCATGACCCGACGACGCTGAACCGTCAGGGCAACGACGTCGGGACGAGCTACCGCTCGGCGATCTTCTTCCTCGACGAGGACCAGCGCCGCGTCGCGGAGGAGACGATCGCCGACGTCGAGGCCTCGGGCCTCTGGCCAGGGAAGGTCGTCACCGAGGTCGAGCCGGCCGGACCGTTCTGGGAGGCCGAGCCGGAGCATCAGGACTACCTCGAGAAGTATCCCAACGGCTACACGTGCCACTTCCCGCGGCCGGACTGGGTCCTCCCGCGACGCGCGGCCGTCCGCTAGAGCATCGAACGAGCCGAGCGCCCCGCCTATCCCCGCTCTGATCACTGCTGCATCCTTGGATCGTGCGTAGGGTCGGCGTACATGGGAGGGCAACCGTGATCGATGGCTTCCGGACGCAGTTCGTAGTGCCAGGGTTCGTTGCCGTAGATCTGGCAGAGCCCGTACTCCGCGCCGTGCTCTGACAGCCACGCCGTGGCATCGGAGGGGCCGATGTCGACCGCGTCCCCCGACACGTGAGGGGACGTGTTGGGAGTAGCCACCCAGCGGGCGGCTTCCGCTTTGGATCCGTACTCGGAGACCGCCTCGCGAAGAAGTTGCTTCTGGTACCTCGAGGAGCGCCAGCCGCTATCGACGATGAACCCGACCCCGTCGTCCGCGGCATCCGTGGCGGCCTGGCGCAGGGCACCGAGCAGCTCGGGGTCGAGGTTGGCCACACCCGGAATCCCGTCGTCAAAGACCGTCGTGCCGTCGGGGACGGCACCGTCAGCCTCACGAAGCGGAGCACCGGGCTCATTGCGCAGGCCACGGTGCTTACCCCGAAGGACGTCGATGGGCGATGCGGCCGTCGAGGATGAGGACGCCAGCGACTGATAGCCGAAGACTGCGGCGATCCCGGCGATGACGACGAGCAGGCCGGCGACACGGATCCTGCGAGTCCGAGTCCGACGTATCGTTGTCCGTGCTCGTTCGCTGGAGGTCATGCATCAATTCAAGGCAGCGTGGTGTTGCCGGCACGTATGTGGTTTTCGATATGCGGACGACATGCGCCAGCTCGTAGCATCGGGACATGCGTGTGTTGATCGTCGAGGACGAGCCCTATATGGCGGAAGCCATCCGCGATGGCCTACGCCTGGAGGCGATCGCGTCCGACATCGCAGGCGACGGCGAGACCGCTCTGGAGCTGCTCCGCGTCAACGCCTACGACATCGCCGTCCTCGACCGGGACATCCCCGGACCCAGCGGCGACGAGATCGCCGAGCGCATTGTCGCCTCCGGCGCCGGCATGCCGATCCTCATGCTCACCCCTGCCGCCCGCCTCGCCGACAAGG
>Ga0081538_10005508_pt1 | contig 11373 bp, 13 predicted proteins | sample TabmetS5T2R1_FD_71022 | JGI IMG/M metagenome (GOLD analysis project Ga0081538, IMG submission 71022) | Tabebuia heterophylla rhizosphere microbial communities from the University of Puerto Rico - S5T2R1 | ecosystem: Host-associated > Plants > Roots > Rhizosphere ... | reverse complement strand
CCCCCCGGGTGCCCGGCCGGGCGCGCCCGGAGCGCGGGGCCCCCGCCGGTTCCCAGCGGGTTGGGGGTGGCGTAGGTGCCGCTGGCGTCGAGCACGGCGCGGGCGAGGATGCGCTCCTCGCCGGCGTCCGTCTCGACGAGCAGCTTGAAGGGGGCGTGCTCGCGGCCGTCGGTCTTCTGCTTGTCGAAGCCGGCGCGCGTGATCTGTGTGACCGCTGCGCCGAGGCGGATGCGCGCGCTCAGCTTCGGAGTGGCCGCCAGTGGTCGGAGGTAATGGTCAAGTAGCTCGCCGCCCGTCGGGTACCGCTCGGGGTCGGGTGCCTCCCAGCCCCGTCGTTCGAGCAGGCGGCGGGCGGCATCGTCGATGTTGAAGCTCCAGGGCGAGAACACGCGGACGTGCGACCAGCTGACGACGCTGCTCGCCACCTCATCGCCGCGCTCCAGTACGAGCGGTTCGAGACCGCGCTCCAGAAGGTGGGCCGCCGCGGCGAGCCCCACGGGCCCGGCGCCGACCACGGCCACCGGCAGTTGCTGTTCGGACATCCTGTGCCGCCCCCCCTATATCGACAGTGATCAATACTTGCCCGTTTAGCGTAGCGCCAATATCGATTCTCGTCTATATTCTGACTAGGCGATGGCCGCACCAACCGACACGAAGCTCCCGGCGGCCGAGCCCTCGAACTGGTCCGACGACTGCTGCCCGCCGCTCTCGGGCGGCGGCCCACTCGACCGCGGCGAGGCCGAGCGGCTCAGCAGAACCCTGAAGGCCATCGCCGACCCGGCCCGGCTCCAAGTGCTGAGCTTCCTGCGCGCGCGCCCCAACCGCGAGGCCTGCGCCTGCGACCTCGTCGAACCGCTTCGACTCGCCCAGCCCACCGTTAGCCACCACCTCAAGGTCCTCTACGAGGCGGGCCTGCTGGAGCGCGAGAAGCGGGCGACCTGGGTCCACTACCGACTGCCCGACGACCGCCTGCCCCGCATCTGCCAGGCGCTGATCTGAGCCGGGCCGTGACTCGCCACACGCCGTTCGACCGGCGTCGGGATCACGCTCAGCTTGGTGTCCGGAATCGCCCGCTCGAACTGGCGTGCGACGCTGAGCGGCGACCGCGCGTTGAGCACCCGAGTCAGCAGGGTCGGGACGGTGATGCGCCGCAGCACTTCGCGCTGGTCGCTCTCGGCCAACAGCGGCAGCGCCTTCCTCATGCTCCGTGGGCGAACGGCGCGGGCGGGATCGACTTCCTCGGCCGGGGGACATCAGGGCCTGATAGGTCGCGTCGACGCGAGCTCGCACCTCCTCCCCGGGGGACCCCTTCCAGCCGGCTTAGGTGTCGGTGAGGATCAGCGTCGCGACGAGCTCACGACGGTCGCGGTAGAGCTGCTGCACGACGGCGGCGCCCCATGAGATGCCGGCGCCGGGCGCCGGGCCGAGCGCGACCGCCTCGATCAGCGCCATGAGGAAGTGCGCATAGTCCGCCAGGCCGAAATCCGCGGGCACATCGAAGGAGCGCCCGGCTCGTCCCAGGCGCGACCGTGAACGCGACCGCCAGTGCGGCGAGCTGCGGCCGCTACAAGCGGGCAGGCGAGACAGCGCCGTGCCGCGGCGGCCCATCGCCGAGGCGATCTCGAGCCCTTCGCCGGAACGACTCCCCCGGCCATACCTACACCCGGGTCGCGGGCGAATGTCGCCCACCAAGCGGCTCATCCTCGCTTCCGCACGGCGAAGCGACAGGGCGGCGTCCATGCGCAAGAGACGCCTGACGTCCGCCGCGAGGAAAGCGTGCCGGGAGCGTAGGGCACGCCCGCGTTTGCCCCGCAGCGGGAGCTGGCGGTGCCCATTGCGGATCCTTCAGCGGGACCTTCGCCGGGTCCGCCGGTGGAGGATCTCGCCGTCTTTCTGGGCTGTGCGATCGTCGTCCGCGCGCGGTTCCAGGTTGGGATGAACGCCCGCTGCGAGGCCTTGTGACTCGGCAACGCGCTGCAGAAGCGAGATGAGCTGCGAGCGCTCTGACGCGTCGAGCGCGGTCAGCAACTCGGCCTCGTGCTGCTCAGCTATGCGTTGGAGGTCGGCAAGCAGGGCGTGTCCCGGCGGGGGCAGGTAGAGCGTGTACGCGCGTCGGTCGACGGGGTCGCGTCGTCGTTCGGCGAGCCCACGCAGTTCGAGGTCGTCGACCAGCGCCACCACGGCGCTGCGGTGGATCCCGAGCGCGCTGCTGAGGGCCTGCTGGGATTGGCCCTCGGAGGCGGCGAGGTGGCTGAGCATTCCGAAGTGCCGGGGATGGAGGTCCAGTCGGGCTAGGCGTTCGGCGAAGCGCCGATGGGCGTGGGTGCCCAGCTGCACCAGCAGGAAGCCGGCACGGCGGCTCAGTTCCCGCGCCGGGGCTGCCTGCGCGCTGGCGGGATCGCGGGGCACCGCGCCGATGATACCGCGCCGCTAGAACTGTTCGTGCTATAAACAGTTCTTTGACCAGCGTATCGGGAGGAAGGAGCGAAGATGGCCACGGTCAGCGTTCGCTACATCACCGATGACGTCGACCCTGCGGTCGACTTCTATGCGGAGCGGCTCGGCTTCAACGTCGAGATGCGGCCCGGATCCGGCTTTGCGATGCTCTCGCGAGGCGACTTGCGGCTGCTGCTGAACCGGCCCGGCGCGGGCGGGGCGGGACAGCCGATGCCCGACGGCCGTCGCCCCCAGCCCGGGGGCTGGAATCGCATCCAGATCGAGGTCCCAGACCTCGAGCGCGAGGTCGAGTCGTTGCGCGAGGCTGGGGCCCGGTTCCGTAACGACATCGTCACGGGGCGGGGCGGCAGCCAGATCCTCCTCGAGGATCCCTCCGGCAACCCAATCGAGCTCTTCGAGCCCGTCGGCGCCTGAGCACTGGTCCTTCGAACCCGGACTATGAAAGGCGCTCACACCATGCCATCCGGCCCGAACCTCACCACCAACGTCCTGCTGCGCAGCGAGGAGAGCCGCGGCCACGTGTCCGTGACCGAGATCGCGGTCCCGCCGCACACCGCCGGCCCACCGCTGCACACGCACGACTTCGACGAGGCCTTCTACATGCTTGAGGGCGAGCTGATCTTCCAGGTCGACGACGCCCTCGCTACCAAGGGCGCGGGCGAGCTCTCCTTCGCCGCGCGCAACGTTGCCCACACCCTGGCCAACCACAGCGACGCGCCCGCGCGCTACGTGCTCGTCTGCACGCCCGCGGGCTTCGAGCGCCACTGGGCACGCATGGCCGCCGACGCGGCCGGCGTGAACCCGCCGCGGTGGGCGCTGCAGCCGATCCCCGAGGTCACGGTCGTCGGCCCGCAGATCGCGGCGCAGGCGTGAGGCCCCCGCTCGCGGGGCGCCCGACAACTGGAGCCGGTGGAACGCCGAGGTTCAATCTCTACGCTGCTCCCTCCGCGTGATGCGAGTGTGCGATGACCGTCGGGAACCGCGCTCGCTCGTCGGGGCGTAGAGGTGGCGGAGCCGTTCGATTTCTACGAGTGTCAGTGAGCTGACAGTGCCCCGTTTCATGCCTCGCGCTCCGGCAACATCACGAGAGAAGCTCGCGAGTAGACGCCCAGTCTTGGGCGCTCGCGTGTCTGGCGCCCACCCCGCGAGTCCTGACCTCGACTCAGTACCGAAAAGGAGAACACGATGCGAGTCTTCGTCGCAGGGGCTAGCGGTGCCATCGGCACCCGGCTAGTTCCTCAGCTGATCGATCGAGGCCACGAGGTGATCGGCACCTCGAGATCGCCCGCCAACGCCGGGCGGCTCCGGGCGCTCGGGGCAGAGCCGATCCCGCTCGACCTGCTCGACCCGCGCGCCGTGCGCGAGGCCGTGCTCGAGAGCGAGCCCGACGCGATCGTCCATCAGGCGACCGCGCTGGCGAATGTGCGCTTCTCCAGGAACATGGACCGCACCTTCGCGCAGACGAATCGGCTGCGGACCGAGGGCACCGACGCGCTGCTCGCCGCCGCGCGGGAGACGGGCGTGCGCCGCTTCGTCGCGCAGAGCTTCGCCAGCTACCGCTACGCACGGGAGGGCGGACCGGTCAAGACCGAGGACGACCCGCTCGACCCAACGCCGCCGCCGGTGGCGCGCGAGAGCAATGCCGCGATGCGCTACCTCGACGAGGCGGTCACGGCAGCCGGAGGGATCGCGCTTCGCTACGGCGGCTTCTACGGCGCTGCCAACGACGGTCTGGTCGAGCCCGTGCGCAAGCGGCAGTTCCCGATCGTCGGCGACGGCGAAGGCGTTTCCTCGTTCATCCACCTCGACGACGCGGCCGCGGCGACCGTGCTCGCGCTGGAACACGGCGAGTCCGGTATCTACAACATCGTCGACGACGAGCCCGCCCCGGTGCGCGAGTGGCTGCCGGTGCTCGCCGAGGCCCTGGGCGCCAAACCGCCCCGCCGCGTTCCCCGCTGGCTCGCACGGCTGTTCGCGGGCGAGGCCGTGGTCATGATGGGGACCGAGGCCCGCGGCGCCTCGAACGCCAAGGCCAAGCGCGAGCTCGGCTGGGAGCTGCGCTACCCGAGCTGGCGCCAGGGCTTCGTGGCCGCCTACTCGTCAAACCCGCCGACGGACGGACGCAGGTCTCACGCGGCCGCTAGAACGACCAGTCACTCGCAGACTTGATTGCCCCCCGCTCTGTCAGCCGAACGCACGGCCGCCGAGAGGCGGCGCACGGTCGCTCCCGCTCCGAGCAAGCGACCCGCAGCTCGCATCTCGGGGTAGCCGCACTGGCGGCCGCTCCGGGCGCGCGAGCGTCACCGGTGTGCCGAGCGGCGCGGGCGACGCGAAGGGCTTGGACCGAGCGACCGCACGTGAGTATGGCGACGGGGAGCAACATGGAGGCCGTGCACGCCGCAAAACGTGGTCGCTGTCGTCACTGAGAGGGCCACCGGTCCACTGACGACGTGCCTGCTCTGGCCGAGCACCAACTGAACCGGAGCGCGTCCTTGCGAGAGCGAGCGGTCCGGTCACACGCACGCTCGCCTTCAGGCGGACGGAGAAGCCTGCTGTTCGATCCAATACGCCTCGAGACGCTCGGCCAGCTCCTTCGGGCGGCTGAGAAAGGGGCAGTGGCCGCCGGCGATCTCGTCGGGGGTGATGCCTAACCGCTCCCGTACGACCCGGCGAGTCCACTCGGCCGGGAACACGCGGTCGTCGCGACACAGCAGGTACCTCGTCGGCACCTCCGGCCACGCGTCGAGTGGCCACGGCTCGAGCATCGGGGTCTCGGCCTGATTCCGCCACTTCGTCACCGCCTCGGCCGCCAGCTCCAGTGGGACGTCGTGGTAGAACACGGCGATCTCGCCGTCGTCGTCCGGCTCCTGCTCGCGCGACGCGGACTCATAGCCCGTGTTGGCCCACCACTCGTTGCCCGTCTCTCCCGGGGCCGGGACCATTCCCGCCACCAGCACCAGCAGCCTGACCGGCACCCGCGTACACACGAGCGGGGCCGTGAAGCCTCCCAGCGAGTGCCCCACGACGATGAGATCGCTGCGCCCGGCGATCGCGTCGGCAACCGTGTCGGCGTAGTCGCACAGCCCGGCCGACTCGTCCTCGCATGGCAGGTCCACGGCCACCACGTCGTGGCCGCGCCCACGCAACTCGGCCGCCAACAGGTGCCAGCACCAAGCGCTGTCCCCTCCGCCGTGGATCAAGACATAGGTGGTCATCGATCAGCGTTCTCGGTAAGCGACGGTGCGGGGCCGTCGCGGATCACACCGCGCACCTGGTCGACCGACACCGCATCCCAGGGGAACTCCACCAGCCACCACGTGGCCCCGGCTGCGCCGTAGGGCATCGGATCACTGCCGGGCGGGAGGGCGGCAACGACGTCGTAGGGCGCCGTGGCGTCCTTGCCCGCCTTCCGGCGCAACGCCGCGAGGTCGGCGACGATCTCGGTGAGCTGGGCGGGATGCTCAAGGTTGACCGGGAAGAAGCCCTGGAATCGGGCTGCCCGGCGAAGCGGCCTGGGCTTGCCGTAGAACCCCGCGACCCAAACCGGCACGCCGGGCCGCTGGACCGGTCGCGGCAGGAACCGCATGCCCGCGACCGTGTAGTGCTCGCCGCGGTGATGCACCGACTCGCCCGACCAAGCCGCCTGAAGGATCTCAAGCGCCTCGTCGAGCATCCGCGCTCGTCGGCGGTCGTCGGGCTCCTCGCCCGTGAGCGAGTACTCGCTTCCGAACTCGTCGCTGCCAAGGCCAACGCCGAGCGTGAGCCGGCCTCCGCTGAGCCTGTCGAGCGTCGCGGTCTCCCGGGCGACCTTGACCGGCCGGCGGCGGGCAAGCGGCGTCACCATCGGGCCAAGCCGGATCCGCTCCGTCGCGGTTGCGATCGCGGCGAGCGTGATCTGAGGATCGGCCACTTCGACCACCGGCTCCCGCCAGCGCACGTGGTCCCAAACGAACACCCCGTGCCAGCCGGCCTCCTCCGCCTGGGCCGCAAGACGAGCGACGATCGCCGGGTCGGCCAGCTCGTCGAAGATCGGCACGAAGAGCCCTGAGCGCATCGAGTCAACGCTACGGAACTGCGGCGATCAGGGCCCTGAACGGGTTCTCGAACCGGTAGTGGCCGTCCGCTCGCGGGATTGAGGTAGGCGCCTCGGTGCGACGCTGGAGACACCCTCTTCCAACGATCGCGGACAAGCCCGGGAGCACCGCCGCCGATAGCGGAGCGCCCGCCCGCCGAACGGCGACGCCTGCGGCTATCACCGCCGTGATCCAGGCGAGCGCGCCGACACTTCCGAGGAGGCCGACGTCGCCCACGATGGCGTTGTCGTAGGGTAGGCGGCCCGCATTGGCGCGCAGGAAGCACGGCCGACTCTGCGACTCGTGTGGAGGCGCGAGAGCGAAAGCGACGCTCCCGAATTCGTCGGGGAGCAGCAGCGTCGGCCTGCACTCGCTTGAGTGGCGAGCAGGCGTCACCGCCCGTGCGCGGCTTGTGATCGCTGGGCGAAGGGCGGCCATTCGATGGATTTGTGGCTGGCTTCCGCGTTCCCCGGTGCGGGGTGCGCGGGTGATCCGCTCTGTCAGATCTCGTCTTTGCGATGGCCGGCGATGTCGCGGCGCGGCGCGATCGTGGCCGGGGGAAGCCGCGACGCGCGCTCGCGGGTCGCTTTTGCTATCACGCTGGTTGAAGCGAGTGAGGAGTTGAAGGGATGGAGTTGAAGGCCGGAGACCGGGTGATGGTCGAGTCCGAGTCGACCGAACGGCCGCCTCGGACGGGGGTCATCGAAGAGGTGGTGCGTGCGGCGCCCTCGCCGCGCTATCGCATCAGGTGGGACGACGGGCACGAAAGCATCTACACCCCGGCGGCGGGCGCGCTGCGTCCCGCCGCACCGGCAGCGAAGGCGTAGGCTCCGGGCACGGCGGGGCGCCGGGTCCGAGACGCAGCCAGCGATCGCGGGGTGATGTTCCTCGCGAGCGGGATCCGGGACGCGATTGCGCGCTCCCGCCGGCGACGCCCCCGGGGCGTGGCCTGGCGGGCTGGGGCGGCGCCCGCTGGCCCGGTGATGGGCCTTGCGGGGCGGTCCGGGCGCGTTGGCCGGTGCGCGGCGGTTGTGTGGTCCAATGAGCGGCTGGGTCATCCCGCCGCCGAGCCGACCGCTCAAGAGCGACGAGGAGCTGCGGCGGGAGCGGGAGGCGAAGATCGGGGAGCTCGGGCGGCGCGGGCTCCTTCGCTCCGAACGGCTCCGCGGGGCGATGCTCAGCGTGGCTCGCGAGGATTTCATCCGGTCTGACTACCGGGACCATGCCCACGCGGAGATCCCACTGCCGCTCCCCGGCGAGCGCGCCACCATCTCGTGCCCGCACAGCTATCCGCTGTTCTATGAGCCGCTCGGCCTGGGCCGGGGGCACCGGTTCCTCGAGGTGGGCGTGGGGTCGGGCTACGGCACGGCCCTGGCGCGGTGGGTGGTGGGTCGCGAGGGTCTGGTCGTGGCCATCGAGCTCGACGCCGCCACGCTCGCCTTCGCCCGCGAGAACCTGGACCGCGCCGGCTGTACCGACGTGGTCCTCGTTCACGGCGACGGTGGACTCGGCTACGCCGAGCATGCCCCCTACGACCGGATCTGCGTCACGGCGGCCTGCCCGAACATCCCACCGCCGCTGATCGAGCAACTCGCGCCGCGGGGCTGCCTGATCGCCCCCATCAAGGAAGGCGCGCGCCAGCGACTTACGCTGCTCGAAAAGACGCATCAGGGGGTGCGAAGCGAGGTCCTCACCGACGTCCTGTACGTCTCCCTCCGCGGACGATACGGCGTTCGCACCGATCGGGACGACTGAGGGAGGTGCGGCGGCCCGGGACGCCACGAGCGCTTCCTAAACGCCGTCGTCGGCCTCGAAGGTGGCATACCGCCGCGCGAGCGGCGGCGCCGCCCCGCGCAGCAGGCCCTCGACGTCCGTCACGGGCGGGGCCCGTCCATGACCGGCCGGAGCTGATCTCCTTGCCCAGCGCTCGATGCCGCGGTTGAGGAGGGAATAGGCCGGCTGCTCGGTGTGGAAGCGCTCGAGACCGCGGCGCTCGGAGACCCAGTGGGCTATTGCGATGCGAGCCTGTTCAGCGACGATCCCGGCGCGCGGCTTGCCGGTCTTCGCCCAATTCGTTCGAGCTTAGGTTCTGATCGCGCCCGGTCTCGTCAGCGCCCAGATCACCCACGCGTCGAGCGCGATCCCGACGATCGACCAGAGCGGGTAGTACGGGATGAAGAGGAAGTTCGCGACGGCGCTCAGCCCGGCGAGCACGACCGCCGTGATCGCCGCCCACTCCCGGCGCGCGTAGAGGGCGAAGCCTACGACGACGAGGATGATTCCGAAAATCAGGTGGATCCAGCCCCATCCGGTCGCGTCGAGATCGAAGGTGTAGTTGCTCCTCACCCTGTAGAAGTCGTCGTCGATGATCGCCACCAGCCCGGCGATGGCGTGGAAGATCCCGATAATCACCAACATCGTCGCGGCGAAAACAATGCCGCCCATGACCCACCCGGAAACCGGTGGCTTCTCGGGCTCCCTCGACCCGGGCGCGATTGCCACCTCGAACCCCTTTCGTCGGCCGGAGAAATGGTACGGCTGTGCCCGGCGGATCGGAGGCCGCCCCCGGGGCTGAGTATCGCGGATCGCCGCCGACAAGCGCGCGCGGGCGCACCCGATCAAGGCCAGACGGGCGACAGCTCCAGCATGTCCACCCGCGAGTTGTCCTGCACCCAGTCGACAGGCACCTCGTGCCTCCGCATCCTCTCGCGTTGCGCGGCGACGAGGAGCTCGGTGTCGAAGAACCGGCCGTTAACGCGGTCGCCGGACAGGAGGCGCAGTGGCGCCTCCGCCGGGAGCGCCTTGAACCCGCCCTGAGCGTCGGACAAACGCGCCCCGAACGTCGTCCGCAGCAGCCGCTGTAAGCGCGGGATATAGCTCGCGCTTGCACCGCGCGTGAGGCGAGCACCCGCGCAGGTCGCGTCCCGAGCGCGAGGTCGGCGTCGGCGAAGCGGTCGGCGACTTCCTCGCCACCGCGACCCGTGTGAGCAGGCGCGGGAGCTCGTCGCGGACCTGTTAGGGGTCCATCCCCTTTCCGGGCGCGACTCGTGCGCTCCGGGCGACGACTCCGCCGATCAGGAGCGCGACCCCGGCACGGATCAGCAGGATCCGCAGAGTCGCGAAGGGGTCGAAGGACTAGCCGGGCCCCGAACGCCTCCGGGTCGGACAGTTCGGCTCGGCTATTTCCAGAGATCGCCGTCGCAGCGACCAGCAGCGCACAGACGAATGCCAGGACGACCCCCCAACCGCGGGCCGCTCAAGAGGATCCCCGCAAAGACTTGTGCGCCAGCTCGAACAGCAGCGCGCTCACTACAGGCCGCGACTCCGGGGCGGGCTGGTCGACACGCGAGTAGGGCCGGTTGAGCAGGTGGCCACGATGGACGAGCGTCGCGGAGCCGCCGCCGTCGAGGTTGATCGCCTCCTCGGCGCCGAAGGCGATCATCAGACGCGCCAGCTCGGCCAGCTCAAGACCCTCGTCGACGCCCGTCCGGCGACCATCACAGGCCACGACGAGCAGCTCGGTCGGGCTCAGGCCGAGCGCGCAGCGCGGATGGCGCTCGGCGGTGATGTCTGAGTCGAACTGCGACGCGCCCGCCGAGAAACCCTCGCTGTCGTCGCCGTCCGTGAGCGAGCGGCCGCCCGCAACCAGCATCGGCCCGGCCGTCACCAGGTCGCCGGCCGGCTCCGCCGGAAGCGCCCCGCGCGGCGCCAGGCGCACATCGGCGTCGATGTGGATCGCCGCGCGGCGAGGACCCCAGGGTGCCGCCACCGGCTCATGCGACACGCCCTTCCCCTCGACCCGCACCTCGCCGAGCGGGCGGTACGGGTCGCGTAGGAAGAATCCGGCGACGACCGCCTCGGGGCAGCCGTGCTCAGCACACCAGACATCGAGCCGCCGCGGTTCGGAAAGGCAGATCACGCGCACACCCGTGCTCGCCCGCGGATACCGGACGAGATACACCGTGGTCTCCCGCCGGTCGCGCAGGCGCGCGCGGGTCAGCTCGTACTGGATGCCGTCCCCCCACATGTGCGATCCAATCTTCTCGCGCGAAGGCAAGGGTTTCCGCACGGCGCGCCGAGCGACCGGACGACCGGACCGCCTTCGGCGACCGGCGATGGCGCTCTTCATGCGCCGCGCGAAGGTCCGGCCGCCACCGCAATTGGCGAGAAGCGAGCGCCACTCCAAGCCGTGCTCGCTCCTCTTCGGACGACCAGCAGGCACGGCTTCCGGCGCGCCACGGAGGCCTGCAAACCAGACGAATGCAGGCGTGGGACGGCTGGCGGTCAGGACGTCGCGGCTTCGTCCAAGGCGAGCATGACAGCAAGCGATCGGGGAACGCCTGGTCGCCCGAAGCGGCACCATTCCTCCAGGCGAGCACCGGTGGGCCGATGAGCTTCGGGGTTCACCGAGGTCTCTTACATCGAAGCCAAGGAGTACTGAACCGACGGCGGTACGGGCGGCAGGAGGGCCCACCCATGGGACAGCCAGTTGTGCACTTCGAAATCATCGGAAGCGATCCGGCCAACCTTCGGAGCTACTACGGCGAGCTGTTCGGGTGGGAGTTCGACATCAGTGACGCGGCCACCGAAGCGGTCTTCGAGCCCGGCAACTACGGGTTCGTGGACGGGCGCACGACCGAGGGCGGGATCAACGGTGGCGTCGTCGGCGGCGAGGGCTACGAAGGTCGTGTCGTGTTCTATGTGGGCGTTTCCAATGTCGAGGCCGCGCTCGAGAAGGCCGAGAGCCTCGGTGGGAAGCGCCGCATGGGTCCCGAGGGCACGCCCGAAACCCTGGTGGTCGGGCAGTTCACCGACCCCGAGGGGCATCTGATCGGCGTGGCCG
>Ga0081538_10005507_pt1 | contig 11374 bp, 9 predicted proteins | sample TabmetS5T2R1_FD_71022 | JGI IMG/M metagenome (GOLD analysis project Ga0081538, IMG submission 71022) | Tabebuia heterophylla rhizosphere microbial communities from the University of Puerto Rico - S5T2R1 | ecosystem: Host-associated > Plants > Roots > Rhizosphere ... | reverse complement strand
ATAAGATCGCATGAGGCCAAACGGTTCGCGCAGGGCGATGACCTGGTCGCTGTGCCAGGGAGGACACAGCACGGGCAGGCGGACCCTGACGCTCTCCTTCGGATGCAGTCAGCAGCATGGCACACATGGGGGTAAAGTGCACATCTGCAACACGACCGAGCCTCTCTTGCATCCTGTTCCGATGTCTAGAGGACATATGTATAGGTTTTTCTTATTTGCTATAGAGTGGCAGCCTGTCTACCATGAGAGAGGAAAGTGGAGGGGAGAGCACTATGGACGCCAAGGTTTGAGCAAGGAGGAGTACTGTGCAGCGCTCCGACGTACAGCAATATTATCTGGATGTACGCCATCTGACTCATGCTCTCTGCCAACCCCTCGCCATCGAGGACTATGTGGTCCAGCCTGTAGCGAGCATGAGTCCACCGAAATGGCACCTGGCGCATACCACCTGGTTCTTTGAGACCTTTATATTACAGCCCTATACGTCTGGCTATACGCCCTATCATCCGCTGTATAGCTACCTGTTTAACTCCTACTACCAGCATGTGGGCGAACGCTGGGAGCGCCCCAAACGGGGAGACCTGTCGCGCCCGACAGTGCAGGACGTGTACGCTTATCGGGCGGCGGTTGATGACCGCATGATGCAACTGATTGACACACTCGATGCTCCGCAGTGGTCAGAGGTGTACGACCGCATTGTCCTCGGCCTGCACCATGAGCAGCAACATCAAGAGCTGCTCGTCACGGACATCAAGTATATTCTGGCGACGAATCCCCTCTACCCCGTCTACCATGCCACGCCGCACGTGACGTCGTCTGCATCAGGGTCTGCAGCCCACTTCATCCCCTTCGCTGGTGGTACGTATGAGATTGGCTATGATGCTGAGGGTTTTTGTTTCGACAATGAGCAACCAGCGCACCGGGTGTTTGTGCAGGATTTTGCCCTGCAAAACCGTCTTGTGAGCAATGGCGAGTACCTGGCGTTTATCGAGGACGGTGGCTACGGTGACTTCCGACACTGGTTGTCCAATGGCTGGGATACCGTGCAGCGTGAGAGCTGGGACGCGCCACTCTACTGGCAGCGCCTCGATGGCCAATGGCACGAAATGACGCTCGCTGGTCTGCGTGTCCTCGACGTGCATGCGCCAGTCACGCATGTGAGCTATTACGAAGCGGCGGCGTATGCCAGTTGGGCCGGGAAACGCTTGCCCACCGAGGCGGAATGGGAGGTGGCGGCGCGATGTACCGGGGCCACTGCCACTGACGGCAATTTTGTAGAAACGCAAAACTTTCACCCCATGCCAGCACCGCCGCGGGCCGGGGCGCTGATGCAGATGCTGGGCGATGCCTGGGAGTGGACCGGGAGTGCGTACTTGCCCTATCCCGGCTACCGCCAGGGGCCAGGGGCACTGGGTGAATACAACGGCAAGTTCATGGTCGACCAGATGGTCCTGCGCGGTGGCTCGTGTGCCACTCCGCGGAGTCATATCCGGGTGACCTACCGGAATTTCTTCCCGGCCTATGAGCGTTGGCAATTTACCGGAATTCGACTGGCAGATGAGGGATAGCAATGCACAATGGGCTGACACCCGTGCCAGAGACCATCCAGGCGCTGGTAGATACACTGATCAACTCCGGTGTGGTCTGTACGACGGCCGCGGACGGGGAACTGCTCCTGGAGTTGTATTCGCTCTTGGAATGCCTGGAACCAGACGAGCACGAGATCGCAGCACGACTCAGCCAGGTGCGGTTTGTGCCAGCGCGGACTACAGATCTGGGCTTGTACCTGGTCTATATCCCGCTGTCAGATGTGCTTGCCCATCTGCTACCGGCCAGTACCCTTCCCCAGGCCCAGGCGCTGCGCTAATGCCTGGCTAGCGTGCTACTTAGTGCTGCGCACGGCTAATTACCCCGCCAGTTTGGCGGGGTGCTCCCTGGCTTACTAGGCTCGTTTGCTGCATGTGGAACCCGTGGCGTATTTACTGCGCACAGTACTTAGGGATGACTTCCCTTAGCCATATTAGGCGTTGGTAGGCCCCCCTGAACCCCTCGCTACGCTAAAATGAGCATTGCTGCGACATGACGCTAGCCCCCTTGACAACATGTCGCCAATATGCGATATGCCGTATATGACGGTAACTGTATTACCGTGGCTGTGATGCGGCACCGCACGCCATCGGTGGGGCAGGCGCAGGTGCAGCCGATGCGTCACAACCCTGCTCATGAGACATAATGTGAAAATTTGCTCATTACTCCCCAGTGGGACGGAGATCGTGTTTGCCTTGGGGCTCGGCGACCAGCTGGTCGGGGTCAGTGACCTCTGTGACTACCCCACTGAAGCCAGGCACAAACCGGTGGTCAGCCGGAGCCTCATTGACACCACCGTACTCAGTAGCGCCGAGGTGGAGGCCAGGATGCGCGCGTTGCAGACTGCCGGCGCCAGCCCCTTTCACATCGAGGCAGCCGTGCTGCGCCAGGAAGCACCCGACCTGGTGCTGACCCAGGACACCTGCGACATCTGCGATGCCACAGCTGCCGACGTGCAACGTGCCCTCGACGGCATCCAGCCGCCTCCGCAACTGCTGATCCTCCGTCCTCGCACCGTCTCAGAGATTCTTGAGAGTATCATGGCGGTCGGTCAGGCCGCCGGTGTGCCCGACCGCGCCGGCACCCTCGTCACCTCGCTTGCAGCGCGCGTGCGTGCCGTGGCCTCTAAAGCCGCGCACGTGCACCACCGACCACGGGTGATGTCGTTCGAAGGGGTGACCCCGCTGGTAGCGGGGGGGCACTGGATTCCAGAGCTGAAACTACTGGCTGGTGGTCGGGACGATCTGTTCAGCCCGGGGTGCCCTGCACAGCGGCTGGCGTGGACAACCATCCGGGGCTACGACCCAGAGATCTTAGTGATCACCCCCTGCTCGTCCGGCCTGGAGCGCTCTTTACGCGAGCTCCACTTCTTGGTCGAACAAGACGGCTGGTGGGAGCTCCAGGCGGTGCGGGCGCGCGAAGTCTACGTGATCGATCATAATTACTTTAGCCGGCCCGGTCCGCGCATCGTCATGGGTCTGGAAATCCTGGCCCAGATTGTGCATCCGGAGCTCTTTCACGATATGATTCCTGCCGCTACGGCGCTGAAGTTGGAGCTGCCACCGGATCGTACGTGCCCGCCGGCAGCACTTGCCGGGTACTTTCAGCCGTATCCAGCAGTGGAGCGCGCATGAAAGCTATCGTCATCGCTGGCGCCGCCAGTGGCGTGGGGAAAACGACGGTCGCCGCCGCCATCATGGGCGCCTTAACGGCGCGGGGCTATAAGGTCCAACCATTCAAGGTCGGTCCTGATTACATCGATCCCTCTTATCACAGTGTCGTCTGCGGTGTGCCGTGCCGGAACCTCGACAGCTGGCTCCTCACCTCCGAGGCGATTCAGGAGCTGTTTCAGCGCGCCATGGTCGGCAAGGATGTGGCCGTGATCGAGGGCGTGATGGGGCTGTACGATGGCGCCACGGGGGATGATGAGGCGGGCAGTACGGCCCAGCTTGCCAAACTGCTCGGTTTGCCGGTGGTGCTGGTGGTCGATGCCTCCAAAGCCTCGCGCAGTGTCGGGGCCATGGCCCTCGGCTTCAAAGCATTTGACCCTACGCTGTACCTGGCTGGCGTCATTCTCAATGGCATTGCCGGCGATCTGCATCTCGAACTCGCCAGACCGTCGTTGGACCGTGCAGGAGTGCGCTATCTCGGTTACATGCCCGGTCGTCAAGAGTTCACGCTGCCAGAGAGACATCTCGGACTGATCCCAACGGCCGAGGGCCGTGTGGCTGCAGAGTATTACCAACACCTGGCCATGCAAGCCACGGCAACCGTCGACCTGGATGGCCTGCTGGCTGTTGCGGGAGACGCTGTGGTGCCAGAGGCAGCTACGGGCACGTTGTTTCCAGTCGTGCCCGTCACGCCGAAGGCGGCTATTGCCGTGGCGATGGACCAGGCGTTTAACTTCTATTACCCGGATTCCCTCGATCTCCTGACCGCCTGGGGTGCAGAGCTGGTACCCTTTCGGCTCCTGGAAGATGCCGCGCTGCCGCCCAATGCGCGTGGTGTCTATATTGGCGGCGGCTTTCCCGAGATGTTCGCCGAGCCACTTGCCGCCAATGTCGGCATGTGCGCCTCGATCCGTGCGGCGGCCGAACGCGGGCTGCCAATCTACGCCGAGTGTGGGGGACTGATGTATCTGGGTCAGGGCATCGAGGATCTGGAGGGGCGCTATTACGCCATGGCGGGCGTCCTCCCCGGCCGGTCAGTGCTCAAGGGCACACGCCTCACCCTGGGCTATCGTACGGTCAGGGCCATGCAGAACAATTGTCTGTTGGCAGCGGGGGAAATGGTGCGAGGCCATGAATTTCATTTCTCATCCATGCAGGACGGCACCGCCCCCGTGCCCTCGGCTTACGAAGTGCTGGACCAGGCCGGCCGACGTGAAGGGTTCGTTGTGCGTAATGTTCTCGCCTCGTACATTCATCTCCATATGGGCAGTAAAGCCAGCCTGGCGCCACGCTTCGTCGCCACATGCGCGCGCTCGCGGTAACCAAAGGGAGGCACAGATGCACACACCACGTCGCGTTGTCTCGCTATCGCCAAATGTCTCGATGATGCTGTTTGCACTGGGTGCAGATGCGGTTGTCGTAGGGCGCACGCAGGACTGTCTGCAGGCGATTCAGCACTATCTGAGGGTGTGGCGCATTCCCGAGCCCACCGTGGCACAGCGCTTGCGGCATTGGCAAGGGTTACCCGTGGTTGGTGCCTGGCCACTGGCGGACCGTGAGTCCGTTAAAGCTCTCCAACCGGAGGCCATTCTTACCTCAGGGTCGGGGCTGTTCGGCGTCCATGATGCCCAGACGTTTGGCGTGGCGGCCGATGCCTTGTTCCACTTTGATACCCGGACTTTGCACGACCTGGATCAGCACATCCAGCAGATCGGCGTGCTGCTCAGCAAAACGCAGGAAGCTGCACGTGTCACTGCCCAGCTGGCGTTCCAATGCGATGAGGCGCAGGCGCGACAGCGAGAACGGTCGGTGCTGCCAACTACCTTCTTGGAGTATTGTGTGTGCATACAATATGATGCTGACCCTGACCGGCGTATCGCCGATCCCGCGCGTGCCGTTCTGGTCGGTGGGCACCTGGCGCCGGACTTGATCCGGCTGAGTGGCGGCGCACCGCTCTTCACCCGGCCTGGGGACACTGCGAAATGGGTGGCGTTTGACGAGATTCGTACGGCCCAGCCCGATGTGATCCTCCAGTTCGATTGCCACGGGTGTCCGACGGCAAGGAAACATCTGATCCCCGGGCGTCCTGGCTGGTCAGAGCTGGCTGCAGTCGCCCGCCATGCCGTGTATCCCCTGAGTGCTAACATCAGTGATCCTAATCTCTGTTTTCCAACGGCCTTAGAGGAACTGGTAGGTATTCTGGACACCTATATGGCCCAAAACCCCACGTTCAAGGGATGAGGTTGAACCACACGATTTTTGCTCGGGAGGAGAGACTTACTATTGCTTGGCGACTGCGCTTCACTATGATGCTGTCGAAGGAAGACTACGGCAGGAGGTGCATCATGGCCCTTACAGCGCAGTGGAGTCGACCTATAACTGGTATTGGCGCGTCGATGGATTAATGAAGCGGGCTACCGGGTTCATCTGGCCGACCCAGCAGCGATGCAGCAAAGTCAGCCCGTTCACATCATCTCCTTGCGCTGTGCCAGGACCTGCCGGATGGTATGTCCCAGATCATACGCCACCAGCGGTTTGAGGAGGAACGCATTGATACCCAGCGCCGCTGCTTTGTCCCTGGTCATCGCATAGCTAAAGCCCGTGCAGAGCACGATCGGCAGGTCTGGGCGGATGTCCCGTAAGGCTCTGACGAGGGCTTCACCTGTCATCGTCGGCATCGTTTGATCTGTGATGACCAGATCAAACTGCTGCGGTGCCGCTCGGAAGGCGGCGAGGGCCTCTACACTGCTAGTGTGGCCAGTTACGGTATAACCCAGACGCGTCAGGAGTTCTTGCCCCAGATTCACTAGCATGGCTTCATCATCCACAAACAGAATGTGCTCATGACCCCGCGGGACGGACTCTGCCACAGACGCGGGACGGACTGCAGGGCCAGCACTGCACGGCAGATAGATGGCAAAGGTTGTACTCTTGCCCGGTGCACTCACCACGGTCATGATACCTCCATGACTCGCCACGATTCCGTGTGCTACAGACAGGCCCATGCCTGTCCCTTCTCCCACGTCTTTGGTAGTGAAAAAGGGTTCATAGATGCGTTCCAAAACCTCCGGAGGCATACCGTGGCCGGTATCGCAGACCGTTAGCCGCGCATGCGGTCCTGGCTTGAGTTCAGGATGCGCCGCCGCGAAGACCGCATCCACCTCAACCGCCTCTAGGCGTACTTCGAGCACACCACCAGTGGCGCGCATGGCGTGCTCGGCGTTCGTGCAGAGATTCAAGAGTACCTGGTGTATCTGCGTAGGGGCAGCCAACACCATGCCAACGTCGGTCTCGATATGTTGCCGAATCTCAATCGTCGAGGGCAGTGAGGCGCGTAATAGCGAGAGCATTTCACGTACAAGCAGTGATAGCTCAACAGGCTGAAGCTGAGTGGTATTCTGACGACTAAAGGCCAGGATCTGCTGTACCAGGTCTCTGGCACGTGTGCCGGCGGTCAGGACGCGTTGCAAGTTACGCCACGTGATACTGTCACGCGGGACATCATCGCTGGCCAACTCCGTATATCCCAGAATAGCCGTCAGCATATTGTTAAAGTCATGCGCAATGCCGCCGGCCAGGGTCCCAATGGCCTGTATCTTCTGCCCTTGACGCACCTGCTCATCGAGGCGCTGGCGGGCAATAGCACCTGCGATCACATGGGCAACGGCCTCCAGAAAATGGACGTCATCGCTCGTGAACCTCCGCTGTGTGGTCGTGTAGGCACCGAGAATCCCAAAAGGTCGGTCCATACCGTGGATGATGGCACTCATGCAGCTCAGCACTCCATAGTGCTGCATCATCTGTGGCTTGAAGCGTGTTTCTGTGCGCAGATCATCCACGACCACGGGCTCTCCGGCGCGCAGCGTATAGCCAGCATGCGAATCGGTCTGCATACTCAGCGTCGCCTGGCCAATCAGCTCCTGCGGTAGTCCCACAGCCGCGCGTATGCGGAGCGCACTCCCATCTGGGAGGAGATCGAGGATAGCGCAATAGTCGACGTCAAGCGTCTCAGCCACACGGCGCACCACCTCGTCTATAAGCACAGTCACGTTGGTATCGTGGAGCGCGCGTTGTCCCAGAGCCACAAGCACGGCTTGCTGCAAGGCGCGCGTTTCGAGTTCTGTTCCCACTTGCTGACGCTTGGCGATTTCACGCTGGAGGACCGCATTCGCGTATGCCAGCATGACGGTCTGTGCCTGACTTTCCTTGAAGAGGCGAGCGTTGTTGAGCGCAATGGCTGCCTGCGCGGCCAAGCTATTGAGGAGAGATTGCTCGTCAGGACCGAAATTAAGCGGTTGGCTGCTGCTCAAGGCCAGCACGCCCAGTAAGATCTCCTCAAATACAATGGGGACAGCGAGAAAGCTCCGCAGTCCGTGTACACGCCACCAGTCAAGCGCAATGAAGCGCCCATCAGTAAAGACATCAGCGACTTGGAGTGGACGACGATGTGTTGCCACCCAGCCCAGCCCCCCTGCCGAGAAGGGAACGGTTTTTATAGGGAAGTCCGCCCCTATCCGAGGATCCGAGCAGGCGCGGGATACGAGCGTGTGGGTTGTCTCATCGGCAAGCAGAAAATGGACAAATGGTGCGTCCATGAGGGTTGCAGCCGCATGGGCGATTTCGTGCAGCACCTTGTCCATGTCCAGCGACGAGGACACCACCTGATTCAAGCGGGCCAGGGTGTGGAAGGCCGTATGGGCCGGCAGCAGAGGCATCGCGGTCCAGCTTTCGTGCTTCGGGCAGCGGGACTTACGTCTCGGGTTCAACAGGCAAGAGGCGAGCGTGCAGGGGTGAGCCAGGCCACACCTCCCACCTGGTGACACGGTTGTCAGTAAAGAACACACGCGACGCCCCATATTCCCACAGACGTTCTGTCACTCTGGTCGGTGTTCCCTGGACCGCCAGGACCTCGTCCTTGGTCGAGCCGACCGTAAAAGAGGCCGGCACGGGGTTGATAGAGGCCGCTGGTAATAATTGTACATGGAGGGGAGAGCTAGGCCAAATGTCCCATCCAATAACACGTCCTGCCTTGAAATACAGGCGTGATCCCCCATACTCCCAGATCCGGTCAGTAGCCCAGGTCGGGGTCCCCTGGATGGCGCGTACGGCAGCGTGTGTCGAGCCAACCGTGACATACGCACGCGGAGAAACCGATTGGGCCAAATCTCCAGGGAGTCTGGCAGAGGATGCTGAGGGTGCGATATGACGGCATGTCGGTTGCAAAGCATAGCACCCGACGACGATCAACACACCTATGCTAAAACACCAGGCGCCTCGAGCTGCCCAGGACAGGGTGCATACACCCTGGCGCCACCAACGCCCGTGTAGGCATGAGAGGTCTGCGGCAGTTCGGTGCGCCCGGAGCATAGCATAGGCGTGAGTAACGGCGTGAAAATGTTCCAGGGCCTGGCGTTGCCGGTCAAGATCGGTGGCAAAGCGATCAGGATGCCAGCGTTTTACCAAGGTCCTGTAGGCGTGCTTAATCTCGTGGTACTTGGCATCTGGAGTAAGCCCCAGGGTTTGATAACAGGCCTCTAACGTCTCTGGACCCATGGTGCCGTCCTTAGCGCACTGCCTGCAGCGTTACGGGCATGCTCAAGCGTGTCTCGCCACGCAGCACCGTGACTTTGACCGTCTCGCCCACAGCGCGCTTTTCCATGGCATTGAAGAGGTCGTTGGAGGTCTCAATGCGCTCGCCATCAATGGCCACGATAACATCCCCAAGCTTTACCCCCCCTTTCGCATCGACCCGCGTGCTACGCAAGCCAGCGGCTTGTGCAGCACTGCCCTGATCTACCTCGATGATCAGCACTCCAGGGAGGTTTAAACGGCGCGACACACGATCGTCACCAATACGTACGCCCAAGCCAGGACGCGTGATCTCACCCTGGCGGATGAGTTGCGGGACAATGCGGTTGACGGTATCGACCGGCACCGCGAAGCCAATACCAGAATTGGACCCGGAAGGACTAAAAATCGCCGTATTGACGCCAATGAGACGTCCAGCACTATCGAGGAGGGGCCCTCCTGAGTTCCCAGGATTAATCGCCGCATCGGTCTGAATCACTCCGGCAATCGTACGCCCAGTCGTGGCATTGATCTCACGCCCAAGTGCACTAATAATCCCTGTCGTCAGTGTCTGGTCGAGACCAAATGGGTTGCCAATAGCAAACACACTCTGCCCCACTTCCAGATCGGCAGAGGTCCCAATGGCCAGAGGTCTGAGTTGGTTTTTCGGCGCCCTGATATACAGCACAGCCAGGTCATGATCAGGCGCCACCCCAACCAGTTGCGCATCCCACACGGAATGATCCGCCAGGGTCACCTTGGCGCCACTGGCCCCTTGGATGACATGGAAGTTGGTAATGACGTGTCCTTCCTGGTTCCAGATAAATCCAGAGCCACTGCCCTGGGGAATCTCGGCAATGTTGAGACTGAAGAAGTCCCGCTGCCGTGCCAGAGTAGTGATGTAGACCACGGAAGGCGAGGCTTGCCGAAACAACGCGATAGTCGCACGTTCCTCGGCGTTCAACGCACCGCGCGGAGTGATGGTGCGTGGGGCCGCATTGGGATTGCGTAATTGCCCCTGGGCATGACGCCCCAGCAGCCAACCAAGACTGAAGATGCAACACATCAGCACTACCCAATAACGCCAATGCGCTGCTGGAGTGAGAGGACGTTGGGAGGAATCGCCAGGGGCGCGCATACCACGGCTCCTCAGGGCATAGCCACAACAGTGGTCTGGAGAAACTGCCGTAATCCCCGCAGCATGCCCTGGGCCAGCGCACGTTGGTACTGCGTGGTACGGAGACGTGCCTCCTCTTGGGGGTTACTGATGAAAGCGATCTCTACCAGGACACTCGGCATCGTTGTACGATGTAGCACGGCAAACGGGGCTCCCTCAACGCCGCGCGGGATCACGCCCGAGTAGTGTGACGCCATGTGCTCGGCCAGGGCGCTCTGCGTGCTCTGCGCCAAGACCACAGATTGATTGATGCGATCGGTTTCGTGTAGATCACGCAGAATGAATTCGAGGGGGGAGAGCTGTTGCTCGGACATCATATTTTCACGTGCAGCGATTTTCTTGGCGCGCGCGCTCGCGGCAAAACTCAAATACCAGGTCTCGATACCACTGGCCTCGCGGTGTGGACTGGAGTTGGCATGAATGGAGATAAACACTTGCGCCTGTTGCTCGTTCGCCATTCTGGCTCGCTCTGCCAGCGGCACAAAGACATCCTGGTCCCGCGTCAAGACCACCCGATACTGCGGCATCTCCTGCTGTATTAATTGTCGCAATTCTTTGGCAACTTGCAAGACCACGGTCTTTTCTTCGAGCCCAGTGGGGCCAAGGGCCCCTGGATCATGCCCGCCATGACCAGGATCAATATAGATAATAGGCATGCGCTGGGCTCTGGGCTCGAGTGCTGCTTGAGCAGATGGCTCTGCTGGACCGGCCCGCGAGGCGCTTTTTTTCGCTGTCCTGGCGCTTAAGGGTGCGGTTGTTACGGCACCCTTAATCTCGACCGTGACGCGGTGCGGTGCCGATTGCACGGCAATGCGATAGTCCTGGATAGCTTGCAAAGCCAGGGTGACCTGTACCCTCTTGGGTTGACTTTGCGTGACCTGAATCATCTGTAAACGTCCATCCGAGACCGGCACATTGTACTGGTTCCACTGCGGTGGGAGTCGCGTTTCTGGCAGATCGATGATCAATCGATCAGGCTGAGATAGGCGCTGCACCAGAGGTTGCACTGGTCCACTCACTGTGATCATCACCTGCGTCGTATCAGGCCTGGAGGCAGAGCGTATATCTTTGAGTCTGTATGCCGCAGTGACAGAGAAGGCAGAAGCGGGCGCCCGCGATGGGGCAAGAACCTGACGTGTCGTCCGTGACGCTGTACACCCGAAGAACATCAACACCAACGCTAGCATTGGGGCAACCCAGTACCCGTGTTGGTTTGCTTTTTTATGTGTCCGGCCCTCGGAATGCATGCTGTAGCCTAGGCACGATACAACGGCGCAATGCAACGGTTTATGTACAATGAGCACTATCAGAAATGTATGTCATAGACTCAGGAGAATCAATAAAAATTCTTGACAAAGCTGCTTTTGCTCTC
>Ga0081538_10005506_pt1 | contig 11374 bp, 10 predicted proteins | sample TabmetS5T2R1_FD_71022 | JGI IMG/M metagenome (GOLD analysis project Ga0081538, IMG submission 71022) | Tabebuia heterophylla rhizosphere microbial communities from the University of Puerto Rico - S5T2R1 | ecosystem: Host-associated > Plants > Roots > Rhizosphere ... | reverse complement strand
CTTGAACATCGCGTTTCTCGATTGTCCCTTGGGACCCATCTCGAACCCGCGCTTCACCGCCGGAACCACGGCGCCTTCTTGCATCTCGAACCACTTGGGCAGCACGGGTATCTCGTGCATCCATTCGATGCCCTCATCCGGCGTCACTGTCTTCACGCGCGGCGGTTTCGCCTCTTGCCTTAGTGACTCATAGGCGGCGCGCGCCGCATCGGCGCGGCGTTTGTCTTTGGTCTTTTCTAGCAGATACGCTTCGACGGCCTCGATGCTAATCAAACTGGGATCGATGGCCGCGATGCCGCCTAACGTTCGTTCGTGAGTGTAATCGTCCTTGTTTACCCAGAGACCGGCGAGGCTCGCATCCCCGTCGAGGAGTGCCAGGCGATAGTTATGAGGCTTCTTGCCGATAAACTTGAGCAGTTCGTCATGGCTTTTTTTGGAGAACACCAGCAAGCAGCCGTCCTTGACCACCCGTTCGTTGATAGGGCGAACGCCGTGCCATCCCCACGGCTCAACGCCCTTGCACATCGTATCATCGAGGACGACGGAAATGTTGGCCTCGTCGATTTCGAGCTTGGCCCCGCATTCCGCTTCGAGTTCCTCCTCGGCTAAATCTGGGGATACGAAGGCGAAATACTTGCAAGGAATGCCGTTTCGCTCCGGGGCATCGCTATAACGACCGTTGGAAAATGCCGTCTGGCCCATCCGGCTCGCAATCATGACGATGTCGCTGCCGATTTTCTTCCCAAGGTTCTTCTGAAAGATACCTCGATAGTTAACCTCTACGCGTTTGATCATGAAATACTCCTCTCTTCTAAATCTTCTAAAGCAGTTTCGTTATACTCGGACTGTGGTTTCCTCGATGAAAGCACATTCTCTTCGACCTGCTCAATGTGGTCTAACATCGCCTTCTGGGCTTTTGTCCTATCCTGCTGTTCAATGGCAGCGACAATTCTTCGGTGGGACTCTATAGAAGCCTTCCTACGATCGAGAGTTTGAAGGGATTCCTCGCGGCTGTGACTTAATATCTCCATCAGTCCCGAGACAAGTTTCTCAAGGGCCTGATTTTGAGTTGCCTGTCCAATAGCAAAATGGAGCTCAGCATCGGCTTCTACTCCAGTCTCGCCTCGAGTGACCGCTGCGCTCTGTTTTTCCAGAATCCCTTTCATTCGCCCGATGTCATTCTCGGTGGCGCGCTCGGCTGCCAGCGCGGCGATGTGCGGCTCAATGAGCTTGCGCATCTCAAAAATATCTGCGAGTGCATCTTTTTCTTCGATAAGGAGCTTAGCAAGCGGCGCGACCAATGACTCCACCGGCAGATCAGCGACGAAATTTCCCATTCCCGTGCGGCTGATAATAAGTCCCTTAGTTTCCAGCGCCCGTAGAGCCTCACGGACAGAAGTCCGGCTTACCTTGAATGTCTCCGCAAGTTCTCTCTCGGAGGGCAGCTGATCGCCCGCCTTGAGCCTTCCTTCCCTAATAAGCTCATCGATCTGGGTCACAACTTCCTCGTGAATACGAGTTTTCTTGATCACTCGGAGCATGTTTGGTTTAGGTCTAGCTGTCTGCTGGTCTAACCAGTACTAATTCTGTCACCATTTGTCAAGGGTCCATTAGACATTTTCAACGCTATAGCTGCCGCCGGATCAGCCAACAACTTTGTAATCGCCGGCAAGGTAACTCCGGCACAGATCGACATAGGTCGACGAACCCATCTTGATCCAATGCAACGCCTCGCCAGCAAGCTCTTTCTTGACTTTGGCCGGGCTGCCGGCGGCAAGAACGCGTGGTGGGATTTTGGTGTGTGGAACGACGACGCTGCCGGCGGCGATAAGAGCCTCTTCGCCGATCTCGACGTTTTCCAAGAGTGTGACATTCATTCCAATAATGGCGCCGCGTTTTACCAACGGACCTTCCATGACGGCGCCGTGGCCGATGGTGCAATCTTCTTCGATAACCGTCGGAGCCTCACCGGAGTGGATGACGCAATTGTCTTGCACGCTTGTGCGGGCACCCACGATGATAGGATTGGCATTTTGATCCGATCTTAGGACGGCGCCCCACCAGATGCTCGCTTCATCGCCGACAGTGACGTCGCCAATCAATACCGCCGTAGGTGCAATAAAGGCCGTGGGGGAGATGTTCGGCCTTTTGCCTTTGTACTCAATAATCATTGCCGTGTTGACCTCCCTGAGCGATCACTTTTGCAAGTCAAAATTCTTTGCCGCCATGTCCGTGATCGCTTGGCCGATGGCCAAGGAAGCGGTCGCACCCGGGGAAGGAGCGTTGAGCACGTGAATGGCGTTGCGGCTCTCTTTGATAACAAAGTCGTCCACCAGCGCGCCGCTCGCTGATACGGCCTGGGCGCGGACGCCGGCGCCGCCCGGAACCAGATCGCTTTCACGAATCTCCGGTAGAAGTTTCTGCAGCGCGCGCACGAAAGCGGACTTGTTGAGGGAGCGGTAAAGCTCGCCAAAACCGGTTTGCCAATATTTTCCGGTCATTGCCCAGAAGCCCTTGAAAGAAACCGTCTTCCATAGATCGCCGGGGTTGATCTGGGTATGGCGGTAGCCCTCCCGGGCCAGAGCGAGAACCGCGTTAGGCCCGGCTTCGACCCCGCCTTTCGCCATACGAGTGAAGTGCACTCCCAAAAATGGAAAAGTAGGATCGGGCACCGGGTAAATCAAGTTACGCACCAAAAACTGTCTCTCCGGCGCGATCTTGTAGTACTCGCCGCGAAACGGAATGATGCGGTGCTCGTTGCCGTTTCCAGCCTGGTCTCGTGTTTTCATCATCTTGGCAACGACGTCTGAGTGAAGACCGCAACAATTGATCAGATAGTTCGTTCGATAATCGCCTCCCGAGGTCTGCAAAACGATTTCTTGTCGGCCCTCTATGATCCCAAGAACTCGTTGCGACAGACGAATGTCGCCGCCCGCGGTTCGGATCCGGGCGGCATAAGCCTCGGCGACTTTCGTGTAGTCGATAATGCCGGTTTCCGGCACGTGGAGTCCCTTGATTCCGATAGCGTGGGGCTCGAGTTCTTTGAGACGCTCGGCGCCGATTATTTCCAAGCCTTGCAGCCCATTGGCCACACCTCTTCGGTGCAGCTCATCGAGGCGCGGCAGCTCTTCCTGACTCGTCGCCACCACGACTTTGCCGCATAGCTCGTAGGGCACTCCGTTTTCGTTGCAGAATTCAATCAGCGCCTTTCGCCCGGTGACGCAGCTGCGAGCCTTAAGGGATCCGGGGCGATAATAGAGTCCGGAATGAATGACGCCACTGTTGTTTCCGGTTTGGTGCCGGGCCAGTTGGGGTTCTTTTTCAAGCATTAACAGCTTCGTCCGGGGATGTGCTTGGAGGACTTTTAGTGCCGTTGCCAAGCCAACGATGCCGCCGCCGATAATTGTTAGATCGTATTGAGAAGCCATAGATTTAGGAGAGCGAGGTAATGAATAAGAAACAGACGCCTAGAGGTGAAGCAGGCGGCGAGAATTTTTCTCAGTGAAGCTCTTCACATGCTCAGGATGGCGCTGTTTTTCGACGGCTGCCAGACACTTTGCCAGCGGGCCAAGGCCACCGCAATAGTCAGAGCCGAAAACTATTCCCTCTTCGCCCATGGTATCGATCAAAAACGACAGGGTTCGGGCGTCAGAACTGGCGCAATCGATCAAGAAATGCTCGCGGAAAATCTCCGAGTAACGCCGCTCACCCGTTGGCCCTTTGTGCTTCCAAAAAAAGCGATGCAGCAAAAGCGGCAGACCGCCGCCGGAGCTGCGAATGACGATTCTCAAATTCGGATAACGATCGAAGACCCCGCTGGCGATCATGCGCAACGCACATTCTGATATCTCGGCATCGGATAGCACGGCATAGGCCACGCCGGCGCCATTGTCTTCGAGCCGTTTGAGGGTGGGATTCTTGGCCATCCCGGCGCCGTGCAGGAAAATCGGCCAACCGAGGTCGGCAAGCTTCGTGTAAATGGGATTCATCATGGGGAGATCCGCGACCATTTCCCCGTCCATGGTGGGATAAAGCAAGGCGGCGCCAAACCCCTGCTTCGAAGTGCGCTCCAGCTCCTCCACAGAGCCACCGATGTTTTTTAGCGAAAGGGCGGTTACTCCCATGAGCCGGTCGCGGTGCGGCGCGATCCGTTCGGCGAGCATGGTGTTCGACAGGCGGGCGACGGCTAATGCGTGATCGGCGGGGAGTTGGTCGGCGTACAAGCCCGCGCCTTGGCAGATCAGTTGGAGGGCAATGCCGACCTCGTCCATTTGGTCCACCCGCTCGGCAAAGTCGGTGGAGTCGTAATCGTCGATTTTCGGCCTTTTTCCGGTAAACTCAGTAAACGTCTCCGCTGCTTCGGGTGCCGTATGATGCGAATGCCAGTCGATCCAGGTCGCCATGGTCAGTTTCCTTTCGTATCCGCCTTCAAGGTTTCGATACTGCGGAAGCGCTTACAGAGTCAAGCGCCGGGGGTTGATGGTAAGTCTTTTCAGGTAAGGGGTTTATAGATGAGCCGAGGCTGCGCGCACCATAACGAGAGCTGCCGCTAGCGATAGGATGATCGCTAACTATTTTTTGCTCTCATCTTGTTTTTCACTCTTTGAGGTTAAGTCCCCACCGACAATCTTACCGATCAAATCCGGAATGTCCGGAGGCGATTCGGTCTCTCTGATCTTTCCGCTCGGGGGAATGATCTTGTCGGATGCGCCCGGGGTGATCAGGACGAACTTATCACCGATCAATCCGCGGGCTCGTACCGACGCGATGACGTCTTCCTGGAGCTTCACGCCGTCCTGCATTCTGAGTTGGAGCCTGGCGCGATCATCGGCCAGCCCCATGGCATCCACCCGCCCTACCTTCACGCCGGCAATTTCCACCGGATCACCGATCTTGAGTCCCGCCACCGAAGGAAAATCAGCGTAGACGACATAGCCGCTATTGCCCAACACTTCGAGTTTGCCGAGCTTGATGGCGAGATAACCGAGGCAGGCAATGCCCACCAAGACAAAAACGCCGACGATTATTTCTGTACGTGTTTGGGTCACTGATCATCTCCTAAAGCACGGCGAGGGGACCTTCGACATCGCCTTGCAGAAACTGCCGAACCACGGGATTTTTCGAAGCCAAGAATTCTTGCGTCATGCCAATCTCTTCGATAATCCCGTTTGCCAACATCGCGACTCGATCTGAAATTTCGAAGACTTCGGGAATATCGTGGCTTACGATGACTCCTGTGAATCCGAACGTGGCGTGCATCTTACGGATGAGATTGTGAATGCTCTTGCCCAGCAGCGGATCCAATCCCGTGGTGGGCTCATCGAACAACACGATCTCGGGTTGCATCACCAAGGCGCGGGCAAGCCCGGCGCGTTTTTTCATGCCACCGCTGACCTCGGCCGGATACTTATAGCCCATCCCCGCGAGTCCAACCTGCGCGAGTCGCTCTTCGGCTCTCTCCCGGATCTCATTTTCCGTCATTTTGGTTTTCTCGCGCAAAGGGAAAGCAACGTTGTCGTAGATCGTCATGGAGTCGAGCAGGGCGGCGCCTTGAAAGAGGACGCCAAATTTTTGTCTGACTTCATTCAGCTCGCGCTCGCCTAGCTTGGTAAGGTCTTTGCCGTCTACCAGTACGCTGCCGCGATCCGGGAGCATAAGAGCGTTCAGATGCTTTAACAACACGGTCTTACCCGAACCGCTGCCACCGATGATCGTCGTGATCTTACCCGTTTCGAGCCCCAGCTGGACACCTTTAAGGACCGCCTGGTTGCCGAAGGTCTTGTGCAGGTCGACGACTTTAATCATCAGCTAGAGCATGACCGAAGTCATAAAATAGTCCCAGACCAGGATCAAGACGAAGCACAAGACGACGGATTCGGTGGTTGCCTGGCCGACCCCAGTTGCCATCGGCGGCGCATTAAATCCCTTGTAGCAGCAAACCCAGGTAATAATGAGACCGAAGCTCAACGATTTAAGCAGCCCGCTCCAGACATCTTGAAATACGACACTGCTTTCCATTCCGGCAAAGTAGCTCCCCGAACTGACACCCAGCAGACCGACTCCGATTACGTAAGCACCGTAGATGCCCACCACGTCGAAAATAGCCGTGAGTAGCGGCATGCAGATAAGGCCGGCGATGATGCGCGGTGAAACCAGATACTGGATCGGATTGATTGCCATGGAGTAGAGCGCATCGATCTGCTCAGTGACCTTCATGCTGCCGATCTCTGCCGCCATTGCCGAGCCGGTTCTGCCGGTGACCATAAAAGCTGAAAGCACCGGACCCAGCTCGCGCAGCAAACCCAGCGCAACCGCCGAGCCGAGAAAACTTTCGGCGTTGAATTTTCTGAGGCTATAGTAACCCTGGAGTCCCATGACCATGCCGGTAAAGACGCCGGAAAGCAAAACCACGGAAAGCGAATCTACCCCGATGGTTCTGACGTGATGGATAATCAAACGAATCCGCGCGGGGGGTCGAAAGGTCCAGGCGAATGCGGAAATGAGAAACAGAAACATACGCCCCATCCCAGCGAGTTGTCGCACGACGGGACGTCCGATCCAGGCTAATAGAGAAAGCATGTTTTGCGTTGTGGTGCTTGTGATATTAAAATCACGTCATTATAAAAATAGCCCAGCGATTTGCAAGCAAAGAATCCACTTGATGCAAAATAAAACGCGTCTCAATGAATCTTTTCAATAGCTCTTTTTTTTCACGATGGAAGCTTCAGTGTCGATGGTCGCCTATAAGAAATCGCCGGTAGTCGATCAATTGGGCCGGACCAAAAGGGCGGGCGAGACTCTAGACGCTTTGTTTCAGGGAAAACTCAAGTTTTTTCAAAGCCGCGATGGCTATCGCTTCTCGCTCGATTCGTTGTTGTTGGCCGATTTCATGACTTGTCGCGGCCGAGAGAAAATTGCCGATCTTGGGACGGGCAACGGTATCGTCGCTTTGATTTTGGCCTATCGCCATCCGTCAGTGTCGATAACAGGGTTGGAGATCCAGGCCGGCATGGTCGAGCGGGCCTGCAGAAATGTCCGGATGAACGGGTTGACAGATCGAGTAACGATTCGTCGGATCGATGTGCGCAACGTTCAGCAAACTTTTGACCCGGGGAGTTTTGCTGGCGTGATTTGCAATCCGCCGTACCGGCGTACCACGAGCGGACGCGTCAGTCCTAACGGCGAAAGAAAAATTGCCCGGCACGAAATCGCGGCGGCGCTCGGCGATTTTTTGCGAACCGGGGCTTACTTGTTGCCGATTCGAGGACGAATGGCCATGGTTTATCCTGCCCTACGTCAGGTCGATTTGCTTAAATCCATGCGCGACGCCAATCTCGAACCGAAACGTCTGCAGAACGTCCATTCATTTGCTGACGGCAAGGCTTCTCTCATTTTGGTCGAAGGGGTGAAAGGTGGAAGAAGCGGAATTGAAATCTTGCCACCACTCATCGTTTACAAAAATAGAAACGGATATACCGCCGAAATCGAGGCGATGTTGGCGGGAAGCGCTACGGTGTACTAGTTTTTTGGTGGCGTCGTGCGTAGCTTCTAAGCAACCGCTTGAAGGCGTGGCGGATCTCGGGGTCCGGAACCGATTCGAGAAAATCCTCACTAATGCACTTTTGCCGTACAGTCGAAGACTCAGCCGTGGGCTTTGCCTCACCCTCGACGTCTTCATAATTGACTTGTCCAACAACGAAAAAGATATTTCTAACGAGGCTTGTCTTCAGCCGCTGATTGAGTCTCTCGGCGATCATGTCTTTCATGTACTGGAGTTGCTGCATCCAGACCGGGCTCGTCACCTTGATGAACAAAGTTCCGTTGCGAATTTTTTCCGGCTGGGCATTGCGGGCAATGGTCGGGCCAACCACGTCGTTCCAGATCGGCCAGACACCGTACTCGTCCAAGCGAGTCGAGAGTTCCAGCCGCTGAAGAGACTTGTGCAGCACCTGTCCAAGTCGCTCGATTTGCGCGTCGGTTTTGGCCATTTTCCCAGGTGGAGGTAGTCTAGCAGATGGCATGTCCAGACTCCACAGCAAAAGAGTCCTCTATCTGCGGGAACGATCCAAGGAAAGCTCAGGAAAAACAAGGGAAATCGTTAACCCGAAAAATTTTCTTGACAAAATTTTGGAAAACCTTTACCAATACAAAATCTAGTACACTCCATTGTCAATTACACCATATATTGATATTTTGACGCGAGAAGGGAGCGAGGCACAATGGCGAGCACGATGTCACAAGTAACTGGTTTTAATCTTTCGGAAGGGGAACCGAAAACCCTAAAAGGGCTCAAAATTGAGCGTTACTTTACCCGTCAAGGGGTAGACCCTTACGCTGAAATCGAGTGGGAGCAACGGACCGCCTCAATTACGAACGAAAAGGGCAAAATCGTTTTCGAACAGACTAATGTAGAGATTCCAAAAACTTGGTCGCAAATGGCTACCAACGTTGTCGTCTCGAAATATTTTCGCGGCCCACTGGCAAGTCCGCAACGGGAACACAGCGTACGCCAGATGATCGGGCGGGTAGTCGACACGATAACCCGTTGGGGCCGGAAAGATGGCTACTTTGCTGGTGAAGAGGACGCGCAGAGCTTCCACGAGGAATTGACCCACATTCTGGTGCACCAAAAAGCTTGCTTCAACAGTCCCGTGTGGTTCAACTGTGGCATCGAAGAGAAGCCGCAATGCTCCGCCTGCTTTATTCTTTCCGTGGATGACACCATGGAGTCAATCCTCGACTGGTACCGTAAGGAGGGCATTATCTTCAAGGGTGGCTCTGGTTCAGGAGTCAATCTTTCGAGGATTCGTTCGGCCAAAGAACAATTGGCCGGCGGAGGCACGGCGTCCGGTCCCGTTTCCTTCATGAAAGCGGCCGATGCCTCGGCGGGTGTGATCAAGTCCGGCGGCAAGACCCGCCGGGCGGCCAAGATGGTGGTCCTTAACGTCGATCACCCGGACATCGAAGAATTTATCAAGTGCAAAGTTGAAGAGGAGAAGAAGGCTTGGGCTCTCATCGAGGCCGGATATGACTCCAGCTTGGACGGGCCTGCATATGGTAGCGTTTTCTTCCAAAACGCCAACAATTCGGTGCGGGTCTCCGACGAGTTCATGGAAGCTGTCCAGGAAGACCGGGAGTGGAAGACTCGTTACGTAAAGAGCGGCGAGGTCTGCGAAACTTTTAAGTCGCGGGATCTTCTACGAATGATTGCGGAGAGCACCTACTTCTGCGGCGATCCGGGGATGCAGTACGATACGACAATCAATGACTGGCATACCTGTGCAAATACCGCGCGCATTAACGCGTCCAACCCGTGCTCCGAGTATATGCATCTCGATAATTCGGCCTGCAATCTAGCGTCGTTGAATCTGCTGAAATATCTCCGGGACGATGGGATATTCGATACCGAGTCATTCCGTCGGGCGGTCGATATCATCATCCTGGCACAGGATATCCTGGTCGATAACTCCTCCTATCCGACTCCCGAGATCACCGCTAACGCGCATGCGTTCCGGGAATTGGGGCTTGGTTATGCCAATCTCGGTGCCTTGCTCATGTCCTTGGGCTTGCCGTACGATTCTGATGCTGGGCGTAGCTATGCGGCGGCGGTGACGGCACTGATGTCGGGAGAGGGCTATCTTCAGTCAGCGCGAGCTGCGGCAGCGACCGGAGCGTTCGCGGGTTTCGAAACGAATCGTCCGCCGATGCTGCGGGTGCTCAACAAACACCGCTCCCAAGCCTATAAGATTTCGCCGTCCCACGTTCCGCTGGATCTCTTGACGGCAGCGAGGGAAGCCTGGGACCTGGCTTGCGAGGAGGCTGAGAAATACGGGGTGAAGAACTCGCAAATCTCCGTGCTGGCTCCTACGGGCACCATCGCCTTCATGATGGACTGCGACACCACTGGTGTCGAACCGGATATCGCGCTTATCAAATACAAAAAACTGGTGGGCGGGGGACTTTTGACGATGGTTAACAATACTGTCCCGCGGGCCTTAAAACGACTGGGGTACGACGTCAAGCAGATAGAAGAAATCTATGAATACATCAAAGAGCACGAAACGATCGAAGGTGCGCCGCATCTCAGGGACGAAGATTTGGCGGTTTTCGATTGCGCCTTCAAGCCGGCAAACGGCAGCCGTTCGATTCATTACATGGGGCACGTGAGGATGATGGGAGCAGTCCAGCCGTTTATCTCGGGCGCCATCTCGAAAACCATCAACATGCCGAATGAGACGACCGTAGAAGACATCATGCAGGCGTATATGGAATCATGGAAGCTCGGGCTCAAAGCCGTGGCGGTCTACCGTGATGGCTCCAAGCGGACTCAGCCGCTCAATACCTCTAAAGACAAGGAGGAGAAAAAGCCGGCCGCAGCGGATGGCAAGGAAACTCGGCTGTTGCGACGCAAGCTCCCCGACGAACGAAGGTCGATCACGCACAAGTTCGATATCGCCGGCCACGAGGGTTATATCACCGCGGGTATGTACGAAGACGGACAGCCAGGTGAAATTTTCATCACCATGTCCAAAGAGGGCTCGACCATTTCTGGCCTGATGGATTCCTTTGCTACGGCGATTTCGATGGCCCTTCAATACGGCGTGCCGCTGCGGGTTTTGGTGGACAAGTTTAGCCACATGCGCTTCGAGCCGTCTGGCTTTACGAAAAATCCCGATATCCCCATGGCCAAGTCGATCATGGACTATATCTTCCGCTGGTTGGCCACCAAGTTTCTCGACGGCGATGCACAGCAGGAAATAGGTATCGTAAAGCAGGAATCCGAAGAAACGATCAACAAAGAAAATTCCGCCAGCAAAAAGGTGGTTTCCATCACGTCTCAAGCTCTGCGGGGCGGCGCGCCGGTCACCAGCATTAGCAGTATCACCGGTCTCTATCAACAGGATGCCCCGCCTTGTCCAGACTGCGGCGCGATCATGATTCGCAGCGGCGCCTGCTACAAGTGTATGAACTGCGGCGCAGTGAGCGGCTGTAGTTAGATTACGAATACTTAGATCGGGTTGATTCCTCGGGTGCTACCGAATTGCTACCGATCGCGGTTGATCCTGAGGATTCTCCCCGGTCGATATTGCTGGAACCGCCGGATAAAGGAGCCAAATTTCGATCCAATCGAGATCCGTGAGAACACATTCGCTGTAACGCGCTGGAATAGGGACCAGTTCGAGATTCCGGATGTTATAAACTTTGCCGATTACGCGACAAGCTGGAAGGCTGTCGCTGATCAACTCCAAGCCTACCAGGGAACGGTGGAGGAGCTGACGCTTCTCCTGCCGTTCCCGTACCCCAAGTCCAATAATAGTCTCCGCTGGCTCCATATCGCAGGTCCGGAAGAACTGATTGTCCTTCGGACCGCAGC
>Ga0081538_10005505_pt1 | contig 11374 bp, 10 predicted proteins | sample TabmetS5T2R1_FD_71022 | JGI IMG/M metagenome (GOLD analysis project Ga0081538, IMG submission 71022) | Tabebuia heterophylla rhizosphere microbial communities from the University of Puerto Rico - S5T2R1 | ecosystem: Host-associated > Plants > Roots > Rhizosphere ... | reverse complement strand
CCCCCCCCCGGGCGCCCCTCGAGCCCGAGCGGGAGCCCGAACGTGAGCAGCCCCGTCGCGGCGGGCGGCGCCCTGCGGATCCGGCCGACCGTGGTCAGGTAGAGCAGCCAGCCGAACACGAACATCGCCGGCGTCGTGATCAGGATCGCGACGAGCGGGTCCATGCCCGTCGACTCCCACAGCGACCAGGTGAGGAAGGCCGCGAAGATCAGGAACGCCCCATGCGCGATGTTGATCACGTTCATCACGCCGAAGATCAGCGTCAGCCCCGACGCGAGCAGCGCGTAGACGCCTCCGATCAGGAGGCCGAGGATCAGGGCTTGAAGGAACTCGGTCAAAGGCTTTGCGGGTGGCGGAGGGCCCGCGGGGATCACCCCCGCGGGCCTCGCCTCCTGGCTAGTTGGACACCCCCGGGTCCCAGCTGGTCAGGATCTCGTCAGTTGTTGCGGCTTCCTCGGGCAGGATGATCTCCGGCACGCCGCTCTGCCACTGGCCTGCGAGGAACTCGCCCTTCGGAGCGCCCGTCTCTTCCCAGCTGAGCGGACCGAGGATGGTTTGCACCTCGTTCTCGCGCAGCCAGTCGGCCAGCTTGAGCTGGTCCTCGCGCTCGACCGAGCCGACCTCCTTCACCGCCGCTTCCAGCACCTGCGCCGCCGCGTACGCGTCCGCCGCGTCCTCCGGCACCTCCGTGCCACCGAACATCTCCTGATACTTGGCGACGAACTCCTCGTTGCCCGGCGTCTTCGCCTCCTTGCTGTGGCTCACCCCGTAGAAGATGCCCTCCGTGGCGTCCTTCCCAATCGCCTTCGAATACTGGTCCCCGAGCGACGGCGCCGTGGTCTGGTAGAGCATCTGCGGGATGAAGTTCGCCTTCAGCAGCGCGCGGACCATGCCCACGCCGTCCTCGAAGGTCGCGCCGTGGACCACGAGGTCGGCGCCGCTCGACTTGACCGCGTTGGCGATCGCGTCGTAGTTCGGGTTGTCGATCGTGTAGGTCTCGCGGTAGACGGTCTTGATGCCGGCCGCCGTCAGCTTCTTCTCGATCCCCTCGGAGGTCGGCTGCGCGAACGGGTCGTCGAGCGTCGGATAGGCCGCCGTCTTCGGCCGCTCGCTCTCGGGCAGCTCGGTCGTCAGCCAGTCCGCCCAGGCGTCGCCCTGCTTGTCGGCCGTGGCCTGCTGCGCGAAGAACAGGTACTTGAAGCCACGGTCGAAGAGCTCCGGCGCACCGCCGGCGGGCTCGACGTAGAGCATCCGGTTGCGCTCCGCCACCGCCGAGGCCGGCAGGTTGAGCAGCGACGAGAACGTGCCCAGCAGCAGGTCGACGCGGTCCTGGCTGATCAGCGCGTTGTAGTCGGCGACGATCGTGTTCTGGTTCGAGCCGTCGTCCTTGACGACCATCTCGACGTTGCGCCCGTCGATCAGGCCGCCCTTTTCATTGACGATCGCCTCCCAGACCTTGTAGCCCTGCTGGGCCGCCTTGCCGGGCTCCGAGAACTCGCCCGTCAGCGGAAGAGACGCGCCGACCTTGATGGTCTCGCCGCCGCCGTCACCGCCACCGCCGTCGTCGTCGTCATCGCCGCAGCCTGCGGCCACGAAGATCGCGAGCGCCAGTAGCACGAGAGCGAGCCAACCAAGCTTCCTCATTTTTCGATCTCCTCCACCTCGTTCGCTCGAGCCGGCGCGACCGACGGCGAGAGCGTCTCTCCCACAACAAGGCCGCTGAGAGTGTCGTGCCCCTCAGAAGCTTGTTGCAAACGTTTGCTGCAATCGTGTGCAGCGTATGCCGTGGCCGCCTGGCTTGTCAACCAACCAGCGCGCCGCTCAACGGCAGCGTAACGCTGGGACGCTCAGGGACCGCCGCGCGGCGCTGCGGCCGAGCCGCGCACGACCAGCTTCGGCTCGAGCCTGATGTCGCGCGGGCTCGCCGCGCCGTTGAGGAGCCGCTCGAGCATGAGCTCGGCCGCGGCCATGCCGATCTCGTAGTGCGGGATGCGGATCGTCGTGAGCGGGGGCTGGAAGCGGTCCGCGAACGGCATGTCGTTGAAGCCCACGACCGAGATCTCGTCCGGGCAGGCGATACCGCGCTCGGCGAACACGTCGTAGCAGCCGAGCGCGATCAGGTCGTTGGCGGCGACGATCGCGGTCGGCCCGGCGTCGCGGGCGAGCAACTCGGCGCAGGCCCGGGCCCCCTCGGCCTCCGTGAACGCCCGGGTGACCACGACCAGCTCCGGGTCGGGCTCGAGGCCGAGCTCACGCAGCGCCTCGTGGAAGCCCTCGTGCCGGTCGAGCCCGGTCGACAGCTCCAGCGGGCCGGCGATGTGGGCGATGCGCCTGTGACCGAGGCCGACCAGGTGCTCGACGGCGAGGTGGATCCCCTTGCGGTCGTCGGCGGTCGCCGAGGGCACGCCGCTGTCGGGCGCGCGGCGGTTGACGAGCACGAGCGGAATCCCCGCCTCCCGCAGCTCGTCGAGCAGCGCATGATCGCGGCGGGCCGTCGCGGCGACGATGCCGTCGACCTGGCGCGCGCGCATCGCGTGCCAGTCGATGCGCTCACGCTCGGGATCGTTGTCGGTGTTCGCCATCAGCGGCGTGTAGCCGCTTTCCTCGAGCCGGTCCTCGATGCCGCGCAGGATCGGCGGGAAGAGCGGGTTCGTGAGGTCGGGGATCAGGACGCCGATCGTGTAGGAGCGGTTCGTCTTGAGACCGCGGGCGATCGGGTTGGGGCGATAGCCGAGCTGCTCCGCGGCCGCAAGCACGCGCCTCGCGGTCTCCTCGTTGACGAGCGCGCGCGTGTCCGCGTTCAGCGCGCGCGAGGCGGTCCCCGGATGCACGTTCGCCACCCGGGCGACGTCTCTCAGGGTCACACGTGCCGTCGCGCCCTCTGATCCCAGCGCCATGATTGGACGATTATGCACGCGTTTGCAGTCGCTTCCGAGTGACGACCGAGGCCGTTCAGCGCCGCTCCGCATGGGCGCCCCTGCGGCACCCGGTGTTCCGGGCGATCTGGGGCTCGCTGCTCGGATCGCAGGTTGTCGTCTGGATGCACAACGTCGGTGCGGTCACGGTCGTGGCGTCGCTGTCGGACTCGCCGGCGCTGATCGCCGCCGTGCAGACGGCCACCAGCGCGCCCGCGGTCGTGCTGAGCCTGCTGGCAGGCGCGACGGCCGACATCGTCGACCGGCGCCGGCTTGTGCTCGCCGCCCAAGCCTGGATGGTGGCCGCCACCGCGACGCTCGCCGTGCTGACCTTCACCGACACCGTCACGGCCGCGCTCGCGCTCGCCCTGACGCTCGCGCTCGGCGCTGGCATGTCGCCGACGATCCTCGCCTACCAGGCGATGACGCCCGACGCGATCGGCGAGCCGGGCCGAGCCCGGCCCCTCGCGCACGGACGGGATCGCTCCGGGCCGGGCCGAGCCCGGCCCCTCGCGCACGACGAGCTGCCCGAGGCGGTGGCCCTAAACAGCGTCGCGATCAACCTCGCCCGCGCCGTCGGACCGGCGCTGGCCGGTCTCCTGATCGTGGCGCTAAGCGCGGGCGCGCTGTTCGCGATCGAGTCCGCGGTCGTCCTCCTGATAATGGTCGTGATCTTCCGGCTGAAGGTGCCCTCGGAGCGCCCCGAGTCGCCCGAGCCGCTCATCGAGGCGCTGCGCGCGGGCGCCCGCTACGTCCGCTTCTTCGGGCCGGCGCGCACGACGCTGATCCGCACGGGCCTGTTCGCCGGCTGCGCGAGCGCGCTCTGGGCGCTGCTGCCGGTCGTGGCCGTGGGACCGCTCGAGCTCGACTCGGGCGGCCTCGGGCTGCTCATGGCCTGCGTCGGCACCGGCGCGCTCTGCGGCGCCGTCGTGATGCCGCGCCTGCGAGCCTGGCTCGGCTTCGACGTCCTGATCGCGCTCGCCTCGCTGACGCTCGCCGGGGGGCTGGCCGTGCTCGCCTGGGTCGACGAGATCCCCATCGTGGCGGTCGCGCTGCTGTTCACCGGCGCCTCCTGGCTGACCGTACTTTCGTCGCTCAACACGGCCGCGCAGCGGGCTGCCGCCGGCTGGGTCCGAGCGCGGACCCTCGCCGGCTTCCAGTTCGTGATGCAGGGCTCGCTCGCGCTCGGCAGCCTCGTTTGGGGCCTCACCGCCGGGGCCACAGAGGTCCGCACGGCCTTGATGATCGCGGTCGCCGGGCTGCTCGGCGGCGTGATCGCGGGCCGGCGCTGGCCGCTCGCTCCGGGCGCGGACGTCGACCTCTCGCCCGCGGCGCACTGGGGCTCCCCCGAGCTCGCCCTCGAGCCCGGGCCGACGGACGGTCCCGTGCTCGTGACGCTCGAGTACCGGGTGCGGCCCGAGCGCACCGGCGAGTTCGTGGCCGCGATGACCGAGCTCGGCCGCATCCGCCGCCGCGACGGCGCCTACGCCTGGGACCTCTACGAGGACCTGGAGGACCGCGGCCGCTTCCTCGAGACCTTTATGGTCGGCTCCTGGCAGGAGCACCTGCGCCAGCACGGGCGCGGGACGGTGGCGGACCTCGAGGTCGAGCGGCGCGTCAAGGAGATGCACGAGGGCCCCGGCCCGCCGGTCGCACGCCACCTGCTGTCGGCGCGGGCGGCGCAACGTGCGCGCGATCAGTAGATCGTTGTCGATTTCGGCGGCGCTCGATTGTCGTCTCTGTAGAGGGGCCCACAGAGCCGACATGACAACTAAGGAGATGACATGACCGAGAAGCGCCGGGTCGTCGCGTCCACCTTCGTGACGCTGGACGGCTACATGGTCGGGCCGGACGAAGACATGAGCTGGGTGATCGACACCTTCGATCCCGAGATGCAGGACGACGTGGCCAATGAGATGAGCGCGGAGACGGATGTGTTCGTGTTCGGCCGCGTGACCTACGAGATCTTCGCGGCGTACTGGCCGAACGCTGTCCCCTACGAAGAGGGCGACGAGCTCAACGTGGCGGGAGGCAAGGAGGACCCGCGGATCATCCGCGCGCTCAACGACTTCCCCAAGCTCGTGTTCTCGAGGACACTGAAGGACCCGGACTGGTCGGGCACGCGGGTTGTTCGCGAGGGACTGGAGGACGAGATCGAGAACCTGAAGGCAGAACCCGGGAACGCCATCGGTATACAAGGAAGCGCAAGCATCGTCCAGGCGCTTGCCCGGGCCGACCTGATCGACGAGTACCACCTCTACGTCCACCCCGTCCTGCTCGGCGAGGGCAAACCGCTCTTCGCGAACGGTGCGGGGCGCCAGGACTTCGAGCGGGTACACGTCAAGCCGTACGCGAACGGCGCAGTGGCGGTGCACTACGCGCGCAAGGCGGCGGCGTGATGGCGCAGTACGCGGTGCTGATCTACGAGCGCGTGCCTGCGGACGAGCTGCCGCCCGAGGTCCGGGCGGCCCACGCCCAGCTGCCTAAGCGGATCGCCGAGCTGGGCGGGCGCGAGCTGGCGGGGATGGGCCTTCATCCCAACGAGACGGCGACCTCGATACGCGGCGGCGTCGTGACCGACGGCCCGTTCATCGAGACCAAGGAGGCGCTGGCGGGGGTGTTCGTGCTCGAGGCGCGCGATCTCGATCACGCGCTGGCGCTCGCCAAGCTCACGCCGGTCGTCGACGGAGGAGTCGAGGTCAGGCCGCTGGTCGGCTTCGAGATCGCCGAGGGGAGCTGAGGGCGGTCGGCGCTGATGCGGCCACGCGTGCCGTCTCTGACGCGCACCGCCGCGAGTGGGCCTACGTGCTCGCCGCGACGGTGCGCGTGACGCGCGACCTGGACGCCGCCGAGGAGGCCGTCCAGGACGCGTACGTCAGGGCGCTCAGCAGCTGGGCGAGCGACGGAGTGCCCGAGCGCCCCGGGGCGTGGCTGACGACGGTCGCGCGCCGCAACGCCCTCAATGTCGTACGCCGCCGACGGACGCTCGAGACGAAGCTCCCGCTGCTCGTGGAACGCGAGGACACCGACATGCCCGACCCCGACGCCGAGACGATCCCAGACGACCGCTTGCGGCTCGTCTTCACCTGCTGCCATCCGGCGCTGGCGTCCGAGGCGCAGATCGCGCTCACGCTGCGCCTGGTCTGCGGCCTGGCGACCGCGGACATCGCCCGTGCGCTCCTGGTCGCCGAGGCGACGATGGCCGCTCGCTTGACGCGCGCCAAGAAGAAGATCGCTGTCGCCCGGATCCCCTTCGCGGTACCCGCGGCGGCCGAGCTGCCGGAGCGCGTCGACGCCGTGCTGACGGTCATCCACCTGCTCTACACCTCCGGCCACACGGCCTACTCGGGCGCGGAGCTCACGCGCGACGAGCTCGGCGATCGCGCCATCGAGCTGGCGCGCATGCTGCGCGCGCTGCTGCCTGACGAGCGCGAGGCCGCCGGGCTGCTCGCGCTGCTCCTCGTGCACCACGCCCGGCGCGCGAGCCGCACCGACGCGCACGGCGCCCTGCTGCGACTCGAGGATCAGGACCGCTCGAGCTGGGATCGCGAGCTGATCGCCGAAGCCGACCGCCTCGTCGTAGCCGCGCTGCGCGCCGGCCCGCCGGGGCGCTTCACGCTGCAGGCGGCGATCGCCGCGCTGCACGCACAGGCACCGAGCTACGAGAAGACCGATTGGCCGCAGATCCTGAGCCTCTACGACGAGCTGCTGCGCGTCTGGCCGTCTCCGGTGGTCGGCCTGAACCGCGCCGTGGCCGTATCGATGGTCGACGGACCGCAGACGGCGCTGGCGGAGCTCGAGTCGCTCGAGGGCGACCGGCGCCTGGCCGGCTATCCCTATCTGCCCGCAACGAAGGCGGACCTTCTGCATCGGCTCGGTCGCAACGAGGAAGCGGCCGCAGCCTACGAGACGGCCCGAGCGCTCAGCGACAACGAGGTTGAGCGTGCGTTCCTGAGCGGGCGCCTTCGCGCAAGCTCCACGTAGACAGGCCCGCTAGCGTGCCGCTCATGCGCGCGCCGATCCAGCTGGACCTCCACCTGCCGAACTTCAACTATCCCGGGGTGGAGCCCGAAGCTGTGTTCGAGAAGCTCGTCGAGATCGCCACCACCGCGGAGCGAGCGGGCTTCAGCGCCGTGACCGTGATGGACCACTATCACCAGATCCGGGCAGTCGGCCCGGAGCAGAACTGGATGTTCGAAGGCAACACGATCCTGGCCGGGATCGCGGCACGTACGGAGTCGATCGCGCTCGGCATGCTCGTCGGGGGCGTCAGCTACCGCAACCCGGCGCAGCACGCCAAGATCACCACGACCCTCGACGTCATCTCCGGCGGCCGGGCATTCCACGGCATCGGGGCGGCCTGGTTCGAGGGCGAGCACGTGGCGTACGGCTATCCGTTCCCGCCGCTGCGGGAGCGCTTCGAGCGCCTCGAGGACCACCTCCGGATCGCCCGCGCGATGTTCAGCGAGGAGCAGGCGACCGTCGCGGGCGTGCACCACTCCGTCACGGGCGCCTACAACAACCCCAAGCCGCTGCGCGGCGACATCCCGATCGTCATCGGCGGCAGCGGTGAGCGGAAGACGCTGAGGATGGTGGCCCAGTACGCCGACGGCTGCAACTTCTTCGGCGACCCCGAACGCGCCCGGCATCTGCTGGGCGTTTTGAGCGATCACTGCGAGCGACTGGGCCGCAACCCGGACGAGATCACGAAGACCGCGATGATGTCGTCGATCGCGATCGGCGAGACCGAGGACGAGGCGCGGGCAAAGCTGGCCGCGATGCGCGAGGCGGGCTTCCCCGAGAGCCGGATCGCCGGGACGACAGCCGGTACGCCGGAGCAGATCCTCGAGCGCGCGCATGCGTATCGCGACGCGGGCATCGAGGGCGTGACGCTGACGCTGCCCGACGTGCAGGATCCGGAGGCGGTGATGCTGGTGGGCGAGACGCTGGCTCCGGTCTTCAACGCCGAGCGGCAGCCAGCCTCGTAGTCGTCGTTGAGCGCGCCGTCGCGACCAGCGCGCGACTTCAGGCCACGCGCGTTGGCTCCGCCACGCGCCGCCTACGAAAGCGCTCGCGGCCCGGCTCCTCGTCGACGATCACCTTGCCGCGCGTCTCGGGCAGCAGCCAGCAGCAGGTGATGGCGAGCGTGCAGGCCACGAGGCCGACGATCACGATCGACTCGCCCAACCCGATTTCGCCGGCAGTTATGCCGATGAAGCCAGGTCCGAGCGCGGCCAGCCCCCGTCCCGCGTTGTAGGCGAGGCCTTGGCCCGCGGCGCGCATGTTCGACGGGAACAGCTCCGCGAGGAACGACCCGTAGCCGGCGGCCTGGCCCGAGGCGAAGAAGCCCAGGAAGAACGAGACCGTGTAGGTGACGGCGCTGCCGTCGATCGGGATCACCACGAACGCCACGATCGCCGCTGCGGAGCCGAGGAAGTAGAGCGTGAACGCGGGCCGGCGGCCGAGCGCGTCGTGGATGAAGCCGGCGAGGATGTAGCCCACGAACGACCCGGCGATCACGACCCAGCTGTAGGTGGCGGTCCCCACGACGCTCTGGCCACGTTCCTCCACCAGGAACGTGGGCAGGAAGACGAAGACCGAGTAGTAGGTTCCCTGCCCGCCGACGCCAAACAGCGTGGCCAGGATCGTCGTGCGCCGTATCTCGGGCCGGAACAGCAGCGGGAACGAGATCGGCCAGCCACCGGAGGCGCCCGTCTTCACGCGGTCGCGGGTGGTCAGCCTGATGAAAAAGGCGGCCGCCGCAGGCAGGATCCCGAGCAGGAACAGATAGCGCCAGGCTTGGTCGTCGTTCAGCGCGTCGAACAGGATCAGGTAGGCGGCCGTCGACGCGGCCCAGCCGATCGCGTAGGTGCTCTGCAGGAAGCCCATCGTGCGGCCGCGCCGCTCCGGGTTCGCGTACTCGGCGAGCAGCGCCGCGCCGACCGCCCATTCGGCTCCGAAGGTGAAGCCGTGCAGGGTGCGCCACAGCAGCAGCTGCTCGAGGTTCTGCGCCGTCGCCGTCAGCGCTGTGAACAGCGAGTAGCCGAGGATCACGAACGTGAGGACCCGGACGCGCCCGAAGCGGTCCGCGAGCGTCCCGCCGATGACACCGCCGAACGCCGACGCCACCAGGCTGAACGCCACCACGAAGGGCCCGTCCGACTCCGACAGACTGAGCGACGCCGTGATGGCCGGCAGCGCATAGGCGAACATCGTCCAGTCGAAGCCGTCGAGGCCCCAGCCGAGCCCCGACGCCACGAACGCACGCTTGCGCTGGGTCTCGACCTGCTCGGGCGGGATGTTCTGCACGTGGTGCGCCATGTGGCGTCCCCTCGTCCGCCGTCAAAGGGATCACCTACCCGGAGCTGGGCAAATACTCGGATTGCGCAGCGCCGAGATTCTTCTTGTAGATCACGAAGTCGCACGGTGTCGCCAGCAGCGGGGCGAGGGCCGGGTAGGCCTCGTCGATCGTCCCGGTACGAGCGACCCGGTAGCCCAAACGCGTGTACCAGGCGGCCAGGAACTGCTTTGTCGGGTGAGACCACCCTCTGGGCACGAGTAGCTCGAGCCGCATGGCAGGGAGACCGTCGGCGCGGCACTTCCGCTCGACGAAGCGAACCAGCTCGCGCCCCACGCCAACCCCGCGGTGGGCCGGGTCGGCCGCCAGCATCCCGAACTCGCCCGTGTCCTCGTCAAGGCGCTGCACGCGGACGCAGCCGACGAGCCGACTGCCGATGCGCGCCACGGCGATCTCTGCCGCCCGGGTCATGTCGGCGACCTCGGCGACCCTCGTACGGGCCGCGCCGTCGATCCACAGTCCCTCTTCGGCGACCGCGTAGACCTCGTTGACGAGATCGGTGATCGCCTCCATGAGCGCCGCGTCGTCGCTCGCGCCGGCGGGGAGCAGCTCGATCTCGATCGGAACCACGATGGGGTCGGCCTACCAGTCGACCGGCCGCCCGTCCCGGAAGAAGCCCCCGGTGGGACCGTCGTCGGGCAGCAGCACGGCCCACATGACGCTCGCCGCGCCCTGCTCCACGGGCCGTCCGCCCGGTCCGCCCATGTCGGTCGCCACCCAGCCCGGGCACACCGAGTTGACGAGGATGCCGTCCCTGCGCAGCTCGGCTGCAAGGATGCGGGTCAGCGCGTTGAGGCCGGCCTTCGAGACGCTGTAGGCAGGCGCGCCGGCCCCCATCCCGGCGAGCGAGCCCGCGCCGCTCGAGACGTTGACGATTCGACCGTGGCTCGATCGTCGCAGGAGCGGGAGACACGCCTGGGTCGTGCGCCAGGCGCCGAGCAGGTTGGTCTCCAGAGCTTGGTGGACGACGTCGAGGTCGGCATCGACCCCGCGCTGCCAGGTGTCGTACAGGACGGCGGCGTTGTTCACCAGCACGTCGAGACGCCCGTGCTCGCCGTCGAGCTCACGGGCGACCTCGCGGACGCTGTCGGCGTCGTCCACGTCGAGCCGCCGCGCTTCGACCTGGATGCCGTCCCCCGCCAGGGCGGCCGCCGCCGCGCGCCCCTTCTCCGCGTCCCGCGAGCCGAGCACGGTCGTGAAGCCACGCTGCGCCAGCTGACGCACGAGCTCGAGGCCGATGCCTCGGTTGGCGCCGGTTACAAGCGCGATGCCCGCCATCCGCCTCCGAGGCTAGTGGTGAGCTCGCAGTGGCCGGGGCACGCCTACGCGCGTTCGCGCACGGCCGCTGCAATCGAGGCCGGCGTCGGCACGAAGGCGTCCTCGAGCGGCGGGCTGTAGGGCATCGGCGTCTCGGCGGTCGCGATCACCCAGGCGTCGTCGAGGTCGTGCAACGCCTCGGCCGCGAGCGCGCCGACGAGGTTCGCCGCCCAGCCGCCCAGCCGCGGGCCCTCCTCGACGGCGACCACGCGGTTGGTCTTCTCGACGGAGCGCAGCACGGTCTCGAGGTCGAGCGGGCGCAGCGTGCGCAGGTCGATCACCTCGGCGTCGATGCCGTCGGCCGCCAGCTGCTCGGCGGCGGCGAGCGAATCGGGCACGCCCTTGGCGATCGAGACGAGCGTCAGGTCGGAGCCCTCGCGGACCACGCGCGCCGCGCCGAGCGGGACGACGTCGCCGTTCTGCGGCGCCGGCCCCTTCACCGAGTAGAGCCGCTTGTGCTCGAGGAAGAGCACGGGATTGTCGTCGCGGATCGCGGCCTTCAGCAGGCCCTTCGCGTCCGCGGGGTTCGAGGGCGCCACGATCTTGAGGCCCGGGATGCCCTGGAACCAGGTGGCATGGAACTGCGAATGGATGGCGCCGAAGCGGCCGCCGCCGCCGACCGCCGAGCGCACCACGAGCGGCACCGGCGCCTGCTCGTTCGAGATGTACCAGAACTTCGCGGCCTGGTTGACGAGGCTGTCCATCGGCAGCGCCATGAAGTCGCCGAACATCACCTCGAACACCGGCCGCAGCCCGGTGACGGCTGCGCCGAAGGCGGCTCCTG
>Ga0081538_10005504_pt1 | contig 11375 bp, 11 predicted proteins | sample TabmetS5T2R1_FD_71022 | JGI IMG/M metagenome (GOLD analysis project Ga0081538, IMG submission 71022) | Tabebuia heterophylla rhizosphere microbial communities from the University of Puerto Rico - S5T2R1 | ecosystem: Host-associated > Plants > Roots > Rhizosphere ... | reverse complement strand
CAGGCCGTCGCGGTCGGGATCCTCCCCGATGGCCTCGAGGATCTCCCGCACGGCCTTGGCGATCCGCTCCATGTCCATCGGGGTCTCGATGGGCGGAAAGTCCCGGCTCGGGCTCGGCCACTCGTCGGCCACTACTTCCCGCTCCTGCTGCTCCGCAGCGGGCCGCTCGGGCCTCGCTCGCTCTCTCGCCCTCCGGGACGCTCGCTCATGGGCGAGACCTTTCTCTCCTCGGTTGGGCCCGCCTCAGGTACCGGATGGCCGGGGCTCACCCAGGCCCCAGCGCAGGATCCGCCGCCAGGCCGGCAGCCGGGGCGCGGGGGCGCGGCGCACGTCCGGCTCGCCCGCGTCCGGCTCCGGGTCCGCCGCCTCGGCGACCGTGGGGCCGACCAACGCGCGGCGGGCGGGTGGCTGTACCCCGATGCCGAGCTCGTCGAGCGGCAGCTCGATGCCGGTCCCCTTGTCGAGGTCGCCGAACACCTCGGCCAGGTCGCCGTCGTCGAGCGTCTCCTTGTCGACCAGCGACGTGGCCAGGCGGTCGAGCGTCGCCCTGTGGGTGGTGATGATGAACTTGGCCCGGTCGTGTGCGCCGTCGATCAGCCGCCGGACCTCGTCGTCGATCAGCCCCGCAACCTCGTCGGAGTACGTGGCCTCGTGGCCATAGTCGCGGGCCAGGAACACCTCCTGCGCCTTCGTGCCGAGCTGCTGCGGACCCAGCCGGTCGCTCATCCCGTAGGTGGTGACCATCTGGCGCGCGATCTCGGTGCAGCGCTCGATGTCGTCGCTGGCCCCCGTGGTGGGCTCGCCGAACACCAGCTCCTCCGCCGAGCGGCCGCCCAACAGCATGGTCATGGTGTCGACCAGCTCGCTGCGGCTCTTCAGGTACTTGTCCTCGGTGGGCAGGGCCAGTGTCCACCCCAACGCCCGCCCGCGCGACACGATCGAGACCTTGTGGATGGGGTCGGTGCCCTCCAGCACGTGCCCCACGAGCGTGTGGCCGCCCTCGTGGTAGGCGATGACCCGCTTCTCCTTGTCGGACATGACCCGGGTCTTGCGCTCGGGCCCCGCCAAGACCCTGTCGATGGCCGCCTCCATGGCCATCATGGAGATGTCGGTGGCGCCACCGCGGGCGGTGAGCAGCGCCGCCTCGTTCATGAGGTTGGCGAGGTCGGCGCCGGTGAACCCGGGCGTGCGGCGGGCCAGGACGTCGAGGCGCACGTCGTCGGCGAGCGGCTTGCCCTTGGCGTGGACGTCGAGGATCGCCTTGCGGCCCTCGAGGTCCGGCTGGTCCACCACGATCTGGCGGTCGAACCGACCGGGACGGAGCAGTGCCGGATCGAGGATGTCGGGCCGGTTGGTGGCGGCGATGAGGATCACTCCGGTGCGGGAGTCGAACCCGTCCATCTCCACCAGCAGCTGGTTCAGCGTCTGCTCGCGCTCGTCGTGACCCCCGCCGAGGCCGGCGCCGCGGTGGCGGCCGACCGCGTCGATCTCGTCCACGAACACGATGGCGGGCGCCGCCTGCTTGGCCTTCTCGAAGAGGTCACGCACCCGGCTGGCGCCCACGCCCACGAACATCTCCACGAAGTCCGAGCCCGAGATGGGGAAGAACGGCACGCCCGCCTCCCCGGCCACGGCCCGGGCCAGGAGCGTCTTGCCGGTGCCGGGCGGTCCGAAGAGCAGGACCCCCTTGGGGATCCGCGCCCCGATCGCCTGGAACCGGCCCGGGTCCTTGAGGAAGTCCTTGATCTCCTGCAGCTCCTCGACCGCCTCGTCGCAGCCGGCCACGTCGGCGAAGGTCACCACCGTGTCGTCCTTCGTGACCTGCTTCGCCTTCGACTTGCCGAACTGCATGACGCCCCGGCCCCCTCCCTGGAGCGCGTTCATGACCAGGAAGAACGCCCCGATGATCAGCACCACCGGCAGCAGGCTGAACAGCAGGCCGGTCCAGACCGAGTCGCCCTGAGAGTCGGTCGTGACCTCGATGGCGGGCTTGGCCTCGTCGAGCTCGTCGACGAGCTCATCGGCGAACTCGGCGGGATAGCTCACCTTGTAGTCGGTGTCGTCGCGCAGCTTGCCCTGGACGACGTTGTCGCGATCCTTGATCTCGGCGGTGGCGACCTCACCCTGGGCGATGTCGTCGCGGAACGCGGAGAGGTCGAGCTCCTCCCGCTCGGTCCCGGGGCGGAGCATCTGCACTCCGAAGAACAGGACGGCGAAACCGAGGACGAGATACGCGACGGCGGCGCGGGGGAAGCGTTTCACGGTGCGGGCCAGGCTACCGGCGGGGCCGAGCCGGGGACCACCGCCGGCGGCCAGCTCAGCCGGTTATCTCGCCCGTGAACTCGCACACGTAGGGAAGGTTGCGGAAGCGCTCGGCGACGTCGAGGCCGTAGCCCAGCACGAAGGCGGGCGGGATCTCGAAGCCGACGTAGCGCAGCTCCTCCTGCGTCTTCTGGTTGCCCTGGCGCACGAAGAGCGCGCACACGGCCAGGCTCGCCGGATGGCGGGCCGCCAGGTTCCGCCGCAGGTAGGTGAGCGTGAGGCCCGAGTCGACGATGTCCTCCACCAGGATCACGTGGCGCCCGGCGAGGTCGACGTCGAGGTCCTTGACGATGCGGACGACGCCGGAGGAGCGGGTCGAGGCGCCGTAGGACGAGACGGCCATGAAGTCGATCTCGACCGGCAGGCGGATGGCCCGGGCCAGGTCGGCCATGAACATGAAGGCGCCCTTCAGCACGCCGACGAGCAGCGGCGGGCGGGTGGCGTAGTCGGAGGTGATCTGGTCACCCAGCTCGGCGATCCGCGCCTGGATCTCCTTCTCGCCGACCACGACCGGCCCGAGCGAGGGATCGTCGAGGTGATGGATGAAATCGCCCGGGGAGTTCGTCGGCATGCCTGCTCACGCTAGTGGCCGTTGGCGCCGGTCGAGCCGCAGCCGTCCCCGGGACCGGGCGACCCGCCAACCCCCCGGAAGCTCGCACGCCACCGCCTCGCCCCGCGCCACGGCCAGGACCCGATCGACGCTGGCGCCGTCGGGCGGATGCAGCTCGTCGCCCCCGGGCCCGCCGAGGCGCAGCCACCGTCGGACGGCGCGCCGGGCGAGCGGCGCCGGGGCCGCAGCGAGCGCCCGGGCGTCGCAGGGGTCGAGGGCCGCGGACAGCTCGTCGAGGAACGCGACGTCGTCGCGTGCCAGGTCGGCCTGGCGGGCGAGGATCGGGGCGACGTCGCGCTCGGCGATGTCGTCGAGCAGCGGCAGCAACTCGTGCCGGATCCGGTTGCGGCGGAACGCCGAGTCCCGGTTGGTGGGGTCCTCGACCGGCTCGAGGCCCAGGGCCGCGCACAGGGCCCGGGTCTCGCGGCGGCGCAGGCGGCGCAGCGGGCGGCTCCGCGGGTCCATGCCGGCAAGGCCGTCGAGGCCGGCGCCCCGCAGCAGGTTCAGCAGCATCGTCTCCGCCTGGTCGTCGGCGGTGTGCCCGGTGAGCACACCCGCCGGGAGGGCGGCGTAGCGGGCAGCCCGGGCGCGAGCCTCGAGATTCGGGCCGGGCTCGACCGGGGCCCGCACCCCGCGGAACGCGGCACCCCAGCGGTCGGCGGCGGCCCGTACGACGTCGGCCTCGCCGGCGGATCCCGGCCGCAGCCCGTGGTCGACGTGCACGGCCGTGACCCGGCAACCGGACCCGACGGCGAGGACCAGGAGCGCCAGCGAGTCGGCCCCGCCCGACACGGCGCACGTCACCGCGGTCCGAGCCGGCGGAAAATCGCACCGGGCCAACAGGGCGGCGAGCAGCTCGCCACCCGGAGGCGTTACCTCAGTTCGTTCGGAGGTCATGGTTCATGGCCTCGGGCGGGACCCGACGGTCAGCCCCCTACCCGACGAGCTCCTCGGACAGCTTGACCCTGTCCAGCCACTCCTGCGGGGCCCGGATCTCGGCCAGGGTGGGCACCCACTCGGGCCCCCGCCAGGCGGCGTCGAGGGCGTCGGGACCGCCGTGGCGCTCGACGTAGGCGATGAACGACTCGCCCTGCGCGTACTGCTGGAACTTGGCGTCGATGCCGAGCGCCTTCTGCAACAGCTTGGCCACGCTGCCCCCCTGCTTCCGCCGCTCTCGCAGCGCCCGCGAGAACCGGGCGGCCGAGGGGACGTGACCCTTGCCGGCCCGGTCCATGGTGACGTCGCCGTGGCCCTCGAGCAGGCTCATCAGCCCGCCGATCCGGCCGAACAGCTCACGCTGGTCCGGGCTCGCCAGCAGGGTGGCGATGCCACCCTCGTCGAGTGGGTTGTTGCCCGAGCGCAGGTCCTCGACGACGCGGCCGAGGGCGTCGAGGAACCGCTTGGGATCGGGATCGACGGCGTCGAGCGTCTGTTCGACCAGGGAGAGGAAGTGCGGTCGCAGCCACGGCACGCCGGTGAACTGCGCCCGGTGGGTCACCTCGTGGAGGGCGAGCCACAGGCGGAACTCGTGGGGCGGGAAGGCGTAGCGCTTCTCCAGCGCCAGCACGTTGGGACCCACGTAGTAGACGACGTCCTGATCCTCCGGGTCCTCGTCTTCGATCACGAGCAGGTCGTACTGACCGAGCACGCGGGTGGCCATCCACCCGAGCAGCGTGCCGACCTCGATACCGGCGATCCGGCGCGACACGGCCGCCGGCATCGCGGCGATCCCCTGCTTGTCGCCCGTGCGCTCGGTCATCTTGTCCGTGAGCGGGCGGAGCAGGCGACCGAAGCTGGCGAGGTTGGCGCGCACCCAGTCGGCCCGATCCACCACCCGGGCCCGGGCCGGGCCGCCGGCCGAGCGCAGCCCGGTGGCCGCGGCCACCAGCTCCTCGGCCTGCGCGGTCACCTCGGCGAAGTCGGACGCCAGCCGGTCGTAGTGGTATGACGCCGCCAGCGGCTCGTGACCGGAAACCCGGACCGCCACGCGTGCGGCGAGGCCCCAGTCGACCGGGCCGACGGGCACCTACCGCGCCCCCACCTGGCCGGCCCCCACCTATGAATCCTTCTTGGGATAGCGGGGTGACTCCACCTTCGTCAGGTACCCGAACGCCAACGCGGCGAGCGTGAGGACGGCGCCCAGCACGAGCGCCACCCCGATCCAGTAGTGCCAGACCACCGCGAGCATGGGTCGCATGCTAGGCAACGAGCACCACAGTCGCGAAGCGCACCCGGCCGGCTGAGGCCCGGTGACGGGCTCAGTCCGTGAGCCGGGAGGCCTCCGACTCGAGCGCCGTACGGATCTTCTCCATCAGCGCGTCCGGCACCTGTTCCTGGCACTTCCGCCGCACGACCGCCCGCAGTTCGGCCTCGAAGTCGTAGGGCTCGGCGCACGGCTGGCACTCGTCGAGGTGGTGCTGGATGGCGACGCGGCGGTCCTCGGTCAGCTCGCCGTCTAGGAAGCCGTACAGCTCGTGGAGTGCGTCTTGACAGTCAGACATGAGCATCGTCCGGAACCGGAGCCGTGAGATTGCGCTCCACGGCAAACTCGTACAACCGCTTCTGAAGCGCCTTTCTTCCCCGGTGGAGGCGACTCATGACGGTCCCGATGGGGATGTCGAGTATTTCGGCGATCTCTTTGTAGGCGAATCCCTCAACGTCCGCCAGCAGTACGGCCATGCGGAAGTTCTCGGGCAACGACTCGAGCGCTTCCTTCACCTCGGCGTCGGTGAACCGCTCGAGCAGCTCGTCCTCGGCGCTCCGGCCCGCCATGGCCGCCTCGAGGCCGCCGATGCGGCGGTAGAGGTAGAGGTCCTCGACCTCGTCGAGCTCGGTCTCCTCGGGCCGACGCTTCTTGGCCCGATAGCTGTTGATGTAGGTGTTGGTGAGGATGCGGTACAGCCAGGCCTTGAGGTTGGTCCCTTCCTCGAACCCCTCGAACCCGCGGTAGGCCCTCAGGTACGTCTCCTGCACGAGGTCCTCGGCATCGGACGGGTTGCGGGTCATGCGCAACGCCGCGGCGTACAGCGACGGCATGAGTCCCATCGTCTGCTCGGCGAACGTCGCCCGGTCGGCCACAGCGGGACCCTACCGCTCGCCCGTGAGGCACCCAACCGCCCGGTATGTTGCCGCGTCATGAGCTTCGAGACCGATATCGCGACCCTGCGTGAGCGCGCCCGGGCGACGATCAACGAGGGCCCCATCACCGACGCCTACGGCGCCGATCGCATCCAGGTGATCGACGTCCTGAACCAGGCGCTGGCCACCGAGATCGTCTGCGTCCTGCGCTACAAGCGCCACTACTTCATGGCCGACGGGCTCAACAGCGGCCCGGTCGCGGCCGAGTTCCTCCAGCACGCCAACGAGGAGATGGGGCACGCCGACCGGATCGCCATGCGCATCACCCAACTCCAGGGCGAGCCCAACTTCTCGCCGGCCGGCATCGAGACCCGCTCGCACTCCGAGTACGTCGAGGGCAGCGGCCTGGTGGACATGATCAAGGAGGACCTGGTCGCGGAGCGCATAGCGATCGAGTCCTACGCCGAGATCGTCAAGTGGCTGGGCGACAAGGACCCGACCACGCGTCGGCTGATGGAGGAGATCCTGGCCGTGGAGGAGGAGCACGCCGACGACCTCCTCAACCTCCTCGCCGACCTGGAGAAGCAGGGCTAGGGCCGAGCCGCGTCAACGGGGGACCAGCGCCCCCGCCGAGTAGGTGACCGACGGGTCCCAGAGGATGAACCGGTCGATCCCGAGCGAGGCAGCGGCATCGATCTGGGCCCGCACCTGGGCATCGCCGTAGCCCACGCCCCGCAGGCCGAAGTCCTGCAGCCACGGAGCGAGCACCGCACCCCGGTAGGCGGACGCCTGCTGGAACCGCTGGAGCACGGCACGCACGAGGTCACCGGGCTGGTTGACGGGGCTGGCCACGTTGTGCCGCCCGGCGCTCCAGTACCCGGGGAAGATCTGCGGAGCCACGTAGTCGGCATTGGCGGCGATGCGGGGAACGTCCTGGCCCACGAGGTCGCCCTGCTCGGCCGCCTCGCCGTCGGTCGTCACGCCCTGGTAGGCGCCGCGCCGGCGGAGCTCGCTGTGGGCCTCGGCCAGGAACCCGACGATCTGCTCGCTCGGCGAACCCGACAGGCCCGGGATCACCATGCCCGCCAGATCACCGCCGGGGCGCCGAGTGTCGTCCCACAGGATGTCGTCGACGCCCCGGTTCACGGCGTCGAGCGCGATGGCGAGGTTGTAGCGGCGAACCGCAGGATCGGCGAAGTTGGTGAACTGCCCGTCGGAGCCATAGGGACCGCCACCGGGCGACTGGATCACCTGGTTGGTCTCGCCCGCTCCCCAGGCGGCGTGCGCCAGCGCCGGATCGCGAAATGCCACGACCCTGCCGATCACGCGAGCCCCGCGGTCCTTCAGCACCCGGACCGCGTCGTCGAGGTCGTAGAACGCGGTCACGGCCCCGATCTGGTGGGCGCGCTCGACGGTGGTGTCGTAGCCGACGATGCCCTGGTCGTCCTTGAGGTCGAGCTCCACCGTGTCGATCCGGCCCTCGTCGACCAGGCGGAGGATGCCGTTGCGCAGCTCCTCGTTCCCCCACGCCGGCCCGCTGACGTGCACGCCTCGCAGGCTGGGATAGGTCACCGGGACGACCACCGACGCGGGCGTGACGTTGCCGGCCTCGTCGACGGCCTCGAGCGCGATCGGGCCCGCCGGGGCACGCGTGTACGACAGCGTGAAGTTGCCGTCGTCGTCGACCTCGACCTCCTCGCCGTCGGCCCGGAGCTTCGATCCCGCCTCGACCCTGCCCTTCACCTCTGCGGCCGCGTCGATCGCCACCGGCTCGACCATCGGCGGCACCTCGACCGTCGGCGGCGTCAGGTCGACGGTGAAGTCCCAGGTGAGATGGGCGTCGTCGAGCACCGCGCGCGGCACCGCCAGCACCAACTGGTGCTCGCCCTCGGCGAGCTCGCCCGGCGGCTTCCACACCATGGTGGCGCCGTCGAGTGTCGGCTCCTCGACCGCCTCCCCGTCGAAGCTCAGCGACGCCGCGCGGGCGTCGCTACGCGACGCGAACTTGACCTTCACCTCGAGCGCGGCCGCAGCGCGACCGTCGAGCGCGGCGCCGTCCTCGAGGCCCGTCTGGTCGACGTCGACCCGGGTGGCCCGGTACGCGAGCACGCCGACGAACGCGATCGTCGCGATGGCCACCACCGCCGCGAAGATGGTGCCGGCCTCGATCCGCTTGCGCTGCTCGCGGAACACGGTCGGCCCGGCCGACTTGCGCTCCTCCAACGCCAGTGGGTGGGGGGCGAAGTCGAGCCTGCCGCTGCGCCACGGCCGCCGTCCCCGCCCCTTGCGTTTGCCCAGCCGGAGCGTGTGACGCGACCCCTCGTCCTCGGTCCCCGGCATGTCGCTCAGCGAAGACGTCACGGTCGGCTCGGTTCTGTCCGGCGATAGACGGGAGTCAGTCTCCACATCCCGCGTTCGCCCCGCAACGACCCAATCTCGGCCTCGCGAAAACCCTGCTCGCGGTGGCCGCGCTACGGAGAGAGATACCCGTCGCATGGGGTGGTTTCGCGGGGATTCCATATGTAACACTGCCGTCAGCGGGGGACACGACACGGGGAGGACCGGCCGTGGTTGACGACGAAGGCACCGAGGGTCAGCCAGACCTTCTCGGGTCGAGCGTCGATGTCCCGGCGCCGGGATCGATCGACGGACTCGACTACATCGCCCCCACCGCACCGCCGTCGCGTGTCGGCCCAACCGACATCGCCCAGGTTCGCGACGCCGCGGCATCGGTGAAGCGAGGCGACATGCGCTGGGGCGGTGGCTTCGGTTTCGACGCCGCGCTGGTCGAGACGCGACGGGCGCGCGACCTGCTCGAGGCCCGCTGCCCGCCGAGGCTCCGGCCCGACCTGTTGGTGGCGGTCGGGTGGCTCGCATGCAACACCGGGTTCATGGCGTTCGACGTCGACCGCTACCGCGACGCCTCCCGGCTCTGGCAGATGGCGTCGCACTGCGCCGAGGAGGCCGACAACTGGAGCCTGCAGGCGCGGGTGCTGGGGTCGATGGCGCGCCAGGCGACCTGGTTGGGGCAGCCGTCGGAGGCGCTCGCCCTCCTCGAGCGGGCACTCGAGGACGCCTATGGGCGCCTCGTGCCCACCGAGCAGGCGATGCTGTGGGCGCTCAAGGCCCGTGCCCACGCCGAGGCCGGCGAGGTCGAGGCCACCGAGGCGGCGATCGGGACGGCCGACCAGTGGTTCGCAGCGCGCGACCTCGACGAGTGCGGCGACCGTCCGTGGGTGGCGCACTACAGCCACGCCCACCACTGGGGAGACACGGGACTGGCCTGGGATCGCCTGGCGGTGACCGGGCACAGCGCCCACGCGGTCGTCCAGGCCGGGGGGCGCCACCAGGCGGCCGCCGACGGCCACGGCGAGGACGCCGCCCGGTCGCATGCGCTGGCGCTCGTGGCGCTGGCGCAGCTCGACACGACGGTCGGCGACCTCGACCGCGGCGTCGAGGCCGGCCACCGGGCGCTGGCGGCGGCGCGGCGCGTCAGCTCCGGCCGCGTGCGCGACAACCTGATCGCCCTGCACGAGAGCATGGCCCCGCACAACGACCGCAACGACGTCGCCGACCTCCGCGAGCAGATCGCCTCCGTCCTGCTGGCCGCCTGAGCCGGTCTTTGAAGGAAATCCGGGGCGCTGGCCCCGAAGATCTTCAAAGACGCGTATTGACGGTGTCGGTGACGGGCATCGCGCTGCGCTCCTGTACGAGCCCGCGAGCCCGAGAGGAGAATCGAACTCCTGACCTACGCATTACGAGTGCGTTGCTCTGCCGTCTGAGCTACTCGGGCGGGAAGGGGTGAGGATAGCAGCGCCCTGGTCGCCGCCCGCCGGTGCCGGTGGCAGCCGGGCGACCAAGGCTTGCAGCAGGAGCGTCTCGTTGGGGTAGCGGATCAGGGCCAGCCCGGCCTCGTCGATGCGCGCCAACGCATCGACCAGCCTGGCCGAGGACGGACCCGTGCCGGTGGCGACCAGCGCGTCGCGGTAGGCGGCCGCCAGGGTGGCGAGCCCGAGCCGCAGCTCCGCCATGCGGAACCGCCGCACCTCTCGGCGGTGACGCGTCTCCGTCTCGCGCTTGCCGGCGCCCCGCAGCCCGAACTGCGCCACCTGGGCCTCGACGGCGGCGGCCTCGTCCGCCTGTCGCTGCTGCAGCGGGACCAGCGCCTCGCCGATCATGGCCTGCAGCTCCGCCACGATCTGGGCGGCGCGGGCCCCGGTGCCGTCAACCCGGCGGGGGACCTCCCGCCACGCTCGGTGCCTCAGGGCCAGGCGGTCGTCGGTCGCCAGGGTCCGGGCCCGGTCCATGTCGCCCGACGACGCCGCGGCCGCCGCGGCCGCACGGTCGGGTGGCACACCCTCCGACAGCAGCCGCTCGGCGATGGCCGCTGCCGCCAGCGGGCAGACCTCGATGCGCACGCACCGGCTGGCGATCGTCACCAGCTCGGGCACCACCTCGGTAGCCAGCAGAACGAACACCGTCGATGCCGGCGGCTCCTCGATCATCTTGAGCAGGTAGCCGGCGGCCTCGTCCTCCATGAGCTCGCACCCGAGGGCGACGACCACCTTGCGGTCGCCCTCGACCGGCGCCAGGGTGGCGTGCCGCACCATGCGCTCGGCCTCGCCCTTGCGGAACGTCATCCCCTCGGGCTCGACGATGCGCAGGTCGGGATGCTGCTCCGCGAGTGCGAGCCGCACATGACGCTCGCGGTCGCTGTCGCTGGCGTCGGGCGTGGCCAGGACCCGGGCGGCGAAGCCCCGCGCCAGCGCCCGCTTGCCGGAGCCCGGCGGGCCGACCAGGAGGTAGGCGTGTACGGGCGCCCGTGCCGCCGCCTCGAGCTGGCGGATCGCCGCAGCCTGGTCGACGACGTCGCGCCACGGATCGCTGTTGCGGGCCGGCGCGCTCGGCGAGGTCATGGGTTCCACCACTCCATAGATGAGGCCATGAGTTCGGTATCCGGAACCTATGACCTCGGGCGGCCCGGCGTGGAACCTATGACCTCCGGCCGGACGGCCCGCCGTCGGCCGACGGCCCGCGCCCAACGCCATTCGCGAGCTCCGGGCAGCGGGCGACGACCGACTTCCACACCACCGCCTCGACGTCGTCGGCGGGCGCCGTGCCGTCCACGACCACCCAGCGCGACGGGTCCGCCGCCGCGAGCGCCCGGTACCCCCGCATCACCCGGTCGTGGAACCCGTCCCCGGCGCCCTCGAGACGGTCCGGCTCCGGATCGGGACGACCGGCGGCGCGGGTCGAGCCCAGCTCCCGGGGAACGTCGAGGAGCACCACCACGTCGGGCACCAGCCCGGCTGCGGCCCAGTGGGACAGCCGGCGCAGCTCGTCGACGGGCAGCCCCCGCCCGAAG
>Ga0081538_10005503_pt1 | contig 11376 bp, 11 predicted proteins | sample TabmetS5T2R1_FD_71022 | JGI IMG/M metagenome (GOLD analysis project Ga0081538, IMG submission 71022) | Tabebuia heterophylla rhizosphere microbial communities from the University of Puerto Rico - S5T2R1 | ecosystem: Host-associated > Plants > Roots > Rhizosphere ... | reverse complement strand
GCCAGGCGTCGAGCAGGTCGGCCAGCTCCCCGGCCATGCGGTCGGCCGCGTAGGTGTACTGCGACAGGTCGTTGGTCCCGATGGACATGAAGTCGCAGGCCTGGGCCACGTGCCGGGCCCGGATGGCCGCCGCCGGCACCTCCACCATCACCCCGCCCGAGGACAGCCCGCGCCCGCGCACCTGCTCGGCGAACGCGGCCGCCTCGGCCTTGGTCGAGACCATCGGCGCCATCACCCAGACCTCGGCCTTGCTGGCCGCGGCGGCCCCGGCGACCGCCGTCAGCTGGTCCTCCAGCAGCTCGGGATGCCGGCGTGAGGTCCGCAGCCCGCGCACGCCGAGGGCGGGGTTGGGCTCGTCGGGCACGGTCACGAACTCCAGCGGCTTGTCGGCGCCGGCGTCCAGCGTCCGCACGACCACCTTGCGGCCCTCGAAGGCATCGAAGACGCGCTGGTAGACCGCCTGCTGCTCCTCCAGGGTGGGCGCGTTGGGCCGGTCGAGGAACAGGAACTCGGTCCGGAACAGCCCCACGCCCTCGCTGTCGGCGGCCGCGGCCGGCGCCAGGTCCTTGTCGCCGGCGATGTTGACCAGCAGCTGCACCGGGTGCCCGTCGGCGGTGCGGCCGGGCCCGCTGACCGACTCCAGGGCGGCCAGCTTGGCCTGCTCGGCCTCCAGCGCCTGCTGCACGGTGGCCTCGTCGGGGGCGACGGCCACGGTCCCCTCGGTCCCGTCGACCAGGACGGTCTCGCCCTCGGCGATGCCGGTGGCGCCGTGGACGGTGACCACCGCCGGGATGCCGAGCGATTTGGCCAGGATGGCCGTGTGGCTGGTCGGCCCGCCCTCCTCGGTGATGATGGCCCGCACGCGCTCGGCGTCCAGGGTGGCCGTGTCGGCCGGGGCCAGGTCGAGGGCGACCAGCACGAAGGGGTGGCCGGGGTCGGGGACGCCGGGCATCGGCACCCCGAGCAGGGTGGCCACGGTGCGGTTGCGGAGGTCGTCGAGGTCGGCGACCCGCTCGGCCATGTAGGGCCCGGCCGCCAGCAGCATGGAGCGGAAGTCCTCGAAGGCCTCGACGACCGCGGTCACCGCCGCCTTGCCGGCCTGCACCCCCTCGGTGACCTTGGAGGCGAGGGTGGGGTCCTCGGCCATCATCGCCTGGGCGGCGAGCACGCCGGCCGCCTCGCCGGGGGCGCGCGAGGCCCGCTCCTCCAGGCTGGCGGCGACCTCCCGCATCGCGTCCATGGCGGCCTGGTTCTCGGTCTCGGCGTCGCCCGACGCCTTGACGTCGGTCGGAACCACCGGAGGCGCGGCCATCTTGGCCACGGGGCCGGCGGCGACGCCGGGGCTGACCCCGATGCCGCTGAGTGTCTCGGCCATGGCTACCCCTCGCTGTCGAGGTCCCTGGCGACCAGGGCGGCCAGTTCGTCAAGGGCCTGGTCGGCGCCGTCGCCGTCCGCGGCCAGCACCACCTCGTCCCCGCCGCGCGCGTCCAGGGCCAGCACCGACAGGATGCTGCGAGCGTCGACCGGGTCCCCGCCGGTCTTGGCGATCGTCACCTTGACGGGCTGCTTCGCCGCCGCCTGCACGAACATGGCCGCCGGCCGGGCATGCAGGCCGACCTTGGAGCCGACAACGACACGGCGCTCGGGCATAAGAACCTCCGACCTCCGGCACGCCGGGACCAGCCCGGCCCTCCCATGTGGCAGACAGTATCAACGCCGAGCCGCCGTGGGCGACTAGTTCGACCCCTCTCGGCGTCTTTCGCGGGATGCTACTGTGGATCGATCAATTGGCCTAGTCCACTTTGGAGGTCGCGTGCCGGGCCGGATGCGGGTCGAGATCGCCGAGCAGCCGGAGGCGCTGCGCCGCACCTTCGAGGCGCTGCTCCCCCAGGTCGGCGAGCTGCGGGCCCTGGCAACGGACACCCGGCAGGTGCTGTTCATCGCCCGCGGCTCCTCGGACAACGCCGCCGTCTACGGCCAGTATCTCTGCTCGGCCCGCGCCGGCCGCCTGGCCTCCCTGGCCGCCCCCTCCCTGGCCACCGTCTACGCCGCCCGCCTCGACCTCCGCGGCGTGCTGGCGGTCGCCGTCTCCCAGTCCGGCGCCACCGAGGAGATCGTCACCACCCTCGACTGGTCCCGCGCCTGCGGAGCCCGCACCGTCGCCATCACCAACCAGCCCGGGTCGCCCCTCGCCGAGGTCGCCGACGCCACCCTCGTCACTCAGGCAGGCGATGAGCGGGCGGTCCCGGCCACCAAGACCTACACCACCCAGCTCGCCGCCATGGCCGTTCTGGCCACCGCCCTCAGCGCGGGACCAGGTGGGGGGATCGACCTGGGGGCGTTGGGGCGGGTGCCGGAGGCGGTGGCGGCGATGCTGGAGGTGGCGCCGGCGGCGGAGGCGCTGGCCGAGCGGCTGGCGGGGGTCGACACGCTGGTGGTGTCGGGGCGCGGGTTCGCGTACTCGACCGCGCTGGAGCTGGCGCTGAAGCTCAAGGAGGCGTGCTACCTGACGGCGGTCGGCCTGTCGCACGCCGACCTGGTCCACGGGCCGATCGCGATCGTCGACGCGGACACGCCGGCCCTGCTGGTCGCGGCCGGCGACGGGCCGATGGTCCCGGAGATGACCGGCCTGGCCCGCCGGATCGCGGGCGCCGGCGCCCCGGTCTACGGGATCGGCGGCGACGCCGGCTTCGTCGCCGCCTGCCGGACCGCGCTTCCCGGCCCGGCGCTGCCCGAGCACCTGGCCCCGCTCGCCCTGGTCGTTCCCGGCCAGCTCCTGGCCGAGGCCCTGGCCAGAGCCAGGGGCATCGACCCGGACGCCCCCCGCGGCCTCCGCAAGGTCACCCAGACCGGCGCCTGACGCCCAGGAGCGCGATGGGCGCTATCGCGGCGCGGCCCGGAGCAGGGAGGACTCGCCGATGTACCGCCGGTCGTCCATGAAGGCGCGGCGCCACAGGAAGTACTCGGAGCGGGGGCGGTCGTCGGTGATCTGGGGGCCGTCGCCGACGAAGGCGCGGAGCCGGTCGTCGGCCAGCCACTCCGAGCGGCGGACGACCTCGACCCATCCGTCGGCGTCGGTCGGAGGATGGTCGGGCACGTCGTTCAGGTCGCGCAGGGCGGCCGGCGTGCCCAGGACCCGGCGGATGTTGGCGTCGGTGAACGCGAGGGGAGCGTCCGAGCCGAACATGAACACCCCGTGCCGGCCCGGCGACAGCGCCAGGCGGACGTGGCCGAAGACGCCGGCGAAAGTGCGGACGTGCTCCTTGAAGTCGTCCAGCGGCAGGGCGTAGGGGATCCAGAGCATGAACACCCCGCCCGGCCGGAGCCGGGCCTTGCCCTCGGACAGGAACTCGCGGGTGTAGAGGACCACCGACCCGGCGCTCTCGATCGGCGGGGCGGGGTCGACGGCGACCATGTCGTAGGTCTCCCGCGACAGGCGGACGTAGTTGCGGCCGTCGCTGACGATCACCCGGCCCTGGGGGTGGTTGAGGAAGCGGTCGGCGTCCGGGAAGAACACCGGCATGCGGCTGGGCACGGTGGGGGACAGCTCGACCGCGTCGGTGCGCAGGCCCATCTGGAGCCCCGAGCGGTAGGTGCCGCCCATGCCGAAGGCGATCACCAGGAAGTCGCGGGCGTCCGGCCGCAGCGCCTTGGAGAGGTAGCCCATCAGCTTGGTGTCGACGGTGAGCGACGTCATCCCGACCCCGCCGACCAGCAGCCGCCGCCCCTTCTCGGGGCCGCCGACGGTGTCGACGGTGGCCAGCTCGTCCTCGGCGTGGGTGACCGGCAGCCCGGTGCCGCGCAGCTGGTTCTCGGTCTTGGTGCGGGTGACCGGCAGGTCGAGCGAGGAGGCGACCAGCGCCAGCACCGCCAGCCCGGCCAGCCCCCCGGCCACCAGCCGCGCCCGCCCCCCGCCCGACCGGCCCCGCTCCGCCGGGCCCTCGGGCGGCCGCGGCGCGGTCAGGCCCCGGTCGCTGGCCAGCAGGGCCGCGCCGGCGAGGAGGTTGATGGCCCCCAGCAGCAGGATCGAGCCGTTGGTGCCGAGGGTCCCGGCGAGCACGAACGCGGCGCTGAACGAGCCGAGGATCGAGCCGAGGGTGTTGGCCGCGTAGAGGAGGCCGACGCTGGCCCCGGCCGCCTCGGCCGACGGCGTGGCCAGCCGCCCGGCGAGCGGGAAGGCGTAGCCCATCAGGATCGTCGCCGGGAGCAGGATGGCCACCGTGCCGACCTTGGACGAGACGTGGCCGAGGATCCCGCTGCCGAGGACGACCGTGAGCTGGGCGAGCAGGCCGATGGCGCCCAGGCACAGGCCGAGCACGCCGAGCCGCTCGCGCTCGGGCCGGGAGAAGCGCCGGTACAGGAAGCTGCCGACGGCGATGCCGAACAGGAACACGGCCAGGATGGTGGTGAAGACGTAGATGTTGGAACCGGTGCCCTCGGCCAGCATCCGGGTCCAGAGCACCTCCAGGGCGAGGGAGACGAACCCGGAGACGAAGGTCGCCGCCAGCACGACCCGCCGGCGGGGACGGAACCAGCGCGGCACCTCGGGCCGGGCGGGCCGCTCGCGGGGGGCGGCCGGCTCGCCGTCGGCACCGGGAGCCGCCTCCCAGCGTCGCGACAGCGCGAGGGCGCCGAGGCCGGCCGCGAGGTTGAGGGCCACGGCCAGGTAGCTGGTCAGGCGCAGGCCGAGGAACTCGATGAGCACGAAGCCGCCCAGCAGCGTCCCGGCCATGGCGCCGATGGTGTTGGCCGCGTACAGCTCGCCCAGGCGGGCCCCGGTCTCGTCCAGGGTCCGGACGAGATAGCGGGTGAGCAGGGGCAGGGTCATCCCCATCAGGAAGGTGGCCGGCGCCACCGCCGCCAGGGCCAGGGCGAAGCGGACCCCGGCCAGCTGGCCGGGTCGCTCGACCAGGCTGGGCCACACGCCCCGGTACAGCTCGGCCAGCCCGGTGAAGATGAACGGCAGGAAGGCGGCCATGGCCGCCACGGCCAGCTCGACCAGCCCGTAGAGGCGCAGCGGCCGCCGGGTGGTGCCGGCCAGCCGGCCCCCGATCAGGCTGCCGAAGCCGAGGCCGGCCATGAACGCGGTCACGATCGTGGCCACCGCCTGGGTGGTGTTGCCGAACACCAGCACCAGCTGGCGCGACCACACCACCTGGTAGATGAGCCCGGCGGCGCCGGAGGCGACGAACAGGGCGAGCACCACGCCGCGCAGCGACGGGGTGGCGCGGCTGCCGGGTCGGGATGGGGAGGTGGCGACGGCCACGGGCAGGACTCCTCGGCGATCGATGCAGACCCGCAGGAGGCTTCCAGATGGCGGCCCCGGCCGGCAAGCGGCCGTCCATACCCCCGGGCGGCGCGCGGAACCGTTCGGGCGCGGGCGACGTCCCATCCAGCAGGCACCGACACGGGAGGGTGAGCATGCAGCTTCGCCGGGCGGCGGTTGGGGTGGCGGTGGTCGCGACGGTGGTCCTCGCCGGGTGCGGCCGGGGCGGGGACGGGAGCGGCGGCGGGGGCCAGGCGGCCGCCGACCGCGCCGCGACCGAGGCGCAGTCGGCGCCCGCGGCCGACCAGGGGCGGTCCCAGGGCGGGGCGGCCGCCCCCGCGGGGAAGCCCGGCTCCACCGGGGCGGCCGCCCAGGTGCGGCTGGTCGACCTCGGCAACCGGATCGCGCGCACGGCCACCGTCGACCTGGAGGTCGACGAGGGCCAGCTCGACGAGACCATCAACAAGGCCAGCGACGCGGTGGTCAAGGCCAAGGGCATCTACGTCGGGTCGTCGACCTCGGTGCCGAGTGGCGAGCCGGCCAGCGGCCAGGTCAGCTTCCGGGTCCCGGTCGACGCCTTCGAGTCGGTCCTGCGCGAGCTCAAGGGCCTCGGCACCTACCGCGGCGAGCAGTCGAGCACCGAGGACGTCACCAACCAGTACGTCGACCTCAACGGCCAGCTCGCCGCCTGGCGGGCCCAGGAGCGGGTCTACCTGCGCCTGCTCGACCGGGCGAGGTCGGTGACCGACGTGATCGCGGTCCAGAACCAGCTCCAGCAGGTGCAGTCGAACATCGAGCGCCTCCAGGGACAGCTGGACCAGCTGGAGGACCGGTCGTCGTTCTCGACCATCGTGCTGCAGATCAGCGAGCCGGGCGCGGCCGCCGGACAGCCGCAGGGCCGGCTGGCCCGGGCGTGGGCCACGGCCGTGAACGGCCTCGGGGTGATGGCGGCGGCCGCGCTGGTCGCGGTCGTGTGGGCGATCCCGGTGGCGATCCTGGCCGGGCTGGTCCTGCTCGGGCTGCGGACGCTGCGGCGCCCCCGGCCAGACGTTCTGGGGTAAGGTGCCGCCTGATCGGCTTGAACCACTCAAGCGTCACGAGTCGCATGTCGACGCTTGCCGGGCCCGTCACCCGGCCGCGGCGCGGCCCCGCGCCGGAGGCGGGTCGCGCCGGCGTGGTCGGGGTCGGCGAGCGCCGCCCGGCCCGACGGCACCGGGCCGTGGCCGACCGGGCCCCGCTCGACCGCCCCGCCCGACCCGTCCTGCCCGCCCGGCCCGCCCGACCCGCCCGGCCCGTCTCGCCCGACCCGACGCCGCCTGCCCCGCGACCGACGCCACCACCGGGAGGGGTCCGGGGAGGACGAGGTCGGCCACTGGCCGGGTGAGCGGGAGCGCTGGCGCGACGGTGAGGAGCGCCGGCCGGCCTGGAACGGCGACCGGAGCAGGCCGAGGGGTGAGCGGCTCTTCAGTGACCTGGAGGTCACCGACCAGCCGCGGTGAGCACCGGAGAAATCCCGTAACGATCCCGGAACGCTCAGCGAGGATGCTGTGCTCGAAGCACCCAAGCTGAGGAGGCCAGGCGATGTCTGCCACCGGGAACCACACCCTTGTCCACGGCCTGCTCTCGATCGTCGTCGGCCTGGCCTATGCGGCCGCGGTCCTCGTTCTCGTGCAGCTCGTGCCCATCATGGGCGGCGGTCTGGCCGTGGCCATCTCCACCCTCGCCGTCGCCGCGTTGCTGCGGCCGCTCTGGCGCCGGACCCAGGACGCCGTGAACCGGCGCTTCAGCCCGCTACGGTGACGAGCTGGCGGTCTCGGCGGCCGGGGCGGCCACGAAGATGCAGAACGGGTGCCCGGCCGGGTCGGCGTAGACGCGCAGAGGCTCCTCGGGATTGTCGGCGTCGTCCTCGAGCAGCTGGGCGCCGAGGGCCAGCGCCCGCTCGTGCTGGGCGTCGAGCTCGGCCTTGGTCGGGACGGTGAAGTCCAGGTGCAGTTGCTGGGGGACCGGGCCCTCCGGCCAGGTCGCCTTCGCGAGCGCGGGCACCTGCTGGAACGCCACCTGGGTGCCGCCGGCGGCGTCCCGCAGCACCAGCCAGTCCTGGCCCTGGGGGTCCGGCTGGCCCGGCGCCGGCGGCTCGTCCCCGGCCCGGTAGCGCAGGCCCAGCAGGCGGCGGTAGAACTCGGCCAGCTCACGGGCGTCGGTGGCGTCCAGGACCACCTGGCGAAGCCTCGGGAACCCTTGGTCCGCCACCACAGGACCTCCTCGATCAGGCCGGACCGACGCTGGCGACGATGGCCCGCCCCAGCTCCTCGGGCCGGGTGAACTGTGGCCAGTGGCCGGTGGGCAGGTCGACGTGCTCGACCTCGCGGATCCTGGCGAGCTCCCGCACCGGGCCCAGCCCCTGCTCGATCCACCCCCGGAGCAGCTCGCTGGTGAACTCGGTCGCGACGACGGTGACCGGCACGTCATAGCGACGCTCGTCGGAGAGCCGCTGCGGCTCGCCGATCACCCCCGCCGGCGAGGGGATCGCCCGCTCGCGGAACGCCGCCCGCAGCCGGTCGTCGAGGTCGACCAGGTCCCCCTCCTCGAAGTCCGACCAGTCCGGCAACGGGACCTCGCCGTTCCGGACCGGGAACTCGTCGGCGATGGTGTCCCCGTCGCCGGTGGGGAAGCCGCCGATGTAGACCGCACGGGCGACCCGGTCGGGCCGGGCGTCGACCGCGGCGTAGGCGATCCCGCACCCGCCGGAGTGCCCCACGACCGCCACCTTGCCGCCGGGGCCGCAGGCGTCGATCGCCGCGACGACCGCGCCCACGTGGTCGCGCAGGCTGACCCGCGACCGGTCGGCGGCCTTCGACTCCATGCCGGGCAGCGTGAGCGGGTGGGCGCGGTGCCCCGCCTGCTCCAGGACGGGAACGACCCGCTCCCACGACGACCCGTCGAGCCACAGCCCGGGAACCAGGATGATGTCCATGGCCGAAGGCTAGGCCACGACCCCGACAGCCGACCAGCCACAGCAGCTGGTCAGGGACGGACCCTCGCTGGTGCTAGGGCCGCCGGTCTCTGCGTTGCCAAGCGGTCCAGGATTGGTCGATGTCCGGCCGAGCTCGCAGGGCTTCGACATCGCGGCGGGCGTCGATGACGTCAGTCCAGATGTCGGCTCCGGATCCTGCTCCTCGACGCCGCTGTCGGCGGCCCATCACGGCCGTGTAGAGGCGCCCAGCGCCGTGGCCGAGCAGTGTCAGCGCCGCGAGCAACAGCAGTGGCAGGCCGAGCACGACCAAGACGAGTAGCAGGACCTCCATCGCCCTCTCCCCACAGCTCCCGCGGTACCGCTCCAACCATCGTACCCACCCGGAACTGGCCGGTTCCCCGGTGACCGTCGCGGCCGCTGTCGCGTCTCAGGCCGGGAGAGGCCGTTGCTGCCATACTCTGCCGTGTGACCGAGCCAGATCCCAAGGCGGACCTCCGTCGCTACCTGCAGGCCGCCCGCGAGGCGCTGGTGTGGAAGCTGGCTGGGCTGTCGGAGTACGACGCCCGCCGTCCGATGGTGCCGACCGGCACCAACCTGCTCGGCCTGGTCAAGCACGTGGCCAGCGTCGAGGCGGGGTACTTCGGCGAGACGTTCGGCCGGCCGTTTCCCGAGCCGCTGCCATGGCTGGATGAGGGCGCCGAGCCCAACGCCGACATGTGGGCCACCGCCGAGGAGTCGCGGGAACAGATCGTTGGCCTCTACCACCGTGTCTGGGCGCACTCGGACGCCACGATCGACGCGCTGGCGCTGGACGCCGTCGGCGAGGTCCCCTGGTGGCCCCGGGAGCGCCGCCAGGTCACGCTGCACCGGGTCCTCGCGCACATGATCGCCGAGACCCACCGGCACGCCGGCCACGCCGACATCGTCCGGGAGCTCGTCGACGGCGCCGTCGGGCTGCGGGCCGACAACGACAACATGGCGCCGGGCGATCAGGCCTGGTGGGAGCGGTACCGCAGCCGGCTGGAGCGCGCCGCCCGGGACGCCGGCTGGGCCCCGGAGCGCGGTGGGAACGCGGCAGGCTCGTGACCTGCTGGAACAGATGGAGCGGGCGAAGGGAATCGAACCCTCACCGCGAGCTTGGGAAGCTCCCTCGGGCCGCTCCGTATGGAGCGATCCTACAGCTCGCAGGGAACGCGCACTGACCCTTGTTGTCCGTGAATGACCGCTGTCGACCGATGCTTAGGGCACGCCGGGGGCACGGCCGGCGAGAACGACCCTGGCTCAGGAGTGGCGGCGATGGCACCAGCTCGTGCGATGGGTGAGGCCCGTCCACGACGACTACTCGCCTCGTTGGCAAGCGCTCCGCAGGAGGGCGCGGCAGGCGACTCCAGTGGGATGTTCGGAGCTACCCCTGTCGGAAGTCGCCTTGGCGTTCCCAGCGAGGCGAGAGCGGGATGGTGCCGAGGTCAAGGAACGTCAGGGCGGCCTCCCGGGCATCGTTAGAGCCAACAAGGTGTCGCTTTGGGATGGGCGTGAGCTGGTCGCCAAGCACCAGGGAGTCCCAGCCGTGAAGCGACGGGTCGCCAATGAGGTCGTAGAAGTCGTCATAGCCGAGCTGGGCGAGGACATTGAACCGGTCAGGGCCGCCGCCAACATAGAGCCGCCGGCCGTGGTGTTCCAAGACCAGGGTGGTCGTGGTGTCGCCATTGAGCCGGCGAAGGGCCGCGTCGAGCGCCTCGGGGGAGGGGGCAATGGCTTCGTCCCAGACGTCCTCACCGCCCGGGGACCGCGGATTGAAGGTTCTTGTTTGGAGCGTGATGTTCACAGGCAACCTCACGTCGCGGCCATGAACCGGTGAAGCCTCCGCCGCCGTACGCTACCCGAGTGGCGTGGTACTGCCGGGCCGAGGACGGCCGCCCCCCTGGTCGACACTGGCCTCGTTGGCAGGCCGCCACAGGCGGCCCGGCAGCCAGGCTGCCCTGCCTCAGCCTAGGGAGGCGCATTCGAGCGGAAGCGCGCCCACAGACGTGGATACCGGCGGCGTAGCTGCTCATGGTGCTGGGCATACGGCCACCAGCTGCCAACCAGCTCGGTGGTCCAGCAGGCCTCGGGCGGTAGTTCGCCGCCGGTTCGCTCCTGGTGGACCTCGGCTGCGACGAACCACATCGCCTCACCCCACGGCAACATCCCTTCGCCGGCGTGCAGCTCAGGTAGGTCGGCCAGCGCGTCGGGGTCGGCAAGGGCCGCCTCGTAGGTTCTCTGGCCTTGGCCGATCAGCCATCCCCGAAATCCGAAGAAGTGGTCCTCGGAGACCTGGTCGACGATGGCCTCGGCGGCGCCCCACAGCTGGACGCTGAACGACTCGGCCTGGAGGTCCTCCAGGTTCTGCTGGAAGCCGATCAGCTCGGCCAGCGGGAGCCGACGCAGCTCCGCCTTGAGCGCAGCGGCCTGCTGCTGCACATCACCGCCGCTGGCTTGCCGGGCGGGCTCGATCAGCGACCAGAACTGGTCTCGATCCATGGTCGACCTCGGCATCGGGAACGTCGATGACGCAATGCAACACGAGCACCCGGACAGTCAGCGGCGGCGGATCAGAGGCGTGGCTGCTGCCGGCCGAGGGCGGCCGGAGGCCGCCCGCTGGCCGGCCTTGAGTTCGTAGAGAAAGTCCTCACACGAAGCTCACCAGCACGGACACGACGGCGCGGAACGCCAGCATGCTTCGCCGGGTCCCGCACCGTCGGAGCGCTGGTCGACCCGGCTCGTGGTCCGAATCATAGGTTGGTGCCTGGTCGCCGGTGGTGGCGAGTCCTGCTCGGCCTGCTGGCTTCGGCGGGCCTGGCCGAGACGAAGCAAAAGCGTCCGAGGTTACGCCCGGCGGGCCTCCAGCAGCCGAACGGGCTGGGCGATGCCCGCAAGCTCCACCAGCCCCAGCTCGACGAAGGTCACCCCTTGGGGCGGCGCCCTCTGGATCACGGGCTCGCTCACCAGGACCCGACCGGCGCTGGCATAGGCAGCGATCCGAGCGGCCAGGTTGACGGTGCGGCCGAAGTAGTCGCCGCCCTGTGCCACCACCGGCCCAGCTGCCACCCCCACATGCGCGGGTGGCAGCCCAGCCGCCGGCAGCTCCTCCACCATC
>Ga0081538_10005502_pt1 | contig 11376 bp, 6 predicted proteins | sample TabmetS5T2R1_FD_71022 | JGI IMG/M metagenome (GOLD analysis project Ga0081538, IMG submission 71022) | Tabebuia heterophylla rhizosphere microbial communities from the University of Puerto Rico - S5T2R1 | ecosystem: Host-associated > Plants > Roots > Rhizosphere ... | reverse complement strand
CGTGAAGGGAGCGCTCGCCGCCGGGGCCCTGGTTAACGAGGGCGGCCGTTGGCAGCTCCGCTCGGAGCCTGGGCCGAGTGCCGCGCTCGTCGACCTGATCTCCGACGGCCTTGATGACCTGAGCACCGACGAGCTCGACGCTGCTCGTCTGATCGCGCTCGGTGAGCCACTCGAGCTCGACACGGTGATTCGCATCGCAGGGACCGAGCCGATCGCGGGGTTGGAGGAGAAGGGGCTCGTCCTCGTCGCGGCACCCGCCGCCGACCTTAGCGAGGTGCGTCTCTGCCACCCCCTCTACGGCGAGGTCGTGCGCGGCGCAATGCCGAGCCTTCGTGCCGTCGAGCTGCGGCGCCGCCTGGCCGAAACCGTCCGCGCGAAAGGGTTGCAGCGCCCGGGCGATGCGCTGCGGGTCGCGACCTGGCTCCACGACGCCGGGGCCGAGCTCGACGAGCCACTGCTCCTCGCAGCGGCGTGGGACGCGCTTGCAGCCGGGGACTGCGAGCTCGCCGAACGCTTGGTGCACAGGACTACGCCCGGCCCCGAGACCGCCGTCATCCTGGCAACTACGTACGCGTTGCGGGGCCACTTCGCCGAGGCGGAGGAGACGCTGGCACCGTGGGAGGGCCGGCTGCCGACGAGGGAGCTCGCCGTCGTCTACCTCGAGGAGCGCGCATTGACCGTCCTCCACCTCGGCCTGACCCGCCCCGAGGACGCACTCCAGTTGCTCGGCCGGGCCGAGGAGTGGTTTGCCGATCCGGGTTGGCGCGACCGCGTCGACTTGCTTCGTTCGCAGGTGCTGCTCACCGGCGAGGGCGCCGGTCCGGCACAGGCGATCGAGGACCTCGGCCGGCTGCTCGCGCATGACGACCTGCTTCCCGAGGTCCGCCGTCACGCCTCGATCGGCTACGCGCTGAGCCTGTTTCACGTCGGTCGGACGGAGGAGATGCGTGACCTCACCGCGCAGCTGCGGCCGAGCCTCCCGCTGCGCGACGACGCCGACGTGTACGCCGTTCTGGCGTGGTGCGTGGCGCGGGTCACGCCGGGCCACGAGTGGGACGAGACCGAGCGCTGGCTCGCCGATGCGGATCGCGCGAGCGCGCGCAGCGGCGACCCTCGCACGCGTGGAACGATCGTCGCGCACGTGGCCTTCCTTGCGATGCGCCGCGGCAGGCCGGTCACGGCGGCGAGGCGGGCGCGCGAGGCGATCGGGATCCTCGAGCGCTTCGACCCTGTGCGCCGGCTGCCTGGCGCCTGGCTGGTGCTCGTCACGAGCAACGCGATGCGGGGCGATGCGCCCGCCGCCCGCGCCGCGCTCGACGGGTACGAAGCCGCGATCGGCGACGCGCCGGTCGCCTACCTGCACGCGCTCGAGACCTGCGCCCGCGCGGAGCTCGCAGCGCTCGAAGGCGAGTCGAGCCGGGCAGCGGCGATGCTTCTCGACGCGGTCGCAGAACACGAGGGCGACCCGCTCGACCAGGCCACGCTCCTACACGAGGCCCTGCGCGTGGGTGCACCATCGCGCACAGTCGCCCCGCTCCTGGACAAGGTCGCTGCCAGCTGCGACGCACCGCTCGTCGCGCTCTTCGCGCAACTGGCCCACGCGATGGCGGCGCATGACGGGGCCGCGCTGCTCGCGACCGCGGAGGCGCTCGGCGAGGTCGGCGCCTGGCTCTGGGCAGCCGAGGCGGCGGCCCTGGCGGCAGTGGCGTTCGCGCAGGAGGGCCGTGAGGATTCGGCGCGGCGTGCCACGGCAATGAGCGGCCGATTCCGGCAGGAGTGCGAGGACGTCTGGTCGCCGGTGCTCGCCGCCGTCGAGCTCGCACCTGCCGAGCTGACCCGGCGGGAGCAGGAGATCGTCAGCCTGGCGGCGGGCGGCGCGACCAACGCCGAGATTGCGGAGCGGCTCTTCCTCTCGGTCCGCACCGTCGAGTCGCACCTCTACCGCGCGATGCGCAAGCTGGGCGTCGGCACCCGCGAGGAGCTCGCGACCTAAGCCGACTCGTCGTTCGCGGCGCGCGCGATCCGCTCGGCCTTCGCCTTCGCGAGCGCGATCAGCGGGGCGACACATTCAGGTTCGATGGCGAGCGCAGCGGCGATGAGCGCCTCGTCGGCTCCGGCCTCGGACATCCGCAGGGCGACCGCGAGCGCGATCGGGAGGTGCCGCAGCTGTTCGGCGCGATCCATGCCCGCGAAGGTTCGGCGACGCGCCGCCGCGTGTCGTCAGTAGCGCGGTACTGGATCTAGCTCCCGCGACTACGTAACGCAGTCGATGCAGTAGCGCCCGGTTCGAAATTCAGTAGCGGACTACGGACGAACACTCGCGTCCCCGCGGACATCCTCGAACAACCACCGATGTCCAGATCCGAGGAGATGAAGATGAACAAGCTACTCGTCGTCTGCCTGGCGCTGTCGCTGATGCTGCTAGCCGGCGCCGCCTCGGCAGCCGAAGAACACCGCGGCCTGGCCGGCCGCGCCTCCGCCGCCGGCGACCTGTTCGTCCTGACGGCCGCGGGCGTTCGGCTCGAGCGCCTTCCCGGCGCACGTTCCGATTTCCGGCTCGTCCTACGCGCGCCGGCGCGGAATGTGACTGTGTTCAGCGACCGTCCCGCGCGCAAGGTCGGCAAGCGGTCTGTCACCGGCTTCGTGCAGAGCTGGCGCCGGTTCGGCTTCGGCCGTGTGCCGCCCAACGCGGCGCTCGTGATCGATGACGCACCGGCCGGCCGGGACGTCGCAGTCTTCGAGCTGACGAGCCCGGGGCTCGGGCGAGGTGCGCGGACGCTCACTTTCCGGGCGAAGAGCCTGGGGCGCCGGCCGACCCGCTTGCTGCACCGCCTCGGCCTCAAGGCGGACGGCCCCGCCGCCGGCAGCTTCGGCCGCGCGAGTCTCTTCGTCGATTCGGCCGGAGACCCGGACCCGGTCAATCTCGTCTTCACGCTTCAGAACCTGCCTCACTCGAGCGGGGCCGGGCTCTTCTTCTCCAACGCCGCGATCGCCCGTCCCACCTCGGCCGACACCGACGGGCCGGCAACCGTGTTCTTCGCGGCCAACGGCTGGGGCCTGACCGCCAGGGCGTCGACGCTCAACGGAAAGGTCCAGCTGAACGTCGAGCCCAACGCCGGAGCTACTGCCCTCAAAGGCACGGCCAACGTCGCCGGCGGCTCCGTCACGGTCGCAGTGGGGAACGGCAAACCGCAGGCGATCACCACCGGCTCGTTCTCGATTTCGCTCGGCTGATGAACGCGGCCGAGGAACAGGGTCGAGAGCTCGACTTCCGGGAGAGCGCGGGACTCCAGGTCACGCTGCTCTGGCAGGAAGTCGGGAACCGGATCTCAGTGCGCGTCCGCGATGCCCGCACCGACGACGCGTTCGCGTTCGGCGTCGCAGCCGCTGACGCCCTCGACGCGTTCCACCACCCATTTGCGTACGCGCCGCAGTACGGACTCGAGGGCTGGGGCGCGCCCGGACTGCGGCCATGACGGACGGAAGGGAGCTCTCAATGAGTCGGTTCAGACCTCACCATCCCCCTCTTTCTCGGCGCCAAGGCCGCACTCTGCGTCACGCGCTAGTGGCCGGACTGGTCGCTGCAGCGATCGCTGCCGCAGTCGGCTGCGGCGGGAGCGACCAGGCTGCTCAGAGCGACGCCGTCGCCGATCTCCGAGGCTGGGTCGAGCAAGCGCGACACAAGTCGGCGGCTAAGCGGTTGTCAGATGCCTCTGTCGAGGCCGAGGCCGAACGCCTCCGCGAGGTGGTTCCACCCGCAGAGGAGGAACTGGCCGCGCTCTCTCCGAAAGAGGCCGCAAAGCGGCTTGAGCCGTTCGAGTTCGACCTGGCACAGCACCTGGCCGGGCTCGGCCGCCCCCTCACGCCGATGCAGGCGTTTTTCCTCTACACCGACATCCAGCATCACCTGGAGCGGTTGAGCGAGGCCGCGCGGCACGAGCGGCTGCTCACCGGTCCCCCCACGGTCGCGAGGACTGAGGTGCCATCGGCACGTGCGCACCAAGCGGCGCATAGGGGGCCGAATCCGGCGAACACGCTCGGAATTCCGGCTCCGTACCGCGCTCGAATGCACTTCCAGCCGGGTCGCAGCACCCCGGCACACAGACCGTGCTTCTTCGTCACGGAACCGTTGCCCGACTTCCACACGATTGCCGCGGCGAGAGCTCTCGCCGACGCCCGGGGGTGCATGTTCAAATGAGACGTCTTCTTGCCTTCCTGATCGTCGCCGCACTGGTTCCCGTTGCGGCAAGTTTTCCCGGCGCGTATGCGCAAGGGCGCTCGGTTCCGCCTGGAAACACGTCACCGCCGACCGTGGCCGGAGATGCCAAGGTCGGTGCGACCCTGACCGCCGATCCTGGCAACTGGGTCGGCAACCCGGTTCCGACCTTCACGTACGCCTGGCAGTACCAGGACGCGACCGGCGGCTGGCCGACGATCACCGGCGCCGATCAGCCGACGTACGTGCCGACCGCAAAGGACGTCGGTCGGGTGCTGCGCGTCGACGTGACCGGCACGAACAGCGCCGGAAGCGCCGCCCAGGCGTCGACGCCGACCGCGCCGGTTACCGCCAACGGCGGCGCACCGGTGAACACGGCCCCGCCCACGATCACTGGTACGGCGAAGGTCGGCGCCGAGCTCAAGGCCGACGCGGGGACGTGGACCGGCACGCCTGCGCCGACGTTCACCTACCAGTGGCAGCGCGACACCGGCGCCGATGGGAGCTGGGTGCCGGTGCAGGGCGCGACCGCCGACACGTACACGCCGGCGGCAGCCGACGTGAACGCGCACCTGCGTGTCGAGGTGACTGCACAGAACATTGCCGGTACCAGCGCCGCCGACTCGCAACGAGTCGGGCCGATCGCAGGATCGGGCACGGCCCCCGTCAACACCGAGCGGCCGGCCGTCTCGGGCACCCCCGCTGTCGGCGAGGTCCTCGAGGCCGACCCCGGCAAGTGGGACGGTGACCCGGCGCCGACGTTCACCTACGCCTGGCAGCGCAATCCCGGCAGCGGCTGGGTCGCGATCCCGGGCGCATCCGGCCAGCGCTACACCGTGGTCGCGGCCGACGTGAGCGCGCAGCTGCGGGTGGAAGTGACGGCGAGCAACAACGTCGGGTCCCCGGTGGCCGCGGACTCCCAACCTGTCGGTCCGGTGCCGGACGGCGGCACCCCGCCCGACAACACGAGCCCGCCGACGATCAGCGGCGACCCCGAGGTCGGTGAGACGCTGACAGCCGATCCGGGCGAGTGGACCGGAAACCCGGCCCCCACGTTCACCTTCAAGTGGGAGGAGAACGACGGCTCCGGCTGGGCCGTCATCGCCGGCGCCACCGCCAAGACGTACACGCTCAGCTCCGACGACATCGGGACGAACGTGCGCGTGCGAGTTACGGGCACGAATGCGAACGGATCGGAGACCGCGATCGCGAAGTCGGTTGGACCCATTGCGAATCCCAAGCCGAAGAACACCGCCCTGCCGGCGATCACTGGCACCGTCGAGGTCGACGGGACGATCACCGCCGACCCCGGCACGTGGACCGGCAACCCCACGTCGTACGCGTACGAGTGGCAGCGCAAAGGCAAGGACGACACCTCGTTCGCCGCGATCTCCGGCGCAACCGACAAGACCTACGTCATCGGCACCGACGACCTCGGGGCGCTGCTGAGGGTCGCGGTCACCGCGCGCAACGACAGCGGCACCAGCGACGCTGCGACTTCGCAGCCGGTCGGCCCGGTCGCGCCCGAAACCTGCCACGTCGCGCCGGACGTCGACACCGACCGCGACAACGTTCCCGACTGCCACGAGATCGCAGGTTTCGACCTGACGCTCGATCTGAACGGCAGGGGAAACGAGGACACCCACACCCGTCACGTCAGGAGCGATCCCACGAAGCAAGACACGGACAACGACAACCTGCACGACGGCACCGAGTGGGCGGGCTCGACGAGCGATCCGTCGTCGCAGGACTCCGACCTGGACACCCTCAAGGACTACGACGAGCTCAGGCGGTACCTCAGCATCCCGACCACCGTCGACTCCGACGGCGACGCTCTCGCTCCCGAGTCCGACCGTGTCGAGACGCGGCTGCTCGACGGAGGCGAGGTGACCGGCTACCAATTCAGCACCCGCACGATCTCGACCTCGCCGATCCTCGCGGACACAGACGGCGACGGGCTGTCCGACTACGCGGAGATCACGGGCGGCGGGTTCAACCCACTCGTGGCCGATCTCCCCCAGGTCGAGGTCGGCGTTCCCACGGATGTCGAGACCAGCATCCAGATCTTCACCACCGTCACGAGCACGAACACGAAGAAGACGTACACCGGGAGTCTCAAGGCGTCCGAGGACACGGAGAAGACGCACTCCGTCGACCTCACGACCAAAGAGACCATCAACACCTTCAGCGACACGCTCGACGCCGGCTTCAAGGCCGGGACGGAGAAGGGCAAGCCCACCGCCTACGTGTACGCCGACAACAAGTCGACCTGGACGAAGGGCACGATCACCAATCAGGAGACCGGGTCCACGAGCACCTCGGTCACGCAGACGCAGCAGCAGTACGAGCAGTACGAGTCTGACAAGCAGACGACTGAGAGCACGCTCGCGCCCAACGGCACGATCAGCACCGCGGTGCAGTTCGCGAACACGGGCAAGGTGAGCTACACGCTCAAGGATCTCGAAGTCACAGCCTTCCAGCGCGACCCGCGTAACCCTGCGGGCGCCAAGTCGACGATCGCGACGCTCGAGCTGCCTGCCGACGTGAAGACGGACGGCGTGACGCTCGGACCGAATCAGGTCGCCGGCCCGTACCAGGTTTCGAACACGACCGTCTCCAGTCAGACGTTGCTCGATCTGATGGCGAACCCGGGCTCGATCGTCTACGCGATCAGCGGGTTCTCACTCTTCGACAGCGACAACAAGGACTTCGCGTCGACGATCGGTCAGAACGTGAACGCGCAGACCGCCAGCGTGACGATCGACGACGGGACGTCGGCCGGCTCGAAGACCTACCTCGTAGCCACGAACGTCGCGCGCACGGCCGACGGGAAGGCCGCGGGCGTCTCGATGGACACGGTGCTCGGCAGCATTCTCGCGATCCCGTACAAGACGTGCACGCAGAACGACGGCACCCGGGTGCTGTGCGAGCTCAACGGTGTGGCGACGAAGGATCCGTACACGAACGGCGCCTGGGCCGTCGTCACTGGCGATCAGAACGACGCCGCCACGAACTTCGACGAGATCACGGTAAGCACCGGCGAATCAGTGCAGCTGCTGTACGTCGCCGACAGCGACGCGGACCGGCTCTGGAATCCGCTCGAGGCCTTCTACGGCACCGATCCCACGCGCCCCGACACCGAGAGCGACGGCCTGAACGATTACGCCGAGACGCGCACCGGTTGGAAGGTCCCGTTCCCGAGCAAAGCTGCCGAGTACCAGATCTACTCGAACCCGCTGAGCCTCGACGGCGACGCCGACGGCTCCCCCGACTACTGCCAGGCCGACGACACGAAGCCGTGCAGCGGGCAGTTCCCGTCCGAGCATGCGCGGCTCACCGACCCGAACAATCCCGACACGAACAGCAACAAGATCATCGACGGCGCCGATCCAAACCCACTCGATCCCGTGGTGCCTCCGGTGTCGTCGGCGACTTGGGCGGGAACCGAGCTCAACGGCTGGCCGAACCTCACGCCGTGGCCCGACGGGGGGCCAAAAGCAGTCCGGCTGAGCCGTGATCGATCGTCGCCGAATACCGTCTGGACCCCACCGCGATCCGTGCTGCCGGGCTATTACAAGGTCACGTGGACGGCGGCGCCCGTGTCCTTCGATCCTCCTCCGCGCTCTGCTGACGGCGGACCGCTTGGCATCTTCACGGTGGCGACCGGCGCGAGGCCGAGGGACGCCAGCGGCACGAGCGAGATCCTGCGGGCCTACTACGAAGCCGAGGAGATCGACTGGCAGACCGCGCCTGCGGTACCGATCTCGAACATTGCCGGCGCGGCGCGTCCGATGGAGCTCTACCTCTCGCTGCCGACGCAAGTCGACCGGTTGATGTTCTCCCTGACCGCCGTGCTACCCGACTCCGCGGATCCCGACGCCCCACCCGCCTGGGTCGTCGAGCAGGTCGAGCTGTCCCCCATCACCGAGCAGGACTTCCTCGCCGGTCCCCAGTCGAGTCACTTCGTCGCGCTGGGCATGGCTGGACAGGCCCTCACTGCCGCTGACGGTGTCGCTCCCGACGGGCAGGTCTCGCTGAGGCTCGACAGCGTCAAGGCCGCGGCGGGCGAGTGGTTCGCGCCCGCGACGTGGGGGCCCGGCGTCGCGCTGCCTGCCGGCGGCTACCGCGCGGCCGTCGGCCTGCGCGCATCGAACGTAGACGCAAATGACGCGCCGGTCGCGCTCATCGGTGCGAGCCAGGGACCGGACGACCCCCGCGCCGAGCTCAGCGCGTCCGGTCCACAAGGGGACACGTTCGAGCCGAGCGCGGGCATCTGCACCCAGCCAACCGCATCCCAGCAAGGCTGTCCGGCGGGTGGACGCGTGCCGCTCGCGTTTGGAGCCGTGTGGCGCCAGGACCTTGGTCTGGCCAATGCGACCAACTGGCTCAAACTATTGTTCGCACAGCGCGGAGAGACCGGTCAGGTTGGAGTGCCCGTTGCCGTCGCGACGCCGGTGCTCGATGATCCGGGCGCGCTCTGGCTCGACGGCATCACGATCGACCGGGTGCCGAGGATCGTACGGACAATGACCCGCAGGGAGACGCCGTGGTCCGGCGCCGGCTGGTCCGGCTGGGGCTTGTACGACGCGAGCGACCCGGGACAGACCGAAGCGGAGATTCTTCACCCAACGCCCGGCGGCCAAGGGGTAGGCCAGGGTTGGCGAGTGTCGCAGACCGGCTGGAGTTCACCGGTCGAGCTGCGTACCGCGACAGTACCGACCAACGGTCGTTCGGTTCGCTGGGCGACGGTGATCGATTGCTCCTCGTGGACACCGGCAGCGACGGCAAGCGCCTTCATGCAACCCCTGTCCGGCCCCCTCCAGGAGATGGAGGCTAGCCAGTGTGGCAGCGCCGAGACTTTCCCCAACGTCCTCTTCGCGCCAAGCCAGGTGACGAGCGATGCGCTCTCGGCCGGCCCCGCGGGTAAAGGCATGAACCCACCGCCGTATACGACCTTTCTTCAGCTCATGGTCGCGAACCGGCCCGCCCCGCCCGCGCCGCCGCTTCCTGGACCGTGATGCCATAAACCTGGAGACCGATCCGTTGCGAGCTAAGAAGACCGGCTCCGAAGCGACGCGGCCCCCGATCGGGCCGCGTCGCGCGTCTCCAGACGACGTAGCGGCGACGGCGTAAGCGAGCAGATGCAGTAGCGGCCGGCCGAAATGCAGTAGCGGACTACGGACGAAAGGTCGCGGCCCCCGCGCAATCCTGGGACCATGACCGATTCCACAGACGCGAGTAGCCAGTCGCTGAGCCTCCCCCAAGCCGCGCCGAGCTACTCGCACCGATCACGCCGGCTGACCGCGACCCTCCTCCCCCGCTTGGTGCCGCTCGTCGGCGTGATCGGCTTCCTCCTCGCGACCGTCGTCCCGTTCGCCCTGCACGGGACGGGCGATTGGGACCGGCGCATGCTCGAGAGCGCCCTGCTGTGGATCGTCGGCGTGCAGGGACTCTTCCTCGGCTCCGGCCACATCTTCACGCCTGACCGGGTTGCCGAGTCGATCGGCTGGCCGAAAGGCAACCCGTTCCAGTTCGAGGTCGGCCTGGCGAGCATCTCCTACGGAACGCTGGGCGTCCTCGCCTCGGGCTTCGGCCCCAACTGGTGGCTGGCGGCGATCGTCGCCTACTCGATCTTCTACCTCGGCGCCGCCGCCGGCCACGTCCGTGAACTCGTCCTGACCGGCAACCGCTCGCCCGGCAACTTCGGCACCGTCTTCGTCTTCGACATCGCCGCGCCGATCTTCCTGATCGCGCTCTACGTCCTGTACCGCACCGGATAAGGAGGCCCCCAATGCCTGAGCAGCCGAACTTCTCCCGACGCGAGCTGCTGCGGAGAGCCGCCGTCGCTGGGTTGGTGGTGGGCTTTGCGGCACCGACTCGGCCGGCGAGCGGGCAGACCGCGGTTCGCTGGCAGGCGGTCCGTCGGCCCGTGGACACGGCTTGGCTGGCCCGCCCGATCCGGGCCGGCGACAGTGGCGAGGCGCTGAGCGATCCTGAGGCCGCGTTCTCGCCGGTCGGTTGGCACAACGCGCTGGTGCCCGGCACGGCGTTGGCGACGCTGGTCGCCGCCGAGGTGGCGCCCGACCCCTACTTCGGCCTGAACAACAGCCCCGAGAAGATCAAAGACGCCGGCGACAGTGGTGGCCTCGACGCGTACACGTTCTGGTACCGCGCGCCGCTTCCGGTGCTTCCCGACCCGTCCGTGCGGGGCGGGCGGGTGTTCCTCGATCTTCTGGGCATCAACTACCGGGCCTGGGTCTACGTCAACGGTGTCGCCTTGAAACCGGAGGAGGCGCCACTCGTCGGGATGTTCCTGCGGCATCGGCTCGACATCACCGATGTCGTGCGGCCGGGCGAGCACAATCTCGTCGCCGTCCGGGTTCAGCCGCCCGACCCCCCGGCGAGCCCGAAAACGTCGGACAACGAGCCGGCGGGCACGAGTTGCCAGGTCTTCAATGGCCCGAAGGAGATCGGCCGCAGCGTCGTCAACCAGGTCAGTGCCGGTTGGGACTTCTGGCAGCCGGTGCGAGACCGCAACGCCGGGCTGTGGGACGAGGTCGCAGTCACCATGACCGGTCCCGTAGTGTTCGACTGGGACCCGCAGATCAAGAGCGACATCACCTGGTCTGCGCCGGGCGATGCGTCCGCGGCGACCGTCACGGCGCGCGCGGCCGTCCGCAACGCGGGCAGCACGGACAGAGTCGCGACCGTCGAGTTCACGCTCGGCGACCGGCGCGTACGCCAGACGACGCAGGTGACCCCAGGGGAAACCTCAGAGGTCGTCCTGTCAGTGAACGTACCCAAGCCTCGGCTTTGGTGGGTAGCCGGCTACGGAGAGCCCGCGCTCTACGACGCCGCGGTCACGGTCGAGGTCGACGGACGCTTGAGCGATGCCTACCACTGCTCCTTCGGCATTCGCGAGGTGAGCTCGATGAAGGACACGAAGACCACGCAGGGTCGCCTGTTCAAGGTAAACGGGGTCCCGGTGTTCATCCGCGGCGGCGCCTGGGTCGCCGCCGACGCCCTGCTGCGTCTGTCCGACGAGGACTACGACGACCAGGTCCGGCTGCACCAGGAGGCGAACCTCAACCTGATCCGGGTCTGGGGCGGCAGCATCACCGAGCGGCAGGCGGTTTACGACGCCTGTGACCGGGGGGGGG
>Ga0081538_10005501_pt1 | contig 11377 bp, 13 predicted proteins | sample TabmetS5T2R1_FD_71022 | JGI IMG/M metagenome (GOLD analysis project Ga0081538, IMG submission 71022) | Tabebuia heterophylla rhizosphere microbial communities from the University of Puerto Rico - S5T2R1 | ecosystem: Host-associated > Plants > Roots > Rhizosphere ... | reverse complement strand
GGGCCGCCGCCCCGAGCTTGGCGGCGGCACCGCCGGCGGGGGCCGGGCCTCTTCCCGCGCCCGGGACGGTGGCGCGGGGGGCTCCGGCGGTGGGTCGGGCTGGCGGCCAGCCGTCCGCTGGGCCCGCTCCAGCTCGGCGTGGCGGCGCAGCCAGAACTGCAGCGGCGCCGTCTCCGGGTCCAGGTCGCGGGCCTCGGAGACGCCGTGCTCCTCGTACAGGTGCCGGAAGAGCGCCTCGGGGCTGTCGATGACCTCGTGGTCGGCGTCGGCGAACATGATGGCCCCCTGCATTCGAACGTGTGTTCGAGTCTAGCAGCCGTGTCCAGCCCCGGAGGCACCGACAACAACGACGCCGAGGTCAGCTGAAGATCTCGGTGGTGGGGTCACCCCCCGGCAGGTGGATCTCGTGCGCCCTGGCCGGGTGGAAGTCGACGAAGAACCCCGGGTCGACCCGGAGGCCGTCGTCGCCGGCGTCCAGCTTCAGCATCCAGCCGCGCAGGTCCGGGTAGAACTGGTTGTCCCAGGTCGAGTAGAGCGAGTTGGTGACGTACAGGCGCCGGCCGTCCATGGAGAGCTGGAGCATCTGCGGCCCGCCGGTCAGCCGGGCGCCGTTGGGGTGGGTGGCCGGCTCGAACAGGCCGCCCAGGCTGACGCTGCTCTTCAGGACCGGGTTGGCCGGGTCGCTGATGTCGTACTGGCGCAGGTCGCCGTGGAGCCAGTGGGAGAAGTACAGGTAGCGGTCGTCCATGGAGACGACCAGGTCGGTGATCAGCCCCGGCACCGGCACCGGGAACCCCTCCAGGTCGCGGGTCGGTGACTCGATCACCTTGGTGGCGCCGAAGCGGCCGTCGGCGCCCCGCCTGACGTGCCACATGGTCGAGGACAGGGCGGCCCCGACGTAGCCCTCGTCGGCGTCGGGGCGGTGCAGCCAGCGGATCTCCAGCGGGATCATGCCCTCGTCGCCGAGGTCGATGTCCTGGACGACCTGGCGGCGCTCGAGGTCCCAGATGTGGATCGAGCGGCCGTAGCGGCCGGCGGCCACGTGCTCCAGGTCGAAGCCGTCCTGGAAGGTGCTGGGCGAGGCCCACTCGCTGGAGACCAGGTAGCCGTTGCGCGGGTTGTACCAGAAGTCGTAGTTCCACCGGGGCGCTCCGTCGGCCTCCCAGCGCCCCTTGACCTCGAAGGTCTCGGCGTCGAGGACGGCGAACCCGGCGCCGTCGTTGCCGTCGGCGTCGCCCAGCATGCTCATGACGATGTTGTTGCCGGGCATGCAGTGGACGGTGTGGGGGGCCGACAGGCCGGTCTTGGCCTTGAGCTCCTCGGGCTCGATGACCTTGTGGAGGCGGGGGGCGCGCGGGTCGGTGGCGACGTCGACGATGTGGACCCGCGAGGACCGGAACCCGGGCACGACCAGGTAGCGCCGCTCCAGCTCGCAGCAGTCGAACGCGCTCGAGCAGGTCTGCCAGCCGTAGTGGTGGAGCTCGTCGCCGACGCCCGGCATGGGGGTGCGGGCGACGATCGAGCTGTAGGTGGGGGAGTCCGGGTCGACGTCGACGGTGGCCAGGAAGTCGGGCTCCTCGACGCCGGTGCCGGTGTGCAGGGCGGCGACGTAGACGACCTCCTCGCGGGGCGCCCGGATGGCGTCGGCCGGGCTGGCGTAGCCGGGCCCCTGGTGGGCGTGGTGCTCGCTGGTCATGCAGGCAACCTCCGGGGTGAGGGTGGGGAGGGGCTTGCCCAGGCATTGCAGCAATGTCCCCCGAAGACGGTCAAGACGGGAGAGGGTGGGTCGCGATGGGGCAGGTCCTGTGGGGATTGGGAGGCTCGCTGGCCGTGCTGGAGGCGCTGACCGACGCCGTCAACGCCGTCATCAACTCGACCAACGCCGGCATCCAGTTCCTGTTCGGGCCGCTGATCCCCGAGCCCGAGGACGGGGTGGTGTTCGCCCTCCAGGTGCTGCCGGTGATCATCTTCTTCGCCTCGCTGATGGCGGTCCTCTACTACCTGAAGGTCATGCAGGTCGTGATCAGGGTGCTCGGCGGGGGGCTGCGCCGGCTGTTCCGGACCAGCAGGGCCGAGTCGACCTCGGTCGCGGCCAAACATCTTCGTCCCGCTCGACTACCTGCTGGCGGCCACGTTCATGACCGCCCCGGCCGGCCTCCTGATGGCCAAGATGGTCGTCCCCGAGACCGAGGACAACACCCTCACCGACACCCCACCCCGCGCCTGGACCCCAACTCCGTCCGCAGCCCCGAACCCGACCGCAGCCCCGAACCCGACCGCGGCCCCGACCGCAGGCCAGAACCCGACCCGCCGGCGTCGGGTCCCCCGGTGGGGGAGGCTACCCCGGCCTCGCGAGAGGGTGCGCGCGGCAATCCACACCCCCGCGACGGGGTCGCCCGCGACGGGGGCGCCCGCGACGGGGGCGCCCGCGACAGGGTCGCCCACGATGGGGACGCCCAGCCCCTGCTGCGGGACCGGGAGACCGGGGAGCTGGTCAGGGACGACCCGCTGGACCACGAGCCGGCGGTTCCGGGTGGGGAGGGCGGGCACCGGCCGATCACCATCTTCGACGCCGCCGCCCGCGGGGCCGAGGAGGGGCTGTGGTCACCTTCGCCCTCTGCGGCTTCGCCAACTTCGGCTCGTTCGCCATCCTCCTCGGCGGCCTGGCCCAGATCGCCCCTCGCCGCCGCGGCAGCGTCGCCCGCCTCGGCGTCCGCGCCGTCCTCGCCGGCACCCTGGCCAACCTCCTCAACGCGGCCGTGGCCGGCATGTTCTAGACGCCAGAGGACACGAACCCGGTCACGGCCGCGCGGAAGGCCGCCGGGGCTTCGACCCACGGCAGGTGGGCGCCGTCCAGGACGACCCGGCGCGCCGCCGGGAGCGCGCGCTCCAGGGAGTCGACCGCCCGGCGGGGGCGCAGGTCGAGGGCGCCGTCGACCAGCAGGACCGGGACCTGGAGGGCCTGGCTGGCCCGGAGCAGCTCGCCGTTCTCGACGGTCCGGCGGCGGTCGGCGTTGAGGGCGCGGTTGCACTCGGCGTCGGCCCCGAGGAACGGGGTCGTCACGCGCTCGGCGAGCTCCAGGGCCCGGTCGCGGTCGGCGAAGTCGGCCGAGAGCCGGAGGACGGCCAGCTCCCGCTCCTCGCCGGGCGAACGGGGGCTGCGCCGTCGCAGCAGCCGCCAGCGCGCCAGGTCGCCGAGCCGCTCGACCAGGTTGCGCTCGAAGTCCCCGTGCCAGGTCGCCTCCGGGTCGGCCCCGACCCCCGACACGTAGACCAGGCGGGTGACCCGGCCGGGGTGGGCCAGGGCGTAGCGCAGGGCCAGCTCGGCCCCCCAGGAGTGGCCGAGCAGGGCCGTCCTGGCCAGGCCGTGGTGGCGGCGGACGGCGTCCAGGTCGGCCAGGGACCGCGCGACCGTGTACGGCCCGCGCCGCTCCGACCGGCCGCAGCCGCGCTGGTCCCAGCGGTGCACGGCGGCGACGTCACCGAGCAGGGCGGCCAGGTCGCCGAAGGTGTCCCAGAACCCGGGGCCGCCATGGCAGAGCACCAGCGGATCGCCGCTTCCCGAGCGGGCCGTCCACAGCCGGCAGCCATCGTCGGTGACCACCATCTCGCCCACGAGGACGATTCTGGCCCACCAGGACCTCGCCGGTCGGCTCAGCAGGTCCAGTAGCGCTGGATCGCCAAGATGGCGGCTTGACGCTCCTGCTCGCAGGGCCAGCAGCGCGCCCAGGCGGCCGGGATCACCGTGCCGCAGTCGGGGCAGGCGCGCTCGCCGCGTTCAGCCAGACAGGACGAGCAGGAACAGGGTTGATGGGCGTCCAGTGCCCGTGCGTGCATGTGGCGACCCCCTGGCCGCGCCGCTGGTCGTCGGTGCCAGCTTGTGCTCTCTCACTGGCCTCAGTATCGGCGAGGCGGGAGGCCCGTTCCAGGCTCCGCAGCATGAACTCTGCGGGAACGGCCGGGGGCCGGGGAGTCAGGACCCGTGCTGGGCGAGGAGGGCGCCGGTGGCCAGCCAGGCGGCGCCGTGGCGGAGGTCGGTGGCGAGCTGGCGGTTGCTGAGGTAGCCGTCGCCGGAGACGAAGCGGGCGGTGGCCGCCTCGGCCAGGAGCACGGCGAAGCGGAACTCGACCCCTGACCCGGTGGTGTCGGCGCGCCAGCCGCCGGGGCCGCCGGCGCCGTCGGCGCCCCAGGCCTGGTCGGCGGCGGCGTACAGGTAGGCGCCGGCCCGCCAGCTGGGGATGGGCCGGGTGGCGGCGATCTCGGCCGCCGACTCGGCGATGGCCAGGGCCAGCGCCCACAGCGGCTGCAGCGGGCCGGGGAGGGTGGCCACCGGCGCCGGGGCGGGGGCCGGCGGGGGCGGGTGGGTTCGTCGCATGGGATCGTCCTCACTCCTGACCTGTGGATCTCCGCAGCTTGGAACGGCCCGCTAACCAGATCCTCACCGTGCGGGGATTGACGGTGGCGATGCCGGCGGAGTACCTGGAGGTGATCGCGACCCGCGCGTAGTGACCGGGAGCCTGCCGTGGTGAAGCTCCGCCTGCTCGGCCCGCCGGCCATCGAACGAGATGGCGCGCCGGCGGTGCCGCGCGGCCGCAAGACCTGGGCCCTGCTGGCCTACCTGCTCCTGGCCGAGCAGCCGCCCAGCCGCCGTCACCTGGCCGAGCTGCTGTTCGGCGAGGCCGACGACCCGCTGGGCGCGCTGCGCTGGTCCCTGGCCGAGCTGCGGCGGACCATGGGCCGGCCCGGGCTGTTCGCCGGCGACCCGGTCGCGACCGGCCTCGGCGAGGACGTGACGGTCGACCTCGACGACCTCACCGGCGAGCCGGCCGACCCCCGGCGCCTGCTCGACCTGGGCGGCGAGCTGCTCGACGGCCTCAGCGTCGCCGGCAGCCCGATGTTCGAGTCGTGGCTGGTGGTGGAGCGCCACCGGCTCGCCTCCATGGCCGAGGCGCGGCTGCGGCAGGCCGCCCTGGCCCTGCTGGCGGCCGGGCAGGCGGCCGAGGCGGTGCCGTACGCGGCCCGGGCCGTGGCCCGCAACCCGCTGGAGGAGGGCAACCACGAGCTGCTGGTCCGCAGCCTGGCCGTGTCCGGCGACCGGGGGGCCGCCCTCCGCCAGGTGGCCGTGTGCGAGGACCTCCTCCGGGGCGCGCTCGGGGTCGAGGCGTCGCCGGCGCTGCGGGACGCGGCCGACGCGCCGCCCGGCTCGCCCCGGGGCCGCCCGGCCAGCGGGCGCGCCGCCGTCACCAGCCAGCTCGACGCCGGTCGCGCGGCCATCGCGGCCGGGGCCGTCCAGGCCGGGATCGACTCGCTGCGCCGCGCCTGCGCCGACGCGGCCACCTACCCCGACCCGGCGCTCCAGGGCCGGGCCCTGACCGCGCTGGGCGGCGCCCTGGTCCACAGCGTCCGCGGCCGCGACGAGGAGGGCGCCGTCGTCCTGCTGGAGGCGGTCCGGCTGGCCACCGAGGCCGGCGACCGCGAGACGGCCGCGACCGCCTACCGTGAGCTCGGCTTCGTCGAGGTGCAGGCCGGCCGCCGCCAGACGGCCGAGACCTGGCTGGCCCGGGCCGAGGCGACGGCCGAGACCGACGTCGAGGTCGCGGCCGTCCTCGGCGTGCGCGGCATGAACGCCTCCGACATGGCCGACTACCCGGCCGCCTTCCGGCACCTGCGCGGCTCCGTCGAGCGGGCCCGGAGCGCCGCCGACCCGCGCCAGCAGGCCTGGTCGCTGGCCATCCTGGCCCGCGCCCATCTGCTGCGCGACGAGCGCAGCCAGGCCGAGGCGGCGGTGGCGGAGTCCCTGGAGCTGGTCCGGGCCGAGCGCTGGATGGCGTTCCTGCCCTGGCCGGAGGCGCTCCAGGCCGACCTCGACCTCCGCGCCGGCCGGGTCGAGGCCGCCGCCGACCAGCTCGAGCACGCCTGGGCGCTGGCCTGCCACGTCGGCGACCCGTGCTGGGAGGGCATGACCGCCCGCGGCCTCGGCCTGCTCAGCGCCGCCCGGGGCGACCACGCCGCCGCCGGCGCCTGGCTGAGCGAGGCCCGCACCCGCTGCAACCGGACCACCGACCGCTACCAGTGGGTGAGCGCGTACGTGCTCGACGCCGTCGTCGGGGCCGCCCTGGACCGCGACGACCTGGACGAGGGGGCCCGCCTGGCCGACGCCCTGGCCTCGCTGGCCGCCCGCTGCGACATGCGCGAGCTGGTCGTCCGGGCCCACCTGCACCGCGGCCGCCTCGGCGACTCCGCCGCCCTGGCCAGCGCCCGCCTGCTGGCCGCCGGGATCGACAACCCGGCCCTGGAGCCCCTGCTCGACGGCCAGCCCGCCGCCGGCCGGAGCTAGGCGCCGGCGCCGGGGGCCGCGTCAGGCCCGGTCCCGGAGCCGTTCCAGGCCGTCCAGGAGCAGGTCGAGGGCGAACTCGAACTCGAGCTGGTCGTCGCAGCCCGGACCGACGACCGAGCTCTGGTCGTGGGTGATGGCCAGCATCAGCTCGGTGATGTGGGGGAAGGCGGCCAGGGCCCGGACGACCTCCGGGTCCGGGGCCGCGCCGGCGTCGGCCGTGTCGTCGAACAGCTCCTGGGTGAACCCGAACAGGCGGCTGCCCATGGCGTGGATGGCGTGGTGGGTCAGGTCGATCGAGAAGCCCCCGGCCCGGAACATCCCGATCATCGACTCCATGTAGGCGAGCACGGCCGGGGTCGGGTTGGTGCGCGACTCGAGCACCCCCGGCGCCCAGGGGTGGCGCAGGAGCGCCCGGCGGGCCGACAGCACCCGCCGGCGGACGGCCGGCTTCCAGTCGATGTCGGCGACCGGCGGGTCGATCTCGCCCACGACCACGTCGACCATGCCGTCCAGCATCTCGTCCTTGTTGGCCACGTGCTTGTAGAGGGCCATCGGCACGACCCCGAGCTCCCGGGCCAGCCGGCGCATGCTCAGCGACTCGGCGCCGCCCTCGTCGGCCAGGGCGACGGCCGCGCGCAGCACCCGCTCCCGGCTCAGGGGCTCGCGGGCCTTGGCGCCGGCGTCGGGCTGCGTGGCCATCGACCCACCTCTCTCTTGACGGAGTGTACGCCGTACACCTATGCTACGCCCACACGCAGGTGTACGGCGTACACCCGGTTCCCGCGCGGGCGGGGGAGGAGACCATCATGCAGGCGATCACCTACCACCGGTACGGCCCACCCGACGTCCTCCGGCTCGAGGAGGTCGCCGACCCGGTCGTCGGGGACGACCAGGTGCTCGTCCGCGTCCACGCCGCCGCCGCCAACCCTCGCGACTGGCACCTCATGCGGGGCCTGCCCTACGTCGTCCGCCCGCAGTTCGGGCTGCGCCGACCGAGGACCACGCGGCTCGGCGGCGACGTGGCCGGGCGGGTCGAGGCGGTCGGCCGGGCCGTGACCCGGCTGCGCCCCGGCGACGAGGTGTTCGCCGACGTCAACACGGGCGGCTTCGCCGAGCGCATCGCCATCCCCGCGGACGTGGTCGAGCGCAAGCCGGCCAACCTGAGCTTCGAGCAGGCGGCGGCCGTGCCCCTGGCCGCGCTGACCGCCCTCCAGGGCCTGCGCGACCACGGGCGGGTGCAGGCCGGCCAGCGCGTCCTGATCATCGGCGCGTCCGGCGGCGTCGGCACCTTCGCCGTCCAGCTCGCCAAGTGGCTCGGGGCCGAGGTGACCGGCGTCTGCAGCACCAGGAACCTGGACCTGGTCCGCTCCCTCGGCGCCGACGAGGTCGTCGACTACACCCGGGAGGACTTCGCCGGCAACGGGCGGCGCTACGACGTCGTCTTCCAGCTGGCCGGGACCCGCTCGCCGTCGGACTGCCGGCGCGCCCTCACCCCCAGGGGGACGCTCACGCTGAGCAGCGGGGACTCGGACGGCCGCTGGATCGGGCCCATCGACCGGATGGTCAAGGCGGTCGTGCTGTCGCCGTTCGTGCCCCAGCGGCTGGGCTCGTTCCTGGCCAGGCCGAGCCGGGAGGACCTGGCCCTCCTGCGGGAGCTGATCGAGGCGGGCACGGTCGCCCCGGTGATCGACCGGACCTACCCGCTGCGCGAGGTCCCGGAGGCCATCCGCTACCTGGAGACGGGCCGCGCCCGGGGCAAGGTCGTCATCACCGTGTGACGACCACCCGGCCGGTCATGCCGTCGTGGAGGGTACAGCGGTAGGGGTAGGTGCCGGGCTCGGCGAAGGTGTGGGTGTAGCTGCCCTGGCGCTTGGGGTCGCCCGAGCTCCAGCCGTCGGCGGTGACGTCGTGGGGGACGAAGCGGTCCTTGAACTCCCAGGTGACCTCCGTGCCGGCCGGGACCTGGATGGCGGCGGGGGAGAAGCGGTTGTCCGCGGCGGCGACCTCGGTCACCCCGGTCACCGGGGCGGCGTCGGCGCCGCCGCCGCCCTCGTCGCCGCCGCAGCCGGCGAGGACGAGGGCGGCCAGGGCCAGCGGGACCAGCAGGGCGGGGAGCCGGCGCATGGCCGTCACCAGCCCTTCCGCGGGCGGCCCTCGAGCTGGCCGACCCGCTCCCGGACCCGGCGGCCGAGCAGCTCCCGCTCGGCCGGTCCGAGCCGTCGCCGCAGCTCGGGGAGGAGCAGCGCCTCGGCGTCGTGGGCGTGCTGGCGGAACACCTGCATCAGGACCCGGACCTTGCCGTCGTAGCCGCGGTCGGCCGGGAGCATGCCGCCGAGCTCGACCATGACCAGGTCGAGCAGGTGGTCCTGCTGGAGCTGGCGCTCGATCTCGGGGTCGTGGCGGCCGGTGCTGGCCGCCAGGGCCGGGTACAGCAGCTCGTCCTCGACGGCGACGTGGGTGGCCAGGGCGGCGGCCATGGCGGCGACGGCCCGGCGGCGGCCCTGCGGGCTGCCCTCGGCGGCCTCGTAGGCCTCGAACTGCTGCTCGACCCGTGCGTGCAGGGCGACCAGCAGCCCGGGGTCGAGGGGGATGGCGTGGGCTTCGGTCATCGGGTTGCCTCCGTGTCGTGGTTCCTGGTGACACTCCGATGGTCCGCCGGAAGGGGGGCGGCGGCGTCGGCTGGCGGGCGGCTCTGCGGCTACGCCGGCCGGGGCAGGCCGGTGGGGCGCGCTGCCGCCGGCGGCGTAGGCGGCGGGTCGCGGCTACGCCTGGGGGCGGCCCAGCTCGTCGGGGCCGGGACCGGCCAGGGGGCGCTCGCGGCCGGCCTCCCGCCGCTGCTCGACCGCGGTCCGGGCCAGGGAGGCGACCCCGCGCACGGCCAGGAACCCGGCGACCAGCGGCGCCATGACCAGGCGGGGGTCGCGGGCGTAGCGGCGGCAGTAGAAGCGCAGGGCGCTGCGGTGGTGGTGGATCACCTTGCGGTAGGGGGCGCTGCGGGTCGACCCGCCGACCACGTGCTTGACCTCGGCCAGGGGGTCGAACACGACCCGCCAGCCGGCCCGGTGCAGCCGCAGGCAGGCGTCCATCTCCTCGAAGTACATGAAGTAGCCGGGGTCGAACCCGCCGATCTGCTCGAAGGCCCGGCGGCGGACCAGCATGCAGGCCCCCGACACCCAGTCGACGTCCAGGGGCCGGCTGCGGTCGACCCCGGCCATGTGGTAGCGGCGGGTGGCCGGGTTGTCGGGCCACAGCGGGGCCAGGGCGGCATGGACGGCGCCCATGAGCAGCGACGGGAACCGCCGCCCGGTGGGGTAGTCGGAGCCGTCGGGGTTGGCCAGGTGGGGCCCGACGCAGCCGATCGTCAGGTCCGAGGTCGCGGTGGCCAGCAGCCGGCGCAGCGACCCCGGCGACAGCCAGGTGTCGGGGTTGACGATCAGCAGCCACGGCGCCCCGGTGATCTCGACCCCGGCGTTGATGGCCCGCGACAGCCCGACGTTGGCGTGGTTCTCGACCACCTTGGCCCCGTACCCGCGGGCGATCTCGACGCTGGCGTCGGTGGAGGCGTTGTCGACCACCACCACCTCCAGCGGATGCGGCGCCGCCGCCCGCTCCAGCGACCCCAGGCACATGGCCAGGTCGCGAGCGCTCTGGAAGGTCACCAGCACCACCGCGACGGCGGTCTCGGGCGGCGTTGGCGGGTTCGGCACCATGGGCGAGGATCCTAACGAGCCGCGCCGGCGAACGTTATTCGGACGTGAGTGACCAGGAGAACCTTACCGCCATGGACGAGCAAGAGGCGCGCTGTGTCTTCTGCGGCCGGCCGGTGGCCGGGGCCGACGTCTGCCCGCTGCTGCCCAGCAGCCACTGGAGCTGCTGCGCCTGCGAGGCGGCCGAGGGCGCCGGCAGCGACGCCGCCTGACGCGGCTGAGCAAGGCATTCTCACCAGGCGTGGGCGATGTTAGGCTCGGCCGGCCGACGGCGGCCGAGCGAAAGGGGCATCCCATGGTCCGGTTCAGCTACGTGCAGACCCCCGACTACCCCTTGAGCGACTCCATCGACATGATCAAGACCGCCGACGACCTGGGCTTCTACGCCTGCTACAGCGTCGACGAGATCTACCACAAGGACATGTGGCTGCTGTTCGCGGCCGCCGCCGACAAGACCCGCAACATCCGCATGGGGCCCAACGTCACCCACGTGATCCTGCGCGACCCCACCCTGATCGCCCAGCAGCTGGCCACCCTGGACGAGCTCACCGGCGGCCGGGCCGAGGCCGTGGTCAGCTTCGGCAACCTGGTCATGCTCAGCCAGTACCACGTCCAGTGGCAGGGGAGCCGTCCCCTGGCCCGGGTCCGGGAGGGCCTCGGGGTCATGCGGACCCTGCTCGACACGGGCAAGATCGACCACCAGGGCGAGTTCTTCAACTACTCGGGCCTGTTCACGGCGGCCCGGCCGGTCCAGGAGCGGGTGCCGCTGAAGCTGGGGGCGATGGGCGGGCCGCGCAGCTTCGAGCTGGCCGGGGAGATCGCCGACGGCATGCACCACGCCCTCGGCTACTCCAAGGAGAACTACGAGTACGTCGTCGAGCACGTGCGCAAGGGGGCCGAGAAGGCCGGCCGCAACTTCGAGGAGCTCGACCTGGGCGCCTGGATCATCAGCGTGGTCGCCAACGACCGCGCGCTGGCCAAGGCGGCGGCCCGCATCATCGTCGCCTTCTACATCCCCTCCATGCCCCAGTCGCAGGTGGAGCGGCACGGCATCGAGTACGCCAGCCTGCAGCCGATCTTCGACGCCTTCGCCTCGGGCGACGTGCCCAAGGCGATCGAGCTGACCACCCCGGAGCTGGTCGACAAGCTGTCGGTGGCCGGCACCCCCGACGAGGTCGTCCACCAGCTCAAGACCGACATCCTGTCCACGGGGATCAACCACGTGATCGCCGCCCTGGTCGACCCGGTCCTGGTCAAGTTCTTCTCCGGCCAGACCGTGGACGTGCCCGACGTGAAGAGCCAGCTGCGGCTGATCGCCGACAAGGTGATGCCG
>Ga0081538_10005500_pt1 | contig 11379 bp, 10 predicted proteins | sample TabmetS5T2R1_FD_71022 | JGI IMG/M metagenome (GOLD analysis project Ga0081538, IMG submission 71022) | Tabebuia heterophylla rhizosphere microbial communities from the University of Puerto Rico - S5T2R1 | ecosystem: Host-associated > Plants > Roots > Rhizosphere ... | reverse complement strand
CGGAATGACGCCGAGCTCCATCACCATCGCGGCGACTAGCGACAGGCTGAGATAGCCGTGCGCGACCGGTCCGCCGAATGGGCTGTCGCGCTTGGCGCGCTCGACATCGACATGGATCCACTGGCGATCGCCGGTACATGCCGCGAACTGATCGATCCGGTCCTGGCTCACCGTGACCCAGGCCGAAGTCCCGAGCTCGCGGCCGGCGAACTGCGGGGCCGTTGCCATGCTGTAGTGGGGGATCGCCATGGTGCCGGCCCTGCGTCTCACGGGATCGCGCGCAGATCCTTGCGCAGGATCTTGCCCACGTTCGACTTCGGCAATGAGTCGAGGAAGCGCACCTCCTTCGGCACCTTGTACGCCGCAAGCTGCCGCCGGCAGTGCGTGATCACGTCCTCTTCGCAGAGCGCCGCGCCGGCCGCCTTCGCCACGAACAGCCTCACCGCCTCGCCGGTCTTCTGGTCCGGATTCCCGACGCAGGCGCATTCGGCGACGCCGGTGCAGGCCGCCGCAACCGCCTCGACTTCGTTCGGGTAGACGTTGAAGCCCGAAACGATGATCATGTCCTTCTTGCGATCGACGATCTTGAGGAACCCCTTCGCGTCGAACACGCCGATATCGCCGGTGCGGAAGTAGCCGTCGGCGGTAAACGCGGCCGCATTGGCCTCTGGCTTCTGCCAGTAGCCCTTCATCACCTGCGGGCCCTTCGCGCAGATTTCGCCAGGCTCGCCGAGCGCCGCTTCCTGGTCCTCTGCGTCGAGCAGCTTGATGTCCGTCGACGGGAAAGGCAGGCCCACCGTCCCCGAGAATCCGGCCGTCGTCATCGGATTGAGGGTGAGGACCGGGGAGGTTTCCGACAGGCCGTAGCCTTCGAGGATGTCCTTTCCGGTCAGTGCCTTCCATCTCGCCGACGTTGTGGGCAGCACCGCAGCGCCGCCGCCGATCGCCAGGCGCAGCCTGGAGAAATCCACTTCGGTGATCTTCGGATGCATCAGCAGCCCGCCGAACAGCGTATTGACCCCGGTGAAGACGCTGCAGTGCGCCCGACGCAACATCTCGACGAAGCTGTCCATGTCGCGCGGATTGGGGACCAGCCAATTCTCGGCACCGATGGAGTAGTAGGTGATGAAGTTCACCATCAGGGCGAAGATGTGATAGAGCGGCAGCGCCGTGACCACGACTTCCTCCCCGGGGTGCAAGGCATCCGCCATGAAGGCTTTGAACTGCTCGGTATTGGCGACGAGGTTGCGGTGCGACAGGGCGGCGCCCTTGGAAAGCCCGGTGGTTCCGCCGGTGTATTGCAGGAACAGCAGATCGTCGCCGCTCAAACCCACCGGCGTGAAGGCGAGATCGGCGCCCTGGGCAAGAGCGCCGGAAAATGCAACGACGTTGGTCAGACGTGCGTCCACCGGCGGGCTCGGAAGCGCCGCGCCGGTGCCGTCGCCCAGGCCCACGCTGATGACCTGCTCGACCCGGGTATTGCCGATGATTTCGGCGAGGGTCGCCGACACGCCGCTGAAGATGACGATGATCTCGACGCCGGCGTCGTTCAACTGATGCTCGAGCTCGCGCGGCGTGTAGAGCGGGTTCACGTTTACCTGAACAGCGCCCGCGCGGACGATCCCCAGCATGGCGAGGGGGAAGGCCGGGATGTTGGGAACCATCACGGCAATGCGATCGCCCTTCTTCACGCCGAGCGTGCCCTGCAGGTAGGCCGCGAAATGGCGCGACAGCCGATCAGTGTCGGCATAGGTCAGCGTCTGGTCGAAGCAGCGGAATGCGGGCCTGTCGGCGAAGCGCTTCATGGCGTCTTCGAGCATCTCCAGCACCGAGGCATGAGCGTCTGGATTGATCTCGGCTGGAATTCGCCCGTCATAGGCGGCGAGCCAGTGTTTCCTTGACATGTCCTCTCCTTCTGGTGTCGCGGCCCTGCAGCCTTCTTGGTGAGAGGCGGTTGACCAGCTTTCCCGATCACGGCGGCCGCCAATGACAAGAACATTAGACGTCGGTCCGCGCCGCGTCAGTGACCGAGGCGGCCAATTTATTGACCTGACAGCACCAACTGGAGGGAGGAGCGAAGGCGACGGACAACGTCAGCCACCTGGGTGATGCGCGAGCGCGCGAGCCCGGGACTCCCGCGTTGCACATCATCAGGAATGTCGGTGGGCAGCGGGCTGCTAGTGGTTAGACGAACGCACCGAATCCGGTGATGGCGCGACCGACGACGAGTGCATTGATCTCGCGTGTGCCCTCGTACGAATAGATGGCTTCCGCGTCGGCGACAAAGCGGGCGACGTGATGATCCAGCAGCACGCCATTCCCGCCAAGCAGCTCTCGCGCCCAACCGACCGTCTCGCGCGCCCTTGCCGTGCAGAACGCCTTCGCCAGTGACGCATGTTCTTCGCTCATCACGCCGGCGTCCTGCAGCTGCGCCAAGCGGAGCACCATGCATTGCGATGCCGTCACGTTCGACAGCATGCGCACAAGCAGATCCTGAACGAGCTGGAAGCGCGCGATCGGCCGATCGAATTGCTGGCGCTCACAGGCGTAGCGCAAAGCGTGCTCATATGCGCCCTGGGCGCACCCGACGGCCGCCCAGGCCACACCGGCGCGCGTCATGCGCAGGACGGCTGCCGTATCCTTGAAGGAGCGAGCATTCACCAACCGGTTTTCGTCCGGCACACGGCAGTCCTGGAGGTTGATGGTCGCGTTCTGGACGACGCGAAGGGCCATCTTGTGTTTCATCTTCTCCGTTGAGAAGCCCGATGTCCCCTTCTCGACCACGAAGCCCTTGACTTGATTGTCCTCGGCGTCACGAGCCCAAATGACGGTCAAGTCGGCGAACGTCGCGTTGCCGATCCACCGCTTCTGGCCATTCAAGACCCAGTCTTTGCCGCAGCGCCGTGCTGTGGTCGTCAGGCCGCGCGCTGCACCGGAGCCGACCTCGGGCTCGGTCAATCCGAACGCGCCGATCTTCTCGGCTCGCTGCATCGCTGGCAGCCAACGCTGCCTTTGCTCATCCGAGGCGCACAGGTAAATCGACCCCATCGCCAGGCCGCTGTGGACGCCGTGGAACGTCGCTATCGAGCAATCGATGCGAGCGAGCTCCATCATGATGAAGCCGTCGAGCAGCGTGCCCTTTCCAAGGCAGCCAAAGCCCCGGTACGACGCGCCGGCGATGCCCAGCGCGCCGTACTCACTGATCAGTTCGAACGGGAATTCGGCGCGCCCCCAGTAATGATTGATGATGGGCGCTACCTTCTCCTCCGCGAACGCCCGCACGCGGCGAAGCAGGGCCTGGTCCGCAGTGCTGACCAATTGCGCGATCTTGTAGAAATCCCCGTCCACGGCGGGAGGTGACACGTCAACGGTCGATCTCTTTGACCTGGCCAGTCGTGCATTGTGCTGCGCTGACATCGATGCTGCTCGCGCCTTCAGCTTCCAGATTTCCTCAATGCTTTGCGGCTGCGGCAGCGCCGAACCCGGTCTGTGCGCGCACGTATTGGTCGCCGAATGCCGCCCGCTCGGTCGCTGCCGCGGCGCTCGTGTCCAGCTTCGAAACGACGTAGGCCACGAGGAAGGCAAGCGGCATCGAGATCAGCGCCGGATGATCGTACGGGAAAATGGCCGCTGGATTGCCGAGCACCGCCTTCCACACTGCCGGCGACAGGATCACCAGCACGACCGCGGAGGTCAGCCCGGCAAGCCCGCCCCAGAGCGCCCCCCTGGTGGTGAGTCCCTCCCAGTACATCGCGAGGAGCAGCACCGGGAAGTTGGCCGACGCCGCGATACCGAACGCAAGCGCGACGAGGAACGCCAGATTCTGCCCTTTGAACAGGATCCCAAGCATAATCGCGATGACGCCGATGGCCAACGTTGCGATCTTGGTGACACGCACCTCGGATTCCTCGCTTGTCCTGCCTTTGCGGAGCACGTTGGCGTAAAGATCGTGGGAGATGGCCGCAGCGCCCGCCAGCGCAAGACCGGCCACCACGGCGAGGATGGTCGCAAAGGCGACGGCGGCGAGGAAGCCGAGCAGGAGGTCACCTCCGACCGCTTTGGCGAGATGCAGAGCGACCATGTTGCCGCCGCCGACGAGCGTGCCGCCGACCCTTCCACCTTGGAAGAACTGCGGATCGGTGCCGACGATGACCACGGCAGCGAGGCCGAGAATGAAGGTGAGTAGAAAGAAGTAGCCGATGAAGCCGCTCGCATAGAACACGCTCTTACGCGCCTCCTTGGCGTTCGGCACGGTGAAGAAGCGCATCAGGATGTGGGGCAGTCCCGCCAAGCCGAACACGGCGCCAAGGGACAGCGACAATGTCGAGACAGGATCGGCCAGCAGCGTGCCGGGCCCCATGATCTTGGCGCCGCTCTTGTGCACCGCGACCGCCTGGGCCGCAAGCGTCTCGAGGCTGAAGCCGAATTTCGCAAAAGCGAGGATGCCAAGCACGGTGCCGCCGAATAACAGCATGACGGCCTTGACGATCTGCACCCACGTCGTCGCGATCATGCCGCCGAATGCGACGTAGACCATCATCAGAACGCCGACCGCGATCACCGCGTAGGTGTAATCGACTCCGAACAGGAGCTGAATGAGCTCGCCGGCGCCGACCATCTGCACGATGAGGTAGAAGAACACGACCGCCAACGCGCCCAGCGCCCCGAGGCACCGCATTTTCGTGCGGTCGAGGCGGTAGGAAACGACGTCCGCAAAGGTAAACTTGCCGAGATTGCGCAGCCGCTCGGCCATCAGGAAGAGAAGGATCGGCCAGCCAACGAAAAAGCCGGCGACGTAAAGAAGGCCGTCGTACCCTCGGCCGTATACGAGCGCGCACGCACCGAGCAGCGTGGCCGCGGACATGTAGTCGCCGGCGATAGCCAGTCCGTTGCGAAAGCCAGTGATTCCTCCGCCCGCGGCGAAGAAATCGTTGGCTGTCTTGGTGTGCCGCGCCGCCCAATAAGTGATCGCCAAGGTCGCCAAGACGAACACAAAGAACATCACGATTGCAGTGACGCTGATTGGCTGCGTCTCCGCCGCGCCTGCGGAAGGCGCCGCAAGGGCTGCAGCGGACATGAGCGGCAGCGCAGCGCTCGTCGCTGCTGCGAGAATGGGATGTTTCATGACTGTGTCTCGCTCAGGATCTGCTCGTTCAACTCGTCGAAAGTCGTGTTGGCCCGGTAGACGTAAAGTCCCGTCAGGAACCAGGCGAGCACGATGACAGCGGCACCGATCGGCACTCCGATGGTGATCACCCGGCCTTCTGACAACGGCGCATGGAGCAAGTTCGGCCAGAATGCCACCACGATCATCAAACCGTAGTAGACGGCCAGGACGATCGCGGAGAACAGCCATGCAAGGCGCGAGCGCTGGATTTCCAGCTCGCGAAACTTCGGATTGACCCGAATCCGGTGGTAGACCGAGCTGGACATCTTTGTCCCCCCTGGTTTTTTCCTCTACGATATGGACGCTAGACGTCGGGCCGCGGCGTGTCAGTGACCGAGGCGGCCAATCTAATGGCCGGACAAGGCCAACCTGCGCCGTGGGAGGGGCGAAGGATGAGCAAACGGACGACGTCCGCCGTCTGGGTGAAGAGCATCGCGGAGATGCTTGCCGGCGAGGGCCTCGACATCCGCGGCTTGTTGGCGGCGGCCGGGATCGACCCTGCGGCGCTGGAGGCTCAGGGAGCGCGCCTGCCGACGGAAAAGATCAGCCGCCTGTGGGAGCTCGCTGCCGAGCGATCGGGCAATCCGGCGATCGGCCTGGCGCAGCACCAGGTCGTGCGGCCCGCCAGCTTCGACGTGGTCGGCTATACCATGATGTCATGCGCCGACCTGCGCGGCGCGTTCGAGCGCCTGATACGCTACCTGCTCATCCTCAGCGACGCGTTGACGATGACGCTGAGCGAAGAACGCGCCGGTTACCGGGTGACGTTCGTGCTCTTTGGTGGCGATCGCCCGGTGCCGCGGCAACGCATCGAGTTCATTTTCGTCTCGCTGATCGGCTTCTGCCGCTGGATCGCCGGGCGCGAGGTCCATCCGCTGGCGATCGAATTGCCGTACCCCGCGCCGGCGGATCCCGCACCCTACCGCGCGGCCTTTCGCTGCCCGGTGTCGTTCGACGCGCCACGCAACAGCCTGCTGTTTGCCCGCGCCGACCTGGCCGCGCCGTTGCCGACATCCAACCCGTTGCTGGCAGAGCTGCACGAGCGCTTCGCCGGCGAGTACCTCAAGCATTTCGATCATGCCCAGACCAGCTACCGGGCGCGGGAAGTGATCATCCGCCGGCTGCCCGACGGCGAGCCCCGGCGCGACCAGGTCGCCTGCGAGCTGTGCATGAGCGAGCGCACGCTGCAGCGGCGCCTCGAGGAGGAAGCGACATCCTTCATCCAGCTGCTGGACGACACGCGCCGGGAGCTCGCCGAGCAGTATCTCGGCCGTCTTCACCTCTCGCTCGCGCAGGCGGCCTACCTGCTCGGCTTCGCCGACCAAAGCAGCTTCTTTCGCGCCTGCAAGCGCTGGTTCGACCTCTCGCCGGGCCAGTACCGCAGCCAACTGCTCAGGCACTCGGCGGAACGTCCCGGCGGCTTCTAGACACGACCGGCAGCTCCGACTTCAATTGAAGAACCGTGCAACTTGTCGTACGCAGCGAGCCCCAACGGGAACCAGACCCCGGCTTGATCGTTATCCGAGACTCTCGGCGCGTCTTCGACTCGCTGGATCAGGAAGGAAGCGACCATGACCGCACGGCTCGATCGCAAGCACGAGGACCGCGAGCGCGACACGGCGAAGCGCCGGAAGGACGAGCGGGAGCTCGACAAGGAGCTGCAGGATTCGTTCCCGGCCTCCGACCCGCCGGCCATCACGCAGCCGACGCCGTCACCGGAAGCGGACGACAAACAGAAAGACAAGAGGCGGCGGCACTCAAACGGCTGACGGGCGCCGCCACGCCACCGCAACGATCAGCGCCATCGCGGCCAGCATGGCGACCACCATGGCGACGGCGGCAGGCCAGCCGCCGGCGTTCCAGGTGAGCCCGGGCAGCGCCGCGCCGGCGCCGCCGCCGACATAGAAGGCGGTGACGTAGAGTCCGACCGCGGACGAGCGGCCTTCGCGCGCGGTGGCGGCCACGTAACCGGTCGAGGTCGCCTGGCACAGCATCCCGCATGCGGCGCACAGCGTCAGCCCGACGACAATGGCCGGCAGCGGCGGCGCAAGCAGCGTCAGGGCGCCGCACATCCATACGCCGATGGTTCCGATCATGAAGGCCCGCCGGCCAAACCGGCCGATAGCCCATCCGGCGAGCGGCGTCACAACCGTGCCGACCAGATAAGTGATGAAAATCGCGCCCAGCAGCGAGGACGAGAAACCATAGGGAGGCGCCGCCAGATGAAAGCCGACATAGGTGAACGTGGCGATGAAGTTGAACAGGACGCCGAAGCCGATGGCGTAGGTCGCAACGAGCTGTCCGTTGCGCAGGTGGCGCAGCATCTGCTTGAGCGAAGCTGGCAGGCCCTCGGAGCGAACGAACTTTCGTTCGCGCGGCAGCAGGCAGGCGACCGCCACCGCGCTCATCAGCGTCATCACGGCGACGGCCAGGAAGGCGCCCCGCCAGCCGACGAGGTCGGCCAGCACGCCGGTGACGAAGCGGCCGGCGAATCCCCCGAGGCTCGCGCCGGCGACGTAGAGACCGACAATCCCCGGCACCTCGGCCGGCGGCCATTCGTCGCCGATATAGGCGATGATGACCGCGAAGATCGGCGGCAGCAGCAACCCTTGAATGAAGCGCCAGACGATCAGCGCCGGCACGTTCGGGGCAAACGCCACCAGCACGGTCGGGACGACCACCGCGAGCATCGCGACCGTGATCACGCGCTTGCGGCCCAAGACGTCGGCTAGCGCGCCGGTGAACGGCGCCGTCATCGCAATCGCCAGCGTCGACGCGGTGATGATCGCACTGATCTCGGCGGCGCCGACGCCGAAGTCTTGAGCCAGAACCGGCAGGAGCGCCTGCGGCATATAGAGGTTGATGAAGGTGCAGAAGCCGCACGACCCGACTGCGATACGCCGGCCGTCGAGCGTCATGCTGGCTCGCCCTTGCGGCGCGCAGGCGCGCGGCGCGCCAGCGTCGCTTGGGCGCGCGCCAGCGTTGCGTCCGGCGTGCCGGACGCGTCGATGCTGATCCAGTCGAGGGGGCCGAGATCGTAGGTCTCCTGCAGGCGCGCGACGCCAGCGTCGGCATCGGATGCGTCGCGCTCTCGTGCTGCGACGCGCGCGACGCGGACGGCCAGATCGGCGGTGAGGAACAATCCGCGGAACGCCACGTTGCATTGCCGCGCCGCCGCGGCGAGCGCAGCGCGCTCCTCGGCGCGCGCGAACACGCCATCGGCAACGGCCGAATGTCCGGCGGCGACTACCTGGCGCGCCTTGTCGGCAATCAGCCCATACACCTTCGCGGTCATCTCCGCGCCGTAGGCCGCGGCGGGAAGCGTCTCGGTCTCAGGCACCCCGAACAGCGCCTTGCGTTCGACGTCGGAGCGCAGGATGACGGCGCCGGGATCGGGCGCAAGGCCGGGAGCGAGCGCGTGCGCCAAGATCGATTTGCCGGTCCCGGACAGTCCGCCGATGGCGACGAGAACCGGCGCCGGTGGCTCGATCGCGCGGCAGGCGAGCTGGAAATAGGCCAATGCGGCCTGCGCGATCGTCGGCCGCGCTGCGTCCTCCGCCTGGGCGAGCCGCGCGGCCGTCACCTTGGCGCGGATCGCGGCGCGCAGGGAGAGAAAGAACGGCAGCGCCGCGAGTGCATCCAGGTCGCTGTTGCGTCGCCTCTCGGCAAGATACCGATTAAGCACGATATTGGCCGCATCCGTCAGGTCGCGGTCGACCAAATCCATGAGGAGGAAGGCGAGATCGTAGAGTACGTCGCCGGCCGCGATCAGGGGATCGAACTCGATCGCGTCGAACAGCACCGGCCCGGCGTCGAGGAGGACGATGTTGCCGAGATGAAGATCGCCGTGCCCGCGCCGGATGAGGCCTTCTGCGCCGCGCGCCAGCATGAGTTCCCGGATGCGGGCCAAGGCCGCACGGCTGCGTTGATCGAGCAGGGCGGCCGCATCGGGTCGGAACAGGTCGGGCCGCTCGCGCCATGCTGTCTCGTTCTGGTCTAGGAACCGGCAGAGCGCCGCGAGCCAAGGTTCGGCGGCCACGGCGGGAGCCTTGGCATGGGCCGCCGCCACGGCCCAGCCGAGCCGATCGGCGAGCGCGGCATCGACACGGCCCTGCTCGGCGAGGCGATCGAGGGTGGCATCCTCGTCGAACCGGCGCATCTCTACCAGCCACTCGACCGGCTCGCCCGCGCCGTCGAGGACGAGCCGCCCGTCCGCCGCCCGCGTGATCGGCACGATGCCGCGATAGATCTGCGGTGCCAATGGGCGGTTCACTTCGAGCTCGGCCGCGCAGGCGGCACGGCGCCGTTCCAGGGTCGAATAGTCGAGGAAGGGGAACCGCACCGCGCGCTTCACCTTCAGCGCGCGATCGCCCGCCAGGAACACCGATGCCGCATGGGTATCGATGCGCGTGACCGCGCTCCCGCCATGGGTTGCGGGGTCGGCCAGGAGCGCGAAGACCTCCTGCTGGGATTGCTCGGGATGCTCCATTCCGGCGAATTGCCTATGGCCAGTGTCGGTCGCGCGGCGACGTGACCTTGAGCCATGCCAATGCGTTCCTACCTTATCCGTGATACTCTTCATACAAGGGCGGACGCTCGCTGAGTTGCGAGGAGACCCGGTTTCATGGCCAGGCTGCCGCATGAGCTCAAGCGCATTCGCCTCAATCTCGCGCGCTCGAAGGAATTTCCCACCGGCTCGGCGCGCCACGGCTACGAATTCGTCGCCCCGCTCGACGCCAATGGCCGCATCGATCCTGCCCTGTGGCGCGCGCACCGCGAGCATTGCGGCGTTCGCCGGTTCTGGGGCAACGAGGAGGAGTTCGGCAAGCTGGTGCACAAGGCGGGGGGCAACCAGCAATCGCGCTGGGTGTTCGATTATGACCAGACGGCGGAGGAGGACGACGAGGCCGGCTACCGGTTCGCCAGCCACGCCTTCCGGCCCGGCGAGTACGTGTCGATCCGCGACGAGGACGGCGACATGCACACGTTCCGGGTCGTCTCCGTGGAGCCGGCCATCTAGCGAAGAGCGAATAGGGAACGCAGGGCCGCAAGGGTTCCATTCGCTATTCCCTGCTCGCCCCTATTGACCCTCGCGCGCGGCAGCCGAAAGATCGCGCTCGGCGCCGGCGGTCGGCGCGTTGCAATCGAGGAGAATGAGCGTGCTGGTCGACCATCGTTATTATCGCGTGAAACCGGGCACCATGAACGCCCATCTCGATCTCTACGAGAAGCACGGCTTCCTGCCGCAGACGCGCCATCTCGGGCAGCCTTATGCCTATCTCGTCACCGAGAGCGGTGAGATCAACACGCTGGTCCACATGTGGGTCTACGAGGACGCCGCCGATCGCATGCGCAAGCGCGCAGCCATGCAGGCCGACCCGGAATGGCAGGAGTTCTCGCGGCTCCAGCGCGAGGCCGGCTTCCTCGAAAACATGCGTACCAATCTGATGATCCCGGCGAAGTTCGCGCCGATCAGGCGGTAATCCCCGATAGGAGCGGCCCATGCGTGCAAATGACGGCTCGCGCAGCGGCGGCGAGATCCTGGTCGACCAGCTGATCGCGCACGGCGTGCGTCACGTCTTCTGCGTACCGGGCGAGAGCTATCTCGCGGCGCTCGATGCCTTCTACGACCGCGACATCACGGTGACCACCTGTCGCCAGGAATGCGGCGCCGCCATCATGGCGGAGGCGGTCGGCAAGTTCACTGGCCGGCCCGGCGTCTGTTTCACCACGCGCGGACCCGGTGCCACAAATGCGGCGCACGGCATCCATATCGCGCAACAGGATTCCTCGCCGCTGATCATGTTCGTCGGTCAGGTGGCGCGCGAGGCGCGCGAGCGCGAGGCGTTCCAGGAGATCGATTTCCGCGCCGTGTTCGGCTCGCTGACCAAGTGGGCGACCGAGATCGACGACGCAGCGCGCATCCCCGAGATCGTGTCGCGCGCGTTCTACACCGCGAGCAACGGCCGTCCGGGGCCGGTCGTGGTGGCGCTGCCCGAGGACATGCTCACCGACCGCGTGGTCGTCGCCGATGCGCCGCCGTTCGAGCCGGTCGAGACGTGGCCGGGATTGAGCGACATGGCGCGTCTGCAGAAGCTCTTATGGGAGGCAAGGCGTCCGATCATGCTGGTCGGCGGCAGCCGCTGGTCGGAGGCGGCCACGGGTGCGGTGATGCGCTTTGCCGAGCGCCTTGCGCTTCCGGTTGCCACCAC
>Ga0081538_10005499_pt1 | contig 11380 bp, 9 predicted proteins | sample TabmetS5T2R1_FD_71022 | JGI IMG/M metagenome (GOLD analysis project Ga0081538, IMG submission 71022) | Tabebuia heterophylla rhizosphere microbial communities from the University of Puerto Rico - S5T2R1 | ecosystem: Host-associated > Plants > Roots > Rhizosphere ... | reverse complement strand
CACCCCCAGGGCCGTGAAGACATCTACTAAGGCTGAGATCTCCTCAAACGTCAAGAGATCCTCACGCGGTAACCAGGTGTACTCCTCCTCGGGCATGCAGTACTGACAGCGCAGATTGCAGCGGTCGGTCACTGAGAGGCGCAGGTTACGTAAGGGTCGGTCAAGCGCATCGGTGAGGCCCAGAGGCTGGCCAGTCGCAGAACTATGCATCAGCAGAAGAGACATCCAACACTCCTGGAAACAATACGCGCGGCGCAGTGCAGATTACGGCTGTATGGCATGCCGCTTAAGGCTCCAGAAAGATCCGCAACGGGGCACCCTGTCGCTTCAGCTTGGCAAGGGCTTCAGCCTCGATTTGCCGCACCCGCTCATGACTCAAATGGAGATCAAGACCGATCTGGCGTAACGTTTCCTCTGGTTGGCCGTGCAGGCCGAAGTGCCGCCGAATGACTTCGGCTTCCCGTGGGGTCAACCCTTCGAGCGCACGATGCGTGTGATCCACCAGATCCTGCTGGAGCAACATCTCCTGTCCCACTTCCGCTTTGGTATCCGCGAGCCGCTCACCGAGAGGCCGTTTGTCTTCCTCCGCGACAGGCCGGTCCAATGAGACTGGTTCATGTCCCAGGGCCAGAGTCCGCTCAACCCGGTCCAGAGGCATGGCGAGGTGCTCGGCAATCTCACCCGGCGTGGGGGTGCGTCCGAGCGTCGTCGTCAGCGCTTCACGGCTCTTGGACACCTGACGGGCACTTTCGTACATATATTCGGGGATACGAATTAATGTCCCTTGTTCGAATACGGCACGACGGATCGCCTGTTTGATCCACCAGACCGCATAGGTACTGAACTTCAAATTCCGCCGGTAATCAAACTTCTCCACCGCGCGCATGAGACCAATATTGCCTTCTTGAATAAGGTCGGTCAAAGGCAAACCGGTGTAAGCGAACTCACGTGCCACACTAATCACCAGGCGAAGGTTACGGGTCGTGAGTTCTTGTTTGGCACGTTCAACGCGCGTCTGGAGACGATGGAGAGTATGCCAGATGCGTTGCAAGGTCCGCAGATTGTAGCCAAGTGTCGAGAGAAAACGCGCCGCTTGCCGATGCTGCCTGTCAGGAGACGCTGCCGCCATCGTCGCATCAAACCGCGACCAGGCCTGCTGCAAAAAGAGCGGTTGCCAGACCAGCGGTTGCAGCAGCGTGCGCATAGCAGTACGCAGCGTGTGCATGTGCGCACGCGTCTCCGTACTGCCATGGGCACATTGCTGCACGAGTTGTCGCATCTGACAACGCAAACGCTGCAACTGGTCGAGCACGGCCATCATCTCGCCGAAGGCTGGCCCATGTTCTGGGAGGTACACGGCATCCAGAGGCATAATACCACGCCGGAGGCGGGCCCGACAGGCCAGGAGCAACGGCACATGCAGCAAACGCTGGAGTAATTCGTTACGCCATTGCTGCGTCCCATCCTGGATCTGCTGGGCGAGGGTCATTTCGCCTTCGTGGGAGAGCAGAGGAAAACGGCGCACCTCATGAAAGTAGTGCGCAATGATCGATGGCTCGATCTCTGATGGCGCACTCGCCGGCACACCTTGCACCTCAGCTGGCTCAGCTTCGCCAGCCGGCGATGTGCGGAAAGGCACCACCTGAGACGGAGACGTATCCTCAGCAAGCGACAAATGGCGCATCATCCAGACCTTGTACGTAAAGAATTCTACCCGTAAAGTTGATAAACGGACTCATTTTGTCCACAATATAAAGCGCACCTCGCCTGCTGTCAAGGAGCTTTTACCTGGCGCTCATGAGCGCCAGGATGTCAGCCGTGTACCGCGGTACGGCATTGTGCCGCCCAGGGAGGTTGACAAGAATAAGATGATCGGGTATCGCTAGACAGTATCCAAGCCCTGTGGGGATCGCACTACATGGAGGGCCGCAATGCCGGGTCTACGATTCTCCCAAAGTACTGACCTCGCCATCCATGGGTTATGGGCGCTGGCATGCCTTGAAACCGGTCGTTTTATCTTCCTCAGTGACATTGCCAGCCGCCAGCATGTGTCTGAGAGCTACCTGTCAAAAGTTTTTCAAAAGCTCACACGGGCCGGGCTCACGCGGGCCATGCGCGGCAAGCGTGGTGGCTATACCCTGGCTCGCCCTCCTGCGGAGATCAGCGTGGGCGATGTGGTCCGCGCCATGGATCCAGAGCCCCCAATGTATCAGTGCCTGGCGCAAGAGCGCTGCTGCGAGGCGATCGAGAACTGTTTGCTGTTGCGTGTCTTTGCAGAAGCTGAGCAGCACATGTATGCTGTGCTAGATCGCGTCACCCTGGCCGATCTGCTGAGCGATTTTCTCCGGAGCGCGAAACGTATGGGGTGGATCCAACTCGACATGACCTCAGCTGATGCTCCCAAAGTCCCTCCCTCAGTACCATCGTCTTCTTGCTGACCGCCGCATGTCTCAATGTCCGTGCCTCTCAGCACGTGTCCTCGGCATGGCCCGGCGTATAGCCTCGATTGCTACAGCCGTGACAGTTATTGGTACGCTCTTCAGCACTCGGCAACCGGATGAAGACGCGATTGCCGCTCTCTTCGAGCTCAACCGCAAAGGCTTCCCCAACTACCGTGATATCCACCACCCGGCCAGGACCTTCTTCCGTGACGTAGAGATCCCCAATGCGCGGCAATTCATCTTTGATCGCTTTATACACGGCCATTTCATAGGCCAGACAACATTTGAGACGGCCACACACGCCGGAGATGCGGGACGGATTCAGCGCCATCCCCTGCTCTTTGGCCATGCGCACGGAAATCGGTGCAAATTCCGTCAGGAACGTGGAGCAGCAGAGTGGGCGCCCGCATACGCCATACCCCCCGAGCTTTTTGGTCTCATCACGGGGACCAATCTGGCGCATCTCAATGCGTACCCGTAACGCCCCAGCGAGGTGTCTGACCAGGCTACGAAAGTCGACCCTATCCGCCGCGGTAAAGTAAAAAATGGCTTTTTGACCATCGAGGGTGAAATCGACGCTGACCAGTTTCATAGGCAGGTCAACTTCCCGAATACGGCTACGGCAGAGGGCGAACGCTTCCCTGGCACGCTGACTGAGCGCCTCTGCTTGCTCGAAGTCCCGGAGAGTCGCTTTCCGCAGGACTGCCTTGAGATCATGTTGCTCCTGGAGCTCGACCGTATGGGGTGCGAGCACAACAGTGGCAATTTCCAAGCCGTTCTCGGACTCAGCCACACACTTTTCTCCACGGTGCAATGCCAACCCATTGGCAACGTACTGTAAAATCTTGCCAGCGGGTTTGAAGCGGAGCCCCACGATTTCTAGGTTCATGACTCTACTCCTGGATAGCGTCCTTGACGGGCTGAACCTGACGACGCGACCCTCCCGTCCTGCAGGACAGGTCTTATTGTGACACAGAGAGCTTCCAGGAGCAATATGTCAGCCGAGGACAGCGGCTTTTATCACTCATTATTCATTCTCCAGTAATAACAGGCCAAAACGATTTTTAAACGCAGGCTCGACGGCGTGATACAGGGCTGCATCTGCCGTGAGATGCAGCGCATCCTGCGCGGCAATGCGGAACAGCGGAGTACCGGTTTTCACCCCCTGGCCATTCTCGACGAGAATGGCCACGAGGACACCCTCCACCGGGCTGGGTAGCTCAGAGAACATCTTCATTGCTTCGAGCAGAGCCAGGGTCTGTCCGACCTTGATCTCTGCCCCAATCTCCACAAAAGGCGGGGCACCTGGCTCAGGGTGATGATAAATGGTGGCCTCCATAGGCGACAGGAGTTCTCCGTGCTGGAGCAATGTAGGACGGAGGCTGCTGCTGAGCAGACGATGGAGATGAGCCATCGTAGTGGCATCGTCAAGATACGCCGGCCGCGTCAAGGAGAGATCGTCGTTGGCAGTGAGGCAGGCATGTATGTGCGTGTGCTCAAGCGCTTTAACGAAGGCTGTAATCGCTGGGATATCGACACGCAGCCAGTCCAGGAGATAGCGCAGCAGTGCGGCTGCCTCAGCGGTGTCCAGCCCAGGCGTGGTGGCAACGAGGTGCGCACAGACCGCCTGGCATTCGGGGGACGTTTCCAGTGACTGCGCGCTAGCAGCTCGCACCATAGCGTGTAAGCGCTGGCTGTCTAACGACAACTGTTGCCACAGCGCCTTGATGGCCTGCTGTAATGCCACGCCTAGAGCGCGCTCTTCCTCATACAGTGGCACTGCCAGTTCGGTCACGAGCTGCCAGAGCACTTCCAGGGGCGCGACAGGACGCGGGTGCAGACATGTCAGGCGTTTGAGATAGTAGGTGAGCAGGCGGCTGGGATGCACGAAACCTGCCTCCAGCGTAGCGCGCAGCAGCCGCGCCAACAGGGCCGGGTCGTGTGCGCCTGGACGGCGTGGGAAGCCAGGCACCTGCGACAGCACTATCTGTTTCTGCGTCGCCACTACTGCGGTCAGCGCTATCCAGAGCAGGCTGGTATCCGTGCGGAACTCCGTTTCTGGTGGCAAGCCGCGCATCAGGGTCAGCAAGCCCAGGATAGGTTGCACATTGGTCTTCAGCTCCGCGTTGCCCCTGATCTCCAGGCCCCCCTCCAGGATGGTAATGAGACGCGTCAAGGTCTCATGGCGCTCGCTACCCGTCACAATAAGTAACGCAAAGTTGGCGTCGTAGCTCGGAACAATCCACGGCTGGCGACGTTGCAGCAAACCACTGGCATCGAGGCGCACGTACGGTGCGAGCGCAGGGGCAGGCGTGAGGCGGAGTTTATGTACCACACCGCCCAGCACCGGGCTGAGATCCTCGTGCCAGGCGTTCAGACGTACCTCAATGGCATCGCCAACAAAGGTAATGTCGTCCTGGTGAAAGGTGAGTTTTTCACCTGCAGCTACGCGCTGTTGCAGTTCCACCAGACTGATCGCATGGCCGCGCACCCGGACGATACCCTCGGTGACCCCGTGCTCGACCTGGATACGTGGATTGACTTCGAGAAAATAGGGCTCCCCCTGCTGATCAATCAAAAACTCGACTGTGGCCGCGCCGCGCAAGTGGACAGCCGTGCCAAGGCGGAGTGCGTCAGCGCAAATGCGCTCCAGAGTTGCCTGGCGCCGACGCAGGCTGGCAAGGCGCGCGGCAGCGGCCGACGCCTCGAGCTTGGCGATTGCCTGGGCAATCGCCTGTGGGTGCAGGGCCACCTCAATAAACTTTTGATACCCATGATTTTGCAGCGAGCAATCACGCGCAGCAAAGTGCACGACGCTCTCACCATCGCCAAAGATTTGCACTTCCCAGTGCAGCGGTCGCGGTAGGTCCAACTCCAGCAGGACACCTTTGCGCGCGTCGGCTGCGCGAGGGGATACACCCATCTCAGACCATACCTTGGTGAGGGCATCACGAATGCTGTCCTCGGCCTCTGGGCCATGGAGCACATCAGCAGGGAGCACACGCTGGCCTTTGCCCCCGCCTCCTGCGGGGTGCTTGAGGCGGATGGGATAGTTAGGGGAGCGCTGTGCCATATCTAGCGTACGACGCACAGCTTCAGCAGCGGTTTCGTCCTGATGGTGCGTCTGGGCAAAAGCAATTAACGTATCGTCTCCGGGGATGGTCGGGATACCAAGTTGCCTGGCCAGCGCAATGGCGGTATCCTTGTCGCCCACTGCCCGCAGGGTCTGCGGTGTCGGTCCAATAAAGCGCGCTCCCGCCTGCTCAACACACTCGGCAAAGTCGGCACTTTCGGCTAAAAAGCCATACCCTGGATAGACGGCGTCGATGCGATACTCTCTGACCAGGGCGAGAATGGCCTCGACATCGTTGTATTCCTGGACATAGTGTACATGCTCAGGTGGGAGATCGATGATCCAGGGTGCAGTGCGCTGCAGCTCAGCGATCCATTCCCGCGACGAGACCACCACATGCGGTAACTGCCAGCCACGCTGGCGGTAGATTTCCAGCGTCTCGAACGCAATGGGACCACGGCACACGAGGAGGGTACGCATGGTCTCTACAGCGATGGGGGGATAAGCATGTGCCTGCGAGGCTTTGGTAGAGAGGGACATGGAATATACTTTCCCGTTTTACCCCCACAATACGGTTGATTGACCACTATAGTGGCTGGATCAGACCCCGGATGGCACCATAGCGCAGTTCGTGCCAGAGCGTGGGGCAGTGCTCCTGGACCAGGTCCAGTTCACCCACCAGCGTGTGCCAGTACTCTTGATACGCGGCATATAATTGTGGTACGTCTTCCACCAGGCGCTGACGCAGGTCTGCCGGTTCGAGCGGCGTCACAAAACGGCCTTCGAAGGCCAGACGCATATTTAAATATTCCGTCTCGTAGCGCTCCTGGTGGCGCTCGCGCACGGCAGGGTCACCGCCATCGCTGCCGTAGGTGAAGAACGGCCCGGCCTCCTTGCCCATCACGGCGATTTGCCCAGTGGTAAAACCATAGTGCCGGCAGAAGCGCGAGCGGACTGATGTCGTCAGGCTATCCATGGCGCAATACGCCCCACCAAACGCTTTATCAATGACCACAGAGACATGCGGCACCATGACATTGGGGTACATCATCAAGAGGGCGGCTCCCTTCGACAGGATCTGCCCCTCCGACTCTTCCTGCGTGGCGATAAAGCCCGGGACATCGACGAAGGTAATCACGGGCAGATGATAGGCATTGGCCAGCTTCAAAAACCGTGTCACCTTCGATGACGAGGCAGCCGTCATCGAGGCCCCTAAAACCTGCCGCTGGTTGGCAATCATGGCCACGGCGATTCCGGCAATACGGGCGAAGCCAACCACGGCCGACGTACCGAATTTCTCGTGGTATTCCAACCAGGAGTCGTCATCAACCGCTGCCTCAATGAAGGTACGGATGTCCCAACTGGCATTTTTCTTGAGGCGAGCGTTGTGCCGAGCTTGCATGACAATGGCACGCAGATCGGTCGGTACGCCAGACTTGTCACGGGGCTTGAGACGCGGCGGGAAAGACCACATGCTCTCCGGCATATACGTCATGTAGCGCCGTGCCAGCAGTGCCGCTTCTCCATAGGACGGCACGCGATAGTGCGCCTCCCCCGACCTTTCGCTGTGCAGTTGCGCCCCACCCATCTCATCTGGCGTGACGTCTTCCCCTGTGGCGACTTTGATGACCGCGGGCCCGGTCACCGCCATCATGCTGCCGTCGATCATGATCACCGTGTCAGTCATGACCGGCGCATACGCTCCACCACCGGCATTCAACCCGGAGATGATCGACAACGTCGGAATGCGTCCGGAGATTTCGTTAATCTGGGTGAAGATCTGGCGAAAAATGTCCAGCGATGCAACCCCGTCGTTAATATCAGCCCCGCCAGAGTCCCAATCGATCAGCAAAGGGCAACGCTGCGCCTCGGCCAGTTGCATCTGTTTAATGAGTTTGACACCCGTAGAAATAGTCACCGAACCAGCGGCAATGGCTGAATCAAAAATCGCCGCAGCGACCGCACGCCCATGCATCATGCCGCGCCCAGTCACTAAACGTCGTTCACCATGCCGAGGATTGAGATCTGGACGAGGTGCCAGGTCTTCGCCAAACGTCCCAGGGTCAAACAGGCAGGCAATCTTCTCCTGGACCGTCAGCTTCCCCCTGGCGTGTTGGCGTGCCATCGCCTGGAAATCTAGCCGTGTACAGACCTCGCGTAGATGCCTGAGGCTGTGTGCCAGATCATTGTCTATGAGGACGAGAGCCATGCAATGCTATATCGTCATGCTGTGTCATTAAGGTTATGCTCTCCCGTTGCTATGCGTATCTGCCGACAGGACGAGAAAGCAGAGATATGGAAAGCCTTGCTATCAGCGGGCTTATTGTAACGGAATTCCCCTAGAATACAACGCCAAATAATACGAGTGCATAGAGGCTTGAGCCCCGGCCGTCAGCCTGAGAGCAGACAACGGATGCGCTTCGAGCAAGCTACAGCGTCGTCTTACTGCGCTCGACTAACTTTTTAACTTTCTTCTGTCCTTGCCAGACCTTGACATTACTCGCGATGTCAAGCAGCTCCAGGTCCACCTGGTAGAAGACCGCTCTGGTACTGTCGAGTTCATCTACCAGGCTGTTGATCGTCCCCTGGAGCATGAAATCTGCTCTGGATTCCTGGCCCGTAGGTTTGACGGTGTCAGCACGGGTTTGTTGCGCTTGATCGAGGCGTTCCTGGCGACTCTCTTGGCGTTGTCCGGCATCGGCGACAAACTGCACTTGTCCAGACCGCACGAGGGCGCGCTCGAGGTCTTTTACGAAGGTCTGGGTATCGAACTGCTCAGGAGTGCTACTCAGTACCGTGCCCACAACGACGACGGGTTTACGCCCCACAACCTGGGTAAAGCGTTGGGACCAGGGACGATCGAGCGCGTCCTTGATCAGGGCTTCTGCAGTCAAGCGCGAGTCGGTATCGTTCCAGCGTCCGCTGCGGTCAACGGGTGCCTCCAGGGGCCCCCGCGACACGGTTGTCGAGCATGCGGTCAGTATCAACATGAGGATGCCGAGTACGAGCCAGCTCTGCCAGCCCTTGAGATGTGTCTGCATGCGTGTGTCTCCTCGCATCTGCAATACGGATGGACCTGGGTAACATTATACGCATTAAGGTGCGCATGCCTAGTGATCACGCGCCACTGAAGTGGGCAATTAAGAGCTGCACGTCGCGCGCAATTTCCTCCAGCGGGTTGTAAGCCGGCGTAGGCACACAGTCGCGGACGTGCCAGTACTCTATTTTATTGATCCAGGCGGGATGGCGTTCCTGGAGATATGGTTTATGCTCGGCTTCTTGCAGAGCAATGATGTGATCAGCAGCCTGCAAATCACGCTCCTCGACTTGCAGAGGAAAGCGCTCAGCCCCGACGCTGATAATCCCCAAAGCGCGCAGGGCGTCGATGGCGAATGGACTCATGGGGCCAATGTTGTTGACGCCTTTGTCGAGCGCCAAGCCGCGTGAAAACGCCTGCCATGGCAAGGCATGACTGGCAACCATAGCGTTGAAGAGCAGTTCGGCGAAGCGACTACGATAGTAATTGCCGGTGCAGAGAAACAAGAGCTTATACACAGGGGATACCTCGGATGTCATCACCGATAACACCGGCGAACAGGTCATCTTCAGGTAATGTCGTTGGCACGGTACTGTGCGCGAGGATGTAGTCGTCGTAGGGGTAGGTAGTCCGGGCGATGTCGGGAGGCAGACCGAACCAGTGCTGCGAATCCGGGTCGATCTGGGTCGCATGGGCGCACAGGGCAGCCTGCACCTGCTCCCAGTGGTCGCCGATGAAGATCTTGGTGGTGAGGCGATGATCCATCGACGGTCGTCGCTGCCAGCGCTCGACCTTGAAGGGCGACGGCAAGCCAAGCTGGAGTAATGCTTCGTGTTGGGCCATGAGCCGAGCCCGGGACCACACCACGTAGTAAAGCTTCTGTGGTGCCCACGCCAGTCCCAGCTCAGGATGAAACGCGGGGTCGCTCGCGGCCTTGTAGGCTGGCACCGACGCATCGTGCACCCGGAGATGATCGGGATGTGGATAGCCGCGCTGGTTGTCGGAGTAGGTCACGACGACATGCGGCCGCTCTTGCCGGATGAGGCGGACGAGCGCCCAGATGGTCTCCTCGAGGGGGGCTGCGGCGAAGGTGCCAGGCGCACCACTCGCCGGCATGTTCGAGTCCTCATAGCCGAGCATCCAGACTCGCTGATAGCCGAGATGCGCCGTCGCCGTGGCCAGTTCCTGGCGGCGCATCTCCGCGAGGCGCGCCTGTACCTCCGGGTGATTGAGCGTCGGGTTCAGAATAGTGCCGGCCTCCCCGCCAGTGCAACAGACGAGCACTGTGCCCACGCCGGCTGCGGCATAGCGCGCCACACTACCCCCGCCCTTGGTGGTCTCGTCGTCAGGATGGGCATGAATCGTGAGCAGGCGACGCGCGCACGTGCGTGGATCACCATCCATGCGGAGCACCTGGGGCTCCGGAGCATTGGGGAAGTGGCTGCAGGTCACAGGCGCTTGGTCCTCCTCGAGATTGGATCACGACAGTGCGACGCGGTATAGGGCCCTGCTTTTCGCAGATGACATATCGCCTTGCTATGCGCTACGATTGCTGGGTAAGTATAGCGCACTTAGGCAATTCCTGCGGCACAACAATGGAGGCATTATGAAACGGCGCATGCTGCTTATAGGGATGGCGGTCGCGCCCTTGACGGTCGCGCTGGCGCGGTCTGGACACACGGCAGAGCGTGTAGGAGCAACAATGAGCGTGGAAGAATTGCAGAAGAACTGGAAAATGTATCTGGCGGAAGCCGCCGACGTGGTCCTCAGCACTGAGCCTCTCAAACGCTCGGATGCGGAGTGGAAGCAGGTACTCACGCCTCAGCAATATGACGTACTGCGCCGAGAAGGCACCGAGCGTTCCTTCACCAGCCCACTTAACGATGAGAAGCGGCCTGGAGTGTTCGTCTGCGCTGGCTGCAGCCTGCCGCTGTTTACGTCGGCAATGAAATTTGATAGCGGCACGGGCTGGCCAAGTTTTTTTACGACGATACCCGACGTCTTCACTACTAAGCGGGATTTTAAACTGATCTGGCCACGCACAGAATATCATTGCGTGCGCTGTGGCGGCCACCACGGGCACGTGTTCGATGATGGCCCGCCACCCACTGGGCAGCGCTGGTGCAACAACGGTGTCGCGCTGCGGTTTATCCCCAAGGACGATAAGGCGTGAATGTCCGTGACTCGGCGGCCATGATGGGGAAACTGCCGCCAAAGCCTAGCCGCCGAGCTGCTCGCCCAGCCAGCAACGTTCGTGTCTATGAGGTGTCTATGCGTGTGGTGCTGATCAATGCTAATGTCATTGACTGTGTGCATCCGCGTCCCCTGGCGGGAGCCAGTGTAACCGTGGAGCACGGACGTATTGTGGAGGTGCGCGAGAGTAGTCGCTCCCCCGATACGCACCAGGCCCAGGTGATTGACTTGCACGGAGCCTATCTCCTGCCAGGGCTGTGGGACGTGCATATCCATCCCGACTACTTCACCGCCGCCAGTACGTCTGCCGTCGAGCAGACGGTGCAGTTTGGCCACCACCTCATGGAAGCCCTGACCGAGAGTGGTGTAGTTGGCGTGCGCTGTGCTGGTTCAGCCTACTTCATGGACGTGGCCTGGAAACACGCCTTCGATACGTGGCGGTACGTTGGCCCTCGCGTCTTTGCCTGTGGCCATTTTCTGACCACGACCGGCGGTCACTTTCTCACCTCAGGCCATGCCCGAGAGTGCGATGGTCCCTATGGCTTCGTGCAGGCCATTCGCGACCAGATTAAAAACGGCGTGGACCACATTAAGCTGAATCTCACTGGCGGCATTATGGGGCCATCCTGGGATCGG
>Ga0081538_10005498_pt1 | contig 11380 bp, 9 predicted proteins | sample TabmetS5T2R1_FD_71022 | JGI IMG/M metagenome (GOLD analysis project Ga0081538, IMG submission 71022) | Tabebuia heterophylla rhizosphere microbial communities from the University of Puerto Rico - S5T2R1 | ecosystem: Host-associated > Plants > Roots > Rhizosphere ... | reverse complement strand
ATCCAGCGGCGCTTCACCCGGCTCGAGGGTGCCCGCTGGAAATTCCAGCAACGTCTCACTCACGGCAAACCGATACTGTTCGATCAGAATCAGGCGGCCGTCTTCCAGCTGAGGGATGATCACGACCGCGCCCGGGTGTTTCACGACCTGGCGCACCACCGCTCGGCCGGACGGCAGCCGGAGTGCCTGCTCGACGATCGCAAAAATGCGGTATCGGTGAAGCACGTTCGTGGACAGCACCTCTGCTCTTCGCATCGACTGGGTCCTCCTCAAGACGCTGGTCACGGGTAGTTAATCCAGGGGACTTGAAACCAACGGCATGGTCGGGTAGCGAGGCAATTCCATGGTAACAATACGGGCATCAGTTCGGTTAATCGACCGTGAACTGAATGTTAACTCCAAACTGACTCACTACCGACATCTCGCATGGCTTGATGCGAAACCACGCGACCGATATACTACGGGGGCGTTCTCCATGCACGGAGCGCTGCGACCACACTAGCAAGCGGGTATCGCTGGATCTTACCGATCGAGGAGACCTCGTCATGGCCAAGAGTCCACAGTTAGAACGCGTGATTAGCTTGATACGCGCGCGGGCCACAGCCCCACGGAAAACCCTCGAAGAGGATCGGGTGTCGTATGAAACCATGCTGTCGACCATGACGGTGGACGACGACATTTCGACGGAACGCGTCGGCGCCGGAGGGGTGCCGGCGGAATGGATCTGGGCGCCTGGGGCCGACACCGCCGCCGTGATGCTGTATCTCCATGGCGGTGGGTATGTCCTGGGCTCCATGCGCACCCATCGCGTCATGCTGGCCCATCTCGCCCGGGCATGCCAATGCAAAGTGCTGGGGCTTGACTATCGCCTGGCACCCGAGAACCCGTTTCCGGCGCCGGTGGACGATACGCTGGCGGCCTACCGGTGGCTCTTAGCCCAGGGATACGATCACCGGAAGATCGTGCTCGCCGGCGATTCGGCGGGCGGCGGGCTGGTGGTGGCCGCCATGGTGGCGATGCGGTATGTCGGTGAGCCGCTGCCGGCGGCTGGCGTCTGCCTCTCGCCCTGGGTCGACATGGAGGCGACCGGCCACTCCTTTATCACCAATGCCGCCTCAGACCCGTCCGTGGCCAAGGACCGGATCCTGCGCATGGCCCGTGTCTATCTCGCTGGCAAATCGCCGCAAGCCCCTCTGGCCTCGCCGATCCATGCGGATCTCCATGGCCTCCCGCCGTTGTTGATCCAGGTGGGCTCCATCGAAACGTTGCTCGATGACGCCAAGGCGCTCACCGCACGCGCCCAGGAGGCTGGCGTCTCGGTCGAATGTGAAGTCTGGGAGGACATGCCGCCTGTGTGGCAGCATTTTGCGCCCATGCTTCCAGAAGTGCAGCAGGCTATTGCACACATCGGCAGTTTGTCCGTAAGTATGTGGCGTGACAGCCGAAGCCAAGGGATGCCTGCCCCCTGTACCGGAGAAGGCGCCTTCCGCCACCGCTGCCATGACCAGCGCACTGGGCGTACACCGCATGCGGCTGTCCGTGTTCTGTCTGTGAACCAGCACCAAACGAACCCAAACGAGACCAAAACACCTAGGCGTATCTGGGGATTTTCCCTTGCACGCTGCGGCTCAAGGGAGCTTTCAGGGAAAGCGGGCTGACTTGCTAACACGAGTTAGTCAGTCGCAGAGGTGAACCCACCAAGGAGGGGGCCAGCATGCCGGAGGGATCAGACCTGCCGCCCTGCCCGTTGATATTCGTGTGTGACCCAGGCAAGTTTCGCTCCACGCCACGCTCCCAACCCAGCCAATATGGCCTTCGAGGACGCGCAGGCAGCGCCTCGTCTCCACGTCCCACAACCGCACGGTCTCGTCCCGGCCGCCGGTAAGATCACGCTTTCCATCTGGACTGAACGGGTAGGTGTGGATTTCTACCTCGGAGTCGAGGTCGAGCCGGATGGCCCTTTCTGCAACCTGCCCGCGCGCGACCTCTGCTTCCGCCACAGCCGGTTTCGCTGCTGGACGGCAGGCATCGAGGAGCTTCATATACTCCTGCTCGCGGTCCTCCTGGAGCCAGCTAATGTAGAGAAATTGCGCCAAGGAACCTTTGATGGGGGTCTCGTCGAGCTGCAGGGGAATGAAGCGGTGCTCCTTGTTCAACGGGTCGCGAAACCGAAACGTCTGGCTTTCCAACATCGCCTAGTCGGAGCCGAACGCCTGCGCCGACATGCAGAGCACGAGCACGCGGGAGTGCTCCAGCCCTGCCTCGATCTTCGCCGGGATGCTGTCACCGGGGCTCAGCACCCACTCATCGAACCAGACGCGCAGATTGTCGGCGCGCAACCGTTCCGCAACTGCGGAACGACCGCCTTGTCCTTGGAGCTGTGACTCAGGAACACATCGTGTGTGAAATCGTTAGCCATACTTCGTCTTTGGCACTTCGCCGCCCTGTCGGCCGACAAGGCCGGGATGAAGCGGCGCTAACCAGTAGTCATAGGCTTGCACGGTCGAGGGATAGCCGATTGGCCCAGATATGCGAGTACAGAAACTCCGTGTCAACAGCAATTCATGTGCCCATATGGGTGGGAGGCGCTGACTCGCTGGTGGTGTATAGGGTGCAGAGCGTGCCCTATTCTGTGCCCCGGGTCTGGTATGATAGGTGGTGCTTCGGATAGACTCAGGCCCTTATGAGGATTTACAATGCGGTTCCAGATCGGTTTGATGCGATACACCTCGACGGACGGCGTAGGCGCGATGAAGGAGGTGAAGCATGTCTGGACTGGCTGGCAAAGTTGCCTTGATTACCGGGGCCGGTGGGATGCGCGGGGTCGGCCGCGCCACGGCTCTGAAACTGGCGCAGCAGGGTGCGGACCTGGCGCTGACGGATGTCCACCGCGAGCCGGAGGACCTCCCACCGGGAGAGATACGACTCGGCTGGCGGGGACTCGATAGTGTGACCGAAGAAATCCAGCCGCTGGGGAGGCGCTGCTTCACCAGCGCCTGTGACTTGGGCCAGTCTGACCAGGTCCAACGCTTGGTCCAGCAGGTGGTCGGACACTATGGTCACATCGATATTCTAGTCAATAACGCACGGGCCATCATCGGCCGGGATAAGGTCCCCGTCACCGAGCTCTCAGAAGATGTCTGGCAGCATTTTCTGGCCATCAATACCACGGCGGTGTTCCTGCTCACCAAGCTGGTGGGTCGTGAAATGATCCGTCAGGGCCGTGGCGGGCGAATCATCAACATTGCCTCCAATGCCTCCAAGCAGGCCAGCGCCCGAGGTGCTGCCTACTCAGCTTCAAAATTCGCTGTCTTGGGGCTCACCCAGGCCTCGGCGCTGGACCTCGCGCCCTACAGCATCACGGTGAACGCCGTGTGTCCGGGGCCGATCAACACCGATCGGCTGAGCTACTGGGAGCGCGCCAGGGCCGAGGAGGAAGGCATTCCGCTGGAAGATTTCCGAGCTAGGATCGTTAAGGAGGCGGGGCAAGCGACCCCTCTGGGGCGCATTGCTGAGGCTGAGGATGTTGCCAATATGGTCAGCTTCCTAGCTTCCGAGGAGGCCTCCTTCATTACCGGCCAGGCCTACAACGTCAACGGCGGGCTGCTCTTCCACTAGGAGGACTGGACGCGGGAACCCTGCAGACGTGGCATCCTCCTCTACCGCAAGGAGGATGCCTATGGATACGCATGCCGGTTCGGCTGACTAGCCAACGTTTCGTCAGGAGCGACGACACCAGACCTATGGATTAGAGTGATGCGCAGTAAGCGGCAAGGCACCTTGACCCTAGGCCACCGTCCGGTACGAAGCCTAGCCGAGAAACGCCGGCATCACCTCACGCGCGAAGCGGCGCAGGGAAACGGGTCCTCCTGCGCTGTTGATCAGTACGTAGGCCGCGCCAACGTCGCGCAGCGCCTGCAGCTTGACGGCGATGTCGTCGGGCGTGCCGTAGAGGGTCCCGGCCTCGGCGACCTCGCGCACCTCGTCCTCAGACATCGGTTTTTTCGGCGCGTCCGGACGTTGCGACAGGCGCTCGACCCGTCGACGCCCCGCCATGCGGTTCTCGATCGCCTTCTCGTACTCCGCCGCGTTCATCACCACGTTGAGGGAGCGGGCAACGCCCACGGTCATCGGGTCGAAGGTGCGACCTTGGGCCTCGACCTCTGATTTGAAGAGGGCAATCTGCTCGGCAATCTGGGCCAGGGAGGAGAATTGGCCCAGCAACAGGTTGAAGCCGTTGGCCGCCACTTTTTTGATCGATCCGGGGCTTCCGGCACCCATCCAGATCGGCGGGTGGGGTTTCTGGACCGTCGGAGGCTCGACCACGACGTTGTCGAACTGCCAGTACCTGCCGCGATGCGACCATGGGGTGTCCGAGGTCCAGGCCTTGGTCATGACCTCCAAGACTTCGTCGAAGCGCGCTTCGGCCTCCTCCATGGGGACACAGAACCCGGCGAATTCGTTATACCGGTAGCCCTTGCCGATGCCGAAATCAAACCGGCCGCCCGACAACAAATCGAGGGTGGCGGCCTGCTCGGCGAGCAGCACGGGATTGTGCCAGGGCAGCACCAGCACCGCGGTGCCGAGTCGCAAAGTCTTGGTGTGTGCCCCGATCCAGGTTAAGAGGTTTAAAGAGGCGGAGACCTGGCCAAACCCGGTGAAATGGTGTTCGACGATGAATGAGCTGTGAAAGCCAAGCGCCTCGGCCTCGACATTGTACTCGACGAAATCCCTGAAGCCCGCCGCGCTGTCGACGTCAGGGCCGCCCCGTCTTGCCTGGGCACTGCCGAATAGTCCAAACCGCATGATCCCCTCCTTACGTGCGTCCGCCGCACAACCATGTCAACACTGGGGCCGCCACCGCCGCGCCAATCATGGACGGCAACATGAACGTGCGCACTATACCAGAGACATGCCGCCCCCGCAACGAGAAGCGTTATGATGCCGACAGGACCGCACGGGCGTCAGCGAGGCGGCGCTTGGCCTCGCCATACATGGCGGCTGGCAGCGGCCCCCGCAACACCGCCGAAACGTTCTCCTGGAGGTGCGCCGGGTTGAGCGTCCCCACGATGGTGGTATGCATGTCCGGGTTGGTGATCGTGAAGCGCAGCATGAATTCTGTGGCCGACATGCCCTCCAGGAGCTCATCCAACCGCGCCTGCTCCCAGAGCTTCCAGACGTCAGCCGAGCCCTGCCCCGCACCTGGCTCGCCGCGGGCCACGCCGCCGCGGATGACAACGCCCGCCCCGGCCTGTGCCGCCGCGGCGATGGCCGCCTCATGTTCCGGCTGCAGAGCCGAATACGGGATTTGGAAAACGTCGAACACGCCCATCTGGATGTGGTCGACGAGGTTCGGTAGGATCGAGGAAACGCCCAGGAAGCGAATCTTGCCGGCCTGCTTGAGGTCCTGGAGCGTTTGGATGGCCCCCTCACGCTCGAGCACCTCCTTGGCCGGGCTGAAGTGAAATTGGAGCACGTCCAGGTAGTCGGTCTTCATACGCCGCAGGCTCTGGTTGACCGCATCGATGATATGCTGACGGCTGTAGTCGTGGAGCCGGGGCAGCGGGGTGCCGTACCTCGTGCGCTCGCTCGGGGAGAACCGGCTCACATCCAGCGGGCAGCCGCACTTGGAGGCCAGGAAGAACTCGTGACGGCGGCCGGCAATGCATCGGCCGATGTGCTCTTCCGCCTCGCCGTAGTCCACGGCGACGTCGATATAGTTGATGCCAGCGTCCAGGACCGCCCGCAGGATGCGCTCAGGCTGGCCTGGCGTGAGCGGTCGGCCGACGCCCGCGACCATACCGCGCAGTTCCAGGGCGCCGAAGCCGAGGGTAGTCACCCGCAATCCGGTCCGTCCGAGGATGCGTTGGGGGAGGTCTGGCATGTCCGTGGCTCCTCAACCGAGCAGCTGTGCCCTTAACGTCTGCGAAACGCCGGCTATGGCTATGGTCGGCCCTGCTCCAGCAGCGCATTGACCTCCGCCAGTTCGGCCTGGCTCAAGCTCCAGGATGCGGCTTTGACATTGTCTAGCACGTGTTCCAGGCGGGTCGCACCGGAGATCACCGAGCAGATCTGGGGTTGCGCCAGGAGCCAGGCCTGCGCCAGCTCGTTCAAACCCCGACCGCGCGCCGCGGCCCATGCCGTCAGGGCTTCCACCGTGGCGTAATGGGAATCCGTCATATAGCGTTGCATACGTCTGGGATCCCTTGCGCCACGTGACCCGGGAGGCGGGGGTTCGCTCCGTTTATACTTGCCGGTCAAGAAGCCACCTGCCAGCGGGTGGTAGGGGATAAAACCGACGCCGTGGGCGTGACAATACGGCAATACCTCGCGCTCGACCTGTCGGTCCAGCATGTTATACCGGGATTGCAGGACGACGAACGGCGTCCAACCGCGCACCTCGGCCAGGAGGTTGGCGTGCGCCAGCTGCCATGAGGCATACTCCGACGCTCCCACATAGCACACCTTGCCGAGCCGTAGCAAATCATCCAGGGCTCGCAAGGTCTCCGCGATGGGGGTGGTATCATCCCAGCGATGCGCGTAATACAGGTCGATGTGATCCGTCTGCAGGCGACGCAGGCTGTTGTCGAAGGCCTGCAGGAGGTGATACCGCGAAGCCCCGCGGTCGTTGGGCCCATCGCCAACGGGCAAGGCGGCCTTCGTGGCCAGGATAAAGCGCTCCCGACGCCCCTTGAGGGCATGCCCCAGGGTTTCCTCACAGCGGCCGCGGACGTAGGTGTTGGCGGCGTCGATGAAGTTGATGCCCAGATCAAGGGACGCATCGATGATCTTGTTGACCTCTGCCTGGGGGAGTTGATCCGTCCCAAACCGATTCGTGCCGAGGCCAATGATTGACACCCGGACTCCGGCACGCCCTAACTGTCGATATTCCATAACCACGTCCCTCACTCCGACGCTCTAGCGTCGGCGCGGCGTAGGCGGCGGACCAGAACCGGAAGCATCTGGACGGCGATCTGCGGACGACGCTCTAAGGTCTCCAGAAACTCCTCCCGTCCGATGGCCACGCACTCGGTCGCTTCGAGGGCCCACACTGAGGCCGAGCGGGGATGATCGTCGATCACCGCCATCTCGCCAAAGAACTCACCCGCGCCCAGCGTCGTCAGGACCGTCGGATGGGCACCGGCCTCCCCTTTGACGACCTCGACCTGTCCGGAGGCGATGATGAAACATCCCGTGGCCGTATCGCCTTCGCGGACGATGAGCTCACCGGGCTGATAGGTACGGATGCGAGCGGTTTCGCCGAGATGCTCGCGATCTTCCTGGTTCAGCGCTGCGAACAACGGGGCTTGGGCCAACAAGGCAGAGACTCTGGCGGCATAGAGCCGACTGTGTTGACGGGGGATGACGAGGACAGGAACGCTGGCCGCTTGGACGACCCCTTCCACCACGCTGCCGACGAACCAGCGCGCCAGCGCCGAGCGGCCGTGGGTGGTGAGCACCACGAGGCTGTGCGGGGTCTGGCTCGCCAGGCTGAGGATATACTCCACCGCCGGGCCATCGAACGTGCGCGACTGCACAGCGATACCTGCCGAGCGCAGCTTCGCCGTTAAACTCCCAAGGTAGGCCCTGGCTTCGACCTCACCCGTCGGGGGAGCCTGTTCATCCACGATCGCTCCTGGAAACGGCACGGCGCGCGCCAGCATGACCTCTGCGGTCAGCCGTTGCGCCAGGTCTTCGGCAAACGGCAGGGCGGCTTCGGCGGTGGCGGAGCCATCCAGGGGGACGATGACCGTGGACAGGGCCTGGGGTAGAAAGGTCGACGGCTCATCAGCCAGGGGCGGGATCAGCAGCAGAGGGATGTGCGAGGCGTGGAAGACCTTGTCGGTGACACGGCCCAGTGTCGCACGTGCGGTGCTTTGCCGGGTGGAGGTAGAGAGCACGATCAGGTCGCATCCCTGGCTTTCAGCCACCCCCAGGATCTCCTCCGCCGGCCTGCCAGCTGTGATGGCCATGGTGGCCTGCACACCTTCATGGTGTAAACGATCGACCGTTTGTTGGAGTTGTTGTTCGACATCCCCTCGGCCGCGGGCCGACGATGCCACCCGCAGGTCGACGATCGAGAGCAGCAGGATTGGGATCTGAAGGCGACTGGCCAACCCGGAGGCATAGGGGAGAATTCTGTCGGCTTGGGCCGAACCATCGAGTGGCACCAGCATGCGCTGAAACATCCCACACCCCTGCGGCACACACGGCCGGCTCGCATCGCAAATCTACCGATGATGATAACTACATGGCTCTCCAACCTTAACACACTCCTCAGCATGGGACAACTGACCTTTCAAGCTGAGATGAACCTCAGGGGCTTATACGAATCCGGGCAGGGGACTCATGCCGGTGTGAGGAGCCCGATCAGTCGGCCGAGATTTTCGCTTGACACCGAACACGGTATGGAGTAGTCGAAATTATCTGCCCAAGACTTATCAGGACTGTAACGGACATAGACACCAGGAGAGCAAGAGGAGATGTGTGCATGAAGCGGGTCAGCAATGAATTCAGTCAGGCCGTCTTCAACCTCCCGTGGTTAGTGGCCCAGGAGGAGGGGCTCTTTGCGCAGGAAGGCATCGAGGTGGAGTTCCTGCGCGCGCGCCAATGGGACACCACGCGTGCGCCGGAGCCCGATCCTCGGCAAGTCGACCCCTTCTGGCGTCATGCCCCGTTCGAGGAACAGGCCGCCGCTGCGTTCAACGCCTGCGAGTGGGGGCAGGTGCACCGTTCACAGATCAGCACGGTGGGCGGGAGAATCATCCAGCTACGGGCTGCAGTAGCCTGTCAGGCCATTTTCGTGCGCGCCGATTCCGCCATCACCCATCCCCAGGCCCTGCGCGGCAAGACGATCGCCGTCAATTTTCATGCGGGCTCCCACTATCTGACCCTGCAGCTGTTGGAAGGCTTTATGGAGCGTGAAGCGATCCGCGTCGTGCACCTCGGTCAGGCCGAGCGTCGCTATCAGGCCATGCGCGACGGCGAGGTGGATGCGGCGATGTTGATGGAGCCCTATATCGCCCTGGCGGAAAAGCAAGGCTGTCATGAGGTCATCGCCGGTTTCTACATTGGCTCCGAGATGTTCGCCCCCGATGTGGACGCCGAGACCGCCGCGGCGCTGAACCGCACGATCATCAAGGCGGTCGCCCTGATCAATGCGGATAAGCGGAAATATCTGCCTCATCTCATCGCCGACCTGTCCGCGGAGCACCAGGCCTTGCTCACCCCGGAAGACTTCCACTTGCCCCGATTGCGGTACGTGGAACCGCGACCGTATCCGGTGGAGGAGTTTGAACGCACCTACCAGTGGATGCGCAGCTGGGATTTGGTCCCCGAAGGCGCCACCTATGACCGCCTCGTCGACGCGCGCGTGGGGGGGGCTACCTGAGCCTATGGGGCAGGAGTCTTCCGATCAAGATATCTAGCGGATCGGTTGTAGCCTGTGCCCGCACGCCAGCCAGTGTAGGCATGGGCTCTCCTGACCGCCCAACCCTATCCCCTCAACAACAACATCCGCCGCTGGGATATGCCTGCATGTAGGTCGACAGAGGAGGTTTGGCAGCATGCAGGAACGCGGGCGCCTGGATGCACAAGGCCCTGAGGCGGGTGAGGTGCGGGGCCGTGCCCCAGGAAGAACACGCACCTGGAGACCACCTCGATGCCCTCCTTGCTTCGGCGTACCCGGCCGCCGGGCGGCAAAAGAGACAGGACTGTCCCTAGGGTGGTTGCCGGAGACGTGTCCCTGGAGCGTGGAGCAGCTCCTAAACGAGGACTTCTTGCCGGAGATCTCTGTTATCGATAATCCAGATGTGTAGGCTGTTAGGCAGCCATATCGGGTGGGAACAAACTCCCGTTGGCGCTGCGCTGCCAGATATACTCATAGATGCGATCGGGAGCGGCCTGGGTCTCATCGGTAGAATAGGGGGGATTGGGCAACGTTTCAAATAAGCGATCGAGGATAAACACCTTGACCTCGGCCTGCGTCTGCTCTTTCTGCGTCCAATTCTCCATCGGTTTCAGCAGTTCTTGCAAGGAGGCGAGAAGCCTTTTGCTGGCTTGCTTGAGCCGTTCGCGGTCGGCCTTGCTGATCTGAGTCTGGGAGAGTAAGTCGAATAACGCGAGTTCGTCCTGGCTGAGACCCTCCTGCGCCGCACGTTGCTGTTCGGCATCAAGGCTGTTGGCCAGGTCGAACAGGCGGGCGAAGGACTCCTCAACCGTTGTACGGTCTTTCTCGCGATTATAATCCGCGATGATCTCCTGGTATTTTTTATAGTAATCCATCCCCTGGGGATTGTATCGGAGCATCTGTTGGAGCTTTTGTTCCACCATCTCGCGGATGTCTTGCAGCAGTGCCTGCTTCCGTCGCACCTTGGCGAACTCGTCTCGCAGTTTCTGAAAATCGAGCTGACTCAGATCGACCATCAGCCCTTCGGCGTGATCCTCACCCGTCCCCTGCGTCCGGATGGCCTCGTTGACGATCTTATGGAGTTCTTTGAGCAGCTCGGTAACGTCCGAGGTGTCACGCCGTTCCTGGAGTTTCTTGTAGATGGATTCGAGGTTATCGTGCCGCTCGGCGTATGTGAACGCGGTGGGCTCCATAAGCAGGGCTTTGAAGCGAGCGAATACCAACCGCGCCAGAATCTCGAAGCGCCGCTTGGCTTCATCGGCTGTATATACGGCATTGGTGGCATCTCGTAAGGCCTCAATGCGTTCAAACCCTGCGGCCCCCTGCAGGCGGGAGACGTCGAAGCCGAGATTCTTCAAGTGCTGTTCAGCGGCTTCGATGGCCTCGACCAATGCCTTCACCAATTCCTCGATCGGCGCCACGATCTCGTCACCGTCGCCCCCATCGTCCACCTCATCACCGAGGGCATATTGTGCCAGGGCTTCTCGCAGGCTCCGCAGCATTCCATTGTAGTCCACGATGATCCCACAAGTCTTGTCGGCGTAACGGCGATTCGCCCGTGCGATGGCCTGCATCAGGGTATGGGCCTTCATGAGCTTGTCGATGTATAGGGTCGAGAGGCATTCCACATCGAACCCAGTCAGCCACATGGCGCAGACGATCGCCACGCGAAATGGGTGCATGGGGTCCTTGAAGGCATCTTCCACATCCATCCGGCGGCCGTCCGGCATGTCGAAGCCGCGTTTCATGAGCTCGCGATGTGGCCGGATATCAAAGCCCCATCTGTTGAAATCTCTCACTTCATTCTGTCCCTCGCTAATGATGAGGCCGACGATGGTCTCCTCCAACCATGCCGCCTGCTGGCGCAAGCGTTCGCTTTCCTGGGTCAGTCTGTCACGCATGGCATCTTCTTGGGTATTTGCGAGTTCGACGTCTTTTTTCGCGACAGCAGCTCGCACCTGCTCTAGTTTG
>Ga0081538_10005497_pt1 | contig 11381 bp, 10 predicted proteins | sample TabmetS5T2R1_FD_71022 | JGI IMG/M metagenome (GOLD analysis project Ga0081538, IMG submission 71022) | Tabebuia heterophylla rhizosphere microbial communities from the University of Puerto Rico - S5T2R1 | ecosystem: Host-associated > Plants > Roots > Rhizosphere ... | reverse complement strand
CCGCAGCGCGCTCGCGTTCGTCGCCGACCAGCTCGCCCCCAGGCTCGACCGGGAGGCCGCCTCGCTGCGGTTCGCGGTCGCCGCCGTGGACGACGTCTACGGCCGGGCGGTGGCCGACGGCGCCAGGGCCGAGCTGCGCGACCGGGGGCTGCCGCTCACCGCCGACGTCGCCTACGACCCGCGCCGCTACGACCCGGCCCGGGTGGTCCGGCAGGTCGCGGCCGGCCGCCCCGACGTGCTGTTCGTGGTCGCCTACCTGGAGGACGGCGTGGCGCTGCGGCGCGAGCAGGTCCGCCAGCACCTGCCGCTGCTGGCCAGCATCGGCACCTCCTCCAGCTACTGCATGCCGGAGTTCGGCGCCCGCCTGGGCCGCGACGCCCTCGGGCTGTTCGCCTCCGACAAGCCCGACACCCACGGGATCAACCCGCACGGGCTCACCCGCGAGGGGCGCGCCCTGCTGGAGCGCGCCGACGGCGCCTACCAGGCCGCCTACGGCGAGTCGATGAGCGCGGCCGCCCTGGCCGGGTTCTCCGGGGCGTGGGCGCTGTTCCGCCACGTGCTGCCGGCCGCCCGCTCGCCGGCCCCGGCCGACGTGGCCGCGGCGGCGCGGGCGGTCAGGGTGCCGCGGGGCGGCCTGCCCAACGGCAGCGGCCTGGAGTTCGGCGCGCCCGGCGGGCCCGACGCCGGCGCCAACCTGCGGGCGGCCAGCGTCATCTGGGAATGGACCGAGGTCAACAAGCGCGAGGTCACCTGGCCGCCGCAGTTCGCGACCGCCCCGATCGCGGCCATCCGCCCGACGCGATGACGCGGTCGCGGGTCGCCCTGCTGGCCGGCGTCGGCATCGCCGTGCTGTACCTGGCCGGGGCGGCGCTGAGCGGCCGGGCGAGCCTGCTGGCCCGCCGGCCGCTGCTCGACGGCCTGGCCCCGCCCGTCCCCTACCGCTGGGTCAAGCCGCCGCCGGACCTGGCCTCGAGCAACAAGAAGCCGGCCTCGCTGCGCTTCTCGGTGAAGCTGGGCGCCACCGGCTCGCAGCTCGGCGCCTTCTCCACCAGCGACGGGCAGTTCAACCTGGTGCTCAGCGAGGGCGCCGTGCCCGCCAGCCAGGGCCAGACCTCGGTGGCGGTGTCGGTCGACCCGGTCGACCCCGCCACCCTCGGGCCGGCCCCGCCCGGGCTGCTCCTGGCCGGCAACGCCTACCGCATCCAGGCGAGCTACCGGCCGTCGGGCGCCAGGATCGGCACCCTGGGGGGCCGCTCCAGCGTCGGCCTGGTCTACCCGCTGCTCGCCACCGCGGTGGCGGACCCCTCCGGGCACCTGATCCTGGCGTCGGCGGACGGCCGCAGCTGGCAGCGCCTGGAGAGCACCGACACCCCCGGCACCCACCAGGTGAGCGCCGGGCTCGGCATCACCGGCTACGTGGTGGCGGCGGTCCCGCCCGCCGGCGCCGGCGGCCCCTCCGGCGGCGACGGCCGCGGGCGCGTCCTGCTGGCCGCCACCGCGGTGGCCGCGCTGCTGGTGCTGGCCGCCCTGCTGGCGCGCCGCCGCCTGGCCACCACAGGCGCCGCCCGCCGCCGCGGCCGCCGCCCCACGCAGGCCCCGAAGCGCCCCGGCGGAGCCGACCCGCGCGGAAGGGCCGACCGGCCCGGCGGGACCGGCCGAGCCGGCGGGGGCGAACGCGGTGGCGGGACCGACCGGGGTGGCGGGGGAGGCCGCCCCGGGGCCGGCCGGAAGCAGCCGGGTGGCAAGCCGGCCAAGCGGCGGCGGCGCCGGTGAGCCCCACCGGACGGGCGCTGCGGGTGGCGGTCGCCGCCGCCGCGCTGGTGGGCGCGACCGCCGGCCCGGCGGCCGCGCACGTGATCGGCGGGGCCGCCGAGCCCACCAACTACCGCACCGGCGTGCGCGGGTTCGAGCCGGCCGTCCCCGGCCTGGAGGCGCGGACGGTGGCGCCGGGCGACCGGCTGGAGCTCGTCAACGGCACCGGCCAGGAGGTCCTGGTCCTCGGCGACCGCATGGAGCCCTACCTGCGGGTCGGGCCCGACGGGGCGTTCGAGAACCGGCGCTCGCCCAGCGTCTACTCCAACCGCTTCCCCACCCCGCCGGCCAGCATCCCCGCCGAGTTCGACGCGGCCGCGGCGCCGGAATGGCGCCGCATCGGCGACCGGCCGAGGGTGGCGTGGCGCGACCACCGCGCCCGCTGGACCGCTCCGGACCCCCAGGCGGTCACCGCCGCCCCCGGCCGGCGCCACGTGGTCACGCCCAACTGGCAGATCCCGATGCGGCTGGGCGAGCGCACGCTGCTGCTGGAGGGCGACGTCACCTGGGTGCCGGGCCCGTCGCCGTGGCCGTGGGTCCTGGCCGCGCTGGCGGTGCTCGCCGTCGCCCTGGCCGCCGCCCGGGGCCCCCGCCGACCCCAGATCCTCGCCGTGGTGGCGCTGCTGGCGGTGGCGGCCGACGTCGTGCACACGGTCGGGGCGGTGCTGGCCAGCGACGCGCCGCTGTCGGCCGAGCTGAACGGGACGTTCACCACGGTGGCGGGCTGGGGGGTGTCCGTGCTGGCCGCCTACCGGCTGCTCCGCGACCGCGCCGAGAGCGCCGCGGTCTTCCTGCTCCTGGGCGGCGTGCTGCTGACCCTGGCCGGCGCCCTGCCGGACCTGACCGCGCTGGCCCGCTCCCAGGTCCCCACGGCCGTCGGAGCGGCCGTGACCCGGGCCGCGATCGCCCTCACCCTCGGCCTCGGCACCGCCATGGTGGCCGCCGGCCTGCTCGGGTTCCGCGAGAGCCGCCCGCCACCGGACACGGCCTGACCCCGGGTAAGCTGGCCAGGTGGGAAGGACAGCGTGGCTCGGGCGCCGGCTGCCGATCGCCGGCGCCCTCGCGCTCGCCTGGACGGCGCTCGCGGCCGGCGTGGCCGTGGCCGGCCCGGCGCCCGGTGCCGAGGTGCCGGCGCCGACCCTGGCGCGGGCGCTGCTCGGCTGGTCGCCGGACCCGCTGGTGTCGGTCCTGCTGGTCGCCGCCGGCGTGCTCTACCTCAGGGCGCGGCGGCGGCTGGTCGCCGGCGGGGTGGCCTGGCCGGCGCAGCGCACCGGCTGCTTCCTCGGCGGCCTCGGCGCGCTCGCCCTGGCGCTGCTGTCGCCGATCGAGGCCTACGACACGGTGCTGTTCTCGGTCCACGTGGTCCAGCACATGCTGCTGACCATGGTGGCCGCGCCCCTGCTGGCCCTCGGCGCGCCGATCACCCTGGCGCTGCGGGCGACCAGGGGCCAGGCCCGCCGGCGCCTGGTCGCGGTGCTGCACAGCCCGCCCGTGCGGGTGATCGGCCACCCGCTGGTCGCCTGGGTGCTGTTCACCGTCTCGCTGTACGGGCTGTACTTCTCGCCGCTGTTCGACCTGAGCCTGCGCAACCGCCTCGTCCACGACCTGGTGCACCTGCACTTCCTCGGCGCCGGCCTGCTGTTCTGGTGGCCGGTGGTGGGGGTCGACCCGACCCGCTGGCGCCTGCCCCACATCGCCCGGCTGCTGTTCGTGTTCCTGATGGTCCCGTTCCACGCCTTCCTCGGCGTGGCGATCATGAACAGCGGGCGGCTGCTCGCCCCCAGCCTGGCGACCTTCCAGCGCTCCTGGGGACCGACCCCGCTGGCCGACCAGCAGGCCGGCGGCGCCATCCTCTGGGGCGCCGGCGACCTGGTCGCGCTCGGCGCCGTGCTCGGCATCCTGGTCGCGTGGGCGAGCTACGACCAGAACGTGGTCGCCGCCCGCGAGGACCGGCGACTGGCCCGCGAGCGCGCCGCGCGGCCGGCCCCGGACCCGCGGCGCGACGCCCATGAGCCCTCGAGCTGACCACCGGAGCAGGAGGAGTTCGTGGACCTGACCGACAGCGTTCGTGCCTACTGGGACGCCGACGCCGCCACCTACGACGACGCGCCCGACCACGGCGCCGCGTCGCCGGCGGAGCGGGCGGCCTGGAACGCCGCCCTCAGCCGGCTGCTGCCGTCCCCGCCCAGCCGCGTGCTCGACGCCGGCGCCGGCACCGGCTTCCTGTCGCTGGCCTGCGGCCGGCTCGGCCACCAGGTCACCGCCCTGGACCTGTCGGCCGCCATGCTGGCCCGCCTGCGCGCCGCCGCCGAGGCGGAGGGCCTGGCGGTCGAGGCGGTGGAGGCCGAGGCCCAGTCGCCGCCTCCCGGCCCGTTCGACGCGGTGATCGAGCGCCACCTGCTGTGGACGCTGCCCGACCCGGGAGCGGCCCTGGCCGCGTGGCGGACGGCCGCGCCCGGCGGGCGCCTGGTGCTGTTCGAGGGGCTGTGGGGCCGGGCCGACCCGGTCGAGCACCTCCGCCAGCAGACCAGGGAGGGCGTGCGGCGCCTCCGCGGGGAGCCCGACCACCACCACGACCGCTACGACCCCGCCGTCGTGGCGGCGCTGCCGCTGGCCGCCGGCACCCACCCGGACCGGCTCATCGAGCTGGTGGAGGCCGCCGGCTGGGGACCGGCCCGGCTGGAGCGGCTGCGCGACATCGAGTGGGCCCGGCTCCTGCGACAGCCGCCCAGCGCCCGCCTGCTCGGCGTCACCCCGCAGTTCGCCGTCGTCGCGGGCGGCTAGACTCGCCTGATCCTGGACAAGGAGGAACCCTCATGGCCACCGACCTGATCTGCCCCAAGTGCCAGGGCCCGATGCGCAGCTACGAGCGCAGCGGCGTCACCGTCGACCAGTGCGCCGACTGCCGCGGCATCTTCCTGGACCGCGGCGAGCTGGAGCACCTGGTCGACGCGGAGCAGAGCTGGCAGCGGCGCGAGCCGGCCCACCGCGAACGGCAGCGCGACCGCGAGATCCCCTTCCCCAACCCCTTCGGCGGGCGCGACCGCGACCGCGACTACGACGACGACGACGATTACCGCCACCGCGGCGAGGGCTACCGCAAGCGCCGCAAGCGCAGCTTCTTCGACGACCTGTTCGACTGATCCGTCGGCATCGTCACGGCGGCCGCCACCGCCAGGCCCGCCCCCAGCACCGCCGGGGCGAGCACGCGCATGCTGGACAGGAAGCGGGCCAGCAGCCCTCCGGAGAGGACCAGCCCATACAGGCCCAGCAGCAGCCCGGTGCGGCCCAGCAACGTCGGGGAGCGCAGGCCGACCACCACGGCGGCGGCCGCCAGCAGCAGCGACCCGACCAGCAGCGCCGCCCCCAGCGGCCCGACCCCCGCGTCCGGCACGTACCCGCCCCTGACGATCAGGCCGAGTACCTGCCCCCAACCGGCCAGCGGCCACCCGACCGCGCCGATCGCGCGCCCGTCGCCGACGCTGGCAGGCACCCGCCAGGCGACATAGCCCCACCACAGCGCCAACGCCAGCGCCCCGGGCGCCAGCAGCGTCGCCGCCTGCGCCAGCCGTGACCGCGGCCCGCGCCCGGCGTCCACGACCAGCCAGACCGCCGCCGCGACCGCGAACACCAGCAGCGTCTCCTTGGTGAGGGCGCTGCCGGCGAACGCCAGCCCGGCCGCCGGCAGGCGCCCGTCCAGCACCAGGCTCAGGCCCAGCGCGGCCAGCGCCAGCCCCAGCGGCTCGGCGGTCCCGAACATCACCCCCACCGCCACCCCGGGCACCAGCGCGAAGCCCAGCCCCCACCAGGGCGACCGGCCGGCGGCGGCCAGCAGCCGGCCGCAGGCGGCGCAGCCCAGGGCCACGGCCAGCGGCCCGACCGCCAGCAGCCCGAACGGGATCGCGCCGGGCCGGCCCGCCGCCAGCAGCCAGCCCGCCACCCCCTGCAGCGGCCGGCCGGCCCGGTAGCGGGGCATGTCAAAGCCGCCGGCGAGCCCCTGCCCCAGCAGCGGGTCGTAGGCCAGCCCGAGGAACCACTGGCCGTCGTAGCCGTTGCCGGGAGTCACCCGGACCTGGAGGTGGCGGGCGGCGAGCTCCTCGTCCAGCCGCCAGCTCGTGCCCACCACGAACGGCGCGGTCGGCTCCCAGCCCACCCGCGCGAACTGCAACGCCAGCAGCGCGCAGCCGACCACCAGCCCGGCGGCGGCCACGCCCCCCACCGCCCGCCACCCCGGCTGGCGCGCCGTGGCCGCGGGCTGCCGCATCGTCCGCATGAGCGGCGCATTCTATCGGCGATGCCGGATCGGCGCTCCGGAGGTAGAGAATGGGCCGATCATGCGCGCGACCACCGACCCGCCCGAGCAGCCGCCGCTCCGCGTCTGCCTGTTCGGCAGCTACGACCGGGCCGCCCATCCGCGGATCGCGGTCCTGGAGGCGGCGCTGCGCGAGGCCGGCGCCGAGGTCGTCGAGGCGCACGCACCCGCCTGGCCGGGCGGCACGGAGGAGAAGCTCGCGGCGGCACGCCGTCCGCTCCATCCGGTCCGGCTCCTCCGGCTGGCCCGCACCTGGCGCCGCCTGGCCGCCAGCTACCGGCGGGTCGGTCCGCACGACGTGGTGCTGGTCGGCTACTTCGGCCACCTCGACGTGCTCCTGGCCCGCCTGCTCGCCCGGCGCAAGCGCGTGGTCCTGGACATGTTCCTGTCGGTCTACGACACCGTGGTGCTGGACCGGAAGTCGATCCGGCCCACCGCGCTGCAGGCCCGGCTGGCCACCCTGCTCGACCGGCTGGCCGTGCGCGCCTGCGACCTCGCCCTGCTCGACACCCCCCAGCAGGTCGACTTCGCCGTCCGGGTGCTCGGCCTCCCGGCCCGCAAGCTCGCCGCGGTCCCGGTCGGGGCGGAGCCCGAGCGGTTCCCGGCCAGCCCGCCCCCGGAGACCAGCCCGCTGAAGGTGCTGTTCTACGCCACCTTCATCCCCCTGCACGGCAGCCCCGTCGTGGCCCGCGCGATCCGCCAGGTCGACGGCGAGGAGATCGCCTTCACGGTCGTCGGCCAGGGCCAGGAACGCGACGCCTTCGACCGAGAGGTGGCCGCCCTCGACGGGGTCACCGTCCACGACTGGATCCCCTACGACCGCCTGGGGGAGGCGGTGGCCGGCCACGACGTCGTCCTCGGCCTGTTCGGGGACACCGGCAAGGCGCGCCGGGTGGTGCCCGGCAAGGTGTACCAGGCCGCCTGCGCCGGTCGCGCGATCGTGACCGCCGACACCCCGGCCCTGCGCGCCGCCTTCGACCCGGACGAGGTGGTGCTCGTCCCACCCGGCGACCCCGACGCGCTCGCCACCGCGCTCCGCGAGCTGGCCAAGGACCGGGCGCGGGTGGCCGAGCTCGGCCGCCGGGCCCGCGACCGCTTCGAGCGCGACTACGCCACCGCCGCCATCGGCCGCCGCCTTGCGGCGCTGCTGCGGCCGCCGGACGAGCCGGCGTGGGTGCGCCCACCCCGGTTCCTGCTGCGGCTGGACCTGGTCCGCCGGCTGCTGCCCCGGCTGCCGAAGGAGCTGCCCGTGCTGGAGGTGGGCTACGGCGCCGGCGCGATGCTGGAGGAGCTCGCCGCGCGGGGGTTCGGCCCGGTGGTGGGGATCGACTTCTCGGCGTCGGCGGCCCGCCTCGCCCGCCGGCGGCTGGCGCGCTTCCCGGCGGCGTCCCGCCCCAAGGTCATGCGCGCCACGCTCGACGCGTTGGACCCGGCAAGGTCGCGGTTCGGCTCGATCCTCGCCTTCGAGGTGCTCGAGCACGTCCAGGACGACCACGGGCTGCTCGCCCAGGCGTTCGCCCTGCTGGAACCGGGCGGGTGCATGGTCGCCTCCGTGCCGGCGCACCAGCGCCGCTTCTCCACCTGGGACGAGATGGTGGGCCACTTCCGCCGCTACGAGCGCCAGCAGTTGCGCGACCGCTTCACCGAGGCCGGCTTCCAGGTCGAGGTGCTGTGGTGCTACGGCTACCCGCTGGCCAACGTCCTCGACCGGCTGCGCCGCGTCGTCGCCGCCCCGCCCGAGCCGGGCAGCGCGGAAGCGCTGCGTCTGCGCTCGGCCGAGAGCGGCAACCTCATCCCCGCCCGCGGCCTGGTCGGGCTGCTGGTGCGTCCGATCACGATGGCGCCGTTCCTGCTCGCGCAGCGGCTGTTCCTCGGCAGCGACCGCGGCGACGGCTACCTCGTGCTGGCGCGCAAGCCGGCGTCCGCATGAGCCGGGTGCGGTCGGCGTGAGGCTCGCCCGGCGCTGGCGGACCGCGCTCCGCCTGGCCGTGCTCGCGCTGTTCCTGGTCTTCGTCGGGGTGCTGTTCGCCGAGCAGTGGCGCCAGGTCCGGCCGCTGCTCGGACGCCTCTCCGTCCCGCTCCTGCTCGCCGCCACCGCCGCCGTGTGCGCCGGCCACCTGGCCACCTTCCTGTCCTGGCGCGCGCTCCTCACCGACCTGGGCGCGCGACTGCCGTTCGGGGGGGGCCTGCGCGTATTCTTCCTCGGCCAGCTCGGCAAGTACGTGCCCGGCTCGATCTGGCCCGCCGTCGCCCACATGGAGCTCGGGCACGACTACCGGGTGCCGCAGCGGGTGTCGGGCGCCGCCGTGGGTGCCACCCTGCTGATGGCGGTCGGCACCGGGTTGCTGGCCGCGGTGCTGCTGGTGCCGCTCGCCGGGGGCGGCGGGCTGGGTCGCTACTGGTGGCTCGTGGTCGCGCTGCCGCTGGTGGCCCTGGTCGCCGCCCCGCCGGTGCTGAACCGGCTGCTCGGCCTGGCCCTGCGGCTGGCCCACCGCGCCGAGCTGCCGCAACCCCTGTCGCTGGCCGGCGCGCTGCGCTCGGTGAGCTGGGCGCTGGCCGCCTGGCTCTGCTACGGCCTGCACGTGTGGCTGCTGGCGCGCCAGCTCGGCGCGCCGGACGGCCCGCGGCTGCTGCTGCTGTCGACCGGCGCGTTCGCCGGGGCGTGGGCCGTGGGCTTCCTGCTGGTGATCGCCCCGGCCGGCGCCGGCGCCCGCGAGGCCGCGCTGATCCTGCTGCTCGGGCCCGCCATGTCGGCACCGCAGGCCACCGTCGTCGCGGTCGTGTCCAGGCTGCTGATGACCGTCGGGGACCTCGCCTGGGGCGGTGCCGCCACGCTCACCGGGCGCGGCGACCGGCTCACTCGCTCCCGGTCCGCCGCACCACCAGGTCGGCGAGCAGGGCGATCGCCATGATGTTGAACGCCGCCAGCCCCACCAGCACCGTCGACCCGGCCACGTGCAGGTCGAACCGGATCAGGTCGGCGATCAGCTTGATCCCGGTGGCGGCCAGCAGCGTCAGCGCGACCGGCATCAGCACCCGCAGCGGGTTGAAGTACATCACCATCCGCAGCACCTGCAGCAGGTAGTTGTAGGCGTCCCGCAGCGGGTGGAACTTCGAGCGCCCCGAGCGCCGGTGATAGTCGATGGGGACGTACTTGATCGGGTGGCCGTTGGACAGGAACGCCAGCGTGATGGTGGTCACGCACGAGAACCCCGCCGGCAGCAGGCGGAGATACGGCGCGGCCACACTGCGCTTGAACACCCGCAGGCCGGAGTTGAGGTCGGGGATGGGGGTGTTGGTCAGGTAGGCGGCCAGCTTGCGGATGGCCCACTTGGCCGGCACCCGGAAGAACTTCAGGTTGCCGGCCTCGCTGCGGCGCGCCCCCACCACCTGGTCGTAGGTGTCGTCCAGCAGCCCCACCAGCTCGGGGATGCGCTCGTTGGGGTAGGTCAGGTCGGCGTCGGTCCACGCCACCACCCGGCCCCTGGCCTGCTGGGTGCCGATGCGCCGGGCGGTCCCCGACCCCTGGTTGCGCGGCAGCCGGATCACCCGGATGCCCTCGATCGCCTGGAGGACCTCACGGGTGCCGTCGGTGGAGCCGTCGTCGACGCAGATGACCTCGTGGCGCATGCCGGCGGCCTCCAGCGCGGCGCGGATGCGCTTGACCTCCAGCTCGACGTGCTCCCGCTCGTTGTAGCAGGGCAGCACCACGCTGACGTCGGGGACAGGGGTTGCGGCAGACACTCCGGCGCGGCTCCTGGCGGGCGGTGACGGTTCGGTCAGCAGCCTAGGAGAGCCGCCACGGCCGGCGTGGCGGGCAGCCGGAACACCGGAGGAACGGCCGCTGAACTTCGGTGGAACAGGTCCAGGGAACGCCGCGAACGGTGCGAATCAGCGGGCCGGCCCGGCGGCGCGGAGCTCGGCGGCCAGCGACCGCCAGGACAGCCGCAGGATGGCCTCGATCCGCTCCCAGTTGGCCTCGGCCAGGACCACCGCGGCTCCTGCCCACCTGGTCGCGCGCATGGCCGGAAGCTACCCGGGCACCCGGGTGCGCCACAATGGGCGCCGTGCTGCTCGAGGAGATCGCCGAGACGTCCGCTGCCGTCGCCGCCAGCTCCGCCCGCCTGGCCAAGGTGGAGCGCCTGGCCGCCTGCCTGCGCCGGCTCGACCCGGACGAGGTCCACCCGGCGGTGGCGTACCTCTCCGGCGAGCTGCGGCAGCGCCAGATCGGCGTCGGCTGGGCGTCGCTGCGCGAGGTGCCCCCACCGGCGGCGCTGGCCTCGCTGAGCGTCGCCGAGGTCGACGCCGGCTTCGAGCGGATCGGGTGCCAGACCGGCCCGGGCTCACAGGCCGAGCGGCGGCGCCTGCTCGCCGGCCTGCTCGGCCGGGCGACCGCCGGCGAGCAGCGGTTCCTGGTCCGGCTGCTCAGCGGCGAGCTGCGCCAGGGCGCCCTGGAGGGCGTGATGGTCGAGGCGATCGCCCGCGCCGCCGGGATCCCGGCCGCCGAGGTGCGCCGGGCGCTGATGCTGCGCGGCGCGCTCGGCCCGGTCGCCGAGGCCGCCCTGGACCGCGGCGTCGCCGGGCTGCGGGAGCTGCGGCTCCAGGTCGGCCGCGCGCTCCAGCCGATGCTGGCCCAGACCGCCACCAGCGTGGAGGCCGCCCTCGCCCGGGCCGGGGGAGCCTCGGGCTCGCCGGCCGCGGTGGAGTGGAAGCTGGACGGCGTCCGCGTGCAGCTCCACAAGGACGGCGACCAGGTGCGGGTCTTCACCCGCACGCTGGACGACATCACCGCGCGGGTGCCGGAGACCGTCGAGACCGTGCTGGCGCTCCCGGCCGCCAGCGCGGTGCTGGACGGCGAGCTGATCGCCCTGCGCGACGACGGCCGGCCGCACCCCTTCCAGGTCACCGCCGGCCGCCTGGGCAGCAGGCTGGGCGTGGAGCGGCTGCGCGCCACCGTGCCGCTCACGCTGTTCCTGTTCGACGTGCTCCACCTGGACGGCGAGGACCTGATCGACCGGGACGGGGCCGCCCGGCACGCCGCCCTGGCGGCGGTGACCCCGGAGGCGCTGCGCGTGCCGAGGACCGTGACCGCCGACCCGGCGGCCGCCGCCGCCTTCCTGGCCGACGCGCTCGCCCGCGGCCACGAGGGCGTGCTGGTCAAGTCGCTGGCCGTGCCCTACGAGGCCGGGCGGCGCGGCGCCGGCTGGGTCAAGGTCAAGCCGGTGCACACCCTCGACTTGGTGGTGCTGGCCGCCGA
>Ga0081538_10005496_pt1 | contig 11382 bp, 10 predicted proteins | sample TabmetS5T2R1_FD_71022 | JGI IMG/M metagenome (GOLD analysis project Ga0081538, IMG submission 71022) | Tabebuia heterophylla rhizosphere microbial communities from the University of Puerto Rico - S5T2R1 | ecosystem: Host-associated > Plants > Roots > Rhizosphere ... | reverse complement strand
TCGGCCAGATAGTGCACGTCGCTGGCGGCGAGGTTGAGGCCCTTGGCTCCGGTCGGCGGCACGATGTGCGCGGCATCGCCGGCCAGGAACAGCCGGCCGAAGCGCATCGGCTCGGCGACGAAGCTGCGCAGCGGCGCGATGCTCTTCTCGATCGACGGACCGGTGGCGAGATGAGCCACGGCGTCCTGATCCAGGCGGCGGCGCAGCTCGTCCCAGAATCTGTCGTCCGGCCAGTTCTCGACCTGCTCCGACGCGTCGCACTGGAGGTAGTAGCGGCTGCGGCTCACCGAGCGCATGGAGCACAGCGCAAAACCGCGCTCGTGATTGACATAGATCAGCTCCGGCGCGACCGGCGGCACCTCTGCCAGCAGTCCGAGCCAGCCGAACGGATAGACCCGCTCGAAGATCGTGAGCGCGCTCTCCGGCACGCTTTGCCGGCTGACGCCGTGAAAGCCGTCGCAGCCGGCGATGAAGTCGCACGCGACCTCCTTGTTCTCGCCGTTCGCGGTGTAGCGCACGACCGGGTGGTCGCCATCGTAGCCGCTCGGCATCACGTTCTGGGCTTCGAACACGATCGGCGCGCCGGCCGCCTGGCGTGCGTCCATCAAATCGCGCGTCACTTCGGTCTGGCCGTAGACCGTGACGTTCCTGCCGATCAGCTCCTGGAAGTCGACGCGGTGGCGCGCGCCGCGGACGCTGAGCTCGATGCCATGATGGATCAGCCCTTCGCGATGCAGGCGCGTACCGCAGCCAGCCTCATCGATCAGCGCGACGGTGCCCTGTTCCAGCACGCCGGCGCGGATGCGGCCGAGCACGTGCTCGCGGGTCTGGCGCTCGAGGATGATCGTATCGATGCCGGCCTTGTGCAGCAGTTGGCCAAGCAGCAGGCCTGCCGGACCCGACCCGATGATCGCCACTTGAGTTCGCTGCGTCATGCTTCTCCCTCGTGCGGCGATTGTTGCCCGGCGAAGGCCGAGCGGCAATCGGGCCGAGAGCGGCGATCCATGATTTCTGCGCCGCGCGATATAACCGGCCGCTATTGACCTGCGCCGCCGCCGCCGCGACGATGCCAGCTCAATCACTGCGTGTCAGGAATCAGGCTTGTCGTCCCAACCTCATCCCTTTCTCGTCACGACCGGCCTGTTGGTGGGCGCGATCCTCTCCGGCCTCACCTGGATCCCTTTGCATGTCATCGAGCACAGCGGGATCGCGGGATTGTGGGTGACCTTGACGGTCATCGTCGTTGCGTCCCTGCCGCTGCTGCCGGCGCTGGTGAAAGCGCGTGGGCTGGGGCGGCGTGACTTGGTCGCGTTGTTCTGGATCGCAGCGCTGATCGGCGTCGACTACGCCTTCTACACCGCGAGCCTGACCACGACGCAAGTGGCGCGGGCGATCCTGCTGTTCTACATGGCGCCGGTCTGGGGCACCTTGCTCGAGGTGTTTGCACTGCGCCAGCCGCTGACGCTGCGCCGCGCGAGCGCGCTCATCCTCGGCGGCGCCGGCCTGATCGCGATCTTCGGCGTCGGGCTCGATCTGCAGATCACGTTCAATCTCGGCGACGTGCTGGCGCTGCTGTCCGGCATCCTGTGGTCGGTAGGCTTGCTGTTCGTGTTCGGCCGGACCGGAACCGGGCCGGGCGTCCAGTGCGGCGCGCTGGCGCTCGGCGCTCTGGTCGGCGGCATCGCGATGGTGCTGCTGCTGGAGCCGGCGCCGGCGCCCAGCGTCGACGAGATCACGCGCGCGGCACCCTGGATCCTGGCGAGCGGCCTGCTGTTCGTGATGCCGGTCTGGGTGGTATCCTTGTGGGCCGGCCGCGTGATGTCGCCGGCGCGCATGACCCTGATCTTCATGGCGGAAGTCTGCTTCGGCGTCGGCTCCGCCGCCTTGTGGGCGGACCAGCCGTTCGGCCTGCGCGAGATCATCGGCACGGTCCTGATCCTGGCGGCCGCCGCGGTCGAGTTCAGCGCTCCGCAGAAAGCGCCGGCCTTGTCGCCGCAAAGTGCATCGCATTCGGGATGATGTCATGACCATCGATCTCGACCTGACCGAGCTGCAGAACTTCGCGATCGCGATCCTGATCGGCGCGCTGATCGGCATCGAGCGCGAGAAGCGGCGCGAGACTGAGACGACGATCGGCGGCATCCGCACCTTCATCCTGCTGGCAATACTGGGCGCGGCGGGCGGCTATCTGTCGCTGCAGTTCGACATGATCTGGCCTCTGCTCGCTGTCGTCGCGGTCGGTGCCGTAACGGTGGTGGCCGGCTTCCTGATCGACGCCGACGAGCGCAAGGGACCGATCGGCCTGATCACCGAGCTGGCGGCGATCGTGGTGACCGTGCTGGCGGGATTGGCGACGTTGGGTCAGCCGACGCTGGCGGTCTGCCTCGGCATCGTGGTCGCGGCGCTGCTCGCCTACAAGCAGCCGCTGCATGGCCTGATCGACAAGATCGGCTGGGACGACATCTTCGCGGGTCTGCGCCTGCTGATCGCGAGCTTCATCATCCTGCCGCTGCTGCCGGACCGCACGGTCGATCCATGGGACGCGCTCAATCCGCGCAAGCTCTGGCTGCTGGTGGTGATGATCTCCGGCCTGTCCATGATCGGCTATGTCGCGACCCGCTGGCTCGGGCCGGGCCGCGGCACCGTCATCACCGGCCTCACCGGCGGACTGGTATCGTCGACCGCGGCGACGCTCGCCTTCTCGCGCCAGAGCAAGGAGAGCGACGACGAACAGGCGGCGCAGATGCTGGCGACCGGAACCCTGCTGGCCTGGGCGGTGATGTTCTTCCGCGTGATGGTGATCTCGTTCGCGGTCTATCCCGCCCTGCTGCGTGAGCTCGCCGTGCCGATGACGGCGATGGGCCTGGCGTGCCTCGCCAGCGCGGGCGTTCTGCTGTGGCGCCGACGCGCCGACGCGACCCGCAGCAAGACGGGCGAGATCGCGGTCAGCACGCCCTTCACTCTGACCCAGGCGGCGAAGTTCGGGCTGCTGTTTGCGGTGGTCCTGCTGGTGGTGAAGATCGTCAGCGATCTCGATTTGCCGGGCGGGCTCTATGTCGTAGCGGCGTTGGCCGGCTTGACCGACGTCGATGCCATCAGCCTGTCGATGGCGCAGCACGCACGCGGCGGCGCGACCCTGGTCGCCACCATCGCGATCGTCATTGCATCGCTCTCCAACACCGCCGTGAAAGCGGGGATGGCGGCGTCGATCGGCAGCGCCGGCTACCGGCGGCTGATCCTGGCGACGACCGGACTGATCGCGGTCGCCGGCGCCGCCGCCATCGCGTACGAGCTGGCGTTGAGTCCCCCGCCACAAGCCTAGATGCGGCGATAGCCCTTGCTCCGCATGCAGGCCGACAGCGATGCGCCGCGCGACCAGCGCAGCCCGTGGAAGAAGCCAGCAACCGCACCCACGCTGGCGCCGACGATCGCACCGACATCGGCGCCGCCGTGATGGGCGCCCGCGACCGCGCCATGAGCCGCGCCGATCAGCGCGCCGGTGAAGAAGCCTTCCGCGGTGTTGACGGTGCGTGCTGCCGCCACCGCAGACTGGCAGGACTCGAGATCGGCACGATATGCGGTGGTGGCGGTCGGCGGCAGTTCGTCCGACGCGCAGCCGCCGACGATCAAGGCTGGAATGAGGAGCGCAGCCAGTGTGCGGCGCAGGGATACCGCGTTACGCCTTTCGGACCCGACATGTTGCAAGCGCATCTTCGCACCTGGCCCTCAGCCGCGAATTCGCAAGCGCAGTCTAGCATACCGTTGCGATGCCGCGCTATTTCTTGCGGCACTGCAGCGCCTTGTGCAGTGCATCCGGCGTGATGCAGACCCCGATCAGGTTGGCGCGCCACAGGTCGGCGCCATTGAGGTCGGCGCCGCGGAGATCGGCGTTGCGGAGGTCGGCATCGCTCAGGTCTGCTTCGCTCAGATCGGCTTTGGCAAAGTTGGCATCCTGCAGGTTAGCGCCGGCTAGATTGGCGCGCCGCAGATTCGCGCGCTGCAAATCGCAGCCGCTGAGGTCGGCCTCCCTCATCTCGGCATTGCTGAGATTGGCGTCGTGCAGGTTGAGCCCGGCGAGGTTCTGGCGGCTGAGGTTGGCGCGCTCGCCCTCGGCCTCGCCCTTGAGCCACGCATGGTGTGCCGCGATGACACGCAGCAGGCTGCGCAACTTGGCCGAACGCTTGGTCGCCGCCGCTTCCTTTTCCGCGCTCAGGTTGACCAGCTTGGTATTGGGCGGCAGGCGCGGCGTGAGCAATAGCACGCGGAGCTTGCGGCGCGCCTCCTCCTCGCTGCTGGCGGTGAGCTCGCCGCGCTCGACCGGCTCCCGCGGAGCAACCTGGAACTCATACGCCCACTTCGCCATGCCGTGATTTCCCCTTACGCAGGTCAAGACGCGGCATCATATCGTTTTCTGCTCCGCCGCAAAGCGCGTTGCGATGACCGCGGGACGCTGTCGCATGCGGGCGAGCCAGGCCGCCAGCTTCGGCACCTCCTGCAGCAGCTTGCTTCCCGCCGGTGCGAGATCGAGATAGGCCAGCATGGGCAGCGCCCACAGATCGGCGAGCGAGAGCTGCGTCCCCGCCATGTATTCGTCGCCGGCAAGGTCGCTCAGCACTTTCAGGCACTTTGCGCCGCGCCCCAGTTCCTCCGCCGTAAGCTGGCCAACGCGATTCCGCTCCATCTCCTCGACATAGACTCCCCAGACCAGCCAGGGATAGGCGTAGTTGTCCATGATGCGTATGATCTGGCGCATGCGCGCGCGGTGGGCGACATCCGCCGGCAGCAGGCCGCGCTCGCCGAATTGCTCGAGGATGTAATTGGCGATCGCGTCGGTCTCGAACAGCCGGAAGCCGTCATGCTCGAACGCAGGGATGCGGCCGAAGGGATGCCGGCCGCCATAATCCGCGGGCACGCTGTCCTTGGCGAAGATGTCGATCTCGACCAGCTCATACGGGACGCGTGTCTCCTCCAGCACCAGGCGCACGATGCGGACATAGACGCTGTAGGACGCGCCGAAGACGGTCACCTGACTCATGGCTTGATTTTCCAAGGCAAATGATTTGGAAGCATTCTACGGTTCGCGGCCGAAAGGCAATCTCCGTGACAAGACGGCGTCGCAGGGTTTACGCTCTCGTCGAATGGGGTGGGGACTTAAGTCATGGCATCCATCGGCGATGTGGCGAAGCGGGCCGGCGTCTCGCTAGGCACCGCTTCCCGTGCGATCAACGGCAATCCGGCGGTCTCGCCGCAGCTGCGTGAGCGCGTGCTGGCCGCGGCGGCGGAGCTCGACTATCGGCCGAATGCGCTGGCGCGCGCGCTGCGCAGCAGCCGCACGCACTCCCTCGGCCTCATCGTGCCGGATGTGACCAACCCGTTCTTCGGCGAGCTTGCCAAGCAGGTCGAGCAGGTGGCGGCCGGCATGGGCTACACGGTGATGCTGGCCAACTCCAACGACGACCCCAAGGCCGAGGCGGAATACATCAAGGTGCTGGTCGGCCGCCAGGTCGACGGGCTGCTGATCGTGCCGAGCGAGGAGACGCGCCAGCTGCCGCATGAGGCGAAGGTGCCGATGGTGGTGGTCGACCGCCCGATCCGCGGCTATCCGCTGGTGGCGAGCGATCATCGCGCCGGCGCGGTGGCGGCCGTGCAGCATCTCGTCTCGCTGGGCCATCGCCGCATCGGCTGCATCGCCGGCCCCAGGCACCTCAGCGTCGCGCGCGAACGCTACGATGGCTATCGCTCGGTGGCGGCGCCGCTCTATCGCGAGCACGGGGCCGATTTCGCCGGCGACACCATCATCACGGGGTTCGACTACGACTGCGGCTACGAGGCGGCGGTCAGGCTGCTGGGGCGGCCGGACCGGCCGACGGCGATCTTCGCCAGCTCCGACCAGCAGGCGATCGGCGCGCTGCGCGCCGCCGCCGATCTGGATCTGAAGGTGCCCGACGACGTGTCGATCATCGGCTTCGACGCCATCAGCCTGGCCAAGCTGGTGACGCCGCGCCTCACCACCGTGGCGCAGCCGATCGCGGCCATCGCCGACATCGCGGTGCGCACAGTGCTGCGCCTGCGCCAGGAAGATGCGAAGATGGAACGGCATCGCCTGCCGACGCTGCTGCAACCCGCCAACTCGACCGGGCCGGCCGCCAGCAACGTGGTGGCGCTCAAGAAGGAAGTCTAGGACTCCTGCGCCCGCATCTGGCGCGGTGGATTTGCCATCACGCTGCCCACCAGCTCCAGCAGCCGCTCGCTGCGCACCGGCTTCTCCAGCACGCGATCGGCGCCGAGCGCTTCCGCCATGTGCAGGAAGTCGGCCTTGTCGATCTGCCCGCCGCCCGACATCGCGATGATGCGCAGATCGGGATGGTCGTTGCGGATGCGACGGATCGCTTCGATGCCATCCAGCTCCGGCATGATGATGTCGGTCAGCACCAGGTCGAAGCCATCCTGCAACAGCATCTCCAGGCCCTTGCGGCCGCTGGTCACGGTGCTGACCTGGTAGCCGGCGCGCGTCAAGATAAGGGATAGGGTCCGGCTAACGGCCGCGTCATCGTCGATAATGAGGATGCTGGCACTGGCTGGCATCTCAGGAACCTCAAAGGAACTAACCGACTTATAACGACGATGTTCCCATGAGCGTCATTCAAATTCTAGCATAAAACACCCCACTACATCACATTCCGTAATGTAGTGCTGCGCTTTTTATGTGTCCGCGGTGACGTTCGTCCTAGGCTGCCGCGGAACGCACGGTGCGGATGAGAACGTCGCGCAATTGATCGACGCCGCTCGCCACGTCGCCCGACAGCTTGCGCACTTCGTTGGCGCGGTCGCCGGTCTGCACCGCTTCATCCGACACGCGTGCAATGCGGCTCGCAACTTCCTGCGCGGCCTGCGAGGTCTGCGTGACGTTGCGCGTGATCTCAGCGGTGGTGGCACTCTGCTCCTCGATCGCGGAAGCGATGGCAGACGATACGCCTTCGACCTCGCGGATCGAGCTGGTGATGGTACGCACGGCGGATACGGCCTGATCGGTGGCGCTCTGGATCTCCGAGATCTGCTGCGTGATGTCTTCGGTCGCGCGCGCCGTCTGGTTGGCCAGCGACTTCACCTCGTTGGCGACGACGGCGAAGCCCTTGCCGGCATCGCCGGCGCGCGCCGCCTCGATCGTCGCGTTGAGCGCGAGCAGGTTGGTCTGATTGGCGATGTCGTTGATCAGTTGCGTCACCGCGTTGATCTTGCGCACGGCATCGGACAAGGCGGAGATGGTGCCCTCGGCTTCGCTTGAGGATTTCACCGCATCCAGCGTCACCTTGCGCGCCGAGTTGACCTGCGAGGAGATCTCGCGGATCGAGGCGGTCAGCTGCTCGGATGCCGACGCGACGGTCTGCGCGTTTGCCAAGGCTTGCGTTGATGCCGCTGCCACGGTCTGGCTGTTCTCGCTGACGGCGTGAGCCGACTTCGCCATGTGGCTGGCATCGCCCGACATCCGCTCGGTGAGGTGCGAGACGGCCTCGACCGCCCTGCGGGTTTCGCGTTCGACCGTGTCGGCCATCGCCAGCAGCGCGGCCTGCTTCTCGGCTTCCGACGCGCGGCGGCTCGCCTCCTGCTGCTGGCGCAGCTGCTCGGCTTCGATGCCCTGGCGGCGGAAGACGTCGACGGCCTCGGCCATCGAGCCGATCTCGTCCTTGCGACCGGCCGATGGGATCGCGATGTCCATCTGGCCCGCGGCCAGCTGCTTCATGACCGCGGTCATGCGGGTAAGGGGACGCATCACGCCGAAGCCGATCGCGAGCACGCCGCCGATGACGGTGGCGAGCACGACCGCCGCGACCGACCACACGATGAGGGTGAAGGACTTCTCGCTCTCGGCCGCTGCGACTTCAGTGGCGGCATTCATCTCGTTGGCGCGCGCCACCATCTTGTCGACCACGGCGCGGTGATCCGCATAGGCGGCGGCGATGTCCGCATAGGCCTTGCGCGCGGTCTCCATGTCGCCCTTCTCGATGGCGGGCAGGAACACGCCTTCGATCGCATCATAGAAACGCTTCACGTGCGCGTAGGATTCCTCGACGATCCACTGCTTGTTGACCGGGTCGAAGTCCTGCAGCTCTTTCCAGAAGGTGTGGCGGATGTCGTATTCCTTGTGCAGCTGCGCCAGACGCTCGCGGCGCTGCTTCAGGCTCGGCGGATCGTTCAGCAGAAGGGTCGTCTCAAGATAGGATTCGATGACGTACTCCGGCGGCGGCAGGATGTCCGCGATCAGGTCCTTGCCCAGCACAATCTGGCGATAGATCGGGCCGTTGACCTTGAGCTCGCCCAGCGCGCTGACGCCGGTCCAGAGAATGGCGATGCAACCCAGGGTGACGATCAAGCCGAAGAGATTGACCGCTCTACCAATACTCAACCGCAGCTTCATCGTCGCATATCCTGCACAAGAATAGGATTGCAGGCATTGTGGCCAAAGGTAGTTAACGTTCTGTCACTGAACACGCATTCAAACATGTTTTGTCAGACATTTTTGCTCAAGAGTGCTGATAAATCAGCGTGAGGGAAGTTCCCTCTTTTTCCTGGATCGTTCCAGTCCAAATGTATGACTTAACCGGCGACGCGCGATAGGCCGCACCCTCTCGGCGCCCTCCATTCCTATCATTTTCCCAGTAGTGGCAAGCAATTACCCGCAGGAAATGAAGCCAATTCCAATCGAATGGACGTTGACAGCTTCAAAAGCGTTTCCTAGAACGTTCCAAAAAACAATCAATTCCTAGGGAGGATGGAATGGCCGCGGGTGGCCCGAGGGATCGGGTGACCATTGTCGAGATCGCCGCTGCCGCCGGCGTCTCCAAATCGACCGTATCGCTCGTGCTGAAGGGCAGCGAAAGCGTCCGCCCGTCGACCCGCGACCGGGTCAATGCCGCCATCCGCGACCTCGGCTACGTCTACAACCGCGGCGCTGCCAACCTGCGCCGCGCGCATTCCAACATGGTCGGCATGATCATCCATGACCTGATCAACCCCTTCTGCGCCGAGTTGGCGGTCGGGATCGAGCGCAGCTTCCAGGCCGCCGGCTATGTCCCCTTCATCGCCAACACCGCCGAGAACCCGGTCCGCCAGGCCGAGGTGATCAAGCTGATGCGCGAGCAGGGGGTGGCCGGCCTCATCGTGTCGGCCGCCCGCGGCACGCCGGACGACGCGCTCGACGGCCTGGTCGCCGCCGGCGTGCCGGTGGTCCTCGCCATGCGCCGCCTCAAGGGTCGCCGCATCCCCATGGTGGGGCCGGACAATCGCCTGGGTGCGCGCCTGGCGGTGGAGCGCCTGGTGGAACTGGGACACCGCCGCATCGCCTTCCTGGGCGGCTTTGCCGATTCCGTGGTCCACGCCGAGCGGTTGGAAGGGTTCCGCGCCGCCCTGGCCGATGCCGGCCTCGATCCCGCCGTCGCCGTCACCGCCGCGGCTGCGCCCACACGCGACGGCGGGGCGCAGGCGCTGGAGATGGCCTTGGCGCACCGCAACCCCCCGACCGCCGCGGTCTGCTTCAACGACATCGTGGCCTTCGGCGTGTGCCTGGGTCTGCGCCGCCGGGGCATCGAGCCCGGACGTGGCTTTGCCGTCATTGGGTTCGACGACGTCCAGGAGGCGGTCCATGCCGACCCGCCGCTGACCACCATCGCGGTCGACGTGATGGGCCTCGGCGAGCGCGCCGCCCAGAGCGTGCTCCGGATGATCGAGACCGGCCGCAACACCACCGAGGATCACATCGGCGCCGTTCATCTCGCAGTGCGGGAAAGCTGCGGGTCTCCGCTGCCGGAACGCACGGAGCGGCGGGCATGACTGGTATCATTGCAGTGTGGCGTGACGGCGGCTACCGTTCACGCAGGTCTTGGGAGACGACAAGCCAGGACCCCTAACCAATGCGCACCGGGCCAAGGTCAGCTCGGTGGCTCTCTTGTTCGCGCGCAGGCGCGCAAGGGCAATCCGATAAATCGACCGAACTTTTGTGCAGACAGCGGGAGGACTTAAATGAAGGTTTCGAAATTGATGGCGACGTCCGCTCTGGTCGGCGGCCTCGCACTCTTCTCGGCCGCGACCTTCGCGGCGGAAGAGGTGGAGGTGCTGCACTGGTGGACGTCCGGCGGCGAAGCTTCGGCGCTCAACGTGCTGAAGCAGGACCTCGAGAAGGCGGGCGTGGGCTGGCAGGACATGCCGGTCGCGGGCGGCGGCGGCGAGCAGGCCATGACAGCGTTGCGTGCGCGCGTCACCGCGGGCAACCCGCCCACAGCGGTGCAGATGCTGGGCTTCGACATCACCGACTGGGCCAAGGAAGGCGTGGTCGCGGATCTCAACGACCTCGCCGGCAAGGAAGGCTGGGACGCCGTGGTTCCGCCCGCATTGCAGGCGTTCTCCAAATACGACGGCAAGTGGATCGCGGCCCCGGTCAACGTGCACTCCACCAACTGGGTGTGGGCCAACAAGGAGATCTTCGACAAGCTCGGCCTGAAGCAGCCCACCAGCTGGGACGAGCTGATCGCTGCGTTGGATAAGATCAAGGAAGCTGGCTACACGGCGGTCGCCCATGGCGGCCAGCCCTGGCAGGAAGCGACCATCTTCGACGCGGTCGTGATGTCGACCGGCGGTCCGGAGTTCTACAAGAAGGCGTTCATCGACCTGGATTCGGCGGCGCTCAGCTCCGACACCATGGTGCAGGCGTTCGACCGCATGACCAAGCTGCGCTCCTATCTCGACGACAACTTCTCGGGCCGCGACTGGAACCTGGCCTCGGCCATGGTGATCGAAGGCAAGGCCGGCGTGCAGTTCATGGGCGACTGGGCGAAGGGCGAGTTCCTGAATGCCGGCAAGGTGCCGGGCAAGGACTTCCTGTGCTTCCGCTTCCCGGGCACCGAGGGCGACGTCACCTTCAACTCCGACCAGTTCGTCATGTTCAAGGTCGGCGACGACCGCAGGGCGGCGCAGGAGAAGCTGGCGAGCGCGATCATGTCGCCCTCGTTCCAGATCGCCTTCAACAAGGTCAAGGGCTCGGTTCCCGCCCGCACCGACGTCGACGGCTCGGAGCTCGATGCCTGCGGCCAGCAGGGCATGAAGGACCTGGCCGCGGCCAGCAAGAACGGCACCCTGTTCGGCTCGATGGCCCACGGCCATGCGGCGCCGGCCGCGGTGAAGAACGCGACCTACGACGTGATCACCGCCCACTTCAACGGCGAGATGGATTCCAAGACCGCCGCGGCGGAACTTGCGAAAGCCGTCGAAGGCGCGAAGTAAGAACCGGCTGATCTGAGCTGGCGGAGCCGGGGCAACCTGGCTCCGCCGTTTCAGGGCAAGGCCGGCGTTTCAGGAGAGGTTTGGAGGACGGGATGAGTGTGTCCCAGG
>Ga0081538_10005495_pt1 | contig 11382 bp, 11 predicted proteins | sample TabmetS5T2R1_FD_71022 | JGI IMG/M metagenome (GOLD analysis project Ga0081538, IMG submission 71022) | Tabebuia heterophylla rhizosphere microbial communities from the University of Puerto Rico - S5T2R1 | ecosystem: Host-associated > Plants > Roots > Rhizosphere ... | reverse complement strand
CATTGCAAATATGGCTCAATAAGTTACAATATCGGCAACAAAATAGCGGAGATTGCCGGCTTGGCAGCTGAAAATGCCCCAATCAGCCTCGACACGCTGGACAGCAAGATCCTGGCTGCGCTGCAGGAGGATGGCCGTCTAAGCAACGTTGAACTTGCTGAGCGTGTCGGACTGTCGCCATCGCCCTGCCTGCGCCGGGTCAAGCGCCTGGAGGAGGAGGGCTATATCGCCGGCTACAAGGCCAAGGTCGACCGGCGGCGCCTCGGGCTCGGCATGACCGTTTTCGTCGGCGTGAAGTTCGACACCCATCGCGACGTCAATGCCCGCGACTTCCAGGAGGCCGTGCAGACCTTCCCGGAGGTCGTGGCGTGCCACATGGTGTCCGGCGAGTCTGATTTCCTGCTGGAGGTGGTTGTTGCAGATCTAGCGGCTTACGACGCGTTCCTCTCACGCACTCTGCTCAAGCTGCCGATGGTCCGCGACATTCGCAGCAACTTCGCCATCCGCACGGTGAAGTCCGAGGGCGCGTTGCCGGTGTCCCCAGGATGAGCGTGTCAGCTTTACGGAATCACTGCTGGTCCCTATAACCCGGTTCAAGCTTTGTTCATGATTTCAACGGCGCACGACCATGTTTGACGTCAAATGGATTCGGGACAATCCCGAGGCTTTCGATCGTGGCCGCGCACGCCGCAATTTGCCGCCCCTGTCCGCCGAGATCGTCGCGCTCGACGCCAAGCGCCGTGCCGCCCAAACCAGCTGGCAGGAGATGCAGGCGCGCCGCAACGATCTCTCCAAGCAGATCGGCCAGCTGAAGTCGAAAGGCCAGGACGCCAGCGCCGTCATGGCGGAAGTCGCCGCCCTCAAGGACAAGATGGCAGAGGCCGAAGCCGCCGAGCAGGCGGTGGCGAAGGAGCTGGAGGCTATCCTCGTCAGCATCCCCAATCTGCCGGCCGACGACGTGCCGGAGGGACTGGACGAAAAGAGCAACCGCGAGGAGCGCGTGGTCGGCGGCAAGCCGAACTTCGCCTTCCAGCCCAAGCAGCATTTCGAGATCGGCGAAGACCTCGGCCTGATGAGCTTCGAGGACGCCGCCAAGCTCTCCGGCGCGCGCTTCGTCGTGCTCAAAGGCATGCTGGCGCGGCTGGAACGCGCGATCGCCCAGTTCATGCTCGATCTGCATACGAGCGAGCTGGGTTACACGGAGGTGTCTCCGCCGTTCCTGGTGAAGGACACGGCGCTGTTCGGCACCGGCCAGCTGCCGAAATTCGCCGAGGATCAGTTCAAGACGGAACAAGGGCTGTGGCTCATCCCGACCTCCGAAGTGCCGCTGACCAACCTGGCATCCGACGAGATCATCGACGAGACGGCGCTGCCCTGGCGCTTCACCGCGCTGACGCCGTGCTTCCGTTCCGAGGCAGGCGCGGCCGGCAAGGACACCCGCGGCATGATCCGCCAGCACCAGTTCCTGAAGGTGGAGCTGGTCTCGATCGCGCATCCGGATCATTCGGACGACGAGCACAAGCGCATGACCAACTGCGCCGAGGAGGTGCTGAAGCGCCTCGGCCTGCCGTACCGGGTCATCACGCTCTGCACTGGCGACATGGGCTTCTCGGCGCAGAAGACCTACGACATCGAGGTCTGGCTGCCCGGCCAGAACGCCTATCGCGAGATCTCGAGCTGCTCCAACTGCGGCGAGTTCCAGGCGCGGCGCATGAAGGCGCGCTGCCGCAAGGCGGGCGAGAAGGGCACGCGCTTCGTCCACACGCTCAACGGCTCCGGCCTCGCGGTCGGGCGCACCTTGGTTGCCATCCTCGAAAACTATCAGCAGCAGGATGGATCGGTCGCCATTCCCGCCGCGCTGCGTCCCTACATGAACGGCCTTGAAAGAATCACGAAAGCAAATGCCTAAGGCACCGCTCAAAGACCTGTCCAACGCCCGCATCCTGGTTTCCAACGACGACGGCATCCATGCGCCGGGCCTCAAGATTCTGGAGCGCGTCGCGCGCTCCTTGTCCAAGGACGTATGGGTGATCGCGCCCGAAGCCGAGCAGAGCGGCGCCAGCCATGGCCTCACGCTGCGCCGGCCATTGCCGCTGCACAAGATCGGGCCGAGGCGCTTTGCCGTCGGCGGCACGCCCAGCGACTGCGTGCTGATGGCGGTCAAGCACATCATCATGGATCGCGCGCCGGACCTGGTGCTCTCCGGCATCAACCGCGGCGCCAACCTGGGCGAGGACGTGTTCTATTCGGGCACCGTCGCGGCGGCGCGCGAGGCGGCCCTGCTCGGCATTCCGTCGATCGCTTTCAGCCAGGTGCGCAAGGGCGACACGTTGCACTGGAAGACGGCCGAGAAATTCGCGCCGGAGATCATCCGCCGGCTCTATACCGGCAGCTGGCCAAAATCGATCCTGATGAACGTGAACTTTCCGCCGATCCCGCCGGAGCAGGTGACCGGCGTGAAGGTCGCGCCGCAAGGACGCCGCCTGGAGCATACGCAGATCAAGATCGCCAAGGACCCGTACGGCCGCGACGTGCTGTGGATCGGCGACTTCCCGACCGACGATCCGCAGGATCCCAAGACAGATCTCGGCGCAATCCTCGAGAACATGGTGTCGGTCACGCCGCTGGAGTGCGATTCCACCGACATGCCTTCGCTGCCGCAGGCGGCGGCCAAGCTGTCCGACCTGAAACCGGCCAAGGCCGCGCGCAAGCGGGCGGCCGGATGAGCCTGCAGGCCCGCAAGATCCGCCTCATCATGAGCCTGCGGCGCGCGGGCATCACCGACACGCGCGTGCTGGCGGCGCTCGAGCGTATTCCGCGCGAGAACTTCGTGCTGCCGCATTTCCACGACCAGGCCTACGAGGATCAGGCGCTGCCGATCGCGCAGGGCCAGACCATCAGCCAGCCGCAGATCGTCGCGCTGATGACCGAGGCGCTGCAGGTCGAGAAGACCCACAAGGTGCTGGAGATCGGCACCGGCTCCGGCTACCAGGCCGCCGTGCTGTCGCGGCTGGCGCGCCGCGTCTACACCATCGAGCGCTTCGCCTCGCTGCTCAAGGAGGCGGAAGCGCGCTTCCACGAGCTGCGCATCCACAACATCACCTCGAAGACGGCCGACGGCGCCAAGGGCTGGAAAGAGCAGGCGCCGTTCGATCGCATCATCGTCACCGCCGCCGCCGATGGCGTGCCGCAGACCTTGATCGATCAGCTGGCGGAAGGCGGCATCATGGTGGTCCCGGTTGGCGCCGAGCGCGGCGACCAGGTGCTGCTGCGCATCGTCAAGAAGCCCGACGGCCTGCACCAGGAAATCCTCGCCGACGTGCGTTTCGTGCCGCTGGTCGGCGGCGCGTTGCCGGAGGAAGATGGCCGCACCCCGCGCACGGCGCAGAACGGCCGGTGATGGCAGGCAAGCTCCCTCTCTGCGCGATGCTCTTGGTTGTGGCGCTGAGTGGCTGCAACCTCAACACCATGCTGGCGTCGCCGCCCGCGCCTGAACCGGCGGTGCCGGCTGGATCACCGTTTGGCGAGATCAGGGACGGCCAGTATGTCGTCGCGCCGGGCGACACCGTCGCGATCGTCTCCGAACGCACCAACACGCCGATCCGCACCCTGATCGATCTCAACGGCCTGACGCCGCCTTATGCGCTGAAGGCCGGACAGATGCTGAATCTGCAGCCGCGCAACAGCTACGTGGTGCAGAGAGGCGATACCGTCTCCGGCATCGCCGCGCGCCAGGGCGTCTCGATCAGCGCGCTCATCCAGCTCAACAACCTGCGCCCGCCCTACACGCTGCAGATCGGGCAAGCCCTGGTCCTGCCGACCAGCGTCGACGCGCCGGCCGTCGCCAGCGCACCGCAGCAAGTCGCTGCGTTGCCTACCGGTCCGCAGCCGAAGCCGTTCGTGCCGGAAGGCGCGCCCGCCGTGCAGACGCAAGCCGGCGGCACCGTGTCGCCACAGCCGGGCGGTGGCATCACCGCGGACGGCTTGCCGCCGCTGCAAGGCGCACCCGCACCTGCGCCAGTTCCATCATCCGATCCCGCACCGGGCGAACCGGTCGAGATTGCTCCGACCCAGCCAACGCCGCCGACTCAGACCGCGCAGATCGAACCACCGACGCTGGCAAAGCCTGAGCCCGCTGGCGACCCGCTGCCGGCGCTGAAGCCGGACAGTCCCTTCATCTGGCCGGTCGACGGCAAGGTCGTCTCCAAGTTCGGCCCCGCCAAGGACAATCAGCGCAACGACGGCGTCAACATCGCGGCGCCGGATGGCGCGCCGGTGAAAGCCTCGGCGCCGGGCATTGTGGCTTATGCCGGCAACGAGCTGCGCGGCTTCGGCAACATGGTGCTGCTGCGCCACGCCGACGGCTGGGTCACTGCCTACGCGCACAACTCATCGCTGCTGGTCGAGAAGGGCGACAAGGTCGCCCAGGGCCAGACCATCGCCCGCGTCGGCAGCAGCGGCAACGTCGACACCCCACAGCTGCACTTCGAGCTGCGCAAGGGCACGAAGGCGGTCGACCCGCTGAAAGTACTGACGCGCTGAGTGGACGCTTGTGCGCGCCGCTCACCCCCAAATGTCATCCCGGGCAAGCGTAGCGCGACCCGGGACCCATACGATCCTTCAGTGACGCGGGACTATCCCATGGGTCCCGGCTCTGCGCCGCTGCGCGGCTTGGCCGGGATGACAGCTGAATGAGGGCAGCATCCGAGCGCGCTCTACCCCTGTCGGTCCTTGTATTCCGTGTAGATGAGAATCTTGTTCACCGTCTCGCCATCATCGGACAGCGGCAGAAAGACCGTTCCGGCCTCCAGCCAGTCGCGCTCGGGATCCATGGTGCGGTCGGCGTCGTAGAGCACGCACTTCTTCTCGATCACCAGGCGGTAGTTCTCCAGCACGTCTTCTTTGGAGCGGCCGTCCCAGTTGTCGAACACGCTCTTGCCGGTAGGGTTGTGCCCGCGCGCTTCGGCTTCGCGCGTGCCGACCAGGCGATAGGTGAGCGAGTAGGGCTCATATCCCACATCCACCATCACGATGCCTTGCAGGAAACTCGGCATATCCATGGGATCGATGTCGGCGCGGCGCGGCATTGCGCGGCCGGCGCGCTTGCCGTTCCAGTAATCGTAGATCTCGCGGATGCGCGGGTGGCAGAAATCCAGAAAGTCGAGGGTGATCCAGCGGGGATAGCGGTGGCTCATGGGTACGCATGTTCTCTTCTGTCGCAACAAGAAGCGCGGCGACAGTAAAGAGATCAGGCGAGTCGGGGCAAAGAGTGCTTGCTTAGCAGTCCTGCCAGACCGGTTTCCGCTTTTGCAGGAACGCGTCGATGCCTTCTTCCGCGTCCAGCGCCTGCATGTTCTCGGTCATGATGTGCGCGGCGTAGTCGTAGGCGTGCTTCAGGTCCATATCGAGCTGGCGATAGAACGCGCCCTTGCCGGTCTTCAGGGTCTGGATCGACTTGCCGGCGATCTTCCGCGCGAGCTCCATGGTCGCTTCGGTCAACTGGCCAGCCGGCACCGCCCTGTTGATGAGGCCGATGCGGACGGCCTCCTGCGCATCGATCATCTCGCCGGTCAATAGCATCTCCATCGCGTGCTTGGGCGCGACCGCGCGGGTCAACGCCACCATCGGCGTGGAGCAGAACAGGCCGATATTAACGCCCGGCGTCGCGAACCGCGCATCGTCGGCGGCGATCGCCAAATCCGCCGTCGCCACCAGCTGGCAGCCGGCTGCGGTCGCTATGCCCTTGACCTCAGCGATCACCGGCCGCTGGAAGTCCGCGATTGCCTGCATCAGCCGTCCGCACAGGCTGAACACCTTGTTGTAGAACTCGGGGCTGGGATCGGCGCGCAGCTCCTTGAGGTCGTGGCCGGCGCAGAACACCGAGCCCGCGCCGCCGAGGATGACCACGCGCACGTTTTCGTCAAAGGCCATCGATTCCAGCTGCATCATCAGCTGGCGCATCAGCTCGAGCGACAAGGCATTGCGCGCATCGGGACGATACAACGTCAACCGCACGATGCCCGGCTCCACCTCTTCGCGCAGGACCAGATCGGTCCCGGGCTGGATCCTGGGCTGCGCGGTTCCGCGAGTTGCCGTCTGTGCAATGGCCATGGCGTTCTCTCCCGATGATTTATACTTGCGCGGCAATGAACAGGTAGTCGCCTCCGACGTCTTCGTATTCGGCCGTCGTCTGCTCGAACCGATCCTGCGCCAGGTCGCGGCGCAAGCGCTCGACGCCTTCGCCCAACTCATCCGGGTCCGCCAGGTTGGCGAAGGCCGAAATATTCGCCCGCACCCGCTGGTCAAGATAGAGATGGGGTTGATGCTTGCCGCTGTAAAGCAGCATGTCGACCGGCTGCAGCGGCATGAAATACAGCTTCTGGGTCCAGGTGCGGAACCCGGCGCGGCGCAGCGATATCTCGACCGTGTTCCAGTCCGGCATCGTTTCCGCCGCTTCGGCCATCATCTCGGGGAAATAGGCGCTCAGCCAATAGCGTTTGATCTGTTCCGGCAACGCCGTGAAGATCACCAGCCGGCCGCGATCCAGCACGCGCGCCGCTTCCGCGAACGACGCTTCGAGATCGTCGAAATGATGGATCGCCAGCGTGCAGATCGCGCCGTCGAAGCCTCGGTTGGGGAAGGGCAGGTTGGCCGCGTCGGCGCCGACCAGGCGCAGTCCCGGCGCCTTCGCACGCGCGGTGCGCAGCATCAGGCCGGAGCGGTCGAGGCCCAGCATCTCGAACTTATACTGATCGCCCAGCGCCGTCGTGTAGTTACCAGTGCCGCAACCGATGTCGAGCACATCAGCGCCCTGCTTCAGGTCAAGCAACTTCGCCAGCACATTGAGAATTTCAGGCTCGGCTCGCCGCGTCGCGTCATAGGTGGCGCCGATCTTGTCGTACAAAGGTTGGAAGGCAAGGTTGCTCATGGTGCTCATCGGTGAACCAGACCAAGTATGGCGCGCGTCAGCGGCGCGTTTGAATCGGATAATGAGTGCGTGATCGAAAAATGATGCAGCCCGGCAATCTCCATCAGCCGAACGTCGGCGCCCTTGGCGGAGAGCTTGGCCGCGAAGCGCCGCGACTGCTCGATCCACAACGGCGGCTCGGAGGCGCCGGCCGCGACGATAGCCGGCATCCGGCAATGCAGCGGCAGGAACTGCGGGCTCAATTCCAGCACGTCTTCGGGCGCGAGCCGCACGTCCTCGTTCACTGGGATGCGCGGGACGACGCGCAGGTCATAGATGCCGGTGACCAGGATGGCGCCGGCGATCGGCGCGCGCGGTAGGCCGTGCCGGCTCCAATCCTCGGTCATCATCATGGCGGCGAGGTGCGCGCCGGCGGAGTTGCCTGCGACATAGATCCGGTCCGGATCGCCATTGAGGCGGGCCGCCTGCTGCCGGGTCCACAGCAGGGCCTGCCTCGCCTGCGCCACCACTGTCTTTAACGGCACGGAGGGGCAGAGGTCGTAGCCCGGCATCACCGCCGCAGCGCCGGCCTCCACCAGCGGGCCGGCGACGTGGCCGACATGGTCCTTGGATAGGGCGCGCCAGAAGCCGCCGTGGAAAAACAGGACGATCGGCCCGCCCGGCCGCGGCGCCGGATAAAGGTCGGCGAGCTGCCGTGGGCCATCGCCATAGCGCTGGTCCCGGATCACCGAAATGCGGGCCTTGAGGGCGTCGGAAAGGGCCAGATCCCTGGCCAGCCAGGACTCGTGGTCGGGCACCGCGATCCGCGGCATCATCTGCCGGGACAGGTCCTCATCGCCGATTAGGTCGTAGTCAGGGTCGGGCGACATGGTCGTCCATTTGCGTCAATGATTGCCAAACCTCGCGGAAATGTCGAGAACAGCGAGGTCGAGTCTTGTGGTATCATAATACCAAAATCATAATGCCTTGATTATAAATGATTTAGCCTCATTGACGGGCGCGATTCCGTCCACTATACGAACCGCCGGCTGCCGGAGGGCTCAAAATCCCCCGGCCAACAGGAGCAGACAACATGAAGACCTATTCCGCCAAGCCGAGCGAGGTGGTCAAGAAGTGGATCCTGATCGACGCCGACGGCGTCGTGCTGGGCCGCCTCGCCTCGATCGTGGCGAACCGCCTGCGCGGTAAGCACAAGACCACGTTCACCCCGCACATCGACTGCGGCGACAACGTCATCGTGATCAACGCCGCCAAGGTGAAGGTCACCGGCAACAAGCTCAACGACAAGGTTTTCCACTGGCACACCGGCCATCCCGGCGGCGTCAAGGAGATCACCATGGGCAAGACCCTGGGTGGCCGTTTCCCGGAGCGCGCGATCGTGAAGGCGGTGGAGCGCATGGTTCCGCGCGGTCCGCTCGGCCGCCAGCAGATGAAGAACCTGCGCGTGTTCGCCGGCACCGATCATCCGCATGCCGCCCAGCAGCCCGAGACGCTGGATGTCGGCGCCATGAACCCGAAGAACAAGCGGAGCGCGTAACATGAGCAACGAAACCAGCCGCGTCACCGACCTGAAGGACCTGCGCGACCTCGGCACCGCCGTGCGCGCGACGCAGGCCCCGGCCGCCGCGCCGAAGCGCGAGCGCAAGGTCGACGCCCAGGGCCGCGCCTACGCCACCGGCAAGCGCAAGGACGCCATCGCCCGTGTCTGGCTGAAGCCGGGCAGCGGCAAGATCACCGTCAACGGCCGCGACAGCACGGTCTATTTCGCCCGTCCGGTGCTGCGCATGATGATCAACCAGCCGTTCAGCGTGGTGAACCGCGCCGGCCAGTTCGACATCGTCGCGACCGTGGTCGGCGGCGGCCTCTCCGGCCAGGCCGGTGCGGTCCGTCACGGCATCAGCCGCGCTTTGACCCTGTTCGAGCCGGACCTCCGGCCCGCGCTGAAGCAGGGCGGCTTCCTGACCCGCGACAGCCGCACGGTCGAGCGTAAGAAGTACGGCCGCGCCAAGGCGCGCCGCAGCTTCCAGTTCTCGAAGCGCTAAGCGCTTCCGAACCGAAGGCACACAGCAAAGGCCGGGCATCGTCCCGGCCTTTCTCTTTCTCAACTCTGCGATTTTTCCTCCGGCGGCTTCACGTGCCGGAACTGCATGAGCAGCAGCAGGTCGTACGCGATCTTAAGCCCACCGCAGATCACCAGCGGCCACGCCCGGAACGACGCCGCCATCAGCGTGCCGGCGAGCATCGGGCTGATGGCGGCGGCAAGACTGCGCGGCACCGATGTCAGGCTAGCGGCCGCGGCCCGTTCCGCCTCGGTGACGACGGCCATGACGTAGGAGGAGCGGGTCGGCACATCCATCTGCGACAGCGCGGATCGGATCAGGAGCAACGCCAGGGCGAGGTGCAGGGTCGGCGCGACCGCTGCCAGGATCAGGGCGATGCTGGCCGGGATGTGCGTGAACACCATGGTGTTCACGAGGCCGATGCGCCGCGACAGCCAGGCGGCAACGGGAAAGGAGAAGGCGGAGAGCAGGCCCGACCAGAAGAAGAATACGCCTGCTTCCGCCAGCGACAGGTCGAACCGCTCGAACAGCCACAGCGCCAGCAGCGATTGCACCACGAACCCGCCGGCGAAAGCATCGAGGCTGAACAGCGCGGCCAGCTTGTAGACGATATGACGGGACGGCCCGAGTGCCGCTTTCGTCCGCTGCTCCGGAGCGGGATCCCGCGGCGGAATGCGGCGGTAGAACATGCCGCCGAGCAATCCGAGCGCCGCATACAGGATGAACATGAGCTTGAGCGCGGCCAGCTGGCTGAGGCCGAGGGGCGCCATCATCTCCGGCAACGCCGCGGCCAGGGAGCCGGCCGCGCCCGCCAGCGCTCCGATCAGGCTGTAGCGCGCGAACATCCTGGTGCGCTCGCGATCGGTGGCCTCGCGCGCCAGCACCGCATGCTCGAGCGGCACGAAGATGCTGACGCTGCCTGCGGAGGGATTGGCTGTCCCTGCAAACGCCACGACCAGGAGGATGGCGTAGTCGTCGATGGCGGCGAAGGCGACGCCGGTTGCCATCATCAGGCTGGCGGCCGCCAGGAGGAGTCGACGGTGGTCATATCTGGCGCCGAGAAATCCGATGACAACGGTCAGCAACGCGGAGCCGAGTAGCGCGGCGGTCGCCACCATCCCGACCTGGAGCGGACCAAGTCCGAGCGCAAGCAGATAGACCGGGAGCAGCACGGCAACGAAGCCATCGCCGAAGTCGCGAACGGCCCGCGCCCAGAGCAGGCGGTTGATGCCGGTTGTGGAGCTTTCGGTCGGTTTGAACGCACCCATGCTACCCCGTTCGCCTCCTGGGCGCGGCCGGTAGCAGAGCTTGGACGCTAGGCGTCTTGGAAAGACGGGGAGTCTGCCGTGCCCCCGCGCCGGCGAGACTAGCAGAGCCCAGCGCCGCATCGCAATCGACCGCCCCGGCTCTGGTCATTTTGCGATGATCCGTGCAAAGATCCCTTGCAATAAACATTTCGCAGATTAGACTTTGTTGCAATAAATATTCCATCAGAGCTGAAAACTGGCACCAAAGCCATTGGATTTGGAGCATTATCGTACGATGGAACCCGCACGAATCTGGATCTCGGACGCCGACTGCCGCCTGGAGGACTTCCGCCAGCGGGTCGAGCGTCACACGCGTCTTGCCGACTATCCCCTGGCCAGCGCCGTTCATCACAACGTCCTGAGCTACGAAGGCGGCGACATCCGGCACGCTGCCGCCGAGCCTGAGAACCGCAAGGCGCTGATGGCGGAGTGGGCGCGGGCGTTGATGGACGGCCCCGGCATCGTGATCTTCAAGGACGCCTTTGCCGATGGTGTCGTGATCGATGCGGCGAACGACCGGTTCTTCGCCATGATCGCCGAGCAGCGCGCCAGCAACGCCAATGCCGGCGATCATTTCGCCAAGCCCGGCGCCAACGACCGCATCTGGAACGCGCTGGAGAAGCTCTGCCTGCGCGATCCGCAGCTGTTCGCGCGCTACTACGGCAACGCGGCGGTCGCGCTGGTGAGCGAAGCTTGGCTCGGCCCGTGCTATCAGATCACGTCGCAAATCAACGTGGTCAACCCCGGCGGCGCGGCGCAGTCGCCGCATCGCGACTACCACATGGGTTTCCAGACCGCGGATCAGCTCGCGCACTTCCCCGCGCATGCCCACCGGCTATCGCCGGTCCTGACGCTGCAAGGCGCCGTCGCCCATTGCGACATGCCGGTGGAGACAGGTCCGACGCTGTACCTGCCGTTCTCGCAGACCTACGAGCTCGGCTACCTGGCCTGGCGCCGGCCGGAGTTCATCGACTATTTCGGCAAGCATCGCATCCAGCTGCCGCTCGCCAAGGGCGACGCGGTGTTCTTCAACCCGGCCCTGTTCCACGCCGCGGGCAGCAACCGCACCGGTGACGTGAAGCGCATC
>Ga0081538_10005494_pt1 | contig 11382 bp, 10 predicted proteins | sample TabmetS5T2R1_FD_71022 | JGI IMG/M metagenome (GOLD analysis project Ga0081538, IMG submission 71022) | Tabebuia heterophylla rhizosphere microbial communities from the University of Puerto Rico - S5T2R1 | ecosystem: Host-associated > Plants > Roots > Rhizosphere ... | reverse complement strand
GGACTGCATTCGTACGACCCGCGCAAGCACGGACCACCTCAGCCGTTGACTCTTTGGATGGCCTGCGCCCACGACAGCTACCGGACGATCGACTCCCATTACGACCTCCGCCGCGGCGTGCTCGTCTACTACTGGCGCTGTGAGAGCTGCGGGGCCCGCCTCGACGAGGCGAAGAGGCTCGAGTACCGGCCGAGCTTCGATCCGCGCGGGAACGAGAAGTTCCGCATCCAGACCGCCGGCTGAGCGAACCTAGGCCACCTCGAACACGCTCACGCCGTCGCGCTCGACCTCGCGCACCTTGCCGGCGTTCAGCAGCACGTCCACGTGACCGAGCACCTCGGAGAGCGTCAGGAAAGCCTGGGTGACCGCGATGTTTCCCCACAGCGCCTGGGCCAGCTCGTGCGCGGAACGTGGCCGCTCGCCGATCAGGCGCTCCAGTTTCGCCGCGCGGCGCTCGTGCATGGAGAAGCGCTCGTCGATCAGCACTCGGTGGTCGGTGATCGGGTCGCCGTGCCCCGGCAGCACGAGGTCGAGGTCCATCGAGCGGGTCGCTCGCATCGAGTCCATGTAGACGACGAGCGACTGCGGGCGCTCGCCGGAGCCGTCCAGCGGGCGCGTCATAAGCGGGTTAGAGGAGATGTGTGGCAGCAGGTGATCGCCCGCGATCAACAGCTTGCGGTCGCGGTCGTGGAAGACGGTGTCGCTCGGACTGTGGCCGGGTCTGTGCTGGACGTGAAGCACGCGGTCGCCGAAGCGCATCTCGTCGCCGTCGCTCAGCACGCGCGTGACCTCGGCACGCGCGCCCCAGGCACGGAAGGCCCGGGACACGGATCGGAGCGCGCTGGCAACGTCCGGGGGGATGCCGTGGCGGAGCATCATGTCGTAGGCGAAGTCGTCGTCCGCCTGTGCCTCGCTCGAGTAGTTCTCGACGAAAGGCACCGCGACGTCGAGCGCGGCCACGTCCGCGTCCGCGTAGCGCGCCACGAGCGACACGAGGCCGAGGTGGTCGATGTGTTGATGGGTGAGGATCACGAGCTCGATGTCCTCGAGCCGGTGGCCGAGCTCGGCGACCCCGCGCTGGAGGACGTCGAACGACGTGCCCGAATTGGGCCCTGCGTCGATGAGGGTCAGCGGGTCGTCCTCGATCAGGTACACGTTGACCCGGCCGACCGCAAATGGCGTGGGAATCGCGAGCCGGTGGATCCCCGCCTGGGCGGCAGGGGCGAACGGGTCGTCCGGTGTGGTCCGAGCGTCCACGACGGGATCGACCCTAGCGCGCAAGCTGGGCCACCTTTCATCCGTTCTTCATACGGACGTGGTCCACGGGTTTCCCAGAGCTGGGCGGATTTCAGGGCTGTTGGCGCCTGCGCTGACGCTCGTCCTCGCCGTGCCCGCAGCGGCTGAAGCTACTGACACCTGCCTGTTCCCAGGTAGGTCGGCGGAGCTGAGATGTCCGGCCGGCTGAGGCGCATGCGACCCGCGATCGGCATCGCCTGCGTCCTGGCGCTGACGCTTCCCTTCGTGGTCGCGCGCGCCGGCGGTGAGCCGCAGGCCGACGACACCCTGGTTCCTGCGATCCCCGCGACGGAACCGGCCGCGGCGGCGACGACGCCTGTGCTCGGCCGCGCGCGTGGGCTGCCCGCGCTCGCCCCGGAACCGGCCCCGCCGCCCAAGCGCGAGCCGGCCCCAGCCGCGGCCCCGCCAGCGCCTCCGGCAGCGCCCGCCCCGGCACCAGCTCCCGCGCCGCCGCCCGAGCCTGCCTACACGCCGCCCCCTGAGCCGGTCAGCCCAGCGGAGCCCACCCCCGAGCCTGCTCCGCCGGAGCCGCCGGCTCCGCAGCCCGACCCGTCGCCCCCGGTCTACTTCGACGACTCCGGCTGATGACGGGCGCCCGCGCGGAGAGTCTCGCTCGCGCCGTTCGCGCGCGCGTATCGATCCGCCACCCCGGGCTGTTGCCGGCCCGGGTGCTCAAGGACGGCCGCGGGCGCCTGCGCATCCAGCTGCAGCGATCCGACGCGCCGACGCTCGCCGAGCTGCTCTCGGCCGGCCAGATCTCGAGGAAGGACGGCGTGCTCCTCCTCTACAGCGTCGCTTCCGCCGTCGAGGCCCTGCGCCGCGCCGGGCTCGTCGCGCGCGACCTCAGGCCGGGGCGCATCCTCGTCAGCTCGGAGCGCGGGGCCATCCTCGCAGACACCGGCATCCCGCTGGAGCTGATGCCAGCGACCATCCGCGCCGGCGATCCCGAGGCGGCTTTTCGCTCGCCCGAGGAGCGAGCCGGCGAGCCGATCGACGCGCGCAGCAACGTGTACTCGCTCGGCGTCCTGTTGCGTGCCCTGCTCGACAGGCCCGTCAGCTCGGGGCTCCCCAAGCAGGTCGAGGCGGTGATCGGGCAGGCCACCGCAGCGGACCCGGCGCGGCGCTTCGCCGGGCCCAAGGAGTTCCTCTTCGCCGCGCTCAAGGCGCTCGGCCTCCGGATCCGCCAGCTTCCCGAGGGCGGCATCGAGCTCGTCCGGGTCGCGTCCGACCCCCCTCAGCCTCCGGTAGCCGCCCCTCCCAAGCCAACGCAGCCGAAGGAGCCGGCGCCGGAGCCGCGCCCCTCCCGCAGGCCGGCCCTCGCGCTCCCGACCATGCCCAAACCGAGCCTGCCCAGGCTGAGCCTGCCCAGGCCGAGTCTGCCCAAGCCGAGCCTGCCCAGGCCGAGTCTGCCTCGGCCCAACTTGCGCGTCCCATCGGTCCCCCGGCCGCGGCTGCCGAGAGTCCGCAGGCCGCGGCTACGCATGCCCGCGATACCGGGTCCGCGCGTGCGCGCGCAGCCGAGCATCCGCGCGCTCGGCGTCGCTGTTGCGCTCGCTGTGTGCGTGGTGGGCGGCCTGCTGCTGGCAAAGCTCGCGGAGGAGCAGGACGGCGGCACGCAGATCTCCAGCTCGGCGCTGTCCGTACAGCTGCCTGAGGGCTGGGACGGCACGCGGGTCGATCGAGAACCGTCGATCGCACTGTCGGCACCGGTGGCAGCCGCGCCGCTCGGTGAGAGCGGCACGGGCCTCGTCGCCGGCCGCGTGGGTGACGCCGCCGAGCTCGACAAGCGTCTGAATGCGGAAGCGATGGGTCGCAGCGAGGTCACGCTCGGCAGGCTGCAGGCATGGCGCTACTCCGGGCTCGAGCCAGAGAGGGGCGTCGAGGCGGTGGCGTACCTTGCGCCCACGAGCGACGGGTCCGTGCTCGTGATCTGCCACGCGCGTCGCCCCGTCGCACCGAGGCGGTTGGACCAGTGCGAGGCGATCGCCGGGACGATCGCCCTGCGCGGCGCCCATCCGGCCGCGCTTGCCAGCCTCGGCGAGGGTGAACGGGCGCTGAGCGATGTGATGAACAACCTGCGCAGCGAGCGTCGCACCGGTCGGCGCGAGCTCGCCCGGGCCGAGCACTCTCCCGACCAGGCGCGCGCCGCCCGGGAGCTCGAGGCGAGCTATCGCGCCGCGGCCGAGAGCGTCGAGAGCTCGCCCGAGATCGAGGCCGAGGCGGGCGGCCTCGCGGAGTCGCTGCGGGCGGCGGCCAGCGCCTATGGAGACCTGGCCGCGGCGGCCAAGGACGGCGACCGCTCGCGCTACCGCGCGGCGAGCCGGCTCGTCGTCGAGCGCGAGGCGGCCGTCGAGCGCGGCGCCGCTGAGCCGCTCAGCGCCTGACCCGCGCGCGGAGGGCGCGCACCCCGATCACGGCCAGCAGGCCGAGGGCGCCCACGAGCATCAGCGCCCCGAGCAGCGACCCGCGCGGCTCTTCGGCGTCGACCGCGAGCGGCGTGGCGAGGTCGCCGCCGTCATCACCGGGGCGCCCGGAGCCGCCCGACGCGCGCTCGCCGCGCACCGCGACTCGGGCGCGCGAGGCGGCCGTGGTCCGCGACGCCGTCCGCAGCTCGCCACCGGCGCCGAACGCGACCGCTGACGCGGAAGCGACAGCCGGCGCGGTCGTGACCGCCGTGCCGTCGTGGCAGCCGCCGTCGCGGGCGTCGCGAACGATCCCGCGCAGCGCCCGACGGAGGAGCGTCCCGTACTCGCCACGGGTCAGCCCGAGCCTGCCCGCCACCCGGCCGTCGGGATGTGCCGTTGCACCGCCCAGGCCGTAGCGGATGACGAGCAGCCGCTCCTGGCGCGGAGGAAGACCGTCCACGCAGGCGCGGAGCGCACGCACGAGCCGCCGGCGCGAGCGGTGGCTCGTCCCAAGCACGCCGCGCCGGCGGCCCAGCGCCGCCACCCCCGCGGCACGCGGGTGTGCCGGGGGAGCACTCGCAGTGCCCGCGGGGGCGACGGAGGCGCCGGAGGGCGCTTGGCCAGATGAAGCCGTGGGCGCGCGGGACGTGGTAGTGCCGCCCGCGCTCGCCGCGGGGGCCGAGTCCGTCACCGGCGCGGCCGGCCGGGGCGATGACGGCAGCGGCGCCTGCACCTCCGGCAGTGATGGGGCCGACGGCAGGGGCGCGTCGACGCGCACGCCGGGCACCGTGACCGGCGGGGTCGATACCTGCGGGGTGGAGACCGGGGGCAGGGGTGCGGGCACGGCCACGGGTGGCACGGAAACCGAGGGCACCTGGACGGGCGGGACGTCGACGAGCTGCGCAGACGCGGTCGCGGGAGCCACGCCCGCGACCGTCACTACGGCTATGGAGACCTTCAACGCACCCTGCATGCGACCTGACCTCCCAGTTCAGGTTGAGCCAACGTACTCCGCTCGCCTCGTTCGTGCGCCGGTTCCGTCAAGATCAGAGCTGTGAGGCTGGTAATCGCCTGCACGCTGATCGGCGCGCTCGCCGCAGCAGGCGTCGCCGCGACCCAGGAACGCGACTACCGCGCCCGCGCCTTCGTGATTCAGGTTCCGTCGGACATGGGCGGCGAGGGCGGACTCGAGCTCGCGCGCAGTGACCGCGTCCTCGACGACGCGATCGAGCTCTCCGGCGTGGCCGGCGGCACCACCACCGCCTGGCTACGTGAGCACTCGCGCGCCGAGATCACCTCGCGTCTGGACCTGGCTTTCACCGTCGAGGCGCCCGACGCGGACAGGGCGGCGGCACTCGCCACGGGCTACGCCAAGGCTTTCCGGCGCGCGATCCCGGACGATCGGGGCCTGCCCGTGCGCGGGCGCGGAGCGGGCAGCGCCCAGCCCGAGCTCGGACCGCTGGGGTGGGGGGCGCTCGGCGGCCTCGCCGGGCTCGGGATCGGCATCGCGCTGATGCTGATCCGCAACGGGATCAGGAGCGGATCAGGCCCAGGACCTCGTCGCGCTTCTGCTGCATGTGCTCCTCCGACCTCACCGACTCCAGGTTGAGGCGCAGCAACGGCTCGGTGTTCGAGGGCCGTACGTTGAAGTGCCAGTCCTCGTAGTCGACCGAGATCCCGTCGAGCCAGCTCACTTGGCCGTCCGAGTAGCGCTCGGCGAGCTCGTTCATCTTCCCCTCCTGGTCCCCAACCTCGGAGTTGATCTCGCCGGAGATGAAGTACTTGGAGCGAAGCGGCTCGAGCAGCTCGCTGAGCCGGCTGTCCTCGACCGACAGCAGCTCGAGCAGCAGCAGCGCCGGCAGCGTCCCGGAGTCCGCGCAGTAGAAGTCGCGGAAGTAGTAGTGGCCGGACACCTCACCGCCGAACGCTGCGCCGGTGTCGCGCATGCGTGTCTTGAAGAAGGCGTGGCCGACGCGGTTGACCTCGGCAGTCCCACCCGCGTCCTCGACCAAATCGGGCACAGCGCGTGAGGCGCGCACGTCGTACAGGATCGTCGCCCCCGGCTCCTTGCGCAGGATCGACTGGGCGAGCAGCGCGGTGAGGAAATCGCCCGCGACGAACTCGCCCGTGGCGTCGATGAAGAAGCAGCGGTCGGCGTCGCCGTCCCAGGCGATCCCGAGGTCGGCGCCGGTCTCGCGCACACGTTCGATGATGAAGCGCCGGTTCTCCTCGAGCAGGGGGTTCGGCCCGTGCCCGGGGAAACTGCCGTCGGGTTCCCAATAGGTCCGCTCCTGCTCGATCGGGAACGAGTCGAGCAGCGGGCCGACCATCGGGCCGGCCATGCCGTTGCTGCCGTCGACGACGACTTTGAGCCGTTTGATCGTCTCCGGGTCGATGTAGCCGAGCGCCGCCTCGCGGAAGGCCTCGCCGACGTCCTCGTGAGAGATCGACCCGGGCGGGTCGGCCGGGGGCCCGGGCTCGCCCGCGCTCACGAACGCCTTGACCTCGGCGATCCCCGAGTCGCCCGAAAGCGCGATGGCGCCGCGCTTGACGAGCTTCGCCCCGGTGTAGGCCGCGGGGTTGTGCGAGGCCGAGCACATGAGGCCGCCGTCTAGCTCGCGCGAGCCGACAGTCCAATAGAGCATCTCCGTGCCCACCATCCCAATGTCGAGCACGTCCGCACCCTCGTCGGCGATCCCGCGCGCGTAGGCCTCGGCCATCGTGGGCGCTGAGAGCCGCATGTCGCGCCCGAGCGCGACGCGCAGCTCGCCGACCGGCACGTCCTGGAGCTGGGAGAGCGCCTGCGCGAAGCCGCGCCCGATCCGGTAGGCGAGTTCCTCGTCCATCTGATCCGGGTAGATGCCGCGGACGTCATAGGCCTTGAAGATCGTGTCGTCCATCGCGCCCAGGCACCCTAGCCGGATGGGACCTGGGCCGGGGCTCCGCTCAGCCCTAGACCGGCTCGGCGCGGCGCAGCCGCAGACCCGATGCCCCGAGCGTGGGCACGATGTCGCGCAGGATGCCCCGCAGCGGCTCGGCCGCCAGCGGCTGATGGCCGTTGGAGCGCCGCACGATCGACGTGGTCCGCACGAGCGGCGGGTCCTCCAGAGGGCGTAGCACGACTCCGTCCCGGACGCCGGCGCTGAGCGCGAGCCGTGGGATGAGCGCAACCCCGACGCCGAGGGCCACAAGACCCTGCATGGCCAGGTAGTCGTTCGTCTGCGCCACGACGTCGGGCTTGAATCCGCGCAGCTCGCAGGAGGCCTCGAGGGCATCCCGGCACAGGCAGGGGTTGGGGGTGACCCAGGGCTCGTCGGCGAGCGCGGCCAGGTCGGTGCTCGGCTCCTCCGCCCGTGGATGCCCGGCCGGCATGGCCACGAGCAGGTGGTCTTCGAACAGCAGCTCGTACTCGAGCTCCGGCTCGGGCTCGCGGTCCATCATCGGGTAGTCGTAGGTGAGCGCGATGTCGTGGACGCCATCGCGCAGCGCGGGCAGCGACTCGTCCGGGTCGGCCTGGACCACGTCGAGCGTGATCTCGGGGTAGCGCCGGGCGAGCGCGGCGACAAGCTCCGGGACCAGCGTCGTCGCCGCGCTTGGGAACGCGGCGAGCCGCACCGTGGCGGTGGCGGCGGCGGCCAGATTGCCGAGCTCGCGCTCGGCGTCGTCCAGCCGGTCGAGCACGGCGTCGGCGTGGCGTAGGACCTGCTCACCCGCGGGGGTGACGGAGAGCCCGCGCGGCTGCCGAACCAGCAGCTGCACACCCAGTTCCTCCTCCAGCCGCGCGACGTGGTGAGAGACGGCCGGCTGGCTGTAATGGAGCGCGTTTGCGGCCGCCGTGAAGGAGCCCCGTGCCGCTACTTCGCGAAACACCCGCAAACGAGCGACATCGAGCATCGATCCAACTTATCAGCGCCATCAACGACTTCGCTTGCCTAATGGGGTAGGCCGGGGAACCCTGTTGGGAGAGACACGGACTCCCCCCAGCCCTCAAGGAAGAGACAATGCCCCCGCTCCCCCTGGCCCTGTGAGCGGCAGCGCCGCCCTGGCGCCGCCACGCGCGTTCGGCCGCCCGCGCGTACTCCAACCCGATGAGGCCGCTTCCCACCTCACCCGCCTCTACCGGCTCGCGTGGTCGCTGTGCGGGTCGCCTCACGTCGCCGAGGACCTGGTGCAGGAGACATACCTGCGCGTGCTCGCGCGGCCCCGGCGCGTGCGCAACAGCGACAGCTTTGCCTACCTGGCGCGGACGCTGCGCAACGTCACGACCGACCACCGCCGCTCGGAGTCGTCACGTCAGCGCAGGCGGCTGCCGGCCGACGACGTCGATCCGCCCGACCACCGCGTGACAGGCGACCCAGTGCTGGCGGCGCTGGCCGGCGAGATCTACGGGGCCGTCTCGGGGCTACCGGACCACCACCGCGACGTCGTCGCCGCCGTCGACGTGGTCGGCCTTACCTACGACGAGGCGGCACGCAGGCTCGGCATCCCCGTCGGCTCGGTGATGAGCCGGCTCTACCGCGCGCGCGACCGCCTGGCCGACACGCTCGGCGATGGCTGGAACTGACGGATAACCGCCGCGGCGCCGGGGTATGACACCGGCGCATGCCCCGCATCGGCTTTCACTGCTCCCACGAGCAGATCCCGCCGCGCGAGCTGCTCGCCGCCGCAGGCCGCGCCGAGGCGGCGGGTTTCGACGCGGCGATGTCCTCCGATCACTTCTCGCCCTGGAGCGAGCGCCAGGGCGAGTCGGGCTTCGCCTGGTCATTCCTGGGTGCCGCGCTCGAGGCCACGAGCCTGCCGTTCGGGGTCGTGAACGCGCCCGGGCAGCGCTACCACCCGGCGATCGTGGCTCAGGCGGCCGCCTCGCTCTGCCAGATGTATCCCGGTCGCCTGTGGGTGGCGCTCGGCAGCGGGGAGGCCTCCAACGAGCACATCACGGGTGACCGCTGGCCGTCCAAGGCCGAGCGCAACGCGCGGCTGCGCGAATGCGTCGACGTGATCCGGGCGCTGCTGGCGGGCGAGGTCGTCGAGCATCGGGGCCGGGTCGTGGTCGATCGGGCCCGGCTTTGGACGCTGCCGTCCGAGCCGCCGGCGCTGATCGGCCCTGCGGTCAGCGTCGAGACCGCCGCCTGGGTAGGGGAGTGGGCGGACGGGCTCGTGACGGTCAACCAGCCGCCGGACAAGCTCGAGCGCTTGATCGCCGCCTTTCGCGAGAACGGCGGCGAGGGCAAGCGGATGGCCGTGCAGGTGCATCTGTCCTGGGCGCCCGACGAGGACAGCGCGCTCGAGATCGCGTACGACCAGTGGCGCACCAACGTGTTCGCGCCGCCGCTGTGCTGGGACCTTGCGACCGTCGAGCAGTTCGACCTCGCCGCGCAGCACGTGAGCCCCGAGGCGCTCCGGGACGTCGTGCTCGTATCCTCGGATCCCGCCCGTCATGTCGAGGTGCTGCGCGAGCTCGCGGAGCTCGGTTTCGACGAGATCTATCTGCACCACGTCGGCCGCGACCAGGACCATTTCATCGACGCCTTCGGCGAGCGCGTGCTGCCGGAGCTAAGAGGCTGACGTGCGTCTCGATCACACCAGCGACCTGTGGTGGAAGAACGCGATCGTCTACTGCGTGGACGTCGAGACCTTCCTCGACTCGGACGGAGACGGTATCGGCGACTTCCGGGGCCTGATCCGACAGATCGACTACCTCGCCGGCCTCGGCATCACCTGCCTCTGGCTGATGCCGTTCTACCCGTCACCGAACCGCGACGACGGCTACGACATCACCGACTACTACGGCGTTGACCCACGGCTCGGCAACCTCGGCGAGTTCGTCGAGCTCGTCCGGACGGCCAACGATCGCGGCATCAAGGTCATCATCGATCTGGTCGTCAACCACACCTCGGACGAGCATCCGTGGTTCGAGGCCGCACGCGCGGACCGGGGCTCGCCGTTTCGGGACTACTACGTCTGGCGGGACGCGCCCTCCGAGCAACCCGCGGGCCTCGCGTTCCCGGACAAGGAGCGGAGCAACTGGGCGAAGGACGACACCTCCGGTCAGTACTACCTGCACCGCTTCTACCACTTCCAGCCTGACCTCAACGTGGCCAACCCCGCGGTCCAGGATGAGATCCACCGCGTCGTCGGCTTCTGGTTACAGCTCGGCGTGGCCGGGTTCCGGATGGACGCGGTGCCGTTCCTCCTCGAGACCGAGGGCATCGAGGAGATCGTCGAGGACGATCCACACACCTTCCTGCGGAACCTGCGCTCCTTCGCGACCCGCCGGCGCGGCGAGACGATGCTGCTGGGAGAGGTCAACGCCGAGCTGAAGGCGCTGTCGCGGTTCTTCGGCGACGAGGAAGGCGACCAGCTGAACGCCCTGTTCGCGTTCATGCTGAACCAGCATCTTTGGCTGTCGCTCGCGCGTCAGGATGCCGAGCCGCTCGAATCGGTGATTCGGACGCTGCCCACGGCGCCGCCCGACAACAGCTGGGCCACCTTCCTGCGAAATCACGACGAGCTGAGCCTCGACAAGCTGACCGAGCCGCAGCGCAAGGAGGTCTTCAAGGCGTTCGGACCGCGCCGTGACATGCAGGTCTACGGGCACGGCCTACGGCGCCGCGCCGCGACCATGCTCGGCGGTGACGGCCCGCGCCTGCGCATGGCCTGGAGCCTGCTGCTGTCACTGCCGGGCACGCCGGTGATCTTCATGGGCGACGAGATCGGCATGGGGGAGAACCTCTCGATCCCGGATCGCCTGAGCGTCCGGGTGCCGATGCAGTGGTCCGACGCCCGCAACGGGGGCTTCTCCCAGGCGCCGGCCAAGCAGCTCGTGCGGCCCGTGCGCTCGGGACGCTTCGGACCCAAGCACGTCAACGTGGCCGCACAGCGGCGCGACGACGATTCGCTGCTCAACTTCCTCGAGCGGCTGATCCGGCGGCGCAAGGAGTCACCCGAGTTCGGCTGGGGCTCGAGCACGCTGATCGAGACCGCTGCTCCTCAGCTGTTCGCGCATCGCTGCGAGTGGCAGGGCTCGATGGTCGCCGCCGTCCACAACCTGTCCTCCCGGACGGCGCGCGCCACGCTCGATCTCGGCGTCCAGAAGGGCCAGCGAGTGGAAGTCGACGACCTGCTCGAAACGCGCCGCCACAGGCCGAATCCGGATGGCACCCTCGACGTCGAGCTGGGCGGCTACGGCTACATGTGGCTGGGCATCCGCCGCCAGGGCGAGCGGCCGCTCAGCTGAACGGCTACAGGAAGCCCCGCCTGCGGAAGTAGGCGACCATGCCGAGCAGCAGTAAGACCATCCCGCCGATGATCTCCCAGAACGGCGCCGACTCGCCCTCGCCGGGCACGTGCACGTTCATGCCCCAGATGCTTGCGATGAAGGTCAGCGGCAGGACGACGACGCTGATGGCGGTGAGTACGCGCAGCACCTCGTTGACCCGGTGCGAGAGCACCGACTCATTCGTGACCTCGAGGGCCTCCACGACCTCCTTGTAGTTCTCGAGCATGTCCCAGATGCGCTCGGAGGCGTCGACGATGTCGTCGAAGTAGACCTCGAGGTCCTCGGGCAGGTAGCGCTGCTTGGTGCGTTCGAGGTCGCGCAGCACGGCGCGCTGCGGCCGGATGATCTTGCGGAAGTTGATGATCTCCTGCTTCGAGTTGGAGATGTCGCGCACGACCTCCT
>Ga0081538_10005493_pt1 | contig 11382 bp, 12 predicted proteins | sample TabmetS5T2R1_FD_71022 | JGI IMG/M metagenome (GOLD analysis project Ga0081538, IMG submission 71022) | Tabebuia heterophylla rhizosphere microbial communities from the University of Puerto Rico - S5T2R1 | ecosystem: Host-associated > Plants > Roots > Rhizosphere ... | reverse complement strand
GAGCTGTTCGATTAAAATGATGGTGAGGAATGCGACGACGGCGCCGAGAGCCGTATACAGGTGTACCAGCCAGGCGAGCGCGACCTTAGCCGTCATCCCCCTGACTTAGGTCGCTGAGGCGGCGAAGCTGGGCCTGGCTTTGAGACGGGCAATCCAGGCGTTTATGTTTTTGTATTTTGGGTCGACCTGGATCTGTATTCGTTCAAGAGTGTCGAGATTAGGAATGAAAGCGATGTCGGCAAGGCTGAAGGGTCCGGCCAAGTACTCCCGGCCTTCAAGCTCTTTTTCGAGTCGATCAAAGCATTCGGTAATCTTAGCCCTTGCCTGCTCAATGACTTTCGGATCTCTTTCAGCCTCGGGTTTACGTAGCTCCCGGTTGAGCTGTCCACAGGCGGGATTGAAGTGGCTATCCCGCAGGTCCTCCATGAGCCGGGCCCGCGCCCGCCCCTCTGAATCTTTGGGCATCAGCGGCGGGTAGGGGTACTCGTCTTCAAGATACTCGTTGATGACAGTAGAATCGTAGACGACGAACCCCTCGTCGTCCAAAGCTGGCACCGTCCCGTAGGGATGAATCTTGAGATACTCTGGGCTTTTCTGCTCTCTCTTGGAGAGGTCGATTGTAACGCGCTCAAACTCCAAACCTTTTTCCAGAAGAACGACTCTCACTTTTCGGGAATTGCTCGAGGCAGGGTAGGTGTACAATTTGATCATCAGCCGCCATCCTCCTTAACGTAGGTTCATTCTAGCACAAGGATAACGCCACTGTGAACTAAGAATTTTTCATTTTTTTTACTCAAATCTTTACGATCGTACCAACGGGAAAGACAGCTCCGGGAGTGGGCGGTCGCGCCTGCTGTGGAAGGTCGCTTTCGAGATCAGAAAAGCCAATTGATCGTTAAAGATAAGCAGCCGGGGCGGTCAGAACGGGGCTAACCCCGCGCGCGCAGGGTTGCCTTTAAGATAAGGTGCTGACTATTCCTGAGGATGGTAATCTCCACCGAGTCTCCCGGTTTTTTGCTGCGCAGGGCTGCCGTAAGATCCTCCAAGTTCTGAATCTTCATCTCCGCCAGTCTGATGATGACATCCCCCTCCTGGAGACCGGCAAAGGCCGCCGGGCTTCCATCCTGAACTCCCGCGAGCCGGACGCCTTCTTCATTAGCGCCAAACTCAGGAATACTGCCCAGATAGGCGCCATAACCTTGCGGTTCGGAGCCGGTGGCTGGTGGACGCGAAGGCAGGCTGACGAAACTCATGGGTTCTTTACGGTTCGCTATTTTTTCTGCTATCCCACGAACCAACTCGGTGACCTTGGCCATTCCTTCGACATTCAACTTTTCCCACGTATCGCTCGGTCGGTGATAGTCGGGGTGTGAGCCGGTAAAGAAATGCAGGGCAGGGATTTTTTTATTGTAAAAAGGCATATGATCACTGCGTCCGATGCTGTCGGACTCGCTCACTTGAAGGCCGAGCTTCTGGGCCTCTTCCAGAACAATGCCGCTAAGCTCTTTGGCTGACCGAGTACCGAAGACCGTCAATCGGTTATCTCGCAAGCGCCCAACCATGTCGAGGTTGAACATCGCCTTGGTAGACGACAGCGGCACAGTCGGGGAATTGACATATTGCCTGGAACCGTGGAGCCCTAACTCTTCGCCGCTAAAGGCGACAAAGACGACAGTCCTCGCTGGTTTGAGTTGTGCGCGGCTCAGCCGCTCTGCCAGATGCAGCAAAACCGCTATCCCCGACGCGTTGTCATCAGCGCCATAGTGGATCTGTCCCGACGTATGGGAGTCGCGTGCACCATAGTGGCCGAATCCCACGTGATCGTAGTGGGCGCCGATGACGATATTTTCGTCCTTCAATGTCGGGTCCGAGCCCGGCAAGACACCAATTACGTTCTCGGTTCGCTGGCGAACTTCCTCCAGATTCACCTCTAGGGCAGCCTGGACCGCCGGCAGCGGCTGCGACGCCGGCTTTTCCTCCCGATCGATTTTTTCTTTCAGTGACTTGAGTGAAATTCCTTGCCACTCCAGCCATTTTTCGATGGCGCCGCGTCTTACCTGTGCTGCGATGAGTCTGTTGCCGCCGCGCCACAGGCTGCTAAGCGTTGATAAAAGCTCTTTTTGTTCGTCCCCGGAATAGTTGAGATCAACCAAAATCATCCCCACCGCCCCGTGATCACGGGCATTGTTCGCTTTGGCGCGCAATGTGGCGTGATTCGAATAGCGTGGGGCCTTTTGAAACGGGCTCTTCTCGTCCTTTGGCGGTGGTTCGTAGCGTAGCACGAGGACGATTTTGCCCTTGGCATCGATGCCGGCATAGTCATCATAGCCGTAGTCCTTGGCGGTTATGCCATAACCCGCGAAAACGACGTCACCCTCCACCTTGCCGGAACCGGAAAGACCCAAGGGAACCCACTCTTCGTTCAGTCTTAAGGGCGCTTGTTTTCCAAAAGCCATAAGCGCGGGTTGCTTTACTGTCACCCCTGTGGCCACGTCGAAACCCTGAAGGTAACTTCCCTTGTCTCCCCCTGGGCGGAGGCCATACTTGGCGAACTCTCGCGCTATGTAATCCCGCGCAAGCTTGATGCCCGGGGTTTCGACGCCGCGGCCGGTAAGCTCGTCTGAAGCCAGATATCGGACATGATCTCTGAGCCGGTCAACGCGGGGGTCGGCTAATGAGGGAATCTCAAAGGTCCAGGCGGAGAAGGCAAAAAGGGCGACAAAAGTGAGAGTGACAACTGCCGCGCGGGCGCGCATCGAGTTAAGAAGAGTTAGGTTTTGCATGACAGCGCTTTAGGCTAACACCACTTTAAATTAACAGACGAACCAGCGCTTTGGAAGAATCGCGCCGTGGTGAGCGTGCCGGCATCTCTTCAAGACAAAGACTAGCTTGACAAACTACTTTGTGGTAGCTCTGACACCGATTCAAGTTAATTACCAAATTGAGGAGGAAGTCATGGCCGATGGCAAGAAAATTATTACGGGATTGGGCAAGCCGGAGACACATCGTGTGTTGATTCGGGGATATGATCTGACCAAAGACCTGGTGGGGAAAATTACCTTTGCCGACATGACCTATTTAATGTTGGTGGGACGGTTCCCTAACGACGGCGAGCGGCGGATGACCGATGCCCTGCTTACGATTCTGGTCGAACATGGCATGGTCAGCAGCGTGGTTTCAGCGCGGCTTTGTTACTCTACGGCACCAGAGGCTTTGCAGGCGGCCGTTGCGTCGTCGATTCTTGGGGCCGGAAGCGTCCATCTTGGTTCTTCCGAATATTCGGCAAAAATGCTCGTCAAGGGTCTACCGAAGAGCAGTGCACCGGATGATCTCGATGCTGCCGCCGCGTTGGTGGTGGAACAACACGCCAAAAAGAAAAAAAGGATAGCAGGGATCGGCCATAGGACTCATCCGGAAGGCGACCCGCGGGCGGTGCGTCTATTCGAGATCGCGCGAGAGACAGGCGTGTATGGACGCCATTGCGATTTCCTGCAAAGGATCTGCAAAGCGGCAGAAGCGCAGGTTGGCCGTCCGCTGCCCGCCAATGTCACCGGCGCTATCGGCGCTATCGCGCTCGATCTGGGACTGCCGTGGCAGATCACCAAAGCCTTCGCGCTCATCGGGCGGACCTTGGGAGCGGTGGCGCACATCGGCGAAGAGATTCGCAATCCGATGACCGCAAACATCAACGCCGCGATCAAGGAGCAAATGGTCTACGACTTCGAAAGTAAGTAGGCGTGGCAATCGCACTCTGCGGTCGCAAACCGGCCAAGATTTCCGCTCCCTTTCAGCGCGGTAAGCGATTTCAGTTCTCCGGCAGCTTGTCGAGCGCCGCGGCAAAACGGTCGGTAATCAGCGCGAAACCCTTTTCTGTGGGATGAAGCTCGTTCGCCCAATATTGCTTATAGTTTGCTCCCGTCGAAAGCGTGTTCCGCAGATTGATATAGGTCACGTGCGAGAACTCGGTCATGGCCGCGATGTCTTTGAGCATAGAATTGAACCGATCGATCAGTTGTTTCATCAGCCCGATGCGCTCGGTCATGTTGCCGAAGCCCTTTTCGCGGAAGCCTGGTTCTAGCCATGGACCGGGCAACAACCCCCATCCGCCCGCAAAGCCGCGCCCGTCCGCAACCGGATAGTCATAGCCATGGACTAAGATTGGCAGTTTGCGGTTTAGACGTTCCTCACAGATTTGCGTGACCGCGCTTAGAATCGTCACGTAAGCGATCTTTACGCGCTGATCGATGATGCCACTGACAACCTGATCGTTGAAGGCCGGAAGCGGTGATCGTGCGTGGTCCAGCAGCATACCAAACTCGTCACCGGCAACATCGTTACCGCCGCCGGATAACAGTATGGCTTTTGGGATAACGCTCTGCCGCAAAAGTTTTTCGAGGGTCCGGGTGAGTTCTTCCAGTTGACCCAAACCATAGGCCATTTCCTCCACCCGATCACCTTTGTGCGCGACCGACTCGACTTCATAAGCATAGTGATCTTCCAGGATACGGAGCACATCATTCAGAGGATAATCAAACCAGGAGTCACCTTCGGCGACCAGTACACCGGCCGTCTGAGCTGCGCCGACTGCCCGCAGAAGCGCTTCGTCAATTTCAACGGTTCGTTGTGATTGCAAGCGTTTGGGCTTCGCTTTCAATGCCGCGGCCCGCTTGCGCAATGCGCGCGCACGAAACTTGAGGACCTCGCGCGCTTGCGCTCGACCTATTTGGAGCGCCTTACGTGTCGCTCTATCTGCGGGCATGTGTAAACTCCTCTAGGCCTCTCTCGTCGGGATTTTGAACACCACTGCGGAGAAGGGAAAATGGTCGCGATGGCAACTCATACTGCCTGGCGCGCCAGTTAGCCGGTGCTTTTATTTGCTTTGTTTTCGGTATCGCAAACTCTAGGCTGATGCTTTCACGTTTGTCAAATAAGGGATTCCGTAATATGAATCTGTGACGCTGCGCTTCTCAATTCGTGGATTCTGAAAGGATGAATGAGAGCATGATGCGCGATGCAATAAAAACTGTGAGTTTTTTGGCTATGTTCCTGGCGACGGTTTGCAGCGCCCAGGCGCAGAAGCCCGCTTACGACGGTTGGAGTCTGCTGGCGCCACTCCCGGCCACGAACTCGGAAACCGCCGTCGCCGAGCTTGACGGAAAGATCTACGTCATCGGCGGCTATCCGGCAGACCGCAAAACGGTGGCGACCGTTCAGATGTACGACTCGGCAACCGACAAGTGGCAGATCGTTGCGCCGCTGCCGGTACCGCTCAATCATGTCATGGCCGCGTCCGCAAACGGTAAAGTTTATGCCATCGGCGGGCAGACCGGCGAGACGAGCGATCCGCAAAAGGCCGGGTTCGTCAACACCGTTTACGAATATGACCCGGCGGCCAACCGATGGACTGCGCGCGCGTCAATGCCGACAGCTCGCGGCGGCGGCGCGGCCGCAGTGATCGAAGATAAAATTTTTGTCGTTGGCGGGCGGCCTCCCGGCGGAGCCGACTTTGCCGTGTACGATCCCAAAGCGGATCGCTGGACGAAGTTGCCTGACCTGCCAACCCAGAGAAATCATCTCGCCGCGGGCGCGCACGACGGCAAGGTTTATGTCGTTGGTGGACGATTTGAAGGAGGTTTTAGAAGTGAGCGCACGGATGTCGTTGAGATGTTCGATCCCAAGGCGAACCAGTGGTCCAAACGGCGATCCATGTTGCGGCCACGTGGCGGAGTGAACGGCATATTCGCCAACGGCTGCTTTCATTTATTCGGCGGCGAAGGCAACCCCGAACATCCCTACGGGATCTATCCGGACCACGATTACTACAATCCGGTTACGGACACCTGGCACCGTCTAGAAAATATGCCGATCGCGATCCACGGTGTGACTGGCATGGCGTTCATCAAAGGGCTCATCCATCTCCCCGGAGGAGGCACCGCGGTAGGCGGTAGCAGCGGCTCGACGATTCATCAGGTGTATAAGCCAAGTATGAGTTGCCGATAGAGATTGGTTGTGTGACCTAGACCTCTCACCCCAAAGTGATTCATGATCGGACGCTCGCCCACAGAAGATGAAAATGGCAGAGCTTCGTCATGCCGGGCATGGATAGCCGGCATCCAGTTCCGCAGGATGCGTCCGGAGACATCCATGTTGGCCTGGATTCCAGCAGTCCGTACTGGAATGACACAATCGAGGAGTCGTACCAAGACTGACCGACGAAGGAGGGGCGCACGAAGGGCACGAAGAGCGGAAAGAGGACCGGAAAAACGCTCAAATTTCAATATCATTTTCTCTTTCTTCGCAAACTTAGTGTCCTCCGGAGTGGTGTACGGTTCCTGGACAGCCAACCACAAGAGTGTGACCATGGAGTATGAGAAGCGGGAGAAGAGCTGAAATAACAATCTACGTTGGTCTACTTTTATGGCTTGGCCTTTTCCATCCCGTCGCCTTATTTGCGGGGCACGGAGTGGAAGATGCTGTCGATAATCTACCGGCCGATCGCGTCAAGCAGTTGATGGATGCCGGGGAAAAACTTGTATTGATCGACATGCGCCCGGCAAAAGAGTACCAGCAAAGCCGCCTTCCCGGTGCTCGTTCGCTGCCACTCGCAGAGTTGGCAAATCGTTTCGGCGAAGTTCCTAAGAGCGGCCGCGTCGTGCTTTACTGCGACTGCAAGCCCTACGACGTCGCCGATCGTGCGGTTTTCCTCGAGTACAGTGGTTATCGCAATATCTTTATCATGCCGGAAGGATATCAAGGCTGGGTCAAACGCGGCTATCCGACGGAGACCAATCGGCGCTGACGAAAAAACAAATGGCATTTATGTCATTTGCCCTGCCCTGGCGATGCAAGTAACGACGAAATCTGTTTCTTTGAGGTGCGCGTTTTCACTTCTATGAAGCTGTCGCTCAGATCCATAGTCATCGCCGGGGCTCTGTTCAAAGCGATCGGCTTTCTTTTCGTGTCGCTATTGAATGTCATCTTGCGGCCCTATGGCGGAGCCTACCTTGCACTCTTGGCCTCCCTTTATCCTGGGTACGACCCCATCAGCGGGGTAGTGGGCATTATCGTCGGAACATTTTATTCTCTGCTTGCCGGTGCGGTTGCCGGCTTCGTTTTCGGTGTGCTTTATAATTTCTTTAGAGAAAAAGCCTGATCATCATCGTTGTCCGACGGGTCGGGCATGATGTCAATCCGGAAGCAATGCAAGGCTCGTCCAATGTCTTACCTTTTGTCTGGCAGCGGCATGAGGAAAGGCGGAGGCTTCAATTCCGTCTCGGCTCCTGGATCGGGTGCGAAATTGAGCAGCAGAATGTCCGGGACTCAGCGATCGTCATGCAAAATCGATAGCAGGTTGTCCGCAAGCACCTTCTTAAAGTCTTCCGGTTTGAGCTTGGTAGCCTTGGCCACGTGCTTGGAGATCTTCTCCACTTCCATGGGCAGCGGATTATACGGGTGATCGGAGCCGAAGAGAATCTTGCTCGTGCCGACGCCGCGAAATGCTTCTAGAAGCAGCGGCATCCAGCCGACCACGGAGGTTTCCAAAAATATATTCTCGTTCTGCCGGGCGACGGCCACCGCCAACTTGACGTATTCCGAAACTCCCATGTGCCCGAGAATAACCGGCACGTCTCGATACCGGGCGGCCAGCTCGGCGATCACTCCTGGGGATGCCTTGCTCGACATACCGGTGTGAAAAATGATCGGCACGTGATAGCGGCGGGCCGCCTGATAAATCGGCTCCATCAGCTCGGCTTCGTTGGGATCGAAAAACTCGATCTCGGGATGAAGCTTGATGCCTTTTAGTTTCAGGGTGCCGAGACAATGGTCGAGGGTTCTCGCCGTGGCTTCCGGACCGAAGTTTGGATTGATCCGGCAAAAAGCGATGATCCGTTTCGGGTATTTAGTCATTTCATCGGCCATGATCTGGTTCGCTTCGGAGTAATCTGTGTAGGATGCCCCCAACGGAAAGGCCACGGCGCAGTCTAACCCAGCTTCATCGAGGTTGCGCACCAAGTCATCGCCAAGAAAACTCGCCACGCCATGTCCCAGCGGGGTCTTACGTCGTCCCAAGTGTGAATGCGCGTCAATGGAGTAAAATTCCGAGTCGTTTATCCGTAAGGCCATGTGGGTCTCCTTTGGTTAATCGTTCCAAACGCTCCAGCAGTTCCAGTTGTTTCAATCGTTGCAAGCCTTGTCAGGCAATACAAGGTTCCGACCTGTGCAGGCCAAAATGGTTTAATTTCTGCCGTAATACTGGAGCCGGACATTCCCCGCCGCAACCATGCGGTCGAATCGGCGACGCAGCCAGCGCTTGAAAATCATTCTGCTGTAAGGAATCAACAGGACCAAAGCAAAAAGATCGGTCAGCACTCCGGGTGTGATCAGAAGAATTCCACCGATGAAGATCAATACAGCGTCAACCATTTCCTCCGCCGGGACGATACCTTGCGAAAGACTCTGCCTGATCTGTTGCAATGTTCTCAGGCCCTCAAAACGGGCAAGCACGACGCCCAGCAGAGCTGTAAAGAGGACTAAAGCGATGGTTTGCAACACGCCTAGATAGCTACCGATCTTGATCAAGATATATAGTTCGAGCAGAGGGCCTAAAGCGAAAAGAAAGAAGAGCCGTCCCATAATATCTAGAGATTAACTCTTTTCAGCCGGTATGACGAGGTGGGCGGGGGAACTAGAACATTAAATGGTTCCAATCGTTCCAGGCGTTCAGATCTTTCAGACATTGACATCACACACAGCGTTGGATAGGAGTCGGGGCGCAAAGAGATTCATCACGCTTAAAGAGGCTTTTCAAGGATGGCTGGTGACGAGCCGACGCCGCTGTTGCCTGAAGCGCATGAAAAGGGGGTCAGAGAAATTCCCCGCGAGCCCGAGGTCATCGAGGTGTTTAAGAAGCTTGTGGGAGCCGGGCCGCTGCCGGCGCGCTAGCAAGTATCACAAGGATCAATAAAGGAGGGTTGCCATGGAGATAAAAATTTCGGTGCTGACATTGGCGTTTGTTGCACAGCTCTTTTTTCTCCCCCATCCGCTTTTTTCGCAGACTGACTTCTACCGGGGAAAAACGATCAGAATCGTCCACGGGCGTGACGCCGGTGGTTCCGGAGATCTTCGGATGCGCGCGTTGGTTCCGTTCATGCAAAAGTACATTCCTGGCAATCCAACGATCGTTCATGAATACATGCCCGGCGGCGGTGGGCGGAAGGCGGCGAATTATATCTACGGATCGGCGTCTCCGGACGGCCTGACCCTCGGGAACGTCGGCGGAGGCGTTGTCGCCAGCGCCGTGCTTGGCGAGCAGGGCGTTCAATACGATCTCGATAAACTCATCTTCCTCGGCTCGCCCTATAGTTCGACTCATTATTTTTTTCTCACCCGAAGGGAGACCGGGCTGACGACGATGGAGAAGCTCCGGGCGGCTTCTGGAGTACGGATCGGTGCCCAATCCGTGGGACATACCATCTATAATATTGGGCGTATTTTTGCCTGGATTGCTCCACTTAAAGACCCCAAGTTTGTCACGGGTTATTCGACTCCGGAGCGCGACGCCGCGCTCATGCGCGGGGAGCTGGATGCGATTGGCACCGCCGACGATCATGTCACGCGCAACATCGAGTGGATAGAGAAGGGGACGGTGGATCTTCATCTGCAAATGGAGGTGCCGAAGGGAGACAAGCATCCGCGCTTCGGCCACGTGCCGGAGATAGAAAGCTTCGCCAGGTCTGAGAGAGAGCGAAAAGTGCTGGTGTTGTTTCGCAACTTTCGGCTCACGGGTTCGCCCTTCATCGCTCCGCCCGCCACGCCTAAAGATCGACTCGCCATCCTCAAGCAAGCGATCAACAAGAGCTTCAGCGATCCGGAATTTAGCAAGGAGTATAAAAAGCTCGTGAGCGACGACCCAGCGCCGCTTACGCCCGAAGCGAATGAGAAAGCGATACGGGAGCTGCCACGTGACCCTGAAACTATCGAGCTCTTCAACAAACTTGCGGGCCCGGGACCGCTGCCGCCGCGCCCTTAACGGCTGTTTAGGTTTTCGAAAGCATGTGAATCGTTCCGAACGTTCCAGTAGTTCCAAGCGCTCCAGTCGTTCCAGACGGTCTGGGAACATTAATTAAGCTGTCATCCGAGGCCCTGCAGTGTGAGCGACGACTTTAGGGTAACGGTTCTAATGAACCGCAGCCTACTTTTGTCATCACGAAAGATTCCTCGCCTCCGCTCCGAATGACACTTAAGGATGTCATCCGACCCCTTCGACTAGCTGAGGATAAACTCCATGAGGGATCGTTGCCAAACTAAACCTCCCCGACTTTGTTGTCAGCAGGATTCTTGGGAAGCTAAACGATGGTTTCTCCGGACGCCCTAAATTCCGCGCGTATTGTCATCGTCGCAGATTCTGGTTTACTTCAGGATAGGGAATGAATAGGGGGAAGACTTATGGGCACAAACATGGACGAGAAGCTGTTAGAGAAAATGTTGACAGACTTAGAGAAAGCCCGCTCGTGGACGCCACGCACGATAGCGAAGTTGGAATCTCTGATCCATTCCGAAGATGAATTTGCTCTCTTTCGGATCCATCCTATTTGGTTCGCCGATGAAAAAAACGTGCACGAAGCAGAGGCCATCGATCTATTCCTGCATGCAACCAGAGTCGGCCTGTTTCAGATGGACTGGCAATTGCTCTGCCCGCTATGCGGGGCCATCGCTAACAGTTTCAATAGCCTCCACGATGTCCATTCGGATTATTTTTGCACCCTATGTCAGCGCAGCGCAGAGGCTTCCATGGACGACTACATGCAGGTGAGTTTTACAATTGCACCGCCGGTGCGAAAGCTCGTTTTCCATCGACCGGAGTCCATTCCAGAGCACCTATCGGTCGACGATTTTTATTTCAAGTATTTTTTTAGTCAAAACGGTCTCACGATAACCGGAGAGAAATCGATTGACCGGCTAAGAGCGTCGGCTGAGATAAGCAGCTACCTTGAGCCTGGTCAAACCAAAACCTTCGACTTGGATCTTTCGGCCGGGCGGCTTTGGGGATTGGACGGCTTGCATCAAGCACATTTGTCGTTGCCCATCGGCGGCAAGCCGGTGGTGACAGGACAACATGTCTCGATCCGACTGGGAGAGAGGGAATTTCAGGCTGATACCGCGAGTCTGTTTCCTGGAAAAATCTCACTTGAGTTTGAAAATAGGACGAGCAGAAAAGCCGCGCTATTGTTCATGTGTCTATCCGAGGATTATCTTCGGAAGACACCGACGAGCCTACGGTTTGCTCCGTTTCTTTCTGCCAAGCGACTGGTGACCACGCAGACTTTCCGTGATCTTTTCCGGAATGAATACGTCCACGGGGCAGAAAGCATCAATATCAAA
>Ga0081538_10005492_pt1 | contig 11383 bp, 10 predicted proteins | sample TabmetS5T2R1_FD_71022 | JGI IMG/M metagenome (GOLD analysis project Ga0081538, IMG submission 71022) | Tabebuia heterophylla rhizosphere microbial communities from the University of Puerto Rico - S5T2R1 | ecosystem: Host-associated > Plants > Roots > Rhizosphere ... | reverse complement strand
CAGCTGCCGCAGCCAGGTCTCGGCGGCGACCACGTGCTGGGTGGCCATGGCGTGCGCCAGGGTCAGAGCGACGCGGCCGCCTCGGTGACCAGCTCGGCGAGGCTGGGGTGGACGTGGGCGACGCGGGCGAGGTCGCGGTAGTCGGCCTCCAGCTCCATCGCCACCGCGACCTGGGCGATCACCTCGCCCGCGCCGACGCCGACCATGTGGGCGCCGAGGATCTCGCCGAACTCGGGGTCGACCACCAGCTTGAGCGCCCCGGCCGCCCGGTCCAGGGTGAGCGCCCTCGGGCTGGCGGCCAGGTCGGCGAGGCCCACCGCCGCCGCCACCCCGCGCGCGGCCGCCTCGGCCTCGGTGAGGCCGACCGCGGCCAGCTCCGGCCGGGTGTTGACGCTCCTCGGCAGGCGCTCCTCCCGCACCGTCACGGCGCCGCCGAGGGCGTTGGCGGCGGCCGCCTCGCCCTGCACCCTGGCGCGGTTGGAGAGCCACCGCGGCCCGGTCACGTCCCCGGCCGCCCACACCCCGGGCAGGCGGGTCCGGCAGGTCGCGTCGACCTCCAGGCCGGGCAGGTTGGGCTCGCGGGTGTCGGCCGACAGGGCCGGCGTCGCGGTGCCGCCGGGGGTGTCGGCCACGAACGCCACCCCGCGCTCCTCGAGGGCGAGCTGCAGGAACCCGGCCATGTCGGCGTCCTCGTCGGGCAGGACCCGCCCGTCGCCGGCGACGACGGTGACCCGGCTGCCGGCGGCGGCGAACAGGTCGGCCCACTCCAGCGAGAACCGCGCGGCGCCCACCACCACCAGGCCGGCCGGCGGGGCGGCCAGCCCCATGGCGGCGTCGTTGGACAGCATGCCCTCCGGCGCGGTGGAGCGGGCGCCGGCGGCGACCACGGCGGGGACGCCCTCGTAGCCGTCCACCCCGCCCGGCCCCACCGTGGCCGCCCGCTGCTCCACGGTGACCCGGGCGTAGGAGAGCTGGGCGCGGACGCCGGCGGCCACCGCGTCGCTGGCCCGCGACGCCCACGCCTGGACGCGGTCCCAGTCCAGCGCGGCGCCGCCGGCCTGGACCCCGAAGGTGCCGGCCCGCCGCAGGTCGTGCAGGGTGGACGCGGCCGTGTGGTAGGCGGCCGACGGGATGCAGCCGGCGTGGACGCAGGTGCCGCCGAGCAGGCCGCGCTCGACCAGCACGACCTCGGCGCCGGCCCGCCGGCCGGCGAGGGCGGCGGCCACCCCGGCCGGGCCGCCGCCCACCACGACCAGGTCAGCCACGGCCGGCCGCCTGGAGGGTGGCGCGGATGTCGACCACCCGCGGGCCGGTCAGGGTCACCGCCGCGGTGGCGGCGGCGTCGACGGTCAGCTCCCGCTCGCCGTCCAGCGCCACCGTGCGGGCGTCGCCGGCGAACGCCACCGGCTCCTCCAGCTCGAGCAGGCGCCAGCCGCCCACCGGGACGCGCGCCACCACCCCGGGCGCGACGGCGGCCAGCACCTCCGGCCCCTCGCCCAGCTCGACGTAGAGGCCGGCCGGCTCCTCGGGGGCGAGCGGGCGCAGCCGCCCGCCGATGGCCGACAGGCCCACCGACCACGGCGCCGCCCGGGTCAGCACCAGCGCCCGCACCCGCCCCACGTCCCACACCGCCCTGGTCCCGACGAAGGCGTCGGTGCAGGCGGCGGCGTCGATCAGGGCGAAGTCGGCGCCGCCGCCGGCGCTGACCTCCACCCGCTTGGCCCTGGTGGCCACCTGGTCGGGCTGGACCGAGCCGGTGGCGACCAGCCCGGCCGCGAGCCCCGCCACGGTGCCGTCGACCATGGTCGGGAAGACGTTGTTGGTGCCGGTCGAGACCGCCACCAGGGGCACGTCGCCGCAGCCGGCGGCCACCGCCCGGTTGGTCCCGTCGCCGCCGAGGGTGACGATCGCGCCGACGCCGGCGGCCGCGAGCCTGCCGGCGGCCTCGGTGGAGTCGGACGCCCAGCCGTGCGCCCGCAGGTCGAGCGCCTCCACCGCCACCGGCGGGCTGCCGCCGTCGACCGCGGCCGCGACGATCCCCACGGGGTCGGCCAGGTACAGCACCCGGTCCACCCCGGCCGCGGCCAGGCCGTGCAGCACCCGGCGGACGATCGACGCCTTCTCGTGGTTGGGCACCACCGAGGCGTGGGCGGTCAGCCGGCGGATGTCCCGGCCCGCCGCCGGGTTGGCGATCAGGCCGACCGTGGTGGCCACCGCCGCCCCCGCCCTACCCGGCGCCGAGGCGGTCACCGAGCTGCTGCAGGAAGCGGGCGGCCGGGGCGCCGTCCACGATCCGGTGGTCGAAGGTGAGCGACAGCCACGTCACCGGCCGGACCTGGACCTCGCCGGCGACCGCGACCGGCTTGTCGACGATGCGGCCGACCCCGAGGATGGCGCACTGCGGCGGGTTGACGATCGGGGTGAACGCGTCGGCGCCGAAGCTGCCCAGGTTGGAGATGGTGAAGGTGCCGCCCTCGAGCTCGTCGAGGGTGAGGGTCCCGGCCTGCGCCCTGGCGGCCAGGTCGGCGCGGTCCCGCGCGAGCTCGCCAAGGGGGCGGCTGCCGGCGTCGCGGACCACCGGCACGATCAGCCCGTCCTCCAGGGCGACGGCCACGCCCATGTGGACCGCGGGCGGGACCACGATGCCCTGCTCGGTGAGGGTGGCGTTCAGCAGCGGGTGGTCGCCGAGCAGGCGGGCGACGGTCTCCACCAGCAGGTCGGTGTAGGTCAGGCGGACGCCCGCGGCGGCCTCGAACCCGGCGGCGAGCGCGGCCCGCCTGGCCACCAGGCCGCTGGCGTCGACCTCCCGCGAGATGGTGACCTGCGCCATGGTCCGCAGGCTCTCGGTGAGGCGCTCGGCCACCACCTTGCGGATCCCCGCGAAGGCGACCACCTGCCCGTCCGGGGCCGCCGCGGCCGCGGACGGCGCGGCCTCGGCGGCCGCCGCGAACCGCTCGACGTCCTCCACCATGACCCGCTTGCCGGGGGCGCTCGGCGGCACCCGGGTGGCGTCCACCCCCAGCTCCCTGGCCCGGCGCCGCGCCGCCGGCGACACCGGCGCGCCCCCGCCGCCGCCCCGGGAGGAAGCGGCGGGCGCCGCGGCCGCGGCCGCCCCGGCGGGCGCCGCCGCCGCCGGCGGCGGCACCGCGGGGCTGCCGGCCAGCTCCTCCCTGGGCGGGAAGGCGTCGCCCTGCTCGCCGATCAGGGCCAGCAGCGCGCCCACCGGCAGCTCGGTCCCCGGGTCGACCACCACCCGGCCGAGCAGGCCGGCGGCCGGGGCGGGGACCACCGCGGTGATCTTCTCGGTCGCCAGCTCGAACAGGTCGCCGCCCTCCTGGACGGTGTCGCCCTCGGACCGGAGCCACTTGGTGACCGTGCCCTTCTTCATCGCCATGCCGAGCTTGGGCATGCGGACCTCGGTGATCATCGCGCGGCCCTCACGCCAGGGTCGCCCTGACCGCGTCGGCGATCCGCGCCGGGGTCGGGACGTAGAAGTCCTCCAGCACCGGCGAGAACGGCACCGGCGTGTGCGGCGCGGTGACCAGCTGCGGCGGGGCGTCCAGGTGGTCGAAGGCCCTGGAGGCGACCAGGGCGGCGACGTCGGTGGCCATCGAGCAGCGCGGGTTGTCCTCGTCGACCACCACCACCCGGCCGGTCTTGCGCACCGACGCCAGGATCGCCTCGTCGTCCAGGGGCGACAGGGTCCGCGGGTCGACCACCTCCACCTCGACCCCGTCGGCGGCCAGCGTCCCCGCCGCCTCCAGCGCGAAGGGGACCATGCGGCCGATGGCGACCACGGTGGCGCCGTCGCCCTCGCGCTTGACGTCGGCGCGGCCCAGCTCGACCACGTACTCGCCCTCCGGCACCTCGCCGCTCGTGTCGTACAGCAGCTTGTGCTCGAAGAACAGCACCGGGTCGTCGTCGCGGATCGCCGCGGCCAGCAGCCCCTTGGCGTCGGCCGGGTTCGAGGGCACCACCGTCTTGAGCCCCGGCATGTGGGTGAAGACCGAGTAGTGGCAGCCGGAGTGCTGGCCCGCGGCGCGGAAGCCGGCGCCGATCATGGTGCGGATCACCATCGGCACGTGGGCCTTGCCGCCGAACATGTACCGCAGCTTGGCGCCCTGGTTGAAGATCTGGTCCATGCAGACGCCGAAGAAGTCCACGAACATCAGCTCGGCGACCGGGCGCAGCCCGGTCGCGGCGGCGCCGACCGCGGCGCCGATGAACCCGGACTCCGAGATCGGCGTGTCGAGCACGCGGTCGCGGCCGAAGCGCTGCACCAGCCCCTTGGTGACCCCGAGCACCCCGCCCCAGGCGTCGTCCTGCTCGAAGCCGGGGACGGTGGCGCCGCCGGCGACGTCCTCGCCCATCAGGATCACGTCGGGGTCGCGCTCCATCTCGACCGCCAGCGCGTCGTTGACGGCTTCCCGGAAGGTGAGCGTGCGGGTGGCGACGGACATGGCGGACCTCCCCGCTACCGGTAGGCGACGTAGACGTCGGTGAGCGCGTCCTCCGGGGGCGGCTGGGGGCTCTGCTCGGCGAACGTGATCGCCTCCTCGACCGCGGCCTCGGCGGCACGGTCGCGCTCCTCGACCTGCCCGGCGGTGAGCAGGCCCCGCTCCACCGCCTGCCTGGCGAACCAGGTGAGCGGGTCGTGCTCGCGGTAGGCGGCCGACTGCTCGGCGGTGCGGTAGGTGACCTGGTCGCCCTCGAAGTGGCCGAAGTAGCGCCAGGTCTTGGCCTCGATCAGGGTGGGGCCGTCGCCGCGGCGGGCCCTGGCGACCGCCTCCTCGGCCGCCTCGTGCACGGCGATCACGTCGTAGCCGTCGACCGAGATGCCCGGGATGTTGTAGGAGGCGGCCCGGTCGGCGATGTTGCTGGCCGCGCAGTGGTAGCCGACCGGGGTCGACTCCGCGAAGCCGTTGTTCTCGGCCACGAAGACCACCGGCAGCTTCCAGATCGCGGCCAGGTTCATCCCCTCGTGGGTGGTGCCCTGCTCGGCGGCGCCGTCGCCGAAGAAGCAGACGCACACCGCCCCGGTCCCCTTCAGCTTGGCGCTGAGGCCGGCGCCGCAGGCCAGCGGCGGGCCGCCGCCGACGATGCCGTTGGCGCCCAGCATCCCGCGGGAGACGTCGGCGATGTGCATCGAGCCGCCCTTGCCCTTGCAGGAGCCGTCGACCCGGCCGAACAGCTCGGCCATCATCGGGCCGAGCGGGACGCCCTTGGCGATGCAGTGGCCGTGCCCGCGGTGGGTCGAGGTGATGAAGTCCTGGTCCCCGAGGTGGGCGCAGAGCCCCACCGCGACCGCCTCCTCACCGGCGTACAGGTGCACGAAGCCGGGGATCCGCCCGTCGGCGAACAGCTTCGCCACCCGTTCCTCGAAGGCGCGGATGGTGACCATCCGGTCGTAGAGCCAGAGGGCCTTGTCCTTGGTCAGCTCCATGGCGTCCTCCCGAGCCTCTATCGGGACAATCCCGGCACCCATGCTGAAGCGTACGCTGGCGTCGCGGCCGAGTCACGGGTTGGCGCGGCGCCGGTAGGATCGGCCCATGGGAGCGTTCAGCGACCGCCTGGTCGAGGCCAACCGGGCCGTCTGGACGGCCATGGCCGCCCACCCGTTCGTGCTCGGCCTGGCCGACGGCACCCTCCCCGACGCCGCCCTGCGCGCCTGGGTGCAGCAGGACCGGGTGTTCGTCCTTGAGGAGCGGCGGATGCTGGCCGCGCTGCGCGCCCACGGCCTGCCGGCGGCGCTGGACCGGCTGCTCGCCGGCCTGGACGACGCGATCGTGGCCGAGGCCGAGACGTTCGCCCGCACCGCTGCCGACCGCGGCTTCGCGGCCGACGCCGAGCCGTGGCCGCTGTGCCTCGGCTACACCGCCTTCCTGCGCGGCGCCGCCCACGACGGGGCGCTGGAGGGCCTCACCGCCCTGTACGCGGCCGAGCGCGCCTACCTCGACACCTGGACGGCGGTGGCGGCGCGCAGCCCGGCCGGCTCCCCCTTCCGCGGCTGGATCGAGAACTGGAGCGGCGAGCCGTTCCGCGCCGTCGTCGCCGACCTCGGCGGCCACCTCGACGAGCTGGCCGGCACGCCCTCCCCCGCCCTGGCCGGGCGCCTCGGCACGGTGTTCGCCCAGGCCGCCCGCTTCGAGCTGGCGTTCTGGGAGATGTGCTGGACCGGCCAGGCCTGGCCGGCCTGAGCCCCTGAACCACCTGCTGGCATTTCGCTGAGAGATTCTCGCGGGCCATTGCGCTCCAATTCGTGCCGACACCTCCGCGGCGCCGCCGAAGACGGGGCTGCCGTCCCCGCGTGAAGATGCCTGCTGGCCTGGAGGTTCGTTGCGAGCTGTCACACCCCTTCCCTACAATAGCGACATGAGCACAATTCCAACGCAGCTCCGCCTGGACGTCGGCGGAGATGCTCCTGAACCACGCGACCACAGGCTCTACGGCCTGGCCGCGGAAATTCGCGCGGTCGAGGAGGGCCACAACGCCCGCGTGCTCCCCGACGGCTCGATCCTGGTGAAGTCCGACTCCCAGCCCGGCAGCTACCGCGTGTCGCTCCGCCGCGTCGCCGGCGGCGTCCTGTGGTTCGCCTGCACCTGCCGTTCCGGCGAGTACCGCACCGCCCTGCCGGTCCCCTGCAAGCACGCCGCGCTCGCCGCCCGCCGGCTGGAGCGCGAGGGCCTGGCGCGCTGGGAGGACGGCACCTGGCGGCTGCGCGAGCGGGCGCAGGTGCGCGGCGCCCGGCTGCTGCTGTCCGGGACGGTCCGGCCGCGGACGCCGGCCGAGGCCGCCTGACCACCCCCTGACCCCCACCTGCCCGCCCGGCTCGTCCGCCCCGTCGCGCCTGGTCGAACGTATGTTCGGATCGAAGGGTAGAATCGGGTAAGGCTGAAGGAAGGAGCTCGAAGGTGAGCGACAACCAGGTGACCCTCGTCGGCAACCTGACCGACGACCCCGAGCTGCGCTTCACCCCCAACGGGGTGGCGGTGGCCAACTTCCGCATCGCCGTCAACCCGCGGCTGTGGGACGGCGAAGGCTGGAAGGACGGCGAGCCGTCGTTCTTCCGGGTGAACGTCTGGCGGGACCAGGCCGAGCACGTCAACCGGAGCCTGACCAAGGGCGCCCGCTGCATCGTCGTCGGCCGCCTCAGGAGCCACTCGTGGGAGACCCCGGAGGGCCAGCGGCGCTCCGCCGTCGAGGTGGAGGCCGACGACGTGGCCGCCAGCCTGCGGTTCGCGCCGGTCACCGTGGCCAAGCCGGGCCAGAAGGCCGAGAAGAAGAACGGGAGGAAGGCCGACGCCAAGCCCGTCGCGGCGGGCGCCGCCCTCGACGACGTGCCGTTCTAGCCGGCCGCGGGCAGCCGCGCCACGGCTGCCACGGCCGAGCCGTTGAACCCCGGGGGAACCTCGTGACCCTGTCCTTGCCATCCCCGGCGCCGGCCCTCCAGGCCGGCGCGGGCACGGCGGTGCTCGACGCCGTGCTGGAGCGCATCACCTACGCCAACGAGGAGACCGGCTACACCGTCGCCCGGGTCACCAGCCCCGGGTCGGACGGCCTGGTCACCGTCGTGGGGCCGCTGCTCGGCGCGCAGCCCGGAGAGCGCCTGCGGCTGGAGGGACGCTGGCGCAGCCACCAGCTGTACGGGCGCCAGTTCGAGGTGCGCAGCTACAGCACGCTGCTGCCCGCCACCGTCCAGGGCATCCGCCGCTACCTCGGCTCCGGCCTGATCCACGGCATCGGGCCCAAGATGGCCGAGCGGATCGTCGACACCTTCGGCGCCGACACCCTCCGCGTGCTCGAGGAGGACCCCGGCAGCCTGCGCCGCGTGCCCGGCCTCGGCCCCAAGCGCACCGCCCAGATCGAGCAGGCCTGGCAGGAGCAGAAGGCCATCAAGGAGGTGATGGTCTTCCTGCAGGGCGTGGGGGTGTCGACCTCGCTGGCGGTCCGCATCTACCGGCTGTACCGGGACGAGGCCGTCAAGGTCGTCTCCAAGGACCCCTACCGGCTCGCGGTGGACGTCTGGGGCATCGGCTTCAAGACCGCCGACAAGATCGCCCAGGGGCTGGGCATCGGGCACGACAGCCCCGAGCGGGTCAAGGCGGGGCTGCAGTTCACCCTCTCCGAGGTGAGCGAGGGCGGCCACTGCCACCTGCCCCAGCCGGAGCTGATCGCCAAGGCGTCCGAGATCCTCGAGGTGCCGCCGCCGCTGGTCGAGGTGTGCCTCGAGGAGCTGGTGCGCGAGGGTGGCGTGATCCGCGACCCGGTCCCCGTGCCGGGGTTCGACGACGGCGTGCCCGCCGTCTACCTGGTGCCGTTCCACCGGGCCGAGGTGTCGCTGACCGCCGGGCTGCTGCGCCTGCTGGCCTCGCCGCCCTCCGCCGACCGGCTCGCCGCGTTCCAGGCGGTGGACTGGACGCTGGCGTTCGACTGGCTCCACCGGGTCACCGGCTGCGAGCTCACCGCCGAGCAGGCGGCCGCGGTCCGCCTGGCGCTCACCGAGCGGGTCGGCGTGCTCACCGGCGGCCCCGGCTGCGGCAAGAGCTTCGCCGTCCGGGCGGTCGTGACGCTGGCGCGGGCCAAGCAGGCCAGGATCGTCCTCGCCGCCCCCACCGGCCGGGCCGCCAAGCGCCTCTCGGAGCTGGCCGGGATGCCGGCGCAGACCCTGCACCGGCTCCTGGAGCTGCGGCCGGGCGGGGACGCCGGCTTCGGCCACGACCGCCCACTCGACGCCGACCTGGTGGTGGTCGACGAGGCCTCCATGCTGGACCTGCTGCTGGCCAACAAGCTGGTCAAGGCGGTCCCCTCCGGCGCCCACCTGCTGCTGGTGGGCGACGTGGACCAGCTCCCCAGCGTGGGGCCCGGCGAGGTGCTGCGCGACCTGCTCCGCAGCGGCAAGCGGGCCGGCATGCCGGCGGCCGACGTCATTCCCCGCGTCCGCCTGACCCGCGTCTTCCGGCAGGCCCAGGACAGCGGCGTGATCACCAACGCGCACCGCATCAACGCCGGGCAGCCGCCGGTGACCCAGGGCCTGGCGGACTTCTTCCTGTTCCCCGAGGACGACCCCGAGCAGGTCGCCGACCTCACCGTGGACATCGTGACCAACCGGCTGCCGCGCCGCTTCGGCCTCGACCCCCGCCGTGACGTCCAGGTGCTCTGCCCCATGCACCGCGGGCCCGCCGGCTCCGCGGCCCTCAACGAGCGGCTGCAGCAGGTGCTCACCCCCGGCGGTCCCGGGCAGCCCGAACGCCGCTTCGCCGGCCGCACCTACCGGGTGGGCGACAAGGTCATGCAGGTCCGCAACGACTACGACAAGGGCGTCTTCAACGGCTCGGTCGGGGTCGTCAAGGAGCTGTCGGCCGAGGACGGCGGGCTGCGCGTCCTGATGGACGACGAGGAGGAGGTCCGCTACGGCTTCGACGAGCTCGACGAGCTGACCCACGCCTACGCGCTGACCGTGCACCGCTCCCAGGGCAGCGAGTACCCCTGCGTGGTGGTGCCGCTGATCCCCAACGCCTGGCTGATGCTGCAGCGCAACCTGCTGTACACCGCCGTCAGCCGCGCCACCAGGATGGTGGTGCTGGTCGGCTCCAGGCGCGCGCTCGCCAAGGCGATCCGGACCGCCGGCGCCGGCCACCGCTACACCGCGCTGGACGAGCGGCTGCGCCGCCAGAGCGCCCGGATCGCGGCCGCGGCCTCACGCCGGGCCGCTCACCCGGACGGGTCGGCCCCGTCGAGGTAGGCGCCGAGGACGCCGGCCTCGGCGCGCAACCGCGCCGCGTGGTGGCGGCGACCGGCCCGCTCGTAGTCACGGGCGGCCGCCTCCCGCTCGGCCAGCTCCGCGCGGACGACCGCCGCCACCTGCACCTCGCTGAGTCGGCGCCGCGCGACCTCGGCGGCGCCGACGCCCGCCACCGTGCCGGCGAGGTCGGCGTGCACCGCACCCGGCGGCGCCTGCGCGGCGTCGGCGGCCTCGGCGTTGTCGACCGCCGCCAGCGCCGACCGCAGCGCCGCCACCGCGGCGGCGTCCCGCGCCTTGATCGCCGCGGGGAGCGCGCCACGCAGGCGCTCGCGCAGGCCCGCGGCGCGGTCGGGCCCGTCCGCCGGCCGGCCGCCCATCACGCGGTCGCGCCGGTCGAGGCGTCGTCGTAGAGGGACGCCAGCAGCTCACCGTGCCTGGCGATGACGACCCGGCGCTTGAGCTTCAGGCTGGGGGTGAGGTCGCCGTCCTCGACGGTGAGCTGGCGCGGCAGGATCGCGAACCGCTTGATCGTCTCCCAGCGTGGCAGCCGCCGGTTGACCTCCTCGAGGTCGCCGGCGATCAGCGCCCGCACCTGCTGGTTGCCGGCGAGCTCGGCGAAGGGGAGCTGGCCGAGGCCGTTGGCGGCCGCCCAGTCGGCGACGGGCTCGGGGTCCAGCGCGACCAGCGCGACGCAGTAGGGGCGGCCCTCGCCGTAGACCACGATCTCGCTGGCGTAGGCGCACACCGCCTTGAAGGCGACCTCGATCGACTGGGGCGCGACGTACTTGCCGCCGGAGGTCTTGATCAGGTCCTTCTTGCGGTCGGTGATCCGCAGGAACCCGTCCTGGTCCAGCTCCCCGATGTCGCCGGTGCGGAACCAGCCGTCCTCGTCCAGGGCCGCGGCGCTCTCCTCGGGCAGGTCGTGGTAGCCGCGCATGACGCCGGGACCGCGGATCAGGACCTCCCCGTCCTGGTCGGTCCGCGCCTGCGTGCCGGGCAGGGGGAGGCCCACGGTGCCGAAGCGGAACCGGTCGGGCCGGTTCACGAAGCTGGCCGCCGAGGTCTCGGTGAGGCCGTAGCCCTCCAGGATCAGCACCCCGGCGGCGTGGAAGAACTCCGCCACCTCGGCCGACAGCGCCGCGCTGCCGGACACGAAGAAGCGCAGCCGCCCGCCGAAGCGCCCCCGCAGCTTGCCGAACACCAGCCGGTCGGCGACGGCGTGCTGGGCCCTGAGCAGGGCGGACGGCGTACCACCCGCGCGGCGCAGCGCGGCCACCCGGCGGCCCACCCCCACCGCCCAGTCGAACACCCGCCGCCTGGCGCCGCCGCCGGCCATCTCCACCACCCGGTGCTGGACCTTCTCGAAGATGCGCGGCGCGCCGGCCATGAAGGTCGGCCGGATCACCGGCAGGTTGTCGACCAGCTTGGGGATGCGCCCGTCGACCGCCGAGGCGAACCCGACGGCGAGCTGGGCCGACAGCAGCACCTTGCCGAACGAGTGCGACAGCGGCAGCCACAGGTACTGCAGGTCGTCGGGCGACAGGATCCCCAGCGCCTGGATCGCGGTGCCCTCGTAGGTCCAGTTGTCGTGGACCAGCCGGACGCCCTTGGGGCGGCCGGTGGTGCCGGAGGTGTAGATGA
>Ga0081538_10005491_pt1 | contig 11385 bp, 10 predicted proteins | sample TabmetS5T2R1_FD_71022 | JGI IMG/M metagenome (GOLD analysis project Ga0081538, IMG submission 71022) | Tabebuia heterophylla rhizosphere microbial communities from the University of Puerto Rico - S5T2R1 | ecosystem: Host-associated > Plants > Roots > Rhizosphere ... | reverse complement strand
GCTTTCGTCGTGGTGCCACGCTTGGCTTTCCGACGGCCAATGTACAGCCAGTGAACGAGGTGATACCCGGCACCGGCGTCTATGCGGTGCGGGTCGGATGGGAAGGCCGTGTCTATAGCGGGGTGGCCAACGTCGGCTACAATCCGACCTTTGCCAATCAGGCGCTCAGTGTCGAAGCGCACCTCTTTGACTTTGCCGCGGATTTGTACGGTGCCACGGTCAGCGTCGAGTTTCTGGAGAGGATACGGGCGGAGCGTCGGTTTGCCTCGGTGGCAGAGCTCGCGGCGCAGATTGCCCGCGACGTCAAGAAGGCGCGGGCCATTCATGCGCGGCTGCAGTCCACGCGCTGTGGCTGAGCAGAGGGGGAAGCGCTCCAGGTAGCATTGCTCTTTGGCGGTGAGGTATGCTATGATAGCAACGTCGGCATGAAGCACAGGGTTCATACCATTACGCCCTTCCCAAATGTACGACGCCGCTCTCCACGACAGCGGGCTGCCGTGCTGGTGTATTGGCACGTGCATCGCCTTTTTCTTGGTGTCCTTCCTGCTACTTCCACTGCATCTTGGAGCGGGTGAGACCCTGGCTGTGCGAGGGTCGTTGCAGGGTTGGCGTGGGTGTCGAGAGAGGCGAGACACGAGGGGGGTGATGAGGGACGCTGAGGGTGCAGCATTCGTCTCATGTGGTCATTGCCATCGATGGGCCTTCCGGGGTCGGCAAGAGCACCGTTGCGAAGCGACTGGCGCAGCATTTGGGGTATCATTATGTCGATTCCGGTGCTCTGTATCGTGCCGTCGGCTGGGCGGTCATGGCCGCGGCCGCGGCCGTGGATACGCCGGAGGCGGTTGTGGAGGTGGTGCAGCATACGACGCTCGAGGTGACGTTCCGTGATGGGCAATCTGAGGTACGGGTCAACGGGCAGCCTCTTGCTGCGCAGCTTTACGGAGAGGCAGTGGGAGCCGCGGCGTCGGCCGTGGCCACTGTGCCAATAGTGCGCCAGAGGATTACAGCACAACTCCGACGTTTGCGTTGCCAGGCCGACTTGGTGGTGGAGGGGCGCGATATTGGGACCGTAGTTTTTCCAGATGCAACGGTAAAATTTTTTCTGGACGCCTCGTTAGAAAGGCGTGGACAGCGGCGCTTCCGCGACTTGCAAGAGGCCGGGCAGACAGTGACGCTGGAGCACGTGACACAAGCGGTGGCCGCACGCGATCGCCAGGATCGTTCCCGGGCGCTGGCGCCGTTGCAGCCAGCGGCTGAGGCGTTATGCCTCGATACCACAGATTTGCCTATTGACGATGTTGTCCAACTTATGCTATCAGAGATTTATCCACAACTCCTACAGGGTAACCAGGAGGAGGCACAGACGTGCTGAGGCAAAACGTCACGCCTCTGCGGTTGCCGACTGTAGTCAGGAGGAGGTTGCACATCCATGACTGATAAACCAGCCCAGGAAGCGTTCCCGCAGCCAGAGGCAGCGGAAGAGGCCGCCTATGGCGAGGCGTCTACGACGACCATGGCGAGTAGGGACGATGCCATTGTGTTCGAGGACGTGACGAGTCCAGAAGAGTTGTCCCAACTCTACGACGAGAGCTTGAAGCACATTCAAGAGGGTGAGATTGTGCGCGGGCGTATCGTTTACATTGGACGCGATTCGGTCCTCGTTGACGTTGGCTACAAATCGGAAGGCACGATCGATCTCGAGGAGTTCCCGGAGCGCGGTCGCGATTTGCGGGTGGGGGAAGAAATCGACGTTCTCCTGGAGCAGAAAGAGGACAGTGAAGGGCAGGTGATTCTGTCGAAGGAGAAGGCGAATCGCATCAAGATCTGGGACGATATTAGCAAGAAACATGACAACAACGAGGTAGTCGATGGCGTGGTGGTGGCGCGCATCAAAGGTGGTTTGACCGTTGATATTGGGCTCAAAGCCTTTTTGCCTGGCTCGCAGATTGATCTCCGCCCGGTGCGCAATCTGGACAAGCTCATCGGGGAAAAGTTGCAGATGCGCATCATCAAGCTCAACAAGCGGCGCGGGAATATCGTCCTGTCGCGGCGCGTGCTCTTAGAAGAAGAGCGGCAGCATGCGAAAGAAAAGACGCTGGCCTCGTTGGCGGAGGGACAGGTGGTCAGTGGGGTGGTGAAGAACATCACCGAGTACGGCGCGTTTATCGACCTGGGCGGTATTGATGGCTTGCTCCATATTACCGATATGTCGTGGGGACGGGTCAGCCATCCTTCCCAGCTCTTTGCCATTGGCGACCACGTCGAGGTGATGGTGCTGAAATTCGACCAGGAACACGAGCGGGTGTCGCTTGGTTTGAAGCAGCTAACGCCGGATCCATGGGCGAACGTGGCAGAGAAATACCCGGAAACGTCTCGGGTCTCCGGGAAGGTGGTAAGTATTACCGACTACGGCGCGTTTGTCGAGCTGGAAGAAGGGATTGAAGGGTTGGTGCATGTGTCGCAGATGTCTTGGGCGCGGCGCACCCGACATCCGTCAAAGATCGTGAACATCGGGGACACGATCGAAGCGGTGGTGCTCAGTGTAGATAAGGAACGCAAGCGCATCTCACTGGGCATGAAGCAAATCGAGCCCAATCCCTGGAGCACGGTGGATGAGCGCTATCCGGTCGGCAGCGAGGTCGAAGGCAAGGTGCGGAATCTCACGGATTTCGGAGCCTTTGTCGCCTTGGAGGAAGGCATCGATGGCCTCATCCACATTTCGGACCTCTCATGGACACAGCGCATTAAGCATCCGTCCGAGGTGCTCAAGAAGGGCCAGAGCGTGCATGCCGTGGTCCTCAATGTGGACAAAGACAACGAACGCTTATCCCTGGGATTGAAGCAGTTAGAGCCAGATCCCTGGACCCTGGTGCCAGAGAAATACCACGTCGGGCAGGACGTGCACGTGAAGATCGTCAAGGTGACCAATTTTGGGGCTTTTGCCGAGCTCGAAGATGGTGTTGAAGGTCTCATCCATCTCTCCGAATTGAGTCACGACAAAGTTGAGGATCCAGAAGAGGTGGTGAGCGTCGGACAAGAGCTCGATGCCAAGATTATCAAAATTGATGCCGAGACCCACAAAATTGGTCTCAGCATTCGGGCTTTTGAAGATGGCGCAGACCCCTATAGCTTCGAGGCTCACAACCGCGCCTCCTCGACCACGGTGACGCTCGGTGATATGGTGCCGGAAGAGATGTCGGATTTACGCTCGGCATTGGCAGAGGCTGAGGCAGAGGAGGAGCAAGAGTCGAGTAGCTAAGAGGGTGTCATCTGGAGTGGCGGCATGGGAAGTCTCCTGATGCGTGGGGGACATTCCGTGCTGTATTGTACCGTTTGGTGCATAGGCTGCCGCAGGGAAACCGTCCTCACCTCCTTGTAACTCGTCGCTCAATAGGTCCCTCTTCAGGAGAGCTAGATGCATGACTAAGGCAGAGCTCGTCGAAATGGTTGCCGAGGAGATCAACCTCACCAAGAAACAGACCGAGATGATCGTCAACATTCTGTTCAACAGCATTACCGAAGCCCTCAGCCGGGGAGACAAGGTCGAGCTCCGTGGCTTTGGAAGTTTCCGCATACGGAACCGGAATCCGCGTGAAGGGCGGAACCCGAAAACCGGCGACACGGTGCATATCCCGGCCAAAAAAGTGCCATTCTTTAAGGCTGGGAAGGAGCTTCGGGCGATGGTCGATCACCAGTAAAGCCTCGCTTCGCTCTCGTCCTCACCCCTGTTGCTGGTTACATCGAAGAGGATTGTAGAGGCGGGGGAGCAACTTATGGAGCCGTTAGTCTTACTGATGGGCCCTACTGCGGTTGGCAAAACGGCTCTCTCTCTGCCGATTGCACAAGCACTGCAGGCAGAGATTCTCAACGTCGACTCACGCCAGCTTTACCGCGACATGGACATTGGTACGGCCAAACCCACACCGGCGCAACAGGCACGGGTGCCACATCACTTGCTCGATTTGCTTTCTCCTGATCAGCCCAGCAGCGCGGCGCAGTTTCTCTGTGTTGCCAGACGTGTCCTCGATGCCGTGCAACAGCGAGGCAAACGCGTTTTGATCGTAGCCGGCGGCGGCCTGTATGTGCAAGCCCTGCTCTACGGCCTCATGCCAGCCCCGTCAGCCCACGAGCCGTTGCGACGTGTCTTGCATACGTATGCCGAGCAGCATGGCACACCCGCCTTGCACCGCTACCTGCAACGCCTCGACCCTGAAACGGCGAGCCGCTACCACCCTCATGATCGCGTCCGGCTCGTGCGCGCCTTAGAAGTCACATACCTGACTGGGAAACCTTTCTCAGAGCACTGCCGGCGCCACCGCGCTCAAGGTGCTTTGTACCCCTACGTGGCCGTGGCGCTGAGCCGTGAGCGGGCCGAGCTGTATGCGCGTATCGCCGCCCGTACGGAGGCGATGCTTGCCGCTGGCTGGCTCACCGAAGTGGAAAGGCTCAGAGCCCAGGGTTACAGCCGCGCCTGTGCAGCGATGAACAGCCTTGGCTACCGTGAATTGCTCGCCTATCTGGACGGACAACAATCCTGGGACGAGACGCTGGCGGCAATCAACCAGGCAACGTGTCGTCTGGCAAAGCGACAACTCACCTGGTTGCGGAAATTTCCACATCTCTCCTGGGTTAATCTTTCAACACTCCATGAGGATACGGCGGTGGCCTGTATTCTCGACAGATTGCAACGTCCAACCTGCGCAGCAAGGGCGTAGGGAGGGATGAATACCTGGAGGTGATTGTGCATCCCGTCTTGTTTCGTGTGGGGCCTTTTGCCGTGCGCTTTTACGGCCTCATGTATGTCGTGGCCTTGTTAGTGGGCATTGTTCTCCTCCGCCGTGAGGCGCAACGACGTGGCTTCCTGGCGGAGCGGATGATGGATCTGGCGTTTTACGCATTTGTAGGCGGGTTGTTGGGAGGGCGGTTGTATTACGTCCTGCTCAACTGGCATTACTATGGCACGTATCCGTCGAAGATCGTTGCCATTTGGGAAGGTGGCATGGCCATCCATGGGGGCCTGATCGGGGGGATACTTGGTGTATGGTGCTTCACCCGTGTCAGCGGTCTGCCTTTTTTGACGCTCTGCGATATGCTCGCTCCTGTGGTCAGCTTAGGCCATGCGTTTGGGCGCTTTGGCAACTTTATGAATGGTGATGCGCATGGGTATCCGCTGCGCTCTCCACAGCTCCCAGAGTGGTTGCGACATTTCCCTGCCTGGATGGGCGTCACCTTTCCACCGACCAGTATTGCCGGTCGCGAATTCGGTCCTGTGCCGTTACATCCCGTCATGCTCTACGAAATGGTCTTGAACTTTCTCGGTTTTGTCCTCTTGTGGAGCCTGCGCAAACGGCTGTCAGCGCCTGGGGTGCTCCTGGGACTGTATTTGATCTACTATGCCGTGGTGCGCGCCTTTACCTCGTTGTTTCGTGCCGATGATCTCTACCTGGGCTCCTGGCGTATGCCGCACGTCATCAGCGTCGTCATGCTGGGAGTTGGGCTGTGGCTCATGGCACGGCAGCGACACGCCCAGTCCGCGTCATCCTAAACCATGGGAGAGGAGGGCGAGAGATGATCGCTGAGCAGATGAAAACTATAGCGGCTCCACGCAATGGCCAGCGAGGGGGTGAGTAAGATCCAGATATTAATATGGCTATAATTCATGCCTAGCCGAATGTCACCACCCCAGGTCGGGACAAAGGATTCCGTGGTGATGTTGAGAAAGAAAAAGGTCACGGTTAAGAGCAAGATGAGACTGCCGAGACGGGCCAGGCTGGCGGCTCGATACAGGAGGGGAACAGGTGATGCCAGGAGTTGCCCGGCCAAGGGGAGGCAGGCAAACAGCAAGGTCAGCTCCAGCGCCCAGTCGTACTGTTCGACGATCAAAAAGATCATAAAGGCGAGCAGAAAGGGGGGCATGGCAGTGAGGAGCTCCAGTCCACCTTTGCTCACCTTCTTAAGCGGTCGCGGCAGGAGACGCCCAAGGAACCACAGGAGCCAACCTGCACCGCTGGTGAGGACGGTCACCAGCATGACCCGCGGAATCAGGCTACGAAAACCTTCAACCGTGCGGCTGAAGACATCACGTCCAAGAAAATCGGTACCAAGAATATAACGGTAACCTGGCAGCAAGAGCTGGTCATTGCTGTGGATGGTTGCCGGGTCGTGGGGCGTGAGCAGGGGGGCCCAGAAGGCCAAGGCCAGGAGGGTCACGAGACAGCAGATGCCGCTGTAGATATCCCAGCGCGAGGGCGAAAGCATGGCCAGGCTGGTGGACGCATTGCTGGTGCTGCCAAGCTCTTGGGAGCGGGCGCGCCTACCCCAATCCAAGACAAGGTGCAGGAGGACATAGAGGAGCGCAGCACACAGCAAAAACCCCTGGAACATGGGGAAATCACGCCGCTTGAGCGCTGCGATACCGAGGCTGCCCAGCCCTGGTAAAGAAAAGACATATTCCGTCAGCAAGACGTCCAAGAGGAACACGTCAAGCAAGGGACGAAACAACGTACAGAACTGCATGCGCCGCTGTCGCCAAGACGGAGCGTGAGGGGAGGATGGGGCAGAGAGCGACAGGATGGTCCGACTCGCCGAGCAAACGAGGAGGGGGGTGAGGGCCAGGGCCGAGGCTGGCAGTAGCATCTGCAGCGGATTGAAGAGATAGTGCGGATCGAAGAGCGGTAAATTGGCCATGCTGATCCAGCCCAATTGCCAGATAAGTACGTCGCGTAAGAGAATCGCGATGAGGAAATTCGGCACTGCCGTCACCAGAAGCAGAAGGCGAGGTAGACGCCGCGGGGGCGTGGAAGACCACACACGACGCAGTCTCCCCCACAGCATGCCCCAGAGCAGGGAGGCGAGGGCAGTCCAGAAGAGAAGAAGGAGGGTAAGACCTGCGGCCTGCCACACATCCTGCAAGATCGAACGCTGATAATAGCGTGAACTACCCCAGCGTCCAGTCACGATGCGCTGTAGCCAGAAGATATACTGGCTAGGCAAGGAGCGATCGAAGCCATACTCGGCGATCAATTGCTCACGCTGTTGGGGGGTAAGGGGCCAACTTTCGTAAAGCCGTATAGGAGAACCCGGCACTAGGTGAGGCAGGGCAAACACCATCAGGGTAATGCTGCCAAGACTCAGGAGCTTGAGGCCCCAATACAGGGAGAGGGATGTAGACGTGGTCCGTTTCTTGGTAACAAATTTGCGTACGTTGTCTGCGATGGAATACTGGGATAACGCCATGCGCGCCGAACTCTCTACCACGAGTGACCTGTTGCAAGCAGTCGCTTCTGGAGCCCTGTCTCATGCAGCATACCGTTGGGAGTCAATGACATGAAGCAATTTACCCGCTGCGCCAACTGCCGACAATGGTACACGCCGAGCGCCATCACCACGGTGGAGATCATCCAAGGTAGCGGTTTACGTCGCACGACCGTGTGGTGTTGGCCATGTATTCAGGACGCCGAGCACCGCTCCCAAGCTGCCGAAGAGACGGTAACGACCGGGGCTCTGGAACGCGAAGGAGTACTCCATCCAGCACATGCAACAGGGTCCGAAGTTCCTCCTGCCGACTTTCGTCAGCTTGTCCACGAACATTTTGGCTTGATGGAACGAGCGCTGCATGAAGACGAAACGATACTGGTACCGCTCATCGCCGCGTTTATGCAGCGTTGTCACACCTATCAGACACACCTCAAAGAACCTGCCCTGGCGCAGCGGCTCGCCGGACATCTCCAATATTGGCATGCCTTCTTGCAAGCACTCCAGCAGTCCCGCTGAGGGCCAGGGGATACGTCCGCTTATTTCAGAGACGAGACCCGTAGAGGGATGAGTAGCGGATGGCGGTCACGCAACACCTGCAGAACGATTTCCTCACCGGCGGTGTCCCGCGTAAACTTCTCCAAGAGTTCCTGCATATCCTTGATGTGGTGTCCGTTCACCCCGGTGATCACATCTCCGCCGCGCACTCCCTGCTGCGCCGCAGGACTCCCCTCTTCAACGAAGGCCACCAGCACCCCGTCAGTACTCTCCAGATGAAAGACGCGGGCGAGTTTCTCGTCAAGACTTTGCATATGCATACCAAATTGCTTTGTCGAGGTCTGCGGCGTTGCCACCCCCGATAGCGTTACCGTACGGACGGATTGCAACACGCGTGCAGCGACATAGATGGGGGCCTTGGCCCCAAGAGCCAAGGTAATCGCATCGCTGGGTCGGGCATCAATCGAGTACGTCGTGGCTCCTTGCTGGAGGAGAATCGAAGCATAAAACGTGCTGTCGCGCAGGTCGTGGATGACAATGCGTCTCACATGAACCTGCAAATCGGCGAGAATATTTTTGAGCAATATATGGGTCAAGGGACGGGGTGTTGGGGTGCCTTCCAATTCGAGGGCAATGGCTTGCGCCTCCTGTATGCCGATCCAAATAGGAAACGCCTGATGGCCTTTGAGCGCTTCCAGGATCACAATGGGTGTCGACCCCTGCGGATCCAGCGCCACACCTTTGACTTGCATCTCCAATAAGTCAGATGGGGGGTTCGGCTCAGCCAGACTCAGACCAGGCGCGGCAAGGCTAAGCAATACAACGAGGATGAGAGCGGTGCAGTGCTTCATGGACACATCTCCTTTTACTTTTCCAACAAACAGCCACCCGTATCCTACACGGTCGCTGAGAGAAAGTCAAAAAGATACTGTGACCTAGCAGGAAGTATGCTATGTTCACCATAGATGGCCTCGCGTCTGTGGATAGTTAGTTGACAGAGGAGTGATTATGTCCGTTGTTGTCCGCAAGGTTTGTCAGATCAGTGGCTTTCTCCTGCTGGTCAGCATGCTCTTTGTTGCACTCAGCGTCTGGTCTTATTCCTCAAGCGATCCCGCGTGGAATCACTATGTGAGCCACGGGGCGGCGGTGATGCAGAATCTAGGGGGTGTCATGGGCGCCTATGTTGCGGATGTGGCGCTGTTCCTCCTAGGAAGCATGGTCTTCTTGCTGGTGGGGATGGCCGTTTGGACTGCCTGGTATTTGATGCGTCAGCATCTACGCGCCGCCTTGCGTATCGCCTGGCGTGGCCTGGTGTGCCTTGCCGCGGTCAGTGTGACGGCGCAGATGCTGTTTGCCAGTGATCCTTTCTTTGGTCCTGAGGTGCTACCTGGGGGGACGCTTGGGCAGTGGCTTGCCAGCCTGAGCGTGCATTATTTAAACCGCGTTGGGACTTCTCTCGTCATCGTTGCGACGGTCATCCTGGCCCTGTTTGTGGGAGTGGAGCGGCGGCCGTTGGACGCGGCAGGCTGGCGCTGGCTGCAGCGCTGCGGCGCTTGGAGCTGGGGTCTGTGGCAGCGTCTACGCCAGACGCTTAGCGGTCTGCAGTGGCCAGACTCGAGGCGCGACCCGTCTTCATGCACTGCCTGGCCACCGTTTGTTGCCGAGCGCGAAGACGGTGCAGACGCCGAGGACGAGGCGGAGGCGAGGTGGCTATCGGGCGTCCATGCTGGCGAGAGCGAGACGCTCTGTTCCCCTCTGCCTGAGGAGGAACTGGAAACCATCCTCCCCTCCGCTCTGCCAACGCGGCGCAGTGCCAGGCGGCGTCAGCGCGCGCCAGCAGCGTTGCCATCTCTTGATCTCCTCGAAACGCCTGCGGCAGCACGCGGTGGCCAGCAGGAGGAGGAACTGGCGGCGCGAGCCCGCCTGTTGGAGCAGAAATTGCGGGACTTTGGGGTCGATGGAGAGGTGGCACAGGTGTTACCAGGTCCGGTGATCACCATGTACGAATACGCCCCGGCATCGGGTGTCAAAGTCAGTAAAATCGTCAATCTCCAAGATGATCTGGCCCTGGTCATGCGGGCTTTGAGCGTGCGTGTCGCCCCGATTCCCGGCAAGCCGGTCGTAGGCATCGAGATTCCCAATGCGAACCGCGAAACGGTACGACTCCGCGATCTGCTCGATTCTGACGTGATGCGGGCTTCAGATTCAAAAGTGAGCCTGGCGCTAGGGAAAGACATCTTGGGCCGGCCAGTCGTGACTGACCTGGCGCTCATCCCGCACTTGCTCATCGCCGGGGCGACGGGATCGGGCAAGAGCGTTGGCCTCAACAGCATGATCTGCAGTCTGCTGTTTCGTGCCACGCCGGTCGAGGTCAAGCTCATCATGATCGACCCGAAAATGCTCGAATTCTCGATGTATGAGGGCATTCCACACCTGCTCATCCCGGTGGTGACCAACGCCAAACAAGCGGCGTTGGCCCTGCGCCGCGTGGTGGAGGAAATGGAGCGGCGCTATCACTTACTCGCCGCCCGCGGCGTGCGGCACATTGCCCAGTACAACCAAGTCGTTGCCCAGGAGGCGACGCAGCTATCGGCACAGGCCCTGTCGCCGGCGATGGAGGAAGAGAGGGCGGCGCCGGTGGAGCGCCTGCCGTACCTGGTCGTCGTCATTGATGAGCTCTCAGACTTGATGATGGTCTCATCGCGCGAGGTCGAAGACGCCCTTACCCGCATTGCCCAAATGGCACGAGCCGCCGGCATCCATCTGATCGTGGCGACGCAGCGGCCGTCGGTGGATGTCTTGACGGGGATCATCAAGGCCAATTTCCCGGCACGCATCTCCTTCCAGGTCACCTCCAAGACCGACTCGCGCACCATTCTCGATGCCAATGGGGCCGAAAGGCTCCTCGGACGCGGCGATATGCTCTTTCTCGGCCCTGGGACTTCGCGGCTGCAACGCGTGCACAGTGCGTACGTCTCCGAGGCAGAGATCACGCGTCTGGTGGAGGCCTGGAAACATCTGGAGCAGCCGCACTACGACGACAGATTCTTGCAACCTCTGGAAGAGAGCGTTGAGCTGGAGGAGCAAGAGTACGATGAGAAATACGACGAGGCGGTGGCGCTGGTGGCGCGCACGGGACAGGCGTCGATCTCCATGCTGCAGCGGCGCTTACGGGTGGGCTACAACCGTGCCGCACGCATGATTGAGGTGATGGAAAAAGAGGGGGTTATTGGCCCTGCAGATGGCATCAAACCGCGTGAAGTTCTGGTACGTAACACGTTTGACGAGGCATAAAGGCGAGGCGCCATGCGCTGGCGGCGGGTGCTGAGGAGCTGTAGTATAATGGTGGTGGGTTTACTGCTGACTCTGAGTGCCATAGGGTGCGGCCGTAAAGGCCCGCCAAAGCCGCTCAAACCTCGAGCGCCTGTCGCATGGTCGGCTCAGACATGGGGTATGGTGGCCTCTACTGACGATCGTCTCTGTGTTTCAGGGAACATCGTGGTAAGGAGGACGTGGCGTTGATTCATGCAGTGATAACCGGTGCCTCAGGGCGTATGGGGCAGCGTCTCGTGGCGTTGATGCGGGAAGATACGGAGCTCCAGTTGGTCGGCGCAGTGACGCACGCAGCCCATG
>Ga0081538_10005490_pt1 | contig 11386 bp, 12 predicted proteins | sample TabmetS5T2R1_FD_71022 | JGI IMG/M metagenome (GOLD analysis project Ga0081538, IMG submission 71022) | Tabebuia heterophylla rhizosphere microbial communities from the University of Puerto Rico - S5T2R1 | ecosystem: Host-associated > Plants > Roots > Rhizosphere ... | reverse complement strand
GACGTCGGTGAGGCCGGCCAGCTCCTCCTCCGGCAGCGGCAGCGGCGGCAGCGTCCCCGGGTTGCCGTTGACGTGCACCCCGACCACCCGATCGGGCGCCACCCGGCCAAGCTCCGGGGCAACGGTGGCGCCGACGTCGCCGCCCTGGGCGCCGAAGCGGTCGTAGCCCAGCCGCCGCATGAGCTCCGCCCACGCCCGGGCGATCCGTGTGGTGTCCCATCCGGCGTCGGTGGTCGGTCCGGAGAAGCCGAACCCCGGCAGCGATGGGATCACCAGGTGGAAGGCGTCGGCCGGGTCGCCGGCGTGGGCGCGCGGGTCGGCGAGCGGGCCGATGACGTCCAGGAACTCCACGATCGAGCCCGGCCAGCCGTGGGTGACGACCAGCGGCAGCGCGTCCGGCTCGGGGGAGCGCACGTGCAGGAAGTGGATCCGCTGTCCGTCGACGACCGTGGTGTACTGCGGGAGCTGGTTGAGCTGGGCCTCGGCCGCCCGCCAGTCGTAGCCGGTGCGCCAGTACTCGGCCATGCTGCGCAGCCAGGCCACCGGCACGCCGGTCGTCCAGTCGTCGCCGGGCAGCGCCGCAGGCCAGCGGGTCCGCGCGAGCCGGTCGGCCAGGTCGTCCAGGTCGGCCTGGGGGATCTCGATCCGGAACGGCCGGATCACGGCGTCGGCGCGAGCGCTGCCGTTGGCGTTGTCGCTCATCTGGGACTCCCTTCTGCACGGACCCGAGTCGGGCCGGAGCGGACTGTTCCGCTCCATGTTAGTGGAGCGGAACAGTCCGTTCAAGTATGCTGGGCGGCATGGAACCGACGACGGGGCCGCTGAGCGGCCGGCGGGCCCAGGCGGCCCGCAACGACCGGCTGATCCTGGAGGCCGCCCGGCAGGTGTTTGTCGTCGACCCGGCCGCCCCGATCGCTGCCGTGGCCAAGCGGGCAGGGGTGGGTATGGGCGCCTTGTACCGTCGCTACCGCAGCAAGGAGGAGCTGCTGGCCCGCCTCAGCGGCGACGGCCTGCGCCGCTACACCGCCGCGGCCGAGGCGGCCCTGGCCGACGACGGCGACCCCTGGGCCGCCTTCGCCGGGTTCATGGGCCGCATCGTGGACGCCGACACCCACGCGCTGGTGCTGCGGCTGGCCGGCACCTTCACCCCCACCAAGGACCTCTACGACGACGCCGCCCGGGCTCAAGAGCTCAACCTGCGGCTGCTGGAGCGGACCAAGGCCGCCGGCGCCGTCCGCGCCGACCTGGATGTCAACGACCTCTCCTTCGTGTTCGAGCAGGTGGCCTCGGTCCGCCTCGGCGACCCGGACCGCACCCGCCAGCTTCGGCACCGCTACCTGGGGCTGCTGCTGGACGGCCTGCACACCCCCGCACCGCAACCACTGGCCGGCCCGCCACCCACCTGGGAGGACATCAGCGGCCGCTGGGACCGCCCGGCGAACCGGTGACCGGCCGCTGCGGAAGTTGTGGCGGTGCGGATGCGGCCGGACCGAGGCCCCCGCGGACCTGACCGACCGGCTCGGCGTCGGCGCAAGCCGGCCTCCAGGCAGCCAACCCTGGACGACGGCGGCGCCGGACGATCCGCGCCGGAGCAGGACGGGCCCGTCGCCGATCAGCACCGACGCGATTGGTTAGCGGCCCGGTGGTGTCTGGTGCCGCCCGAACCTGGCAAGGATGGCGTCAGCGTCCTTGACCCAGACACGGCTGGCAGCGCTGGTTCCACCCGCGGCAGAAGCGGCCGATCGCGGCGACCAGCTCCTCCACGCTGGCGAAGTCACCCCGCCGGAGCGCCTGGCGGGTGATGATGGCGAAGCACACCTCGACCGGGCTGAGCCACGAGGCCGAGGTCGGGGTGAACTGCAGCCGGACCTGGGAATGCTTGGCCAGCCGGGCACCGACCGTCGGGTGCTTGCGGGTGGCGAGGTTGTCCACCACCACGCGCAGCGCCGGCGCGGGTAGGCCGTGGCGACCTGCTCGCGGAAGGCCAGGAACTCGCGGTGGCGATGCCGCGGGTAGCACCGGTCGGTCACCTTGGCGGTGGCCACCTCCAACGCCGCGAACAACATCCTGGTGCCGTGCCGGACGCAGTCGTTCGTGCGCCGCTCGGGCCGCCCGGGCGGTCACGGCGGGCTGGTCCTGCCCGGATGGGCCGGCTTCCCGGTAAGGGCGACGCGGTCGACGTCGACGGCTGGCGGCTCGAGGTGCTCGACGTCCAGAACCGTGCCACCACCCAGCTCCGGCTGGTTCCGCTCCCCGGCCCAGCCCAGGACGCGTCTGCCTGACGATGGATCGAGGAATCGAGCGGCAGGAGATCACGTGACCGTCACCGGAATAATCAGCGCCATCATTGTGGGCTCGTCATCGGCGCCCTCGGCCGGCTGGTTGTTCCAGGCCGCCAGGCGTGGCCCTGGTCGCCGGCGGGTACGCACCCGGCAGACGGCGTCTCAGACACTGGTCGGCGGTCGGACGACATACCGATGTAGCCCAGGACGCTACTTGAGAGCTACGGGCGAGGTTGGCTCGGTGGGGTGACGCCGACCACAAGCGTCAGCACCTAGCTTGTTCCAGAGCGACGGAACGAGAGAGGGCGACGCATGATCGAGGCAAGCGGGTTGACCAAACGCTACGGCCACAATCTGGCCGTGGACGGGCTGTCGTTCCAGGTGCGGCCGGGGCGGGTGACCGGGTTCCTGGGGCCCAACGGGGCCGGGAAGTCCACCACCATGCGCCTGATCCTGGGGCTGGACGCCCCCACCGGGGGCGGGGTGACCGTCAACGGCCGGAGCTACCGGGAGCTGCCGGCGCCGCTGTGGGAGGTGGGGGCGCTGCTGGACGCCAGGGCCGTGCACGGGGGGCGCACGGCGCATGACCACCTGCTGTGGCTGGCCCGGAGCAACCGGATCCCGCACCGCCGAGTGGGGGAGGTCCTGGAGCTGGTCGGCCTGGCCCAGGCCGCGGCCCGCCGGATCCGGGGCTTCTCGCTCGGCATGGCCCAGCGGCTCGGCATCGCCGCCGCCCTGCTCGGCGACCCCGGGGTGCTCATCTTCGACGAGCCGGTCAACGGCCTGGACACTGAGGGGATCCGCTGGATCCGGGAGCTGATGCGGCGCCTGGCCGCCGAGGGCCGGACGGTCCTGGTCTCCAGCCACCTGATGAGCGAGATGGAGCTGACCGCCGATCAGCTGCTGGTGATCGGCCAGGGACGCCTGCTGGCCGACACCGCCATGCAGGACCTCATCGAGCGCAACTCGCAGGCCGCCACGCTGGTCCGGTCCCCACAGGGGGAGCGGCTGCGGGAGCTGCTGGAAGGCCAGGGTGCCCGCCTGCAGCCCGACCGCCAAGGGCGCTGGCGGGTGCTGGGGCCGGACGCCGCGGCGATCGGCGAGCTCGCCGCCGAGCACGGGATCGCCCTGGCCGAACTGACGCCGCGGCGTTCCTCCCTTGAGGAGGTCTACGTGCAGATGACCGACACCAGGGTCGAGTACCGGGCCCAGCGCCCAACACCCGACCGGCCACTGGCCACGACCAGCAAACTCGGAGGTTGACCATGCCAGGCACGATCGAGCAAGGGCGGGCAGGCTTCGCAGAGGCGCTGGCCGCGGAATGGACCAAGCTCCGCACCGTCCGGTCGGCGGTGTGGACGTTGGCGGCGATAGCGGCCTTCGTCGTTGGCACCGCCGTGTTCGTGGGGGCCACCAGGAGCCTGCAGCCCGACGACACCATCCTCGGGGGCAGCCTCACCGGGGCGAGCGTCGGCCTGCTCGTCGGGGCCAGCTTCGGGGTCCTGGTGATCTCCAGGGACTACGCCGCCGGCACCATCGGCGCCACCCTGATGGCCTGCCCGCGCCGGGGCGTGGTGCTGGCCGCCAAGGCCACGGTGACCGCCGCGGTGATGTTCGCAGTGGCGCTGGCCGCCTGCTTCCTCGCCTACCGGGTCGGCACCGTGATGCTGCCCGACGACTACGCCCAGGGGACGCCGATGCCGGCGCTGCTCGGCGTGGCAGCGTGCTTCTCGGTGACCGGGGTGCTCGGCCTGGCGGCGGGGACCGTCCTGCGCCACCCGGCGGGCGCGATCACCACCATGGTCGCCGTCCTGCTGCTGCCATCCCTGATCGGCCCCCTCCTCGGGGGCTGGGAGCGGTGGGTCGCCGGGGCCTCCCCGGTGGCCGCGCTGCAGAAGCTGGCCCAGAGCTCCGACGCCGCCCCCGACACCGTCGGCAGCCTCGGCGCCTGGCCGTCGCTGTGGCTCGTCTGCGGGTATGCGCTGGCCGCGCTGGCCGGCGCCGGACTGCTGTTCGGGCGCCGCGACGCCTGAGTGGATGTACCGTGAGCCGGATGACGATCCCGAGGGTGACGGCAACGGGCTGGGCGGGCCTGGCCAGGGTCGCCGCGGGCGGGCCGCGGGCGCTGTGGCAAGACCTGAACCCGTCGGCAGGGGCGCCGCTGGCTCCCTTGCCCGGCCAGCGGGTCCGGTGGCTGGCCTGGCTGCCCCACCTGCTGGTCGTGGCCCTGGCCGTGGTGCTCGGGACCGTCGCCGGAGGGGAGGCCGCGACCGAGGGCGGCGTGCCGGTGCGGCTGGCGTTGACCCTGGGCGTCGCCCAGGGCCTGCCCCTGGTGGTGGCCCTGGTCCGGCCGATGGCCGGGTTCTGGCTGTCGCTGGTTGCCGGGGTGCTGGTCAGCGAGGTGATCAGGGCGGGCGGGGACGGGCCGGTCTGGGCCGAGCCCAGCCTGCTGACCCACCTCGGCGTGCTCGCTCTGGTCGGGCTGCAGGCCCGGCCGCGGGTCCTGGTCGAGCTGTGGCTGCTGACCCTGGGAGCCGGGGCGATCCTGGTCCAGCGGATGCCGGGGCTGAACGCCTCCCCGGACCTGGCCGAGATGACCACCCTGTCGGCCATCGTCCTGGTTGCCGCCGGCGCGCTCGCCGGCCGGCGCGAGACCCAGCAGCGCCTGGCCGAGCAGCAACGCATCAGCGAGGCCGAGCGGGCCCGCCGGGCCCAGCTCGAGGAGCGCACCCGGATCGCCCGCGAGCTGCACGACGTGGTCGCCCACCATATGTCGGTCATCGCCATTCAGGCCGAGGCCGCCCCCTACCGGCCGCCCGAGGAAGCGGCCGGCAGCTTCGCCACCATCCGCACCACCGCCTCCGAGGGGCTGCGCGAGCTGCGGCGACTCGTCGGCGTGCTGCGGGCCGACGGGGCCGCCGACGACGCCGGCCCCCAGCCGACCCTGGACCGGCTGGGGGAGCTGGTCGCCACCGTGGAACGAGCCGGCACGAAGGTCACGGTGGCGGTGACGGGCACGCCGCGGCCGCTGCCCCCAGGGGTGGCACTCTCGGCCTACCGGATCATCCAGGAGGCGCTCAGCAACGCCCTGCGCCACGCCCCCGGCTCCCGGGTGCAGATCGAGCTCGGCTACCGGCCGGCCCGGCTGGACCTGCGGGTCGTCAACGGGCCGGCGCGGTCGGCCCCGATCCCGTCCCCCGGGGCCGGACATGGGGTGCTGGGCATGAAGGAACGGGCGGCGATGCTCGGCGGCCAGCTGACCGCCGAGCCCCGGCCCGACGGCGGCTTCGCCGTGACCACCGTCCTTCCTCTGCCCGATGGCCAGGACACATGACCGTCCGGGTGCTCGTCGCCGACGACCAGGCGCTGATCCGCGAAGGGCTCCTGGTCCTGCTCAGGGCCCAGGAGGACATCGAGGTCGTTGGCGAGGCGGTCGACGGCCGGGAAGCGGTCGAGAAGGCCGCCGCCCTCCGACCCGACGTGGTCCTCATGGACGTGCGCATGCCCGTGCTCAACGGGCTCGAGGCGACCCGTCGGATCCTCGGCGCCCAGGGCCGCCCCTCCGCCGCCACCAAGGTGCTGGTGGTGACCACCTTTGACCTGGACGAGTACGTGTTCGAGGCCCTACGCGCCGGGGCCAGCGGCTTCCTCCTCAAGGACAGCTCCGCCCAGACGCTGGCCGAAGCGGTACGGGTCGTGGCCGCCGGCGACGCGATGCTGTCGCCACCGGTCACCCGGCGGCTGCTGGGAACCTTCGCCCGACTCGGCGGGTCCCGGGGACCGACCCGCGACCGGGTCGGCCGGCTCAGCGAACGCGAGACCGAGGTCCTGACCCTGATCGCCCGCGGGCGCTCCAACGCCGAGATCGCCGACGAGCTGGTCCTGGCCGAGCAGACCGTGAAGACCCACGTCAGCCGGATCCTGACCAAGCTGGACCTCCGGGACCGCACCCAGGCGGCCATCTTCGCCTACGAGACCGGCCTGGTGCGGCCGGACGACAACTAGGGAAACCGTCTCCGGGCAGGTGGGTTACCGTGGTCGCATGGCCGACGACGACGACCGCGTGGCCCGGCTGCGGGCGGTGGTCGGCGTATGGGCGTGTTCGCCGCGGCTGTGGTAGGGCCTGCTGGTGGCCGGGCTGGTCGTCGGGGTCTTCGGCTGGGCCGTGACGGTGCTGGGGATCGCGCTGGCGGCGGCTCAGGAGGGCGCCGACCAGTGGTGGCTGGTGCTGGTGTTCGGTCTGGCCATCCTGGCGCTGGTTCTCGGCGCCGGCTACTTGCTGGCCACCCGCCTGCTTGGCCGCACGGCCAGGCCACCCGTCAGCGAACCGGGCCGCCGGCCGGACGCCGCCGGGGTGGTGGAGAGCGCAAGCTGGAGGCGCGCAGCCGCCTGGAGGCGGTCACTCGAGCCCGCGACCTGCGCCTGCTCGCCGAGCGCGACCCGAAATCAACCACCTAAACCGGCGGGACTGGCCGGTTGGCCGATGCCGGCGAGCCGGCGGGCGACCTAGCGTCGGAGCATGCTCTTCGACCTCGTCGACCGCCTGCTGGAGGCCCTGGCCGGCGAGCGCCAGTCCGCGACGTCACCCGACAGGAAGCAGGGCAGCCCGCAGGTGGAGAAGTTGGGGTAGCGTCGGCGACCAGCAGGCTGACCTCGACGGTCGGGTCCAGTTCGCGGGCCCGCAGCCCGGCGCTGATCCCGGCGTCGCTGCCCCCGATCACCAGCAGCCGCATGCAGCCTCCCCCGCCGACGACGCGGCCGGCCGGTCAGGCGCGGGCCGGGACGAGCTCGCCCAGCAGGGCCTGGACGCGCAGGTCGAGGTCGTCGCGGATCCGCCGCACGACCTCGACCGGCTGGCCGGCCGGGTCCTCCAGCTCCCAGTCCTCATAGCGCTTGCCCGGGTAGATCGGGCAGGCATCCCCACAGCCCATGGTGATGACCGCATCCGCGGCCTTGACGAACTCGTCGGTGAGCGGCTTGGGGAACTCTCTGGACAGGTCGATGCCCCACTCGTCCATGGCCGCCACCACCGCCGGGTTGATCCTGTCGCCGGGGTCGCTGCCGGCCGAGCGGACGTGCACCCGGCCCCTGGCGTGGTGGTCGAGCAGGGCGGCGGCCATCTGGCTGCGGCCGGCGTTGTGGACGCAGACGAACAGCACCTCGGGCACGTCCTTGACGAGCACGCCTTCGGCCTGGGCCAGGGCCCGGAGCCTGGAGCGGCTGAAGCGGTGGACGAACAGGGGGATGAAGTCGACCACCCGCGCCCCCGAGAGCCGGTCGATGGACTCGTTGACGTAGCGTTCGATGGTCTCCAGCGAGTAGATGCCGCGGAACTCGGTGGCCAGCGACTCGATCGAGCGGGCGAAGCTCTGGCGAGTGAGCGGGTCCATAGGGGTGTCGCGGAACGGCATGGGCCGGCCTCCTCGGGGCGTGGTAGGGCGTCGGCTGGCGGGTGGGGCCTGGCCGTCGACGGCTCGGCGGCAGGCGGTCCCGTCCGGGGCTACGCGGGCCAGGCCGTCCAGGTGGTTGGCCAGCAGCTGCAGGGCGTCGGGATGGAGCCGGTAGTAGGTCCAGTAGCGGTAGCGGTCCGGCTCGATCAGCCGGGCCGCTCGCAGGACCTTCAGGTGGTGGCTGACCAGGGGCTGGCCCACGCCGAGCTCCTGGGTGAGGTGGGCCACGCAGAGCTGCTCGCCGGCCAGCAGCTCCACGATCCGCCAGCGCAGCGGGTCGGCCAACGCCCGGGCCACCTCCAGGGCCGGGGCGGTGGCGCGGGGATCGGAGAGCGCAGCGGTCGTCATCTAGATTAAGGTTGACTGATCTAGCCTGCGCAGGCAAGCGGCCAGCCGACCGCGGGTGCTGGCCGGCGATGGAGCCGATGGGCTCGCCCATCGCCACGCCTGCAGCAAAGCGAGGCAACCGCCACGGCGGCCATGACCCAGCTGCTCGGATCACCGTCAGCAACAGGCAGTGGTGCTCCAGTCCGCCACGCTGCCGGCGGGTCGCCGGCCAGGGCGGCCACCACCGAGCGCACCCGCTGGTAGCCGGTGGCCAGCAGGGCAACCGCTCTGCTCCCGGACGAGGGGAAGCTTCGTCCGGGAGCAGGCTCGGTCAGCTCAGCAGCAGTCGGACTCGTGCAGAATCGGGAGCTCGCGGCGGGCCGCGGCCGGGATGGCGCGGGTGGCCCCGGCCGGCTTGGTGGCCTTGATGATGGCCGAGTGCAGGCCGTCGGCGACCTGGTGGGTGAAGTCGACCGTGATGCCGCTGAACCCAGCCGACCGCAGCTGGGCCTGGTACTCGCTCTGGGAGAGGGCGCCGGCGATGCAGCCCACGTGGCTGCCCCGCTCGGCCCGCTGCTCGGACGTCAGGTGGTCCTCGGCGACGATGTCGCTGACGCCCAACCGCCCACCGGGCTTGAGGACCCGGAAGGTCTCGGCGAACACCGCCGGCTTGTCGACCGACAGGTTGATCACGCAGTTGGAGATCACCACGTCCACGGTCGCGGCGGGCAGGGGGATCGTCTCGATGTGGCCCTTGAGGAACTCGACGTTGCGGGCGCCCGCCTCGGTGGCGTTGCGGCGGGCCAGGGCCAGCATCTCCTCGGTCATGTCCAGCCCGTAGGCCTTGCCCGAACGGCCGACCCGCCTGGCGCTTAGCAGCACGTCGATGCCGCCGCCCGAGCCCAGGTCCAGCACCACCTCGCCCTCCCGCAGCTCGGCGACCGCGGTGGGGTTGCCGCAGCCGAGGCTGGCCAGCACGGCGGTCTCCGGGAGGGCGTCGCGGTCGTCGGCCGTGTAGAGCTCGGCGGCGACGCCGGGCTGGTTCTCATCCACCGGGCTGCAGCAGCCGGCGCCGCAGCCGCAGTCGACCGGCTGGCCGCAGCCGCACGTGGCGCCGGCGGCGGCCAGCTCGGCCAGCCCGGCGTAGCGGGCCCGCACCCGCTCGCGGAGTGCGACCTCCTCGACCAGACCGTCGAGCAGTGGCTCCTGGCGGCCGCCGGCCGGCTGGGAGGTAGTCGTCATGGCGCGTCTCCTTGCTGGAGGTCGGCGACGGCGGCCAGGCGGCCGAGCGCCTCGCGGTTGAGCGAGTAGTAGGCCCAGGTACCGCGCTGCTCGCGGTCCAGCAGGCCGGCCTGGACCAGCTTCTTCAGGTGGTGGCTGACGGTGGGCTGGCTGAGCCCCAGCGGCCTGGTGAACTCGCACACGCAGACCGGGTCGGGGCTGGTGGCCAGCAGGTTCATGATCTTGACCCGGTGGGGGTCGGCCAGGGCCTTGAACAGCTGGGCGGTGGCCTGGGCCTGGTCGTCGGACAGGCTTGGTGCTCCCAGCGGGACACAGCACTCCGCCGCTGCCGCCGCGGCTGGCGGGGATGCGGTGGCGGTCGCCATCAGCGGCCCCGCCAGGTCGTCACGGCCCGCCTCCCACGCACAAGACTCTCCTCGCATCGATAAGCGTCGATGCGATCCTGCCAGTTGTATCGACGTCTGTCAATGTATCGCTCCCGCCGGGCGCTCAACTGATCGCGGGGCTGCGGCGTTCCAGCAGCAGGACGTCCCGCCAGCGGCCGTGGAGCTGGCCCAGGCGCTCGGCGACCGCGGTTGACGCCGCCGAGCTCATGGCCGCTCGCTGGTGACCGTCAGCCGTACGCCGGCGCGAGCCGCCTGGGGCAGCCGCAGGTGGGTACCGCCGGTGAGACGAGTGAAGTAGGAGCGGTGGCCAGGGCTGCCCGGGGGCCACTGGGCCAGGAAGCGCCGCTTCCACCGGCCGAGGTCGAACCGCAGCGCCACGGCATCGCAGCGCAGGGCGCCGACCGTGGCGCCGTACAGGCTGTCGGCGGGGGGTCGGGGGTCGCTCGACAGGCGCGTGGTCACCCCGTGGCCGGTGCCGACGAAGTTGCCGAGGCCGGCGGCGCCGTTGTTGACCACCAGGCGGTCACCCCTGCCGTCGGGGACGACCTGGGCGTAGGGCAGGCCGGTGTGGGTGCTGGCGAACACGCGCACGTTGGCGCGAGCGAACCAGTCCCGCAGCTCGGTGGGCGTGGTCGGCTGCCCGTACCAGCCGGCCCGACGGCGCACGGCAGGGTCGCCAGGCTCCATCGCCTCCAGCGCCAGCCGCCAGCCGGCCAGGGACTCGGGGTCCCCGTGGACGATCCCGACCCGTTCCCCGGCGACACTGGCGGTGAGGTGGCGGGGCAGCTCGCCGAGGCGGCCGACCAGATCGGGGAACTGCCCGGCGGTGGCGCGGAGCTGGGTCATGATCTGGTTGGAGCGGTCGACCACGTCGTCGCTGATGTAGTCGGGATAGGCGCAGCCACACCCGGCCGTCTCATCCTCGCAGGCCACCTCGGCCTCCACGTTGCCCTTGGTGGCGTGATGGGTCAGGACCGTCTCGCTGACGCTGCGGAAGTCGTCGGGGTCGACATCCAGCCAGTGGAAGTCGCCGTTGAACACGATCGCCGCCGGGCCGGGTTCCTGGTGAGCCCGCTCGAGCACGGCCGCCAGGGCGGCGGGGTTGCCGTACAGGCCGCCGACGACATACAGGGTGTCGACCTCCAGCTGGGCCGGCTGGGCGAGCGCCTCCGGCTGGTACCGGTAGGTAAGCGGGCAGGACCGGCCGCGAGAATCCACGCCCTTCTCCTGGTGGTCTCCAGATCCAATGAGTGTTCGTGCCCATGATGGATGCTGGCCGCGTGCCGAGCGATCGGGATCCACCCTCCATCTCCTACGACTGGAGCGGCAGCTGGACTGGCATGGCCCCGAACTCCTGCGCTCCATGCTCGGGGATGTGCCTGCCTGGCCCAGGCATCCCGTGCACCGCTACCGTTCGCGATGTCGTTGATCGGCTGGCGCATCGGTCGTGCCGCCCGTCCCCCCGACGGTCGACGGCTGCCAGGCGGAGGAGGTCGAGTGCATGACCAGCGCAACTGTCAAGCGGGTCTTCGAGGTCGACGCGCCGCTCGAGGAGGCGTGGCAGCGGCTGGCCGAGGTGGAGCGATGGCCGGAGTGGGCGCCCCACATCAGCTCGGTGACGGTGTCGCCGCCGGGCGGGCTCGGTCCCGCATCGAGTGGGGCCTTGCGGATCAAGCGGCTGGGGCGCAACACCTTCCGC
>Ga0081538_10005489_pt1 | contig 11387 bp, 11 predicted proteins | sample TabmetS5T2R1_FD_71022 | JGI IMG/M metagenome (GOLD analysis project Ga0081538, IMG submission 71022) | Tabebuia heterophylla rhizosphere microbial communities from the University of Puerto Rico - S5T2R1 | ecosystem: Host-associated > Plants > Roots > Rhizosphere ... | reverse complement strand
GCGGCTGAGAACTCGGTGGCCAGGCTTGGGCTGGGTCGTCCCAGGTGCCGGGCAGGCGCAACAGGACGCCGAGCATGTCGACCAGCCGGACCGGCAGATGCTCATGCGCGCCGAAGAGGATGGCGGCGACCTGGCCGATCAGCCACACCAGCCCGCAGGCGGCGAACAGCAGGGCCGCCACCACCAGCCAGAAGGTGTCCGGCACGTACTGGTGGTCCCGGTAGCGGTCGCGGTCACGCCACATCCGAGCCACCTCCTTTCGCGGCTCGGACGGGTTGGGCATCCCGCAGACAGGTCCGGCAGCGGCGATGGCCGTCGGGGGTGTAGTAGGTGTTCTCGGCGGTGAAGCGATGGCCGCGCTTGCAGTGGGTCTTGCTGGCCTGGGGATGGCCGGCCGGCACGCGGCGGGCTTGGGGGCGGCCGGCGCGGTCGGCCGCGATCAGGCGACGGATGATCTGTTGGGGTTGGCCGCCCCAGATGCCGTACTGCTGGCCGGTGCGGACCGCGAAGGTTAGGCAATCGTCTCGCGCTGGGCAGATCGCGCAGATCGCGAGGGCCTCGGCCTGGAACTCCGCGGTTTCGGCGAAGAACGGGTCGTACTCGGCCGTGACCACATCCCGGCAGGCAGCCTGATCACGCCAGCAGCCCACTTCGGTCATGCCGCGGTCCCATCCTCTGGCCGCTCCGGCCGCTGAGTGCGTGCGGTGCGTCTGGCTTGGCGAGCCTTGACAGCAGCCAGAGAGAGTCGGGCGAAGTAGGCACGACGGGCCTGCTCGGCCCGGCGCCGGCGCTCGCCAGGTTCCAAGAGACCCTCTGGGTCCACCTCACGGTCGAAACGAGCCAGGAAAGCGGCTCGACCGTTAGCCGTGGTCTCGCGAGGATCGCGCTGAGCGTGCAGCGCATACGCCGCGAGGCGCGCACGAAGGCTTCGCTCAGCTTCGCGAGTCGGCTCGTCCCCCGGAATGGGAAATGGCAGAGCAGGGTCTGTAGCCTCGTGGCACATGCGGAGCTGGTCCTCCCTTGTCATCGACAGGAGCGGGTGGTGCGCGACCCGCGGTGTTCTCCACACCTCCGCGGTCGTCTTGAGCACACCGAGCGGACCATCTAGGCTCTATGGCAGGTAAGTGAGGCTCAGTGAGACTTAGCGAGATGTAGGGAGAAGTCCGGCCCCTGAGGCACGCGATGGGAAGCTGGCAGCACGCTGGGCGCATGCTCCGAGGCCTCCGTGAGAACCGAGGCTGGGAGGTACCGAGGCTCGCCGTCGAACTAAAGGCGCAGGCCACAGCCATCGGCCAGGCGCTACCCGACCGTCAGAGCCTCGTCCGGATGATCTATGAGTGGGAGGCGGGCACCCACCGACCACGCGCCTACTACGTGCTGTTCATCCTGGTCTATGCGACCGAGGAGGAACTAGCCGCACGTACCATCACTCGTGGGTCCGAGCTCCACCGCCTGATGGCAGCCTTGAAAGCGATGGGAGTGCCGGTGAACCGGCGACAGTTCCTCCTCAATGCAGCAGCCCTCGCGGGTGGTATCGCCGGCACGCCGACGGTCGCCGCCAACCTCGAAGGGCAAGAGCGGCTTGTCTGGGTCCTCAAGCATCCGCGCAGCGTGGACCTTCCCACGGTCGCGTACCTGCGCACGCAAGCCTTGGACCTCATGAGGCAATACGAGGCCGTGGCGTCACCCACCTCGCTACTGCCTGAAGTAGGCGAGGGCCTCAGGCAGATCATGCTGCTGCGCGAGCACGCTCGCCTTGCCCGCATCCGGCAAGAACTGTGGAAGGTCGAGACGCAGACCGCCACGCTCATGGGGCGGCTCACCTGGGACGTCTCCGGCCAACGTGATCATGCGACTGCGGCTCGTTACTACGACCAGGCCATTGCTGCTGCCAGCAACATCAAGGAAGGCTGGGCCGAGGCGTTCCCGCGTACGTTCCAGCGCTTCCTCCCTGTCTACACGGGCGACGGGAACCCCCAGAACGGGCTGTACCTTGCCGAGCAGGCAACGACTCGGGCAGCGGATGGCTCCAGTCACGTTGTTGCTGGCTGGTCGGCGGCCTTCGCCGCGGAAGCGCACGCGCTGCTTGGTGCGGAGCGGAAGGCCAGGCTTCTCTTGGAGCGCGCCGACTTCCATCTTTCGAAGGTGACCGCCGACGATCCAATGGTCGGGGTCTTTGGCAGGGAGCAGCTCGGTGGATTCGTCGGTGCCTGTCAGCTTCGCCTGAACGACCCCGCCGGCGCCGAGGCAGCGCTCCAGGAATCCGCACGGCGCCTGGGGGCGGGCAAGGAGAAGCACAAGGCGGTGATCTTGGCCGACCTGTCGACCGCCTTCGTCCTCCAGGACGACCCTGAGCACGCGTGCGCCGTACTGCACCAGGTGATTGATCTGGTGGAGCTGACCGGCAGCGCCGCTGGCAAGCGCCGCGCCTTCGCGGCCGGGCGGCAGCTGACCCGCTGGCGCAACGAGGCGTTCGTTCAAGACGTGCAGGATCGGCTGCTCGCGCTTGCCAGCTGAGCCCCTCAGCTGGAGTAATGCTGCTCCTGACCAGCGCGAGACCCATCCCGATCGAAGGTGGTGCGTGGTTGTCGCATCGGCGCTCCCCTGATGGGGTTGCTCCAACGCCGCAGCACCTTCGCGCGGGCATCGTTGCCTACGCCGCCGGAGACGCCCTGGGCGTTCCGTGGGAGGGAAGGACACCGGCCGAGGTGCGCTGGGAGGCGCTGGAGACGCTTCCCGCGCGAGGAGACTGGCCCCAGGGCGCGACGTCGGATGACACCGCGCAGCTGCTGCTGGTCGCCGAGTATCTCGTCGAGGCAGACGGGCAGGTCGATGAGCAAGCCTTTCTTGGCCGGCTGGCTATGGCACTGCCAAGGATGCGGGGTGCCGGCCCGACCACTCAGGCCGCGGTGCGGCGCTTTGTGGCGACAGGAGAGCTGCACGCCACCCAAGGCCGCAGCATCGGCGCGGCCATGCGCGCGCTGCCGTTTGGCTGGGCGACCCCGGTCGCCGCAGCAGCGCACCGCCGAGAGCTGACCATCCGGCTTTCGCGGACCACCCACGGCGCGCCCGAGGCGATCATCAGCGCCAGCGTGATCGCCGAGATGGCGGCCTGGGCCATCGAGCAGCATCCGATGGACGCGGTGGTAACCGCCGGAGTCCGGGAAGCCGATCACATGGCGCGGCTGTACGCACTACCTCCTACGGCCGTCCAGCTGCTGCAGCAGGCGGCGAGCGGAGGGTGGACTCCGTCGATGGCGGAGACGACGCCTGACGCGCTTCCCACGGTCGCATGTGTCCTTCATGTCTTGCGGGAGGCCACGAGCCTGGCAACCGCCATGAAGCAAGCCGTCGCCTTGGGGGGCGACACTGACACCGCGGCGGCCATCGTGGGAGGACTCCTTGGCTGCCAATCGCAGGACATCACCGCCGACATCCCATGGCTGCCCAGAGTCGTCCTGCCTGAATCAGCGCTGATCGAGGCGACAGCGATCGGACTGCATGCTCTCAGGCAGTCGCTTCCACGATCCTGACCATCAGGACTACCCGGCTCGTGAGAACCTTCTGTACCGGTTCAAGGCCGGCCCTGCGGGCGGCCGCCTGCGGCGGCCGTCCTCGGCCGGCAGCGCCACGGTGGCATCCGGGGAACCGGCCTCACCCTCCACACCGAGGGAAGCCAAGGCAGCCACGAGGATGGGAGGGACGCGCTGGGCCTTGGACATCATGGACCAGGGGTCCGCAGCAGCCAGTCATGTCGGCAGGCTTCCAGGTCAGAGCTGAGGCGGCCGGCCTCGGGCGGCAGACAGCCGAAGTGGCGTTGGAATCTCCCAAGCCCTTCCCGCGGCCACCTGGAGGCCGCTTAGCAAACGCCTGGCCAAGCCGACGCGTGCGGTCACTAGGCCGGGGCCGGCATCAGCCCCAGCTGCGTCATCAGGGCCACCTCGTCCATCCGGTTCCAGCGCTCGACGATCTTTCCCTCCGGGCCGAAGCGCAGCAGGGTGATCGCGTCGACATCGATACGGTTGCCCGTCGGCGCGGCGCCCATGAACTCACCCTCATGCGTGCCGAGTATGCGAATGTGCGCCGTGGCGATATCGTCCTCGACCAGCAGGTGCTCGATCTCGACGCGGATGTCCGGGAAGGCGGCCCACATCGCCCCGAACAGCGCCCGTATTCCCTCGACGGTTGGGGGCACGGTCGCGGGAAAGCCGTGCATCGACGCGTCCTCTGTGTACGCCTCGAAGTAGCGCTCGTCGTGGGCGTTCCAGCGGTCGACTGCGAGTTTGACTGCGTCCTTATACGCCTGCGTGCCCATTTTGCCCTCCCTCGACTTGCTGAGACGTATGGCCTAAATCTAGTCCTCCTCTTCCTCGCCCTCAAGAGGCCATCTGCGAAGACGAGCCCACCGCTTCCCCAGGCTGCCCGAGCCTTGCTCTTGCAAGGAGTCTCCTGGGCCTTTGGGCTGGCCTCACCCATCGCCGGGCTGGTGCCACCGCTGCCAGGTGGGAGGCGCGGTCCTGGCCGGCCGTGCCATCTCCGTGCCATTCCGAGCGCGACGCCACCAGTTCGCCACGGTCAACCACGGACACTCACGGTCCTCTGACCTGCGGCCGCCTTACTACAGGTGCGCGGCAGCACGAATGGTAAGGATGGGTCGCCGGGCCCCATCCCACCCGAATGGCGTGGACAACACCGGGCAATGCGGCCGCCCAACATCGCAGTTCAGTTCCCCTTCATCAGCACCTCATCCAGCACCGCAAGTCGTCCAACCACCCCGGTTCTCTTTCGCACAGAGGAATCAGGCCTGCTTGAGAGAACCTATAAGGCTTCGACCGGCGTAAAGCTCGCGTGCCTGTTGCGTATATTTGCGGCGCTGTCTTTTTGTGCCGTGCTGTCCGGTGTCCTCTTGTAATTTCGATCGACTCGCTTACGATGACCGACGGCTCAGGAGGAATGACCCAGCTCACCACTCGACATCGTCCCAGACGAGGAAGGAGGGCCGCTAGGTCAACCGGGTGGACGTACCAAGTGCGAGGGGGCACCAGCATGAAGGTCAAGGCTCGGCTGTGCATCGCTGCGCTGGCGGCGCTGTCGATGCTCGGCGCCGCTTCAGCTTCATGGGCGACCGACAACCACCATGGCGATACCATCTGGGTCAGCCCGGGAACGGGCACGATCACCGCAGCTGCCGCCAACGCAGAATCCGGCGACACGCTGCGGCTCAAGAAAGGCGTCTACATCGACGCGGCGAACTTCGGCGCCAAGGCCATCAGCGTCAAGGGCGCCGGCCAAGGGCGAACCATCATCAAGCTGCCGGCGGAGCTGCCTCCTCCGGATCCCAACGATTTCTGCCGCGGACCCGGGGGCGAGGCCGCGGGGCTATGCTGGCTGGCCCCGGACGGTCCCGTGAAGGTGCGTGACCTGACCACCGTCGGCCATGCCATCGGCATTCTGGGCTTCCAGATGGACGGGATGCGGGTGGAGCACACCACCGGCAAGGACCACGACGAGTACGGCATCGCGGCGTTCGAGTCCCACCGCCTGACCTTTGTTCACAACATCGAGCGAGGTGACGGCGGCGAGGCAGGCCTGTACATCGGCGACACCGAGGATGCGGGCGCCAAGGTCGCCCACAACACCTCCACCGGCTGGGCGTTCGGGCTTTTCTTCCGCGACGCCCGCATCGGTACGGCATGGGACAACAAGCTCACTAAGAACTGTATCGGCGCGCTCATCCTGGACACCGGCCCCAACGGCACCCAGACCGACCCGGAGACCGGCGAGGAGTTCATCAACTACCCCGCCGGGGCGTGGCTGCTCGTGCACAACAAGGTCGTCCGCAACACCCGCTTCTGCCCCGGCAACGAGGAAGAGGGTGAGCCAGCCCTCGGCGGACACGGGATCGCGGTGGTCGGCGCCGACCGCGTGGCCATCGTGAAGAACACGATCAAGGGCAACAACCCGCCGGCAGAGGGCGAGAGCGCGTTTCCATCGTCGGGCGTGACCATCCTCGATGGGACCGACGTGGTGGGCTCGGACCCGCCCGAGAACGTCCTAGTGGCCAAGAACCGGTTCCGGAACGACCTGGATATCTTCTGGGACGAGTCGGGCACCAACATCCGGTTCAAGAACAACCGGTGCCGCACCTCGACACCCGCGGGGCTGTGCGACTGATCCCTGTCCCTGAGCTGCGTTGGCCGTCTGCCTTCGGCTGACAGCAGGTGACAGTGGGAGGGCCTACGGGTCCTCCCACTGTCACTGTCTCACCCCAGGTTCGGGCAGGGACGGCCCATCCTCTGGCGAGCTGGGGAGCCGTCGCGCCGGCTACAGCATCTCGTTCTTACCGACCATGCCACCCGACTGCCATAAGAAGCGGTCACCAGCGGTATCCAGCGGACAGTCACGGTCACTCGAAGAGGGCCGTTTGGCTCGGCGTGCGGCTCTGACCTGGACCGTTGGCACGGCGCGACACTGCATGGCATATAAGCGCTCATCCCGGAGAGGGACTTAGGGTTTGTGAACAGATTATGGGGACGGTGAAGCCGGCCGGTCCGACACCGTGCGGCGCTGATCGTGGGAGGCATCGATGGAGGGTCGAAGCCACACCGACGCTGTCGTCGGTTCCATCGTCTGGTTGACAACGGCAACCAGCTCGACGGTCAGGGTGGCGCCAGCGACTGCCCAGCTTGGCGCCTCAGTGCCGACCCCACCGAACAGCTGTCCAAGGCCCAGGACCATGCCGGCATAGCCGAGGCCAAGGACGACGGTGAGGAGCACATAGACCAGGGTGCGACTGATGAGGCGGTCGATGTCGTACAGCCGATAGCGCAGGATCGCGATGCCGATGGCGATCGGGACACAGGCCAGCGATCCGGTCGTGACCCCATTGGCCAGGCTGCTGGTGAGCGTGGTGTCACCCCAGATGGCGAACAGCGCGATCTGGAACAGCGCCGCCAGGCCGACCAGCACGGCGGCGTAGCTGAGCCACTCTCCAGGTAGCTTTCGATGGTGTTGTCGGAGCGGTTGAGCGCGCGCAGGTGCCGCTCGAAGGAGCGGAGCAGGGGGCTCATGCCGGCGCGGTCCATGGACCGCAAGATGGCACAGGGATGTGCTCTTCATCCGTTATGCGGCCGTCAGATCCGCCCCTGGAACGACAACTGACCAGCATTTGCGCTGGTCAGCCTGAGTGTGGAGCCCCCCGCCGGAATCGAACCGGCGACCCCATCCTTACCATGGATGTGCTCTGCCGACTGAGCTAGGGGGGCAAGTCAGTGCGTTTGCCCTGGTAGTGAGCCTGTTGCTGAGCCTCCTGTGCCGGTAGGGACGTTCTCTGGGGCCGACTCGTGCGGAACCCATGCGGAACTCGTGCGGTGCGCGGGTCACGACCCATGAGGCCGTCGCCGACAAGGAGGCATGGTACATGGCCTGGATCGTGGTTGTCCCACCGTCCCCCCCACCCACACGAGCGGTATCAGGTCTGCTACCAGCAGGGCAAGCGACACCGCTCCGCCGGCATCTTCCCGACCAAGCGGCGAGCACTGGCCGAGAAGCGGGCCATCGAGCGGGGCCGCGATGAGCTCGTCGAGGCACACGAGGTTGACCTGGAGCGGACACGGACGTTGTTTGGCGAGTATGTGGCCACCAAGTGGTGGCCGGCCTGGAAGGACCAGCACCCCACCTCCGAGTACGGCACCCGCAAGAAGGTGGAGAAGCGCATCCTGCCCACCTTCGGCGACATCCCCCTCCGTGACTTGGACGCCAGCACCATCGGCACCTGGAAGTCAGCCATGCTGGCCGAGCAGCTGTCCCCCCAGACGATGAACACCTACCTGTCGCTGCTCGGGACCATCCTCAACGCCGCCGTCGACGACGACTACCTGGCCCGCTCCCCGCTGGTGCGCAAGAGCGGCGCCGGCCGCACCGCCGCCACCCGCAACCAGCCCGTCCCCCGCCGCGAGGTCTGGCTGCTGCGCGAGCAGCTCGACCGCCTCGTCGAGGCGATCGACCCCCGCTACCGGGCCCTCGTCCTTGTCGCCGCCCTCACCGGGATGCGCTGGGGCGAGCTGGTCGCCCTGCGCTGGGACGACCCACGGTTCGACCAGCCCCTGGACGACGGGTGCAGTGCGCGGGCCCGGGCGGCTGCGGATCGCCCGGGCGATCAGCGACCCCCGGCGAACCGGCCGGTGGGTGGAGAAGGGTCCCAAGACCGAGGCCGGCAAGCGGGTGATCGCCCTCGACCAGGAGACCGTGCAGGCCTTCCTGGCCCACCGGGAGCTGGTCGGCGGCGGCGCCTATGACCGCATCTTCACCAGCCCCGGCGGCTCGCGAGGGCCGGCCGGGACGGTGGCGCGCAACAACTTCCATCGGGTGTGGAAGCGGGCCCTAGCCAAGGCCGAGCTGGCGCATCTGTGGCCCGAGTACGGTGGGCTGCATTTCCATGACCTGCGGCATACCCATGCGACTTGGCTGATCGCCCAGCGGGTGCCGATGATCGCGGTTGCTGGCCGTTTGGGGTACGCCAACGCGGTGGTGACCATGATGGTGTACGCCCATGTCGACAAGCTGGTCGACCGAGGACTACTCACAGTCGACGAACTGGGACTGGCAGCGCCCGTGCGAGCACCGGTGGTGGAGCTGGCGCCTCGAGCGGGCTAGAGCTGGTTCACAACAGCTTGACCTAGCGGGGACGGAGCATCGCGCAGGCCAGGTGCAGGAACGTCGTCGGGATGTCGGGGCGGCGCTCGTAGCGGACCGCAAGGCGCCGGTTGGCCAGCCAGGCCAGTGACCACTCTACTTCCAGCAGTAGCGACCTAGCCGCGTGAGGGACTCGCCCCAACGCCGAGCGATCCTGGGAGTGATGCCTCGGCACTCGCAGCAGCCGCCGGCAGCTGGGTAGTCGTAGCCCCTTGTCGCCATAGAGCCTTGCCGGTCGCCGCCGCGTCGACCGGATCGTCCTGTCGGCCCGACGACCGCCAGCAGCGCAGAACCTTCCATGAGGGGGAGGTGACGTATCCCTACCGTGGACGTTCGGACGACCAACCTCCACGTGCCGCCTAGAAACCCAGCAGTTCAACGCATGGAGGCGTATAAATCGCCTGCGTTGCTTTCCGTACCACTCAATACGTTGTTTAAGGCTGATCCTTGTGGGCGCCTTGCAACACCCTGACCCCCGCTGCCTCCGGTTCAGAGGCGCCGGCATCTTGCCGTCATCAAAGTAGGGGGGCATATGGGGGGCGGACGCCGCTACCGCTCGGAGGCGGAGAGGACGGGGCGATGGGGGGGCGGATGACCGTCCTCGGCCGGCTCGCGGTGATCACCACGGCGCTGAGGGCGCTGCCGGGGATCGGGGCGTGGGGTGGCGCGAGGTTGCGTGTAGCGCAGTTTCTGGCAAATCTCTGGCAAGGGCCGAGGCGGCTGCCGTGCTCGCCCGGTTGATGCTTGACGGATTGATTCCGGCTGATGGGTTCCAAGTTCCGGTTGATGGTTGACACCACCGCCTGTCCTTCCTCTGCTTCGCCGACCAGTGGCGAGGTGAGGAGGTCGGGAGCGTGCTCCTGGAGCTCACAGTGGCAGAGCAACGCTTCAACGCCGTCATGGAAGTGCTGCGCGACGGGCTCACGGTGATCGAGGTCGCCGACCGCTACGGCGTCAGCCGCCAGACGATCCATGGCTGGCTGCGCCGCTACAGCACCGGCGGGCTGGAGGCGCTGGCCGACCGCTCGCATCGGCCACGGCGTTGCCCACATCAGATGCCGGCCGACCTCGAGGCCCGCCTGTGTGAGCTGCGCCGCCACCATCCCGGCTGGGGTCAGCGCCGCCTGGCCCACGAACTGGCCCGCGACGGCGTCGACCCGCCGCCCGGACTGACCAGCATCTACCGGGCCCTGGTCCGCAACGGTCTCATCCAGCCCCGGCCCCGCCGGCGCGCCAAGGCCAGCTACCGGCGCTGGGAGCGGGCCCGGCCCATGGAGCTGTGGCAGCTGGACGTCATGGGTGGCATCTGGCTGGCCGACGGCCGCGAGCTCAAGGCCGTGACCGGGATCGATGACCACTCCCGGTTCTGCGTGGCCGCCGGGCTCATCGAGCGCGCCACCGCCCGCGGCGTCTGCCAGGTCTTCAGCCAGGCGCTGGAGCGCTATGGCACCCCCGAGGAGGTGCTCACCGACAACGGCACGGTGTTCACCGGCCGGCTCGGCCCCCACCCGGCCGAGGTGCTGTTCGACCGCATCTGCCGCGAACACGGGATCACCCACCGGCTCACCGGCGTCCACTGCCCGACCACCACCGGCAAGATCGAACGCTTCCACAAGACCCTGCGGGCCGAGCTGCTCACCGGCCGCCGCTTCGACTCCCTCGCCGACGCCCAGCAGGTCCTGGACGCTTGGGTTGACGACTACAACACCCAGCGTCCCCACCAGGGGATCGCCATGCAGGTCCCAGCCCAACGGTTCCAGCCGCCGACCGCCGCGGCGACGCCGGTCCCAGCCGTCCAGGCCCGCCAGCCGCTCACCGTCGGCCCGACCGAGGTCACCCGGCGGGTGTCGGCCAGCGGCCTGATCGGGGTCTGCTACCAGCAGGTCTCAGCTGGCCGGCACCTCGCCGGCCAAATCGTCACCGTCCGGCTCCACCCGACCATCCTGCAGGTCTTCTTCGCCGGCCAGCTGATCCGCACCGTGCCCCGCACCAGCACCAAGGAGGTCGTCCAACTCCGCGCCCACCGACCCCACCAGCCCAGACGACGACCCACAACCACCTAGGGACGTGTCAACCATCACCCGGAACCAAACCCGAAAGCATCAACCGGAACTAGACACCGAGGCGGCTGCCGTCCGTCGTCTAGTCGACGCCTTGCACGGCGTCCATGTGCAGGTGGGCTGCGCCATTGGGATGCCGAGCGGGCCGCCGGCGGAGCTCGCCGACGGCGGATGTCGAACGGCCGCCGCCATCGGATCGAGGCCTGCGAGGCCACCGGACGAGGCCAGCAGCCCCACCGCCTGGCTGTCATCGGCCACGCTCGCATTCCCTGGTTCCGGCTCCCGACGTCCAGGTCGTTGCCGCCCGGAGAACGACCGGCCCGCGGACGGTGGTCAGCGGTCGGCGGCGCCTAGGCCTCCCTGAGGGAGACGATCGCCCAGATCACGGCGATGTCCAGGGTAATGATGACCACCGCCCACAAGGGGTAGTGGGGGAGGAACGCGAACATGACCAAGGCGCTGCACACCGCCAGCACGATCGCGAACGCCCGGGCCCAGGTTCGGCCGGTCAGCAGGCCAGCACCCGCTGCGGCCACGAGCACGCCGAGGACCAGATGGGTCCAACCCCAGCTGGTGCGGTCGAACTGGAACAGATAGTCGCGGGCCGGGATCAGGAACTCGTCGTTGAAGATG